>JAABUR0100006465.1_pt1 | contig 14307 bp, 9 predicted proteins | sample 5560091 | NCBI WGS metagenome assembly JAABUR01 (sample SAMN10711879, study PRJNA513375) | rock metagenome | isolation source: Antarctica rocks | place: Antarctica: Victoria Land, University Valley sud
CTGATCCTATTATCCTTTGTCGAAACAACATCAGAATTTTCCCTCTGTAAGGAACTGCGTTCACTACATCGACTGTAATTTTAGGTCTGCGCTCTGCTTGAACCTCGTAAATCATCGATCCTTAGGACCAATGTAGACTTGATTCCCTAGAATTCAGTAACATTCGGCTTTGAACCATCTGTAGTGGACAAAGGAGGATGAGTGTTGATGATATAGTAGTGCGAAAGATATCACCTATAAGAAGCAAACAGAAAACACGCCAGAGCTTACCAAGGTCGATGGACTTCAACGATGTAGACTTGTGAGAGCTGCAGCATTCTGGATTTTGTTTACTAAGGTTCGAGGTTGGACCGTTGTCAAGGTAATCCTAGATCGAAGAACAACTGTCGGACTTGTAGTTGAGGAAATCATGCTTCCAAACTATGATATGTAATGCGAAACCACGTCGAAAATTCGGGCGCCTTGCTTCAAGCCCATATGCCCCCTATCGTAGAGCTTTGCCAATGCATTGTTAATACACAGATCACAAATTTAACAAGGTCGGTATGTACAATGTTTAGGACATCAAACATCGGAGCCTATCCGGTCAGATTTGAAGTTCTGCTCTTTGTATATCCATAGTCTCCTGTAGTGTACCTTTGGATCACTGTCGTGCCAGAGCAAGCCCTGGGAATCTGCAGTCGGGAGAGGAGATCATTTGGCCATCAAAGGCAGAAAGGAAAGGCTCGCTTCGAAGCACTTAACCACTAGAGATCGTTCAGAGATATCCAAAAAACGCACATTCTTTTCGTTGTTCTGGAGATGCGGGGCTTGATCTACATCAGTCCTGCTTGCCTCGCAGACCCCGATACACGGTGGTATATAGCAATGTTTCAATTCAACGTAACTGATTTTAGGCGTGCGAAGATGGCTCCGATCACTTGAAAGACCGTGCTTATTGCTTGAAAATTCAAATAAATTGACAGACGAATGCTTTTCTGCTGCAAAATCATCTCGGGATTATGCTGTATCTTATAGAACCAACTTCCAAAAAGACCTCGGAACTTTTCAGCCCGTTCAGTAATCGAGAAGAAATTACTCGGCCTTATATGTTATCCGTGGCATTGAAGAGATTGGCAAACAGGTTGTTTATGTGATAGATAGCAGTGCATGTATGAAGGACCCCAAACGGATATCTGAATGACACTGCACTGACGTCTCTCGCCTTGCCAATGGATAAGATGGTTACATATGTTTCAAGGACCATGGGGCAAGGCGTCCTAAATCATTAAGCCTGCGTATGGTGATGATCTTTTCCTATTGATTTCTGAGCTCCCACACCTTCGACTCGATGGGATCATCGCTTTCAAACATCTTTATCTGCGAAGTTCTCCAGCGGAGATACGAGATATATGTCAGTTGTTAGCATTACGGCCATTTCGGCCATCTCGACCGCTTCCTTTGTACAGATGCTTGCTGTGCCTCACACTGGGGGCATGATTTAATCTCCTCCTTGGAACGCCAACCGTACTCTGCCTGTGTGAACATTGACATCAGCTGGATGCGGAGGCGGCTGGGAGTTCCCCAAACACTTGACGAGAGCTGCATATAAAAGCCCGGTATCTGGCCGATCGTACCTCATCAGACATTATTGTCAGATGTTCTACGGCTCCGTAAGGTTTCTCCGCTTGAAGGGATTCCCTACCCAGCAGTGCATAAAGGGTTTCAAGGGTTGGGAAGGCCAGAAAGGGAAATCCTTTCAAAGGCTAGTACCCCAATACCTACCCGTGAGCTTGAAGGGATGCACTGTGCACATCCAATAGAGGTGCCCGGAATCCAGGTAAAATTGGCTACTAGAGCAGCCATAATAATTTGAGAATTCCGAGATCCACACCCCGCAATTTTTCATATCTTCCCCGCAATATCAAACGCCCTCAAGGCAGCGTTTTGATACTAAAGATCTCAAGATCTGGTGGACATAGGTACATTCATAGAATGATAAGGTATTCGGGTCCAATTCGATAGAGTACCTTACTTGCCACAATCCAAAGACATAAAGCTTTATGATTGGAGCACTGAATGCGGGGCAAGCACGAGTGACCCACCACTTGGCCAAACATTATCTACCTTACTTACAGCCCTCTCACACCTCAATACTCTCTACCAGACGAGTCTGCGTAAAAGCATTCAGGGTTGGTGGTCTTATTGTCCCGAAGTTAGACTGGACCCCGTATTGCTTATTTCTTTTGCCCCTCTTCGCTGAATGTGGGGTAAATCTTGTCGAGTTGGCATTCGACCGAGTAAAATCGTACCGAACGTTGCCTTCATAACCTTCGCTCCCAGCCGTTTGTCGCAAACGGCTTGTCGCCCTCCAATTATTCAAAGCATCTCACCTCTTCACAATCAAAGCCAAGTACCAAACTCAACGTACCCACCTCCAAGAATTCACGCTTCCAGAATTACTTTGACCACAATGGCACCACAGATCCCCGAGAAGCAGTGGGCGCAAGTTATCGAGAAGACAGGTGGGCCCGTCGACTACAAGCAAATCCCGGTCCAGAAGCCAGGACCAGATGAAGTCCTTGTCAACATCAAGTATTCTGGTGTCTGCCACACTGACCTTCACGCCGTCAACGGAGATTGGCCACTAGCTACCAAGCTTCCACTTGTCGGGGGGCATGAAGGTGCTGGTGTGGTAGTGGCTCGCGGTGACCTCGTCAAGGACGTCGAGATTGGTGACCACGCTGGTGTCAAGGTATAATCTCGTCTAATAAACCATGGGAGTCGGTACTGACTTATACGTGTAGTGGCTAAATGGCTCCTGCTTGGCCTGTGACTTCTGCCAGACCGGCGATGAGCCACTCTGCACCAAAGCACTTTTGAGTGGCTATACCGTAGACGGGACGTTCCAGCAATACTGTATTGCCAAGGCTGCTCACATCGCAAGGATACCCAAAGACGTGCCTCTCGACGCCATTGCCCCGGTCCTCTGTGCCGGTATCACGGTCTACAAGGGATTGAAGGAATCGGGAGCCCGCCCAGGGCAGACTGTTGCCATTGTGGGTGCTGGGGGAGGTCTTGGTTCCCTTGCCTGCCAATACGCAAAAGCTATGGGTCTCCGGGTTATTGCTGTTGACACTGGTGACGAGAAGAAGGAGATGGTCCACAAGCTTGGTGCGGAAACCTTTGTCGACTTTGCTACATCATCAAACGTAGTCAAGGACGTGCAAGCTGCTACCGAGGATGGCACTGGACCCCATGCTGTGATTTTAGTCGCTGTTAACGAGAAGCCATTCCAGCAGGCAGCTGAGGTATGTTCAAACTCCCACGCGGTTGGGTCTCTGCTAACTTTCGAACAGTACGTCCGACCCCGCGGTACAGTGATTGCTATTGGTCTGCCAGCCGGTGCCTACCTCCGTGCCCCCGTCTTCGAGACCGTTATTGGTATGAAGACCATCAAGGGGTCCTATGTGGGAAACCGCAAGGACACCAGCGAGGCCATTGATTTCTTCCGCCGCGGTCTCATCAACTGTCCCTTTAAGACTATAGGAATGAGCGAGCTCCAAAAGGTGTACGATTTGATGCACGAGGGCAAGATTGCGGGCCGATATGTTGTGGACACCAGCAAATAGATGACCAGGTTATCGGTCCCTGCGGTTCTGAGAAAGGTTGGCTGGTCGCTGTATTCGTGCTAAGATAGTTCAAACTTTTTCAAGTTCACAGAGCACCAAGTAAATCTCGTCCAACATGAAAGTCTAAGCTGCCCATGTCTTACACTGTTCTGCGGTAAGGTACGGTGTGGGGGTGAGGTGTTCGTTGGTATGCTCTAAACTGGGGATAGCTTGAGAAAACTTATTCTAGTGTGCCAAGATTTTGTGGCACACTGACATGAACTTGGATTTACGGTGCAGCTCACAGAGAACGCTTTGAGATCTTCCACTACGTTTCTGTGGGAAGCAGATGTGCAATTGAGCGCTGACAATATTCATATCAAGCATTCAAAGGCACATATGAGCAGTAGTAAATGTAGTTTAATCGGTATAGCATACATGACACTAGTTATCTGTACCTTTAGGTCTTTCCCAAAATATAAATCCCACATTCTAAATCCAGCACATGCAAGCCTGTCAGACCTCCATCAACACCCACCCAGCTCAGCCGACCGAAGCCAGACACCGAGGAACAGGGTTGAGATCATCACCACTCTCTCCCCCAAACCTCCTCAGCGTCACCCGAAGGCTCCACCGAATCAGTAAGAGGGTGTGTCTGCGAGAGTATAAAGGCTTCACTCTTGGGCATCGAGGATATAACAGTCATCAGCCAGGTTGGAGATTCTGTGGCTCTGGTGAGGAGCTCAGAGGAGGACGTTTACTATAGAATTGATCCTATGCTGTTGGTAGGTAAGTATGTGTTAGTAGAGACGTTCTGCAACAAATTAGACGTGGGGTTTCTTACAAGTAAAGTCGACTAAAAAAGGAAAGGAATAGGTGCGGAGGTTTTCGTTATTAATGACCCTGACCTGAGTGCAGGGTAACAGTGGTGGTGGGTTCTCGCTTAGATTTTTCCAACAAATTTAGTCCTCACCCCCTTTGGTAATGGCATCAATACTCCGTACTGCAGGACTCATCACTTCCATCTTACCGTAATTGCAATGATAATTGTATTCTACTGTATATCTGTGGTCAGAGTTCGGCACAAATACAAGAACATCCCCTTGCACAGTATTCTGCAATAGGAAAGTAGAGTGTCACTAAGGCCTGAATTCTCTCCAAGTCAATGTCTAATAAAACACAGACAGTGTTGAACATCAGCACAGATGACGAACATTGATTTCCTGAGAACATAGCATGTTGTTGTATTTCTCCATGTCCTCCTCTCGAAATGGTCATAGGCACGATAATTCCATATGGGATGAATCCATTCAAAAAAGGGCTGCACACGGCAAAGGATTGCGAGTATCATCTTGATCTATGTGTGCTTTCAACGTCATGTTAAAAATGCTTTTTGCTCAAGGGGCCATACTCGGCTCCTCGCTGAGCCTTTTCCGGCTGAATCTTCGAGTTGTTGGCCGTGCCCTGTCTTGTTACTATGTCCTAGTCCACTCCTACTCATCATGAGCATTTGATTTCTTCTGTATGCCCTGGTTTGGTACCACATCGTTTATATTAGATACTATGAATATGCGCTTCCTTGAAAATGCGCTTCGCCATATTTCCCAATGCCACTTTCCCTTTCGGGCCGCTTTTTTAGACAATCCAGGAGGACGAGGGAAAAGGTAAACCTTTCATGCAAGCGGGTAACGCAATCCGTTGACGTGGAAGAGAACAGCCTCCGCTACGAACATGGCCCGCGGGTCGCGTACTGCGTCTCACATTGTCCGACGCCAGGACACGAGAGCGCTTGTATCAAGGAACCACCGACTACGCCCAATCGTGGGGCCTACATTTTCCCAAGTCTATTTCCCGCAAGGTATGTACAAGGCAAGCAATACCCTTTTCACCCCGTCCATCCTTGTTCAAGCGTATACATTTAACCATCCTCACCCTCGACCCCTAGCCATGTTTTCCCTGCCAGCCTCTCTCCTTCTTTCCCAATTCCTTGTCATTCCCTCCACCGTTGCCCTCATTCTCCCTCCCTCTCAAGCTCTCGACATTCCAGCCTCCTCCCCAGCCCCAATCCCGCCCACCCTCCCCACCGCCTTTAGACCCTCTGCCGTCTTCAAGACAAACACCACCTCTCCGCCCTCCGAAAATGTTGTCTTCCACTGCGACGCCCAATACGGCCACAATCTCGGGTTCGCAAGCTGCCAGGATGCACTGAACCAGATTCATTGGCGGAGAGACTCACGCACGCTGGGCTTTGGACTGAGAGGAACGGGACAAGACTACGACGTCTTGCTGCCGTATAGAGCAATAAGCTGTAGGTTCTCCCCATTACCCGATGTTATTTATGTGTTGTAGATCTCGGAACTTGATGACAAACGCGATCGGTAGTGGATGGCCTCTGTGCCCTCGACGTGGTCTTGGCCCCTCAGTCGACTGTCCCAGAAGACCATGCCACCGGCACATTTATCGGAAGTGATATTGCACTGCTGCTGGCGAAGTGCGTTGTCATGACGCCCTCAAAGCTTGGGGGCATCGCGACGGGTAGAGGTAATCTATCTCCATTCCTTCCAATATATTGTTTGCTCATTTCGATCCCCTCTTTTAGGTAAACCAAAGCGATGAATCTGCTTTAGACAAGGACAAGCATGCTGATTTTGCCTTTCATCGTACATCAGGAACTCTCGGTAATCTAGCCTTGATCATACGATCACATAATCCAGCCGTAACGTGCAAGATTCCCCCTCCTGGCACCGTGCCAATAAGGGACGCTTGTCATAATATGATGGGTCGTATCCCGTCATCACCCAATGCGTTTCTGGTATTCGGGAATCGAGGACAGCCGGGGGTAGATGTTGGGTTGCCGCTCGTATTTTTCGATAGTGAGTGCTCACTCTTAGTTGTCGTTTATACTGCTTTTTCAAAAGGCGAACAAAGGATGCTCGCTCATTCTGTTGGCTATTTCCAGACCTTCGCCAATGTTACGCCTCCATCATCACCACTGCGGGCGCCGATACTAGTACCTGGGGAGAGGTCTGGAATACTGTGGTTGATATTGTAGGAATGTGCATCAGGCTTGGGATGCATGGAGAGGCAAAGTTTGGTGCGTGTGTGTGGGGTTTTGCATGGATTTGGAGGCTAATGTGTGCGTTTCGGTTGTAGGGTTGTATAGTTTGCTGAGTATGACGATGTCTGGTCCGAGTCCAGTAAAGGGGTATGTTAGCCCGGGGAATGGAGACGTCAACCCTGTGATTGGGAATATCACTACAGCTTAATGCTACGGCGCAACACTAGACCTTTGGCGCAGGCAGAGCCTCATATCTAAACGGCGAACTAGGGAGAGACGCGGAGTCAGATGCGAATACAGTTTGCCATCTTTCAACCCCCACAAAAAGGTAGCAGAATAAGAGCCAATTCCTCTAACCCCATCCTTGGGATAATTCTTAGCATAGCGGAGATGGAGCTCGAGTAGTCAATGAAAAGGTACAACAAGCATAGCACCTTTACTCGAAGAAACACTCACATCTACTCAATGCCACACTCTCATCTCTATCCCCATACATCTCCGCAACAACAAAACACGACCGTCATCAAAATTCTACAAGCATCGCACAGCTTTCTCAAAGCTTTCCCAATCGGTCCACCCCGAGCGTATTGATAAGTTTTAAGGGAAGGGGAATGTTATCCCAACACATACTCTCATTCAAGACCAAAGTAATCACCACCTCAATTTCCCCCCTAAACAGCCTGCTTAAGCTCATGCTCGATCCTCCGTGTTTGTTCGACTTCCCAAAAAATTCCGATGAGGTGGGTTTTTGGGGTGATGTGGGTGCAGTAGTTGGTCGTGGCGGTGATGGCGTAATGACGATGTGAAAGGCAAGGTAAGGCAGGAGTTGGCGGGGGGAGTGGAGGTGTGAAAGTATAAGTGAATATGGGGCGGGGGGAATAATGTAGGTGGATGTGTGGAAATGTTTTTGGGGGAGGGGGAGGGGAACGGGGTTTTGAGTGGGAGGGTGGCTGGTTGGAGGTTTTTTTGGGGGCGGGGGGGAGATGGTCGTTTGAGATGGGGGTTATCTAGCTCATTTGATCTTAAGAAAAATATTTAATCTTTACAAATACCGATGGGTGATTCTATGAGAGCTTGATATAGGAACGGGAGGGGAGGTTGAGAAAGAGAAGGAGAATCGGGGAGGGCAAGGTAGGGCAATGAAGAGATTGTTGGGGTTAGGGTGGGTTGATATAGCTTAAACAGATAGAGAGCGAATGGTAGGAGAAATTGAGGAGAGTTGAAGGATTATATATATGGTAGAGGATTCAGCTGAAGAAAAAAGCTAACAGGTTTTTCTAATTGGAAGAACGTCTACCTAGATGTTATTCTCTGGTACACATCTTTGTTCGAGTCGAAGTGTTCCTAGCTAGATAATGACTAGGTGGAATGGTCGATTCGTGATACAATGACTTAGGTCGTTATTCTTACCCAGGAATCTTATATTCAGCGTCCTTACGGGGCGATACAGTCAATTGTATCCGGATGAATATTGATCGTTCATGGCTACTGTCACAGTGTTGAAAAAATGGAAGGCAGAACGTAGCGGAACTTCTGGTTGCTAACAGAGAAGACTTCGAGGGGTGAGTCCTTTATGTGGAATGCACACCGAGAGGAGGCTGGATAGGTGAATGAACTATAATGGTTAATGATGACGAGCTTGCTGTGCGCTGTAGGCCATTCACGCGGAATGATAGACTTGAGGCAGGACGTCGGATAGAAAGCCTGGGGCCTGTAAGCAGGCAACGTGAACAAACTTAGCAGTCATTGCCACATAGACGCGAGAAGACGTAAAACCATTTTGTCTCTCGTCGCTTTTTGTTGCCGAAGCCATGGTGCTGCCCCACAATCAACGGCAACCTGAGACAGTCTCTGTGGTAGAGCTGGTCGTCGCCTGTATCACCTTCAATCCCATTGCTAGATTTTGCCCGTGGTGGTCTTACCGTGCAATTTGAGGCTGAGGAGGGAAGGCTGCATCCGTGAACCCCATTTGCCTTGGAATTGCCTCAAATAAACGGCTTGATACCGAGACTTTTGCGGCTCGTCGTTGTCCACTGATCTTACACTACGGCACACCATGAGGTTGTGCAGAGACTCCAGCACCCGCCAAGGGAAAGAGAAATATGGCGCCTGTAAGCCGCGCCTTACTGACTCTGCCTGCGCCAGGCAACTACTCCGGCGGTGGAATATGTTTCAATGAGCTGAGTGGGTAGCATATAGTAATCGGATGTGGATAAGCCTTGTGAATATCACACTTCAGCGTCTAGCAAAGCAAAGTGATGGAGTTCCAGTAAACGCTGGGGACCGGTCATGGGCTGTGATAGCCTAGCTAGATCAAGCATGATGACATACATGATTGTGGTGCGGCTCCCAGCGGCAAGAAAGCTTGAAAGGCAGTGTGACGGTCGATGCTTTACCTTATTGTTGATACCCACAGTGATGGCAGAGATAACGTAAGTGGTGATTGTGGTGTGGTGAGTGATGAATTGTGATAGTGGCAACCCCCAACGCCACGGCCTTCTTCCCCGAAGATGATGGGGGACAGAAGAGAAGGTGTGGTTACACTGCTGTCGCTCAATATTAACAATGTCTTGATTCGGAGTTTAGTACCATGATAAGGGAAGCCCCCGTTATTCGCTATGGGTGATTGCGTTTGCATGCGCCCGCAACGGTATCCAGTGGGTGTACGGAATAAAGCAGCGGCAGCATCCAATAAGAGGCTTACCAGGGATATATTTTGCTTGATCTGTACGGATGTGATGACCGTTGTTGAGAGCGTGACGAGAACCAAAAGAGGAAAGCCACGGCGATTGTACGCCCTCAAAGTCGCCAACCAATTCTCTGAAACACGCAGAGTTACACAACAAAATGGTGTGATGACGCTGGAGTCTAGATTCGAGTTGCGTATTACCCGACGAAGAGGCAAAGGTGACATGACTTGCATTACTGGATGTAAGCGCCTTGAAGAAATGTATCAGCTGTCCTGCGCCCACAGTCCTCAAGGGCGGGGGTGCTCGCTCGAATTGATGCTCGATGGGTTACTGTGGGGTAAGCAAGCAAGCAAGCAAGCGGTGCATGTGTGGTACCTTATTAACACTAGGTCCTGCGATGCAAGATGGTGTGCATGGAGTATTAAATATTAGTAGTATTGGCTGAAAATGAAATACTGTAGCTGGGGCGGCAAGAGCTGGGCTTCATATGGGAGGATCGGGAATATCCCAGGAATCCAACTGATGCGAAGGGAAGAGGGACTGCTAAAGAATGCGAAAAGGATGTGGGACGGGTAGGTTAGTGGTTACTGCTTCTTAAAGCATCTAGGCGGCCCGGACGTTCCTGATACTGGGGCTGGATATATCAGCTGCAGGCACAGCAGGGCTGAGAGGGTCGAGATACGAGGTAGAGAATAAGGCATCTTGCAGTCATTGGAGGAGGGAATTATACATCGAAACCGTATCAATTGTGGATATGTATTATATGGATAGTGGTAAGGCAACCATTCATCTGACGGACCTCCATGGGTATAGATAGTATTACAAGTATGACTCGAAGAAAGAAACAAAGATGAATCGACTTTTCTAGACCCGTAACTCCCGTGAACCAAGTAGAGCTCTCCAGCCAAGCATGCCACCCTCGCTCGAACAACTCACAGGGTAATGATAATGCTGAAATCCTCCCAGAACCTGGATGTGAATCCCCGTAGTGTAGTGGTACAAGTATCGCCCCAGAAAATGCTTCAATGGTCCAAGGCCTCCAATAGATATGAAACAAGACACCAGTATCGCAGCAATGGTATAAAGCGCCCGATCATGCGTTGGCCAATAACCAAACCGAGAACATGGAAATGACCTCCTGAATGACTCAACGCAGTGATGCTTCCAATGAACGTAAGACTCCTAGGCAGCCGAAGGTCGCCTCAAAATATCCTCGCAGTTCGCGTCGAACCGCAGGTTCCATAGCCTGATACTTTGCATCAGACTTTCCGTGTTCTCCAGTTCCCTGTCACGACCAAATATCGAATCGACAAACTCGCAGCCACTGTTCTTTCCCATCTTCACCGTCCCCTTGCTGCCTTCTCTCTTGGCAGCTTTCCACATGAACTCTTCACATGCCTTAAGGAGCTTCTTGAAACGACCCCACAGCCTATCACCGCTTTCAAGGAAGTCCTCCACCATTTCCTGATTGTCGACCGCTCGTATCCGAGGCAAGCATTCGTCAGCTCTCTTCATCTTCCCCGCTAGCTTGATCAAGAGCAGCCAGAGATCGCCAGCAACCTCTGACATCGGTGTTGCGGCGCCATGATGGAAGACGGTCCAGTCATAGATCCATTTGCCCAGCGAATTGGCATCGAACACGCTGCCAAGCAACAAGATCGGTGACTCCGTTGGATCCCAGTTCTTGATCGAGTACCCAGCTGGTATGCCGGCCTTCGCCGCGTCCGCTGCGGTTGCCTCGGGCGGTGGCGGTGGCTTTGCTGCTTTCTTTGTTGTAGGCTTGATATTGGTTGACTGAGAAGAGCGGCGAGCGCGTGATCTTTGTGGTTGTGAGTCAGAGGGTTCGGCGTATCGCGATTCCTGGTTGAAAAAGAAGTTGGCATTAGCGCTGGCAGACTTCTTCGTTTTGTGGCTTGATCGTGCCTTGGGCTTGATGTACGTATACGTAGGCAAATCTTCTGCTTCGTCAGACGTATCGATGATGATGCGCTGTGTCGGCGATTGCATGGACGCGTGGTGTTGGGTGTTGCCACCGCCACGATGGTCGTGGATTGGAAACCGGCGAGCTTTCCCTTTGTCGCGGCCAAATTCACTCACATGGTACTGGTATGCCGGCGGCGACGCGTATTGCGCTGGTAGAGAAGCATAGTAGCTTGGTGATGGGTAGCCTGCGGGTGAATGCCATCCCGCTGGTCCTGTGCAACTATCTTTGCGTGAGTGCCGTTTCGTAGTAGTGTTACGCGATATCGGCGATGTTGGGGACGGTTTATGTTGCGGTCTGTAATAAGCATAGCCTTCATGTGAGGGCGAGCTCGAGGGTGAGGTTGTTCCTGATGTTGTATATTCGAAATGGCGAACATATTCCACTGGAGGAGTTCCGTAGTGATACATGTCGTATAATCGTAAGCATTGAAGGATATCGCAGGTTATGTACAAGCACTGTGACGTTCTTTTTCTCGATGCGGACAAAGAATGTCAACAGTTAGGTAGGCGGTCGCCTTCTGTCGTGGAGCGTCGTTGTGTCGAAAGAGGAGCGAGGGAGGAGAACTTTGACTGTCTCTCGACATATGGTCGGTCGGGTTGGACTGATTGATTTGTAATGTCCCCGTGAATGGATCTATTGAGATCCAAATGTTGCTTTGTACAAGAGAGTCCTGTATGTAATGTTGTGAACAATATAATTCCTAATGGGAAGAGAAAGGAGAATGGCTGGGGAATATGTATCTAGGGGATGTACGAGTGCTTCACTAAGCATTACATAGCGCGGTATTGTAATATACTGTCCGCCTTCTTCCAACAAGGGAGAACCAATCAAGTCAGCAACCTTCACTCAGCCATACAAGGGGGATTATTATCAGCGCACACAACTAGAATTACAGGGTGTGGCTCTCTACAGTTCTAATCCTTCAAAGCAATGATAAAAAGGAGTCATGCCTGCACTGTTGGAGTTCGTATTCTCTTTTGCAAGGAAAACTCTGACGGTTGCAATTTCATTTGTCTCTTGTGGAAATTAGGCACTTTGAGGCTCCCCGCGAAACTTTGGAGGATTCCTTGGGCCGCTACCAAGTGTATGGCGGCCCTATCTGGAAGTGCCTAATTGCGACAACCTATCAAAGCGATATATAATCGCTATGGTAGGAAGCGATAAAAGGCTTTGGAATTCCAGGTGCTCTATGTTTGTGTCTTGGGCTTCCATTCATTCACACCCTTCATGCGAAGCTGCCAGTATTTTCCAGAATATATTACAGATCGCGGTCTGTCAGCGATGCGCATCAACACCATTTCTTTCACCGGCACAAAGCATGTCAGCATCGTCGTGAGTTACTATATATACCAAAGGCTGAGTCCTCTATATGCGTCTATCTCCTAAGCCATGCGGTCTGGAGAAGGACTTGATGATAAAGAAGGACTACGATATGCTGGCCCGATCGCATGGATGCCTAGGTCACTGTTGTACCAGCTCCCACTTGAGTCATTTATGATACCGACCGGATGGTCGTCCCTCATATCTGATGGACATTGTACCGGCGACAGTCGGTCTTGTGTTCACTACCAAACGGATAGGATGTTTTGTATTATTCCCTGGATACTGTGGTTGGGTTCCTTTTTTCCCAAGGAAGAAAGGATTCTCTTCGCATGCGATGCAGGGTGCCCGAATCTTTGGCATGGGGCACACGCTATGGCCTTGAAGTGCCCTTCCTGCTCTATCTAAGCACGGTATGTCTGTTTGAACATCAGGATAGTCTAATTGCGGAGAATTTTACGTCTATGGAGCTATTTTTTTTGGAGCTGTCCAACGCATCAAGAGTAGCTGAATGCGATATTAGAAAGTCTCGTGGTATTGGTCCTTATTGTTAGCCTCTCTCTCACCGCGATGTTCTCTCTCTACTCTCTAGGGAACCAGCGTACGATTGGCTCTTGTTAAAAACATAAGGCCTCGCTGGATGCTGCCTATGCACGCCAAATCCAAATCACAACGCCAGCGTCCAGTTCCACGAAGCCCACCATGCGCCCCGTCCCCATAGATCTACGGAAAGAAACTCCCAAACGCCGGAATGTATTGCGATTGGTGGGCTTTAAGTTGGGGTGGTATGATGGAGGTCGTCAAAGCGGCCAACTGCAGGCAGATTAGGAAATCCCTGCTGCACCCGGGATGATCACTTCCATGCGACTTCTAAAAGCGCCACTTACCCGAAGGCGGTCAGGCTTGGGGAAGTTGGGAATGTTGGCATAATATTAATGCATCACTGCAACCCTGGAAACTGTTCGAACAGTACCGTACCATAATCATCAATATTACGAATGTTTTATGAATGAACTGGAGTCTGTGTGTCTGCTAAGGCATCGAGAACGATTAAGATGCTTTTCCTTAGGCTTCTCTGCATTGGACTGCCATTAAGATATACGGGGGCCCAGAAGCAGCATACGGATGTACCAAGAACCCAAGCGACCCGTGTGCAGGATATGCATCGCGAATAATTTCAGTCTGACGTTTGTGGGGTCTGCAATCCTCGCCTGTGCATTTACGGTAGGGTTTGGAATCCCTGCGGCGGATCCATGTTCTGTCTTCATTACCTTATGCTATATCAGATACATGGTACTACTACTGTTTCGATCCTGCGCATGAGTTTGAAGGAGATGTTTGTCTCTGATCTCTGGCTGTGAGCCTATGACGATCCCGTTTAAAACTTTTCGCTGATAGTCTCAAGTCTTCTTGCCCCGGTGCCCGATCCCTTTAAGATCGATTAATCTTTCTATGGAGTATACCTAAGAAAGGCGATAAATCTGTTAATATTATGTATATTAGAATCTAGAAACAAGTCCGCATCGGCTTGTATCGAAAAGATCATACATGTAAACGAGTAGAAGTGGGGTTGGGACTCTGCATGTAGATGTCGACAATGATTGGTCTGTAAGATTCCCAGCTGTTAGATTTCTGAAGACACGATGAGACAGCCAAACACCATAT
>JAABUR0100006466.1_pt1 | contig 14307 bp, 24 predicted proteins | sample 5560091 | NCBI WGS metagenome assembly JAABUR01 (sample SAMN10711879, study PRJNA513375) | rock metagenome | isolation source: Antarctica rocks | place: Antarctica: Victoria Land, University Valley sud
GGCTTCTTCTTCAACCCCTTCGACTTTACTGTCAAGGGCATTGCCAACACCTCGGTCGTCGCGTTCGGCGGCAAGATCCTGGCGCTGTACGAGGTGAGCGCCGCTGGCAGTGCTAGAAGGAACTGCTTGAAAGATGAATATCATCTTGACAGTGTTTTTTGTGCTTGTTTGTGTGCTGCACTGGTGAGCGCTCCACAGCTTCTTGTCATTTTGCATGCAATGTTGTACACAGAGCAACGCCACATGCTCACGTGCGGCTGCGCACGGCGCAGCGCGACCTGCCATACGAGATGGACTCGGAGCTGCGGACTGTTGGCCCGACCGACCTGGGCTGCAGCATCGACACCCCCAAAAAGTGCGAGGCGCACCTTGGAGCAAATCAAGCTCAGGCTTGCACTGTGGATGTCATGTGCTTGCATACGCCGGCAGAGTCGACCCGCGCACGCAGGGCTTTGGCGGGCATCCAGCGTTGTGGCGTGCAGCTGTGGCGCGCCAGTCGTGACCTCATGCTGTGCGCGCGGGCAGGTTCTTCGGCGCGCACCACCGCGTGGAGCTGGACGCCGCAGGCCAGGAGCGCCTGGTCGGCTTCAACTTCTCCGAGGAGCCCACCGGCGCGCTGGTGAACTTCTTCGAGTATGAGCCCGCCGGCTTCCGGCTGCTGAGCAAGGCCACGCATCAGCTGGAGGTGCCCCCCGCGGCGGCCCTGCCGCGCCGCACGCGCACAGGGACAGGGCCGCGGCTTGCGTGTGCACCCGAGTGCTGCCTGCGGTGGATCTTGCACAAGTGCTCTGTCACACCTGGTGAACCGCAAACTGTGTCACACATGGCAGGCTGCGCGTGGTGTGGATCATATGTGTTGGACCGCGCATGCAGTGGATATTGTCAGTATAGGTCGGCGGCGCTGTTGCGCATGCGCCCGCATGCGCATCAAAGGCCCGCGCGCTGGGGTAGTAGGTACCCTACTCTGCCCTATCCGCGCGCAGGGCGCCACCTTCGGCTTCTTCCACGATTTCCTGATAACGGAGAACTACTATGTGCTGCTGGAGAACCCCATCAGCCTGGACTTTGGCAAGCTGCTGACCAAGTACATGCTGGGCCGCGCGTGCCTCGCCGAGTGCCTGACCTACGAGCCCAGCAGGCGCACGCGCGTGCACCTGCTGGCGCGCCCGGGGCGGCCGGGCGCGCCCCCCCAGAAATGCTACGGCTCCCTTGCACCGCATTGGTCGCCCGCATCCGCCAGCCTCCCGCCAGGCGGCGGCCGAGCTTGCTCTGTTGGAGCGTGCCCTGTCCCCGCGCATGGCAGGCCCGTGGGACGCACCCGCAGGGCGCGCCGTCTGGGGTGCGGCGTGCGCGCGCATGCCCTGGTCTTCCAGCCTCCCCAAGCTTTCAGCAGCCCAGCGGCCGCAGAGGCACGCATGGCTTCTACCAGTTGGCTTGGGGAGGGAGCAGGCTGACTCTGCGCGCGCGCCGCCCGGCAGGCGTGCGCGACCTGGTCGCGGAGACCGACCCCTTCTTCAGCTTCCACCACGTCAACGCGTTTGAGGCGCCGGACGGCAAGGTGGTGGTCGACACGTGCGCCATGATGAGCGGCATCGCGTTCGACATCGGCTTCGAGGGCGCCAGCGAGCGCTACTACAGGCAGCCCGCGGGCCGCTCCACGCTCACGCGGCTGGTCGTGGACACCGCCACCCGCCAGGCGCGCCCGTTTTGTCCAAGGTCACGGCCCCGAGGCGCTTCACACAATGGGTGGGCATCAGACATGCGGTGGGTATTCGCTTCGATTAGGGACAGTGGTGGCGCCCTTGTGGGCAGGCGGCACATGTGTTGCGAGCCAGAGTGGGGCACAGTGTGCATGTATATGCTTCCAGTGCTGCAGTGCTCTAGCGTGCGCATCTCACTATTTTTGCAAGCCCGCAGGTGACCCGCCTCCCGCTGTCGCCTGAGCGCGCATCCGAGCTGCCGTCGCCGCTGGCGCCCAAGTTCGTGGCGCGGCCGCACACCCACCAGTACGTGGCAGCCAGCCGCGTCACTGGCTCCGTCAACTGGGGTCCGCAGCAGGTGAGTGGTTTACCTGCTGGCCAACAATCGTGCGCCTCCATTGCGCCAATTGTTTTTGCAGAGGGAGCAGATGTCCGATGCGGGCTTGCACACTTTTTTGTGTGGCAAGCGCGTCCTGTGGAAAGCGCGCCCTCGACAGGCAGCCGCGCTCTCACCTGTGCAGCCCGCGTCCCCGCGCAGGGCGTGATGAAGCTGAGCGTGCCGCCCGAGTGGGGCGCGGCGGCGCCCGCGGCGCCCGACGCCGTGAGCCGCGCGCTCTGGTTCCCGGACGACCGCGCCGCCTTTGCGCAGGAGCCCATCTTCGTGCCGCGGCGCGGCGGGCGCGCCGAGGACGACGGCTGGGTGCTCACGCTGGTCTACTCCGCCAGCTGCCACCGCACGAGCTTGGTGCGTGCGGCCATGCAGGGTCTGGCAAACGCCTTCTGTGCAGTGCAGAGATGAGCACAGCGACATTGAATGCATCCCTGTAATTGAACAGCACGATTGCCAAAACAGCGCTGTTGAAACAGCGGTGTCTTGGCAGCATGGCTGCTGAAACAGTGCGGGCTGAGCGGTTCGGCTCGCTGCCGGCAGGTTATCCTGGATGCGCAGAGCATGCAGCAGGTCGCAGCTGTGCGCCTGCAGCATCACCTGCCCTACGGTGCGCCTCCTTGCAGTGGTTCCATTGATCTGTCCCCGAAGGCGAGTGCAAGTGTGCGTGTAATGCGATGCGTCCACCGTGCTGCGCATGCTGGCGCGCTGAGCAGCTGCTTCGTCACCGTTCTCAAAGACGTGGCCTGCACCTGCTCTCGTCTTCTCATCTGTGTTGAAATACATAGTGACTTGATCCAGCAAGGTACATTTGGAGGTCGTTCGCATGCAGGCATCCATGGCAGCTGGAGCAACACCTTCTTCGGCCCCCCGGGCGAGTTCCGGCCGACAGCGTACAGCATCAAGCGCGGCGTGTCTGTCGGCGGGCGGCCAAAGTATGACAACTGATCGTCGGTGTATCATCATGAGGGGTAGGTGACGAGAGGGAATTTTAGTATATGCTGTTTAGTTTCAACGCATGCGCTTAGCAGTCGTGGAATGCGCGAGGGTCCCTCGCCCAGGGAAGTCATTGCACAAAAGATGTTGGTTTTTTCTGTCAGTGCATGCACGCTACGGCAGTGTGTGCATGCCATAGGCCAAGTGCGGTGTAGCAATTTCTTGTGATTGAGGCTGGGTATGCGGTCTTTTCAGTCCTCAGTCGGCGTTATGCTGAGGGGGGTAGGGTCATAAGGGTAGTGTAAGGGTTGGCAATCAATGGCCATCGCTCAACAAACAGTGTGCAAAAGTAGTGCACAGCGTTCCATCACAACTGTGGTGGACTGTGTGCATATGGCCGATATTGGGCTGCGGTCCTGCTCAGGTATGAAAGCTTTGTCAAGAGATCACTCTTGCGAATACAACATGTTCTGCGCTTTCAGCTATGTATGCCTAGCTGGTGCACTGTACGGCCTGCATTGCTAACTGGCAACTGTCTTTTGCTAGCTGGCAAGGATGTTGTCTTCAGCACAGCGCTGCAGACCCCCGTGTTGGCTGTGCCGCAGGCAGTTCTGCGGGCGTGCATTGGGCAGCGAACAGCGTCCCCAACAGCTGGTTGAGCCCCACGACATGCAGGCGAAGGAGGCAACAGGTGAACAGCACTCTGCACCGTCTGCGGTCCAATGCAGGCTGTCATCTCTTGGTGCAGCACTCCTTGCCCTCCTCACACCGCAGGAGCACACAGCTCACGCTGCAGCAGCGGCGGCAGCTCAGCAGAGCGTGTGTTCGCAGCGGCTGCGAGTCTGTGCAGCAGCGCACGCCGGCAACGGAGTGCACACGGACTCGCGCCAGCGGCGCGTGGTCGTGACGGGCATGGGCGTGGTCAGTTGCCTAGGGCACGACGTAGACACGTTCTATGACAGCCTGCTCCAGGTGCGCTGTGAACCCGCTGTTGCCAGCCTGCATTAACAGCAGTCCCGCGCATCTTTGGCCAGCCAGAGGTTGTGGAGCGTGAACGCTGGCCTGGAGTGCTGGCATCCGCTCCTGTGTTACGGCTTGCTCACGGACTGCAAGCACGCTGCCTGCGCATCCCGTAGAGCACCAAGGCAAGAAGGTCGAAGCAGCGCGCGGTGCCTGGTCGAGGCTGTGAGGTGTCGGCCCAGTGTGCCTCTTAAACAGGCTGCGGTGTGCAGGGGCGAAGCGGCATCACCGCAATTGAGGGCTGGGACACGGAGGGCTACTCCACGCGCTTTGCGGGCGAGATAAAGGGCTTCAGCGCGGCGGGTTACGTGAGCAAGAAGATGGAGCGGCGCATGGACAACTGCATAAAGTACGCCATCGTGTCCGGGAAGAAGGCGCGTGCGCGCGTCCGGCACGCGGGGCACCCACACGCCGACCAGCCCTGCTTGCACAGCACGCGAGTGAGCTGCTGCGCAGGCGCTCAAACATGCGCCGTTTCCCAAGGCCGGACCAGCCCTGCTTGCACCCATGCATGTGCGCTGCTGGGCAGGCGCTCGCGCATGCGCGGGCCCCTAAACCCCGACCAGCCCTGCGCGCACATCACGCAAGCGAGCCGCTGCGCAGGCGCTCGAGCACGCGGGGCTGACGTGGGAGACGCCCGACGCGCACCTGGACCCCGCGCGCTGCGGCATCCTCATCGGCACGGCCATGGGCGGCATGCACACCTTCAGCACCGCGGTGGAGGACCTGACGCTCAAGGTGCTCCCGGGCGGCGGCCTCCGTCAGCGCGCCTTGCTAGGGTCTTGCAGGGGTTGATTGGTATTGATGCAGGAGTAGGCAACAGCACCTCACCCTTCCAAACGTGCTTGCTAGAGCGCTTGCAGTGCGGTGTGCCTGACAGGCGTCCGTGTCACAGGCGCAGCCGCCACAAACAAGCATTCAACGCCAGGCTGCAGAGCTGGCCTATCATGTGTGCACAACAACCTCCCTGGTGTGTTTGGTGGCTGAGCTGGAGTATATATATATTAAAAAAGTATCAGAACAAATCTGCAAGGGCGCCAGGGCCACCGCAAGATGAATCCCTTCTGCATCCCGTTCGCGATCACCAACATGGGCGGCGCGCTGCTGGCGATGGACCTGGGCTTCATGGGGCCCAACTACTCCATCTCCACCGCCTGCGCGACCGGCAACTACTGCATCACCAGGCGCGCCGGGCGCGGCCAGGGCTTCCGGGCTTGCATTCTGGAGGTCATCCTGCAGTTCGTAGGCTCCGACCCAGGCTTGCAAGCCAGTCGAAGCCAGTCTGTAGCAATGAAGTGCGTAGAAGTGTGTTCTCATAACAAGCAGCACCTGAGGGTTCGTGGGGCGCTTTGGTGTGCCTGCTGCATGTGGGCGCGGGTCGGGGCGGGTCCTCCTGGCAAGCAGGCACCGCTGCGATGCGCAGGCTGCGGCTGACACATCCTAACCGTCACTACCGCGCCTCTGCCATGGCATTTTGAAATCCTGATCACGCTGGCTCGCGGCCGCGCAGCGCCGCGGACCACATCCGGCGCGGTGACGCGGACCTGATGCTGGCGGGCGGCTCTGACGCGGCCATCATCCCGTCAGGCATCGGCGGCTTCATCGCGTGCAAGGCGCTGTCGCGTCGCAATGAGGAGCCCGAGCGCGCCTCGCGGCCCTGGGACAAGGGCCGCGACGGCTTTGTCATGGGCGAGGGCGCCGGTGCGCCTCGCGGCTGCCTCCTTCCGCGATCGGCTTGCTGGGTTGCTTCTGCATGGCGATGCAAACGCCCAGTCCGCAGTCATGCTGACAGGTCTGCATGCGCCTTTGTGACCTGGTCGCTCATAATACATTTGCTTGATCAGAGTGATAGGTGTTCCTAGTGACATATAACACTTAATTTACCGCCCCAGAAATGGACAAACCCCAGGGCTCACCTGCCAGCCCGGGCCGTAACGCGCGCGCAGGCGTGCTCGTGCTGGAGGAGCTGGAGCATGCGCGCGCGCGCGGCGCGCCCATCCTGGCCGAGTACATCGGCGGCAGCTTCACCTGCGACGCGCACCACATGACCGAGCCGCTGCCCGACGGCACGGGCGTTGGGCGCTGCATCGCCATGTGCGCCGCCGCCGGGCGGCCCGCTGCCCCAGCAGGGACCGCGTGCCTGTGCGGCCTGGGCTGCTCGGGACTGGTCTGGCCGGGTGTGGACAGAGGAAGTCTCCGCAGCCATGTGCCGCCGCGCGAGCCGGGCAACACTGCAAGGGCCTGTTGCTTGTGGGGCTTCACTCGCAGCACCCTTGTACCCTCCCCACAATACGCTTCACCTTGGCTGCTACCGTCCTCAGACCCTGTGTGAGCAGCACAAGAGCGCTGAAGGCAATGGGCGCTGGTCCCAAGGAGCTCAGGTGTGGAGGCCTCCAGCCGCCGGGCTTGTGCCCTGACCCCGGCCGCGCCGCGCAGCGCGCTGGAGGCAAATCAGTGCTGATGTCAGGGAGCTCAAGCATGGCGGCAGGGTTTTGCTTTGACCCTGGCCGCCGCGCGCAGCGCGCTGGAGGCGGCCGGCGTGGCGCCAGAGGAGATCAACTACGTGAACGCGCACGCCACGTCCACGCCCGCGGGCGACCTGGCCGAGTACCGCGCGATTCGCGCAGCAATCCCTGGCGACGCCGTCCGCATCAACGGCACCAAGTCCATGATCGGCCACCTGCTGGGCGCGGCCGGCGCGGTGGAGGCCATCGCGACTGTGCAGGCCATCCGCACCGGTGCGCGCCGCGCCCGCGCGGCAGCAACACGGCGCTCGACTGGGCCCTGGATCCCTTCTATTGGACGTGTGGGCAGGAAATGGGATGGCTGTGAGTGTGTGCGCGCTTCGGCGCACCCACGCGTGCTGGGTAGATGGGGCATGGCTCTTTGGGGCATATCTCTTGTGACATCAGGTGAAGAAGCCCTTGCGGATCTCAAAACCCCTTGCACACGCCCTGCAGGCTTTGTGCACCCGACGCTGAACATGGACGACCCGGAGGAGAGCGTGGACTTGAGCGTGATCGTCGGCGCGGAGAAGCAGCGCCTGGACGTCAATGTGGCCCTGTCCAACTCGTTCGGCTTTGGCGGGCACAACTCTTGCGTGCTCTTCCGCGGCTTCCGCGAGTAGCTGTGCTTCTGGCTGTGGAGGCGGGGGCCGAGCGCGTGCGCCCTCCGCGCGCATGCGCCTCGGCTGGTTGCTGGGCCCCCCTCCATGCAGCCCCAGTCGCATGGCACCGCTGCACGCGTGAGCGGGGCCGATGCATATGACTGCGTTGCACGGCAAGGCCCAGCCTGCTGGCCGAGACTTTGTGCTGTTCGTCTGCGGCTGGGCAGCATGCCCAGCGTGCCTTGCAGCAAAAGAATTTGTAACGTTAGTCTGGTTGCATGGCCGCTGCACCGGTATGTTGCTGGCCGCAAGCCTACTGCTGTGTAGCGTACCCTGCGAGGCTTGTCCTGGCAGCCATGCCGTGCGAAAGCGTTTAAGCGAGAGAGACGTGAAGTAGACACTGAGTTGCAAGAGGTCAGCCGGGTGCAGTGCGTTGTGCCGTTGACTTGTGTGCCTTCAGTGTTTGCAGAGAGTGTCGTACGGTCGTGGGTTGAGCATGTGCACTGCATCACGACGCTAGTGAGGTTGCGTCCGGGACTGGTGCTGGCAGTTTGCCTGTGCATGCGGCAATTATGTGACTCTGATTTGAGAGTATGCGAGAGGCAGGCAAGGTGCACGACTTTGCACACTACTTTCGCTTTGCACGCTCAGGCGTGCTCGACCAGGCTCCTAGTATAGCGACAGGGAAGCTTCAGAGACCCTCTGCATGATGTGGCTGCACATGCCCTGGAATGCTCAAGAGCTGTCTTCAGCCAATGCGCCAGTGCATGTGCACTTGGCAAGACCACCCACCCCGGGTGGGTCCTTTTCCTGTCCATTCGGCCCATGTGCCCAGATAATGGGGACCACAATACATACGAATCAGCCTGACATGCGCCAAGCGCCTTCGGCATGAATGAATGAATGAATGAAGAGCATCACCGGGGGCCCTAACCCGATGGCCCCCTCAGCTGTATGGTGATAGCCTGTCAGCCAACTAGGGCTGTTTAGGCACAAGTGTCAAGCAAGCAGGCAAGACATCCACGCACTCACAAGTCAAGGGACATTTGGGACCGTTGGGGCAAGATACAGCTTCAGGCATGCGAGAATAAAACAGGCAACGCCGCAAATGTCCCGCTGCTGCTATGAATGGGTGCTGCACTCTGCTGAAAAAATGGCACGTGCACGATAATTCCGTGTACGGATGTCAAAAACCCCGCACGGCCCTAGTTTCTGAACGGCCTGGAGTGCGCTGAGGCCAGTGATCAGGGACGCGCAAGTATCGCTGTGGTCATTGCCGTGGCATTGATCTATTCACTTAAGTACGTGTCACTGCCCCACTGCCCCTGCATGGAGCTACGGGGAAAGGCAACGCTCAGGCGCAATGCAGAGGCCTCCCGTGCAGGCGCAGGCTGCGGGGCCGTGCCGGCACTGCGCAGCAGCGGCCCGCTTTGCCAGCGGCCGGCCATCACCGCGCTCTCGCAGGCGGCACGCTGCGCCAGTGGAGGCCGCTGCGGGCTGCCGGCTGGCCGGCGTGGGCAGCAGCGTGCCCGCGACAATCCTCACAAATAAGGACTTGGAGCAACTGGTGGAGACCAACGATGAGTGGATAGCCAGCAGGACCGGCATCAGGCGCGCTGCTGTGCCCAACGCTGCGCCCGCCGAGCACCGTCAAACCAGGCGCCTGACGTCGCAGCCCGGAAGAGTGCGAGACGGTTAGTTCAACTTAGTGGGTACAACGCCGTGCAGGCAGAGGCGGATACTTGGGGCAGGGGAGTCGTTGAGCGAGCACGCGGCGCGAGCGGGGACGCGCGCGCTGGAGATGGCGGGTGCGCCGCCCTGGACTAGCAGCGACCTGTTGTCCTGCAGATGGCAGGCTCGTCATACTGACAGTCACTGTGTCGCAGGCGCCACTGCGGCAGACGTCGACATGGTCATCCTGGCTACCTCCAGCCCCGACGACGTGTTTGGAAGCGCTTGCCAGGTGGGCCCCCCCTTTGCGCTCACCGGGTGTGTGCAGGAGCGCCGTCAAGGCCTTGCACAGCTTTGCTCGAAGCAGCAGCCAGCGCAGCTCCCTTCAGTGTGCCTGTGCCGTCCCGTGCACGTCCATGCTCCCACATTGAAGACAAGCTCCACTCCGGTGCAGGTACAAGCGCTGATCGGCGCGAGGCGAGCGGTCGCGTTCGACCTGACGGCGGCCTGCAGCGGCTTTGTGCTGGCGCTGGTGACGGGCGCGCAGTTCATACGCACCGGGGCCGCCAAGCATGTGCTCGTGGTCGGCGCGGACGCGCTGTCACGCTACGTGGACTGGCGCGACCGCTGTGCGTCCACTCCTTGACACACTTGTCTCCCGCCGCGCTTGGCGCTGCGGAGTAGCTGGCGCCGCACACTCGCCCGTGGTGTCTGCATGTTGGAGCTGGGCTTGGTTGCGCCGTGCAGCTGTCTGTCTGCGAGGTGCAGCATGGCTAGCACATCACCAGCCATGCATGTACGTCGCAGGCGGTCTGCTTGCGCCAACAATGCATCCCTTGTATTGCACGTTCTGACTCGGCCTGCCGCATGCAGCCACATGCATACTGTTCGGGGACGGCTGCGGCGCGGTGCTGCTATCAGCCAGCGAGGGCGCGTGCGGCCTGCTCGGCTCCTCTCTGCACAGCGATGGCAACGGCCAGAAGCACTTGAAGGTGAGCACCCGAACTTGTCTCCGCGCTGGGACAGGCCAGATGCAGAGTGTGACTGGTGCATGCAAGTGTCCTTGACTGCAGTTGAGTACATCTTTCCATGTGCATGGTGCGTGGCAGTTGTATGCTAATATGCAGCCAGACAGTTGTATCAAGGCTGCATATCAGCAACTGCACTTCATACTGCCAGCACATTGCTGTGCGAGGCTGCAGGCACTGGCCGTGGTAGCCATAGCTTTGAATTTTTTAAAACCAAAAAGCAGTGCTCAACATGAGATGGCCGCGGCGCGCAGGCGGCCTTCGCCGGCAAGGGCAACAAGGCGCTGGACAACGGCGTGGCGTCCACCGCTGGCGCCTTTGACAACATCCTCATGAACGGTCAGGAGGTGTTCAAGTTTGCCGTGCGCGCGGTGCCCACGGTGCGCGCGGGTTGTCACCGCCTGCATTCCATGGAGGTATATATCAAGGGTCACCCGTGCTGTGCGGGTGCGCGACGAACCCGGCGCAATGCGGGCTTTGGTGCTTCAAGCACGCGGCCTGCACTGGCCTGCACTACATGCAGTTGCCTGACGCCGCCCGGGCCCCACGGCTGAAGGCGGCGGAAGGCGAACACACCTGAAGGTGAGCATGCCTGTTGTGTGAGGCGGGGCCCGGCGAGCAGGTGGTGGAGGCCGCGCTGGCGGACGCCAATCTTGGCGTGGACGACGTGGACTGGCTGCTGCTGCACCAGGCCAACCAGGCGCGCCTGCCCAGCCCGCGCCCTGATCGCGCCAGCTGAGCCTGCGCAAGCGCCGCGGCGCAGCGCGTGCGCTCGGCCGGTGATCCGCTTGTCGCGGTCTCGGGACACGGGCAGCAACGTTGCACGTCGCACTATGTGCACACATGCATGCCGCAGGTGCTGCTTGAGGCGCAAGACAGATATGCTTCATGTAGTCTCTGAGCAGACCCTGCTCCCCCGACGGGTAGGTGGACCCTAGTAATACGGAGGCCCTGACAACGCGGCCTGTGCGCGCGCGCGCAGCGCATCCTGGACAGCGCGGCGCAGCGGCTGGGCGTGGCGCCCGAGCGCGTGGTCAGCAACCTGGCCAGCTACGGCAACACCAGCGCCGCGTCCATCCCGCTCGCGCTGGACGAGGCCGTGCGCAGCGGCGCCATCGCGCCCGGCAGCACGGTGCCGGCCCCAGGCGACGTGTCTTGTTTGCGGGCATTGGCCGCAGCCCGGTGCCGTTGGCGCTCAGTCCTCAGAAGAGGCATGCCATTGCATGCAAGCGCGCACCAAGCAGGCAGAATGACTATGCAGCTCGCCACGCAACATTCAAACCATGAATGAGCAGCTGTGCGGTGCGTACTGGCAGCTGGTACTTATAAATCTAATTATTCGTAAGGTTGCAAGAGCTGACACGCGGCCCTATGGTGGCTGATCCTGTGTGTTGGCTGCTGGGGTGCAGGTTGCAATGGCGGGCTTTGGCGCAGGTTTGACATGGGCGTCTGCTATCGTGCGTTGGAACTGAGTGAGTGGAGAGCGTGGTGTCCCGTTTGGTGAGTGTGTTGTAATAGTCCTCAGTTCTGCTCAATCCTGTGATACTGCTAGTGCTGGCCCATTGAGTCTCATAGGTGCTGCAGTCAGCACCGGTGTAATGAGCCTCATTAGTGAGGGAAGTGTCAGAGCACACCGTGCTTGCTCCGCTCCCTGCAAAGTATGATGGCACCCTGCGACACGACAGCTGCGACATACGTCAGCGTGCCAAGCAGAGATGGAGTGAGCAAACTCGCGGCCTGGTGGTCTGACGAGATTCCTACAGAGGCCTGCGTGCACGCCCTGGTACATGCTTGCTACCCCGAGGAAAACGGTCGATGAGGATGGCTAGCTAGCAGGGTAGGGCCGAGCCCTCCAGCCACAAAGCCAGAGCTTCATAAGGCTCCACCTACGCAAAGGCAGTCTGCTTCTAGGAAGGAAGACTGTATATAGCTGGGAGTCGATAGAGCGCTCGTGCCGTGTTGCCAGCGTCGTGCCGGCGCTGCAGCAGTGCCAAGGTCGATGCTGCAAGCGGGCGCCTGCTAGTCTGGTATGGACATAAACTGGCTGTTGGGTGAGGACCTCTGGGCATGGGGCTGCGGCGACAACTCTCCGCACGTGCGTCACCCCTTCACCGGCGCTTGCTTGCCTGCAGTTGCAAGGCGCTGCGGCGCGTGTGCAGCCGAGAGTGCGCACAGCACCGCTCATGAGTTGCCGCACTCGTAACGACGCTTGTGTGCTGCGGCGCACACGCCCGCTCGTGTTGGCCCGAGCGCGCGTGCGCTCCGCAGGTCTGGTACAGCCGGGGCCACTGCTTCCACGCATGCTTCTCAGACCTGCTGCTGCTCGCCGGCCGCAGCGCAATCGTCATCTGCGGACTCATATGGTGGCTGCGCGAGCTCCAGCTTGAACGAGCGCAGGTGCTGCGGACTGGCGGCATGCGATATATCCATGCGGTTGAGCACTGCCTTGCTCGTAAGAAACTGAGTGCAATGACTGCCACCTTGCTGCTGGTCACTTGTCAGCCTCAAGCGCTGTGTGCGCTTGCGTGCCTTGGCTATTGGCTGGGAGGGAACGGGCCCAAGCGAGGCGTTGGCTGCCATTGCCGTGTAGCTGCAGGCGACGCAGGCGTCTCAGGAAGCTGGCGCCAAAAGAGGCGTGCATGCGGCGTTTGGAGGCCTGCTGTGCTGCGGTCCCTGTCACAGGCCCGACGCCGTGCCCTGCGCCTGCAGGGCGCCGCGCAGCAGGAGGCGGCGGGGCGCGGCCGGCGGAAGCCCCCGCAGAACTGGCTGGAGCGCTGCGCGGTGCTGCAGACGATCGCGGTCGCGATCGCCGCCTGCGCGCTGGCGCGGCTCGCGCTTGCGTGCCACGCGGACAGCGGCTTCGTGCGGCTGTTGTCTGTCAGGCGCGTCGTCTCCGGCCTTGCCGTGGTGCCAGGCGTAACCCGAGCTACCAGGGCGTGCAGCCGTTTGCGTGCCTGTTGGATTCGCCCATGTGCTGCTACAGCAGCTCCTTGCAAGCTTGAGAGCAGTATGCGCCTGCCGTGCGTGTACCGCCTACGCTGGCTTAGGCCCGCACCTGTTTTTGTTGCAAGGCCCTTTCGAACAGCCAGACCCACAGCAGCATGCCAGTGATATGTCCTACCGCGCACCGCGCACCGCGCAGCGGCTGACCTTATCTCCGTCCGCTCGCAGGCCGCACGTGCTCATTGCGGTGGTGGCGGAGGCGTCAGCTTGGCTGCTATGCGCGGGCGTGCTGAGCCGGCACCTGTCAGAGCGGCCCTGCCGGCCCATTCCGGCAGGCATGCCGCTGCTGTGGCTCCTCCAGGCGCGTATGGGGCTGCTGCGCCTGACAAATGCCCAGCTATGCGACAATGTCATAATCAAGAGCCTATCCTCTCGTCATGTGCGATGTCTTCGGTCTCCCGGCAACACCGGGCTTGGCAGCAGCGCATGTGCGTCAAGGCATGGCTCCGTCTCGATGTAACGTAAAACATGCTTCGCGGGCATGCACGGGCTTGGTGTGCCTGCGCCTGTGTCGGCAGGCAGGCTCCAGCTGGCGCTCCGAACAACAGAAGGCCCCGCATGGCATGCACGCGAAGATGTTGTTCATGTGCGCCTGACTTGTCCGTGTGGCATGCAACAGCATGCCCACTCCTTGCCCGGCGCCGCAGGCGGCGGCGGCCACGCTCGCGGACTGCCTGCCCGTGCTCTACTTTAAGACGTCGCGCGAGGACGTCCCGCGCCTGGCGTCGGCGGGCCTGCAGGTGCCTCGCCCTTTCTTCCTGCGTGCGGCGCATGAGCGTCCTGCCGGCATGCTCTATAGCACGCGCGCACTTGCAGGCAGGGCGACGGCCACAGTGTACACTCCGCACAAAGTGCAGCAGCAGCAGCTGCGCTTTGGGGGCGAGGGGTGGTTCGGAGGCTGGCAGGGGCCGGCAACACGTTGCTGACATGGCACACGTGCGGGGCGAGCAGGCGGTGTTCCTGCTGATCATCCTGGTGGAGCAGCGCTGCCTGTACAGGCGCCACGGCGAGCGAAGCACTGGCGAGCCCGCCGACCGCGACGCGGGCGTGCCGCTGCTGGAGGCGGACGAGGCCGCCGCTGGCAACGGTGCGGCGCACAAGACTGAGGTTCTGGTCGTAGCGGGGGGGCGCTGACCCGCTCTGCGTCGCGGGGGCGCTCGCGGCGCTGGCGGCCGTGGGCACGACGTACAGCTAGGGTAGGTGGTACGGTTAGGGGGTCAGGGAGTAATAGGAGTTGGCATGGGGCATGCAGGCGCTGTCTCTGCCTCTGTGCGCGCGCGCGCTCGTGTCGAATCTGGTCTCTGATTTATTTGGCAGCCAGGGGCGTGCCTGGGCTGGGCCTGGGCACAGCAGAGCCTTCCTTGCAGACTCCTGTGTTGCCTTGTAAGAGTTGGTAGTAGGCGCCAAGAGTTGATAGTCGGCGCCACTCGCACTTAGCTGCGCGTGCATCCCATG
>JAABUR0100006467.1_pt1 | contig 14306 bp, 7 predicted proteins | sample 5560091 | NCBI WGS metagenome assembly JAABUR01 (sample SAMN10711879, study PRJNA513375) | rock metagenome | isolation source: Antarctica rocks | place: Antarctica: Victoria Land, University Valley sud
TGGCGCACCATGCCGTGGCAGTTGTTGTTGATGACCACGATCTTCACCGGCCACCCATTGCGCACGATGGTTTGAAGTTCCTGAATGTTGGTTTGAAACCCGCCATCGCCCGCGATCACCACCACACTTTGCCCGTTCAGGGCAGCCGCCGCGCCCACCGCCGCCGGAAGCGCGAAACCCATCGAACCCATGCCGCCCGAAGTCAAAAAGCGCTGTTTTTCGCCCAACTCAACCGACTGCGCCGCCCACATCTGGTGCTGGCCGACATCGATCAAATACGCGCCCGCCGCCTGCGAATGCTGCGACAAAACGTGGATGAATTCGTTCGGGTTGATGAGCGGCACATCGCCGACTTCTTTGGTGTCGGGCCACGCCTCCCGCAGTTCGGCGATTTCATCGAGCCATTCTTTGCGCGCGGGAAGCGGATGCGACGGCGCCTGTTTCAGCGCTTCTGCCAAAAACGGCTGTAAGTGCGACAAGAGCGTGCGGCAACCGGTGATGCGGTTGTTCATTTCGCCCGGCTCCACGTCCACTTGAAACACTTCGCGCTCGCCCTTGAACGCCCTAGTATCAGCGCCCGTTTGACGCACATCCAACCGTGAACCCAAAACCAGCAACAAATCCGAGCGCCCAATAGCTAAGTTCGCCCAGCGATTGCCATAGGAGCCGTGCCAACCCGCGCGAAACGGATCGTCATAAGTCACCGCGTCCACGGCCATGAGCGAATACACCACGGGAATGCCCAGAGCCGCAACCAGTTCGCGGAACTGCGGCACCACACGCGCCGAATTGACGCCGCCGCCGACCAAAATCAAGGGCCGCTCGGCTTTAGCCAGAGACCCCCACATCTCGTTCCAAAACGCCGGATCATCGCTCATCGCATCCAGCGCCAAAGGCATAACGCCATTGGCTGACGCAACGCTATTCACTGATGCAATGCCGTTCGTTGACGCCGCGCCGTTCGAGTGAGAACCGTTCAACTGCGCTTTGGGCTGGATTTTGACGGGCGCGGGCACATCGATGTCCCCGCGTTGCACGTCCATCGGGATGTCGAGCAAAACCGGGCCGGGCCTTCCTTCGGTGGCGATGCGAAACGCGCGTTCGAGTGCTTCGGGCACATCTTCGGGTTCCATGACCATCCACGCGGCTTTGGTGATGGGCAGCGCCATCGACACGATGTCGGTTTCTTGAAAACCGAGTTGGCGAATCGCGCGATCTCCCTTTTGTTCGTTGCGGTTGACCTGACCGGTGATGAACACGCTCGGCGACGAATCGAAAAAGCAACTGCCGATGCCGGTGAGCAAGTTCGTAGCTCCTGGGCCGGATGTAGCCATCGCCACGCCGGGAACTCCGGTGATGCGCCCCGCCGCATCGGCGGCAAAAGCGGCGGTTTGCTCGTGATGCACGCTCACGATGCGCACATCGCCCTGTTGATGAATGGAATCGAGCAGGTGAGTGATCATGCCGCCCGACATCTCGAACACGCAGGAAACGCCCTGAGCCGCCAGAAACTGCGCGATGTAAGTGGTAACTTTCATAATGGGACGAGTTTGGCCCCTGGAGCCTCATCTCGCCTTGACTTGATGCGTCCGCTCTTAACACGGGCGCTTGTGTTAGATGTTTCGATTCCTTTGCCGGTGCCAAGTAACGGTTTGTTTTAACCCGTTTTGCCAATCGGTGTTCGGTTGCCACGCGATTTGCCGTTTCAAAGGCGTCAAATCAGCCTGCAAGTGCATGATCTGCCCATCTCGATAAGGCAACTCGCCCAGACCAAGCGCAAGCGAAGGATCAACGAAGTCGCGCGCGCGTTCGACCCACTGCCGCACGGTTGACGCCTCTCCCGAACCCAGGTCGAAAACGCCATGCGCTTTCGGTTCGTGTCCCGCAAGAGCGATCGCGCGCGCGGCATCGGCCACATAAAGGTAATCCCAGCGCTGCTCTCCCGCCGACAACGCCGGTTTTTCCCCGCGAAGCAGGCCTTCGATGACCGAGGGAATCAAGTGCCGCAAGTCGTCTTGCGGCCCATACGTTGCCAAAAGTCGCAGCCACACACTTCGCATTCCGGCCAACTCGCAGAACTTTTGCTGCAAAAGTCCAACGCACAGCTTCGACATGCCATAAGCCGAAAAACCCGACACCTCGCCCCTGTCGAGCACAGCGTGCGCGTGGCCCGATTCGTCTTCGACTTTGGAACCAAAATGCGACTCGGTTCGCGGCCCGTATTCGGCCTGCGAACCGACGCCGACGAACGTTTTGCAACCGCTTCGCTGCGCCGCGCCCAGCAACTCCAGCGAGCGAATCACGTTGCGCGTGACCTGCGAGGGATCGTTGCGCTTTTCGGCGGTGACGCCTTCCCACGCGAGATGATAAACGACTTCGGGCCGCGCCTTTTCAACGGCTTGACTCAACTGAGCCGCGTCATCGAAATCGGCGCGTAGCACTTCGATTCGGCTCGACACATCGCCTACGAGCGGGTCTTCGAGGCGCCACAGATCGCTCGACGGGCGCACCAGAGCCACAACGCAGTCGCCGCGCATGAGCAACTCGCGCGCGACGAAACTTCCGACGTGACCCGATACGCCCGTCACCAGAACGCGCATTTAGCTCGTCGCGCCCGCCTGCGCGTTTTCGCCGGGAATGGGCAAATCGTTCTCGTCGTTGCCGTGCGTGTAAGGAAACAGGTTGTGTTCCTCGTCGCCGCCCGCCGTGTCGCCGCCTCCGCCCAGATCACCTGACACTTCCGGCGCGCCGATGGCTTTAGCAACCGATGTGCGCGTGAATTCGCGCGGCGCTTCGGTGCGCAGTTTGTGAAAGGTGTCGAGGATGTAACCGAGCATGGACTCGGAAAGTCCCGGATAAACGCCCGTCCAAAACACCTGATTCATCACGAAATCCGAGTTCTTCAGGTCGCCAACAACCCGGTGCTCGATGTTTTTATAAGCCGGTTGGCGAATCAAGTTGCCCGCGAAAAGCAGCCTCGTGCCGATTTTGTGCGCTTCCAGGTGGCGAACAACTTGATCGCGTGAAAACGGCGCGTCGGGCCGCACCGCCAGCAAAAACCCGAACCACGACGGATCGGAATTGGGCGTGGCTTCGGGCAGAATGAACAAATCTTCCATGTCCTTAAGTCCGTCGCGCAAAATCGCAAAGTTCTTCTTACGAGCCGCGATGAAGCCCTCCAATTTGCCAAGCTGAGCCACGCCCACAGCCGCTTGCATATCGGACAGTTTCAAGTTGTAACCGACGTGCGAGTAGGTGTATTTGTGATCGTAGCCGTGCGGCAAATCGCCCAACTGATAATCGAACCGCTTGCCGCAGGTGTTGTCCTGACCCGGAGCGCACCAGCAGTTATGAACCGCCAAACCTTCGGCGTGATAGGAATGATCTTCCTCGACTTCCATGTTGTAAACGACGGTTTCTTCAAAGCGCGTTTCGAGTTCCGTGATGGGATGGCAAGCGTAGCGGCCATCATCTGAAATCCAGGCGGACTGGCGCCGCGACTTCGCTTGGAACGGCTCACCAACGAGCGCGCCGAATTTTTCGGCGTTGGGGCCATAAAAGTGAACCGCGTGCAACACGCGCCGCGCTTCAACCGCTTTGCCATCAACGATGGAGGGCTGATGCGCTTCAATCGAACGCTCCCACTGCGAGCCGAGAACACCCGCCTTGAGCGCGATGCGCCGCATCGGTTCGAGCAAAGCGAACGAAGTCGAATGGATGCTAAAGCCTTGATCTGAACTTGACCCGTCGCCGCGCCAGAAGCCTTTGAGCAACTCGCTTGAAAGCGCGAGCGGCCAGTTCGCCATCCAGTTCGGCAGTGCCTTGGAACCCGAACCAACCCCGAAGAATTGGCCGAAGAACTCAAAACCTTTGCGCGTTTTGAACGACAGCGAGACGCCGTGCGTGTCGCGCACGCGCCGCGTCCAGCCGCTTGCACCGAAGTAGCGCTGCATCAACTCAACGACATCGGCAACGAACGAGGTCTCTTTTTCGTGGAAGGTGAAGTCCACGCGATACGAGCGATATTTGCTTTCGCCGTAGCCGCTCGCGCCCTTCAAGCCGGAAGCGAGCGAACCTTCCGCGAGCCAGTAACCGATGAGCCGCATCAAATCTGCTTCGGGTTCAAGCGTTTCGGTTTTGGTTTGATACGCCGTTTCAAAACTCCACTTAAACGCTTGTGGCGCCGTGTCTTGCGTTGGAATCGCTTCGAGAACACAATCGCCGATTTTCAAATCGCGCGCTTCGCTCCACTGACGAACCCCCGCGCGTTCGATCCAGAACGGATGTTTCGCCGTGGCTTCAAGCGGACGGCGCAAGCGCGCCTTCACTTTGACGAAATTACCCTTGTAATCGCGGCCCAAAGATTCCGTCACGCGGCGATAACGGCCTTCGTGCGTCAACACCAAATCGCCAGGCAAAATGTCTTGAATGGCGCGAACACCTTCGGCAACATTGACCTTCGTATCAATAGGGTGACAGTCCCGACCCCAATCACGAAACGATTCCGCCAGCTTTTTCAGGTTGGGCCTGCTCGTCATCACGCAGCCGCCTTCGCCCATCGTGATGTGGTGAGCCGGGTAAAAACTCATCGTGGCGATGTCGCCAAATGTTCCGACTGGCTTGCCATCATACGTTGCGCCTAAAGCGTCGCAGCAGTCTTCAACTAGCCACAAATTGTGCTTTTTGGCGAAGGCCGAAACGGTCGCCAAATCGAAGGGATTGCCGATGGTGTGCGCCAGCATGATCGCCTTGGTTTTGGGCGACAAAGCGGCTTCGAGCATTGAGGTGTCGATGTCGTAAGTCGGGATTTTCACGTCCACGAAAACCGGCACCAAGCCGTTTTGGATGATCGGGTTGACCGTCGTTGGAAAACCCGCCGCAACGGTGATGACTTCATCGCCGGGCTTGAGTTGCCGCTCGCCCAGAAACGGCGAAGTCAAACACGAAAGCGCGACCAAGTTCGCCGATGAGCCGGAGTTGACGAGCAGGGCGAAGCGTGTTCCGAACACCCTGGCGAATTCGCGCTCGAACTGGTCGGCGAAGCGGCCAGTGGTCAGCCAGAAATCGAGCGAGGCATCCACTGCGTTTTGAACTTCGCGCGCGTCGAACACTTTGCCCGAAACCGGAACTGCCGATTCGCCGGGCACAAATTCGCGCGGCGCGAAAGCGAGGTCGTGGTATTGCTGGACTTTTTCGAGAATCTCGGCGCGCAGTGCCGCGATTTCTTCTTGGTGTGAGTTCATGTTGTCGGGTTAGCTGGCGGCGCGCACGGTTCCTGAGTCCTGCTGTTCGATGAAATCCCGATACCACTTGATGGTGTGTTTGAGGCCTTCATCGAGCGTAAAATGCGGCGCCCAACCGAGTATGCGGCGCGCTTTTTCGGCGCTTAAGTGCTGGTCGCGGATTTCGTTGCTCGCTTGATTGCGCACGTCGGGTTTCAAATCGCTGCCCATCAAACCCAAAATTTGCTCGGTCAGTTCGAGAACGGTGATTTGCAATTCGTTGGAAAAGTTGAACGCTTCGCCTTTGAGCGACGGGTCTTGAGCGAGCGCTTCCACAAGCGTCATATACGCGATGGCGCCGTCTTCGACGTAAAAGTAATCGCGCACGAACTGGCCGTCCGAGCGAATGACGGGCGCTTCGCCGCGCATGATCGAGCGAATCGTGCCGGGCACGATGCGGTTCCAGTTCAGGTCGCCGCCGCCATAAAAGTTGCCGCAACGCGTGATGCCGACCGGCAAACCATACGATTTGGCGTAGGTGAACGAAATCAAATCCGCGCACGATTTACTCACGTCATAAGGGTGCTGGCCTTGCAACGGCGTGTCTTCCGAATAAGGCAAAATCTCCTGATCACCGTAGGCTTTGTCGCTCGACGCGATGGCGATTTGCTTGACCATCGGACTTCTGCGACACGCTTCCAAAAGCGCCCATGTGCCTTGAATGTTGGCTTCAAAAGTCGAGACCGGATTGCGGTTGGCGATGCCGACGATGGTTTGCGCCGCGAGGTGAATCACCGTATCGATTTCGTATTCGCCCAGCGCCCGCTCCATAAGCGATTGGTCGCAAATATCGCCGCGCACAACTTTGACGCGCTCCAAATCGCCGCTCGAAGCGAGGCGACTTGAAGGCGACCAGTCGCGCACCAAGCACACGACATCGGCGCCCGCCGCCAAAAGCCGTTCGACCAGCCACGAGCCGACGAGTCCCGTCGCGCCCGTGATAAAAGTGGGCCGGTCGCGCCAGAAAGCGTGATTGAGACCCGCAGAAGAAGCGGCGAGGCTCACTCCACTTGAAGAGGCCGCGCTGTTGGATTGTTCGTTCATAGTTTTAGGTGATGAGTTGTAAGTGGCCAGTTGTGCAATACGATCCACAACTAACTACTCGCAACTACTTTCTCCAGACCGCCCACGGCGCTTGGTTTTCGTTCCAAAGCTCTTGCAGTTGCAAATACTCACGGTAGGTGTCCATAGCGAAAAAGAACCCGTCATGGCGATAAGCCATTAATTGATTCTGGTTGGCGAGCGCTTCGAGCGGTTCGCGTTCCAGGATGCAGGACGGGTCGTCCGACAGCAAGTCGAACACGTCGCGGTGGAACACGAAAAAGCCGGTCGAAACCCAGCCGTCGAGTTGCGGTTTTTCGGCGAAATCCACGACCTCGTTTTTGTCGCTCAATTCCAAAATACCAAAACGTGACGAAGGCTTAACCGTTGTCACCGTCGCCAGTTTGCCGTGCGAGCGGTGAAATTCGAGCAGGTTTTGGATGTTGACGTTCGACAAACCGTCGCCGTAGGTGACCATGAAGGTGTCGCCGTTAACGTAGCGCTTCATGCGCGACACGCGCGCGCCGGTCATCGAATCCACTCCGGTGTCGGACAGCGTGACTCGAAAATCCTGCTCCTCGTGCATATCGTGGTAGTCAACCGTGTGACGATGGCCCAGATTGATCGAGAAATCGTTGTTCATCGCCTCGTAGTTGAGGAAATATTCCTTGATCATGTTGCCTCGATAGCCAAGGGCGATTCCGAAATCGCGGAAGCCGTAAAAGTCATACAGCTTCATGATGTGCCACAAAATCGGGCGTCCACCGACTTCAACCAGAGGTTTGGGACGGTATTCGGTTTCTTCACGCAAACGCGTGCCTTGGCCACCGGCCAGAATGATGGTTTTCATAAAAAGTTTTGAGTGGTGAGTGGAGAGTTTGAAGAATACGGTGATTCTCTCCAATCAAAACTATGGATTAACAGTTATCTGCCCTTGAATCCCAAGATGATGGGAATGGTTTTGAAGACGATTTCCAAATCGAGCAACAAGCTTTGGCGCTTGATATAGAACAAATCGTATTGCAACTTGATGAGCGAATCTTCGACGCTGGCGCCATAGCGATAGCGCACCTGCGCCCAACCGGTGAGGCCCGGTTTCACGGCGTGACGAACGCGGTAGAAAGGGATCTCCTGCGTCAACTGCGACACAAAATGCGGGCGTTCCGGGCGCGGGCCGATGAGGCTCATGTCGCCGCGGAGCATGTTCCAGAACTGCGGGATTTCGTCCAAACGGGTGCCGCGCAGGATGCGGCCCACCGGCGTGATGCGCGGGTCATTTTCTTCGGCCCACACGGCGCCAAATTTTTCGGCGTCGGTGCGCATCGAGCGGAACTTGAGGATTTGAAACGAGCGACCGCCTTTGCCCACGCGCTCCTGCGAGTAAAACAGCGGGCCGGGCGAACCGATGCGGTTGGCCAGAGCGACCCACGGCATGACGCCCAGCAAAAACACGCAGCCCAACACCGCCACGAGGATGTCACCGGCGCGCTGAAGCGCCAGATAAAAGCGGTGCGTTGGCCGCTGCACGACGGGCATGGCGACTGCGAGGGTGCGCCCGGCGTGTTCGATGGCGATGCGGCCCGTCAAGCGTTCATACAAATCGGTCATCGTCGTGATCGAAACGCCCCATTCTCGGCACTCTTGAATCGCCTCGAACAGTTCGACGTTCATCGTTTCCAAGTGCGTGATGGCCACGACCAGTTCGTTGACGTGCAGTTGACCCGACAGGCGCGTGAGGTCAGAGCGAGTGCCAACGACCGGCACGTTTTCCAAGACGCTGCCGCACTCGACGCCGTCATCAATGAAGCCCAGAACGCGATAACCGATGCTCGAACCGACCTGCTCTTCGTCGGCGTCGGATTTGGAACGCGCGCGCTGGCTCAGTTCGCCAATGGCACTGGCGAGGGTTTGGCCCGCGCCGCCCGCGCCGATGATGAGCGCGCGTTGCTGGAAGTTGGGATGACCAAAAACCGTCGCGTAAAACACGCGCCACGCGCCCAAGGCGCCCCAAGCCAAAATCGGGAACAGCAGCAAATGCACGCGCGATTGCGGCAAAGTCGGCGTCAAATACGGGATGCTCAAAAACAGCACCCATCCCAGACCAATGGCCGCCGCGCACAGGCTCAGTGAGCGCTGAACGTTGGCCGCGCGCACGAGATCGTAGCCGCCGATAATGAGGGCGCAACCGAAATAAAGTACCGAGAGCAACCCGAACCAGCCAAGCGGCGATCCGCTCGTCCAAGAAAACGAGGCGTCGCCACGCGCGCGCAGGTTGAGCGCGGTGAAAAACATCAGGTTGAGTAACAGCAAGTCGAACGTCGCCAACACCAACTTGCGTTCGGAAAAACGCAGCGTGAGATGGCGACGGGCGCGCGGACGAGGCAAGGCTTGGCGATCCACCGCCTCGTTGCCAAACGCGCCAATCGTAGGTTTTGGAGTCATAAAACAAAATGGGCCGCTTCTACCGGACATCTCACCCGGAAAACGCGCCGCGTCCCTTTAGTGACAAGTTGATCGGCCACTTGAGGCAGAACAAAGGGGAAAACCGGTCATTACACCTATCAGGTTCACCCCCGTCTTCCAGATTCCTCCGTCGTGACGCCTCCGGGCACGACGCCATTGTTCGGGCGAACTCCTGCGTGCGAAGGTGAAGACACCAGCAAACCGGAAGTGCCGTTGAGCGTTGGCAACTGGAAATAGCCTTCGTTTTCGCCGCGCGTGACGGGCGTTTTGTTGAACACGATGCCCAGCAAGCGCGCGCCCGCTCCGTTCAAGGAACGGGTGACCCGCGCGAGGTCGCGTTTGGTCGTGACTTCGCATTCGACAACCAGCAAAGTCGCGTCTGCCAGCGCCGCCACCAGATGCGCGTCGGCGAGTCCCAGCGCGGGCGGACAGTCGAGCACCACGAAATCGGCCATTTCGCTCGCCGCGCGAAGCGCCTCGCGTCCGCCGCGCGAATCGAGCAGTTCCGGCGCGTTGGGAGGAATCGGCCCGCTCGTCAAAACCCGCAGTCCCGCGACGGGCGTGTTTTGAACCGCGCTTTCGAGCGAAGCCATGCCCGCTGCTACGCTCGACAAACCGACTTCGTTTTCCTTGCCCAGCATTCCATGAACGCCGGGACGACGCAGGTCGCAGTCCACCAGCAAAACGCTTTTGCCCGACAGCGCCATCACCGTTGCTAAGTTGAGCGCGCAGGTGGATTTGCCTTCGCCCGCGCGGCTGGACGTGATGGCGACCACGCGCGGCGGCTCGTCCAACCCGGCAAAAGCGATGTTGGCGCGCAGCATCCGAAAGCTTTCGACCAGAGCCGGATTTTGCGTAGCGCCTCCCGCGCCGGAAACCAAGAGCGCCGCGCCTCCTCCCTCGACCAAAGGAATGTGAGCCAGAATCGGCAGATGAGCCGCGTCTTCGGCGTCTTCGCCCGCGTGAACGCGGTCATCCAGTCGATCAGCCAGAAGGGCGAGCAAAGCGCCCAGCATCAGGCCAAGCAAAGTCGAGGCGATGATGTTGAAGGCGCGGCGCGGCGCGATCAGGGCGCCGGGCGTGGCGGGCGTGATGACGTGCGCGCTGGACGTGCGCTGTTGTTCCTCATCGCGCAGCGTCTGGTATTGCTGCGTCAGAGCCTCAAACGCGCTTTGCGCTATCGTCTGATCGCCTTTGAGCACGTTCAGTTGAAAAGCCAGATCGGGCACGCGGTTGCGCTCGCTTTGCGCCTGCGCGATGGCGTTTTGGAGCACCGGAGCTTTGGCCTGCGCCATCGCGATGTTGTTTTCCAAATCGGACTGTTGTTGGAGCAAACTCTGATAAACCGGGTTGATGCTTAGCGAGCCGAACTGCCTTTGTGTGGTTGTTCTCAACCGACCTTGCAAATCTTTGACTTGCGCATCCAAGTCGCGGATGGTGCGCGAAGTGGGCGTGTATTCGCGCGACTTGTTGACCCGCTCGATGTTCAGTTCGATGAGCCGCGCCTTGAGCGCTTCCACAGCGGGCGTAGGCACGATAGAGTTGGGCGTGTAATTGGGCTGAGTGCGCAGTTGCGCTTTCACGCCTTGAAAGCGTCGTTCATCGGAGCGGCGCTGGATGTCGTTGGCGCGCGCGTCGGTCTGGGCCTGCGTGACCTGAGCGATCAAAGCCTGCGTTTCAGAATTCAGGTCAACGGTTTTGTATTTTTGTTGAAAGCGGCGCACCTTGTCAGCGGTTTCGTCGCGGTCGCGGCGCGCCTGCACGAGGTTGGCGCGCAACTGGCGCGTGCGGTCGTTCACCTGCTCGTGCGCCTGTTGCTGGCTCTGCGCGATGTATTCGACCGAAATGGCGTTCGCCAAAGCTGCCGAAGCTTCTGGCGTGTGCGCCTGCGCTTGCACGTTGATGGCTTCGGCGCCGGGTTCGGGCGCGATGTCCGAGCGCGAAAACTGCTTGATTTCCTCTTGGTCTGGCGCTTTGAGACGCTTGAACGCGCCGCTTTGCACGCCCGGACTGCGGATGATGATCATCTGCTGTCCTAAAGAACGCGAAGTCGAAACGCCGCCCAGCAGTCCGGTCAGAGTGTTGCCGCCAGCGCCACCGCTAGCGCCACCAGCGGGCGTGTCCACGATGATCATCGCCGTTGACTGATAAACCGACTTTTGAAGCGCCGTCCACACGATGCCAAGCGCCAGAACCGTCAAAAATGTCTTCAGCGCGAGCGGCCAGCGCCGCTTGAGCGCGCGCCAGTAACGGCCAAGATCAACCGTGTCGTCTTCATCGTCGCCGCCCATCGGCGCGCTGGGATAAGCCGCGACCGGAGCAGGCGCGAAACGCTCCAAAGCGCGCCCGCCCGAAGAACCCAGAGCGCCGCGCGTCTCGAAGCCGTGCTCTGGCGCGCCGCCCGAACCGAGCGCGCCATTGGGCGCCGAACCGTTTGGCCCGCCCCCGCCCCCGTTGGCCGACGCGCCGTTCAAAGGTGCGCCGTTTTGGTTGAATGGTTGGCTCAAAGTGGTTTGCCTCCTAAAAGAAGTGTTTCCAAAGCGAATGATGTCATGGAAGTCGTTTTATATTATCGCTTTTGCGTGTCCATCCGGTTTAAAAGCCGGTCACATAGCGCAAACCGGTAATGGTGCCGATCACCTGACCCAAGACGCCAAACAAGCCCGCGCGCGGCACTTTGGCATCGGGCACATAGATGAAGTCGCCCGGACGAAGCACCACGTCCTGCGACAGATCGCCTTTGTAGATTTTCTCCAGCGACACGATGCGCCTTTCCACGCCGCCAGCCACGGCGGGATTGGGACGCAAAAGTCCGACTTCTTTGATGCCCCGGTCGCGTGGGCCGCCCGCCGCGTTGAGGGCTTCGGTAACAGTGAGAGTGTGTTTTTCGGGAATCGGGATCGGGCCGGGTTTGACGACGGCGTTGATCAGCGTTACGCGCGAGGTGTTTTCCGGCACGATGATGGTGTCGCCGTCTTGCAAAAGAACACTTGATTTTCCGCCCGCCTTCACCTCGTTATAAACATCGAGAACGCGCCTTTCGCCACCGCGTTGCAGCACCACGCGCGTCAAAGCCGCCACCTCCGTAGCTCCGCCAGCCCGCGCCAAAAGCTGCGTGATACCTTCGCCTTCGACGATTTGATACGGCCCGGTTTTGCCGACCTGACCGATCACGATCACCGTTGGGTTCTTGACCTGCGTAACGTTCACCAAGTCGCCGTCTTGCAACGTGATGTTCTGGCGCAAATCGTTGTCGCGCAAAAGTGCAACAGCGTTCACCGCGATCTGCTCGCGGTCGCCCATCACCTGCGTTTGCGGCGCGGCAACTTCGTTGGATGTGGGCGAACCGCCATCCAACGCATTGGGCAAACCCACCGGCTCGTTGGAAGTGGGCAGCACCACAAGAGATGCGCCCTTGGAGCGCGTGCGAATAACGGAAATGCGCACATCTTCGGGGCGAAGCGAAGAAGCGATTCCCCCGGCACCGCGATTGAGCGCGTCGAGCAACGTCGTTCCCGGCGCCATGCGAAGCGCGCCCTGTTTGTTGACCGAACCGGCGACCTGAATGCGAATGACATCCGGCTCGGAAATGTTGATCACATCGCCGTTTTGCAAAGGGAAGTTCGCCACGGGATCGATTCCAACGCGCTTCAAATCAACCGGGATGATTTGTCTGCCGCGAACCACAGTTGCCACGACTTCTTCGGGCAATACGGTCAATCCCGTTTGAGCGACCGCCTGAGCCACGCCCGAATCGGGCGGGAGTTGGAGGTTGCCGGGATTTCGCACAAAGGTGGTCGGCGCGGAGACCGTGACCTGAATCAGGGGAATGCTTTCGACAATAATCAAGTCGCCGTCCTGCAAGTTCACGTTGGTTTCGCGCGTGTTTTGCGCTTGAGCTTGTGCCAAATCCAAGGCCACCTTCTGGCCGTTGCGGTGAAACAAAGTCGCGCGTGAGCGCGCGATGCCTTCCTTGGGGCCGCCCGCTTCCGCGAGGGCATCCAACAGGCGCGGCGCTGTCCGAAGCGGAAAAGCCCCCTGCTTTTGCACGTCGCCCGAAACCGTGATGGTTTTGGGATCGCGCACCGTGAACAGCAAAATGTCGCCCGCCTTCAACCCCACGTTTTTGGGCGAGGACGGGTTGTCCTCAACGGCCTGCACATCCAGCGCAATCAATTTCCCTGCGCGCGTCAAAGTCGCCGTTGTTTCGTCGGCGCGCCCCTTCAACTCACCGGCGAGCGTGATCGCTTCGAGCAAACGCGGCACGGTGCGAAGCGGATATTTGCCCGGCCTTTGCACGTCGCCGCTGACGGTGATGAGCTTGGCTTCAAGCGCGCGAAACGACAGCGTGTCTCCTTCGCGCAAACGCAGGTTCGCAGGCGACGACGGGTTGATTTGAATCGCTTTTAAATTGATGCGCACCGGAGATAGGCCCGCGCGCGTGAGCGTTCCCACGACTTCATCCAAGCGGCCCGATACGCCTCCGGCGGCAGTCAAAACCTCGCTGATGCGCCAGTTCGGCTGAATGTCGTAGGTGCCGGTTTTAGCGACGGCGCCGCTGACAAACACCCGGCGCGGATGCACCTGCTTGAGTTCCACCGTCACCTGCGGATCAACCAGTTCCCGGCTCAAGGCGCGCGCGATGCTCCGCGCGGCCTGCGTCGGGGTCAACCCAGCAACGCGCACCGGCACCATCCCCTCTCCAGGCAAGTTGATTTGCCCCGAAGAGGGAATGGTGATGTTCTCGCTGCTCGACTCGGGATGACGCAAAACCGTCACGGAAATCACATCGCCCGCTCCCAAACCCGACGCGCTTTGCGAGCCAAACGTCGCGCGACCCACTTTGGGCTTGGCGCTCGATGGAAGGGCGCAAAACAACGAAAAGAGCGCCCCGGCGCCGAGCAACCACCGGACGCGCGCGAGAGAATGCACCCGCGACAACGGTTCTAACGCGCCTGCCACGGTTTTTCTCTCGCGGAAAGCCGAAAATTGAAATCCAAACATAACTTAAACTTGCGACAACAACCGACGCGCCTTGTTGTCTCATAAAGCTCGTGAAGTGTCAAGTCGTGGGCACTGTGGACGCCTCATCAGCCGGACGGTTTAGGAGAAACGCGGCGAACGGGCCGCTTCGCTCGAAACGTTTGCCCGCACAGCTATTAGAAAAACGCCCACAGTAGAACGCGCGCACTAAAGATGTAGTTGGAAAACAAGCGACGCTTTTGGTAGCGCCTCAACGGGTGGTAGCAGCACCGGTTTGGAGTGCGGGCTTTAACCCGTTCAATGAAGGGAACCAACCGCCTCCAGCCCGCACGGCTTTGGATGTCTTCCACATCAACAATTCCTGAGTGGAAGACACTCCAATACATAACACAAGAGATATATAAAGAAGCAGTGGTTACAAGGTAAACGACATGGTTTGACCTTGTATCTTTTCCATCTACCGTTTTAAGGTAATGGCCTAAGCGGAGATGTTGATTGGGAGGAGGCGTCAGCCTCGCCGAACGAATCAAGCGGTGC
>JAABUR0100006470.1_pt1 | contig 14302 bp, 14 predicted proteins | sample 5560091 | NCBI WGS metagenome assembly JAABUR01 (sample SAMN10711879, study PRJNA513375) | rock metagenome | isolation source: Antarctica rocks | place: Antarctica: Victoria Land, University Valley sud
GCCGCGCCGGCGAGCGCAGCCTCCAGGCGCTCCAGGTCGCGGACCTGCGTCGCGCCGTCCGCGTCCATCATCAGCAGCGCCTCCCCCCGCGCCGCCAGCATGCCCGCCTTCACCGCCGCGCCCTGCACGCGCGCGCCGCTGCGGTGTGTGTGCGTCCCAAGAAACGCGCGTGCCCCACTGCATCGCCGCCCCACCCGCGCTGCGCTTGTGCGTGCGCGCACACTTGTGCGCCGCCCGCTTACGCAGTCACAAAACACCCCGCGGCCTCCGAGCAGCCCTCGGCTCACTGGTTCTCCACTACGGCCGGCGGCCTGGCGGCTGCGCCTGGGCTGCTGCGCATGCCGGGCTGCGTATGTGGGGCGGCGCCTCCCCGCGCGCCGCCAGCGCGGCGCGCATGCTCTCTCACAAGGGCGCCGCACCCCGCTACTCTGAGCTTGACGCGCTCGCGCGCATGCCGCTGGGGTCCATGGCCCTGCCTGCCGTGCGGGGACATAGCGGCAGGCTCGCAGGTTCAGGTTGCACGGTAGGGCGCAGGTGAGAGGGCTGCAAGGGGGTGCACTGCGTACCTTGCCCCTGTTTGCCGGCAGCCGCAGGACGCGCACCGCATCCAAGCCGTGCCTGCCGCAGCAAGCCAGGCGCGGGCTACAGCCACTTGCACACTGTCAACGTTTCGGCGACACAAAGCTTGCAGGTGTGTGCCGGTGCTCTGTTGCGCTCACACACAGGCGCGCGCCTCAGGCCCTGCTCCATGTCAGCACTTCTGCTGGCGACACACGGCGCCACGGATGCATGTGTTGAGCCCTGTATGACGAGAGGTGGAAGCAGGACGCGGGGTTCCCGCACTTCCGCACATACTCCATGGCGACTCGTACGGTGGCATCCGTGCTGCCGTCGTCCACTATGAGCACCTCGTAGGTGAAAGCAGGGCCCTTCTTATCCCGCCGCCGCTGCAGGTACCTGCGCATACGCCACGGGGCGGCCCGTCAACCAGCAGGCAGCGCTGTGCACAGCTCCTGGCGCCCGACGGAGCGGCGCTTGGGGTGCCGGGGCGGCGGGGCCGCACAGCAGGGTCTCGTCCATCGTCGCCGGCAGCCGCGCCTCCTCGTTGTAAGCGGGTACAACAATTGAGAGCGACTTTGTTGCCTCCGAGAAGACCGACGGCGCGGGCACCTGCAGGCCCCGTGCGCGCTCGCTCCTGGCTTCCGTGCCAGAGCGCGGTGAGTGTGAGACTGCGGACAGGAGGCGCGCCTTCTCGAGAGACGCCGGGTTCTCCAGCAGCTGCTCTGAGCTGCGCGTGGCCGCCTCCGTGTCTAGCCGCGCAAACCACTCGCGCGCATACAGCAGCGCACACAGCGCGGCTGTCGCCTGTGGCGCCCGAGGTCGTCAGGAGCGCCGCTGCTTGCAAGTGTGATGTTTATCAGGAGGAGCTTGTACGAGGTGCACACTATTTACACGCAGGGTATGTTTCCACAAGCCGCTGAGCGGCACCAGGTGCGCACCAGCGCTACCGCCAAGGGCACCCATACGCTCATGCCCCTGGCGCGCACTGCAACTGCGGCCAGGCCAGTGATCCAGTTCCGTGCGTGCGCCGCGCAGCAGGTCGAGGCCTGGATCACCCACCCGGCTACAAGCACAAGGCAGATCACTCACAGGCAGGTTGATGCAAGGTCTGGTGCGGCTTGCACATAAAACCTCAGCTGCATCACAGACACCTGCGCAAGGACAGGTAGCGCAAGCCACACTGGTGTACTGTGCTATCTTGAAAAGGCTCAGGGCCGATCCTGCATCTCACTTGTGCAAAGCACGAGGGTCGGTGCAGGGTATCAACTCAGGCACTTGAGACGCAGCCTGCGCAGGCAAGCATAACACATAATCGCAGCTGCTGTGCGTCTGCGGACTGCTTAAGTGTGACTGCCGAGGAAGGATGGGGACACCAGCAGCGACAATGCTGACGACTGCGCCAAAAAAGAGCAGAAAGGCGAAGAAGGTCGCGCCTGACGTCCAGGAGCAGAAGCCGAAAGCACTGACCAAGAAAGTGCCGCCGACTGCTGCCTCAGCAGAGCCCGCTGTCGAGCGTCCCAAGAAAAGGTGCGATACGCTGCAAGGCTGCTCCGCGCTTGTTGTATGGCGGAACCAGTGTTCAACCTAGCTCATAAAGGCATCCTGGATGAACACTGCTACCAGTGCTGCCGTCTCACTCCTCCTGCCGGAGCTGCCTCCCGTCAGCGCCGCCTTGCTTCGGTCTGCTTGCCAAACATGCTCTCGGCCGCCTGCCAGGAAGCGCACGGAGCCCGATGACCTGCCACAGGCGGAAGTGGAGCGGAGGGCGCGCCAGCGGGAGCTCCGGGTGCGAGCAGGCCTCTGGCGAGCGATGCTGCCTGTTGCGCCTTATGCGGCTTTGACATTCGTCTTTGCGGTCTCAGCTGAGGAGGGTGTGACAGTGCCTGCAGCTGGCGTAGCCAGCCGTGTCCAGCTTGGGTGTGTGCCATGCTTGGCATTGCAGAGGCTTGAGTGAGTTGTGACTCCTGCAACACGTGCAAGGCAAGAGTGTGTCACCACTTGCAGCGCTGCCAGCTGCTGCATATGGCGTATATTGCACTGCGCTTACACTGTGGCTCAGCTTCACCAGACTTTGCTTATGTAAGTAGGAGGGACCGAAATTGCATGAATGAGTGCCTGACGACAGGGTTGTCGACAGAGGCATTAGCAAAAGCACCCACCCTCGTGCGTGTGGGAAAAGAGCGAAGTTGCATGTGCTGGCCGCACAGGAGCTGGCGCTCAAGGTGCGCGCCAGGGGCCAGGAGTACAACCCCTTCAAGGCGCGCCGCGCGCTGGAGAACCGGGAGCTGCGGCCCGACGCCGCCAAGAAGCGCCGGAAGGGCAGCAAGCCGGACGGCAGCAAGCCGGACGGCAGCGCGCTGAGCGCCGACGTGCAGGCGCGGCACCACCAGGGCCGCCCGCTTGCCGGAGCGGCCGGCGACTGCTTGCGAGGTCACAGGCTTTCCGTGATGCAGGGTTGGGGCTGCAACCCCTTGTAGGTTTAGGTGTGAGGGTGGCGCGGCAGGTGGTCATCATCCCTATCTATTGGAACAAGCGCGAGGCAGAGAAGGCGGCGGTGCTGGCGGCGGCCAACCGTGCCGCCGGCGTCCTGCGCCGCGCCGGGCTGACCGCGCAGCTGGACGCCAGCGACGAGCGCATGCCCGGCGCCAAGTTCAGGCACTGGTGCGCGCCCGTCTGCGCAAGGGGCTGGCCCTGGCTGTCGTGCACGGCTTGCCAAGCCGCATGGCGGCCGTTCTCGCCCGGCTCTACGCAGGCTGGTGGGCGCCGGTCGCCAGTCCTGCACTGCTCGAGAGCGGCAGGCGCAGGGGACCGCAGAGCGGGAGTGCGAGTGGAGCCGGGTTTTCAGGGTGCCTCGATTCCGTGCTACCCACTACACACGTGATCTGCAGCCTTCTGGAGCCAGCTTGGCGGTAGGAACCCTTGCTAGGTCGTTCTGCAAGCTAACCTCCTGTCCTGCTGCGGCGGCAGGGAGGAGCGCGGGGTGCGCGTGCGCGTGGAGCTCGGCCCCCGCGACGCGTCTGCGGGGCAGTGCGTCCTCGCCACGCACACGGGCGCGCCGGGCGAGCCCGCCGCCAAGCGCGTGGTGGCGGCTGGGCCCGCGCTCGCTGCCGCCGCGCGCGCCGCGCTGGGGTTGGAACCCCGCGACGACATGGACGGCGAGGCGCTCGAGCAGAGCCCTGAGGACGGGGCCCGTTCGGGTGAGGCCGCGGGCGGCGGCGCGCACGCAGCGGAGCGCAAAGGCGACGTGCGTGCTGCGCCGCCGCGCAAGGCGCACACGCAGCAGGCAGGGCATCGAAATCCTGCGCCTGGCGGGGACAGCCCGGGTGCTGAGCGCAAAGAAGAGGTGGAGGCCGTTGGCAACGCGGGCAAAAAGAAGAAGAAGGGGGCTAAGCAGCAGCTGGCCAGCGGGGACGGCGCAGGCGGCGGCACCAGGAGCTTGCAGGAGGCGGGCGGCGGTGCGGCGAAGAAGGCTAAGGCGGCAAAGCGGCTGCCGGCCAGTGCCGGCAACCCCGCCGCGGCGCCGGCGGGGGAGGCGGGCGGTGCGCGGGCGGCGCCGAAGCAGCCGGCAAAGGCGAAGCGGGCGCTGACCAGCGGGGACGACCTGGGGGACGAGTTCCTGGTGGAGGCGCAGGAGGAGGAGGGCCGCGGCGCGGGGAAGAAGAAGAGGAGGCCGGCAGGAGCGGAGGCGCCGCAGGCGCCGGCCTTGAGCCGCAGCCCCAGGAAGAAGGCAAAGGTGGTGCAGTTCTGAGGGATGCATGCCGGCTGCGATGCAATATTGCATTAATGTGATGCAATATAAAGGCAGCCAGAACTCAGGGACACAACAACCAGAACAGTGCATCAGAACAAGCTGGGGAACACTTGTGAGCTTAATCCTCCCGCCTCTGCACTCCTGCGCCTCAAACGCCCAGTTGGTGTTACAGTGCCTCATACTTTCAAGCCATCATCAACATCCAGCAAGACTGATGTCTCGTCTGTGATGTCTCTTCTGTGCTGACGCCCGAGGGGCCTGGCAAGCAGAGCGCGAGGCGTGGCGGCGCATGCAAGCGCTGATGTAGGCTGTCGTGGCCTTCAGTCTCCAACCTGGACCACCTCGGGAGCGAACCAGGCTCCGGGGCTGAGTCAGGCAGCGACAGCGCAGATGACCAGCTTGCGCTGCCGGCGCGTCGCGCAAAGCGCAAGGCGCCGGAGGCCCCTGTCGCATACGAGCACCTTGCCCAACGCGGGTGGGCATCTGCACGTTTTGCTAGGCTGCATATGCTTTTTTAATGGGCAGGACGGCGTGGGGCCCGCAATGTGAGTCAAGCAGGCGAGCGGCAGGTTTGATGGCGGGCCGTCTCTCGCAGACCTGGCGGAGGAGGTGGGCCGCAAGGACCGTGCGCGGCAAGCGGTGAGTGCTCCGCACCAGGAAGCCAACAACTGACGAGCTGTCTGACACAAGTCCTGGCGTCTACGCCATCCTGGCCTGCGCTGTCTGCAGCAGCTTGGTTCCCTGCCCATCAGACTCCTACTCCATGTGGGTATGTCCAGAGGCAAAGCCGCCCAGTGCACGCTGGAGCTGGTGCCCGGGGCGCGCGCGCCTGCCAGCGCCGCTGGCACGGCGGCGACGGTCGCACGCACTCTGTCAGCGCCGCCGGCGCGGAGGCGAGGTGCGCGCACTGCGCTCACACCGCGGCGGCGCGCGGTGCGCCCGGCAGGCGGAGCAGGAGGCCGCGGAGCAGCGCAGGGTGAGGCAGCGCGAGGAGGACGAGGAGGAGGAGCGGCGCGTGCGGCTCGCGCAGCTGCCGCCGAAGCAGGCAGGCGAGTGGCGCAGCTGCGCGGCCGCCCAAATACTGCGCCGCCAGGCTTTGCTGCTGCTGCTTTCAGCAGCATGGGTGCTACGTGGGTGGCAGCATCACAGAGCTTTGTGCACTGCGTGGTCTCCTGCTTGCCAGCTCATGCAGCTGCCGCCTCGAGCGCATTCTGCAGCTGCAAAGTCCGCTCAGCTGCAAGTGCCGTGCTGCCAGACCATCTGCCCGTCAGTGTGAACGCGCTCAAATGCAGGCAGCGTACATGGCGTAGCATTGTGCCTGCAGCTGCAGCACCCTGCGCAGGGGCCCTGTGAGCTCTCCCATGCAGTACCCTGGCTGGCAGACAAGCGCAACCTGTGCGCCGCAGAGCTCGACCCGGACCGGCCGCACGTGGTCACGCACGGCGAGCGGCGTGGCGCGCTGCTGCGCCAGGCCGCGGACGCGCGCTGGGATGTGCAGGCCGCCAGCGGCGATGCATTGGGCCTGGCGGCGTACGCGGGTGCGGCATGCTGATGCATGTAAGCATAATCATACTTGCCGGTCCATGTGGGACATCTGACGGCCCGTCTCTGAGGCAACCGGCTGTTTCATGGACAAGCATGGCCATGGCAGAGGGACGGGGGGTGCACACGGGCGCCTCTGTAGTTGCTGACATCGATGTCATGATATCATCGCGGTAATGTGCTAATCTTCGATGACCTGCAGTGCGCTGGCTGCTTGACACATTGCTACCGCTCAAAAATACGGCTGCTTGCATGTTCTTTACTATGTTCTTCCGCTGAAATCCGTTCTGCTCTTGAGGTAGCACCATCACTGGCAAGCTATGGTGAGGCGCTGCTCAGGGTCTCCATGGCGTCCGGCAGGTGCGGCTCGGAGCGAGGCAGACGCGGAGAAAGCTGCGCGCGCAGCGCTGGCGCAGAAGCGCAGGCAGCAGAGGCAGCAGTGAGCGCATGCTGGAGAGCAATGGAACAACATAGCTATGTCTGATTCATGAGGAGGTTGGGCACTAAATGTCACCCACTAAGATTGAGCTTGGTAGACTAAACACCCAATGACCCAGGACCAGAGGCTATAAACAGCGCGCATGCCAACACACCGACCAACATGACAGGACCTGCTAGGCAGCATGGCGAGAGGCGACCGGGCTGGTCACTTGGGGATGGAGTTTTGCAAGTACTGCACATAGTCGTAGAAGCCCGTGGTCCACTGCGCGCAGCCCCAGCCAGGCCCTTCAGTGTGCCCGTTCAAGCACATGCGCAAGGTCCATGCACTCTGCAGCTCGTCAACTGTGTTGACAGCGTCTGCGTGTCAAAGAAGGTCGCCATATCTATATATAGTGCATGTACTGCACGCAACTCTGCACGCAAGAATGCAGATTCAATCAATATGGCTTGGATGCAAACAGCGCCTGTGCGAAAACTCCTGGATTGGGAGGGCATCTTCAAGGTACGGAGCCAGCGGCGGCGGAGCCATGCGTGAAATGGTGTCGGTCATGTTGCAGGTAGGCAGCAAACGTTAACGGCAGCATCATGCAGGTGGCGGACAGGGCGCCACCTTGTCGTAGGCGTCGTCGATGGTGGCGCGCATGAACGCGGCCGCCTGCGCGTCGCTGAGGTCCAGGCGGAAGCGGCGCCGCAGGTTGTCCACCGGCGCGCCGCGCCCGTAGCAGGGCAGGCCGCTGTCCGCCATCAGCGCCACCGTCGCGATAATGCCGCCGGCCACGCCGCGCGCCTGCGCCGCGCGCCAGCGCGTCTATCGTTCAGGACCATGCGCGCTCGCCTTCGCCGTTGGTGCTAAACATGCCCACTTTCCGGCCCTACTTCAGCCTACAGCCGCGCTCATGCCAGCGGCAACCTACGCACCGGATCCGCTCTTGCACATACCCCCCCAAAAAAAATTAAAAAAAATGCAGCGCCAGCCTGCACCACGCTCATGCGGCACGTACTGTAAGAGAGGCTGCAAGCGCAGGTTCATTTTGGGGGAGGTGGCTGGTGGGCGCGCGGGCGCGCGCTGCCAGGAAGCCGCGGACGCACAGCGCCTGGAAGCGGCGGAAGGGCGCCGAGGCGCGGCCGCCGCCCGGGTCGAGCAGCTGCGCCATCTCGTGGCTCAGCTTGAACGCGGCGCTCTCGAAGCGCATGTTGCCGCCGGGCGAGATCTCCAGGATGAAGCCAAAGTCGATGTGCACCAGGCGCCCGCGCCCGTCCAGCAGGATGTTGCCGTTGTGCCGGTCCTTGGCCTGCAGCAGGAAGCACGCGACCGCATACCTGGCGCGCGCCATAGGGTAGGTTATGATATCCTAACTCGCCCCGTCACCGCGCCCGCCGCGCACACGTGCCCAGGCTGCGGCAGCCAGCAGCGGGGGCAGAGGCAGAGCACCATGCGTTGCGCACGACAGGCGTGCCTTCAATGCGTGCAGCGACATCACTCGGCCAAAGCTGACGCGCCTGCTGCCATGAAGCTTCAGGCCTCTGCAATACAGGCAGATATTGGGTATAGTTGTTGGGTGCCGCACACAGGCTTCTGCTCTGCAGGCAAGTATTGAGTACAGGTTGTCGGGCACCGGACAGAGCTCAGACGCGCGCGCACCCGGCCTCCGAGGCGATGAAGTTGTCCCGCGCGGCCTCGTAGCGGGCCGAGCCGGGCTCGCCGAACTCGCGCCGGAAGATCTCGGCCAGGCCGCCGTCCGCGGTCTCGCCCAGCGCGCTGCGCGACTTGGTGTCCGGCACGACCTGCGCGGCCGCGGTACCACAAGAGACGTACGGTGACAGGATGAGGGTAGGGTAGTGGTAGGGTAGGGTAGGGTCAATGAGCCGCGAGGACCCCTGCAGCGCGCACCAATGTCTGTGTCTGCTGTGTTTTCACAGCGCCGCTGCACGATGAGAGTATACAGCTAGTGACAGTGCATGGGCAAAGCAACGCCCGCACCGCCCTCCACACGCATCGCTGTGCCCTGCACGCGCCTGTTGCATCTGCCCTGCTTGACCTCACGGGCACCAGCGCATCTCGCAGCCAGGTGCCCGGCTCCGGACCGCCCAAGGAGGGGCCCACCTCGATAACGCCGCACTCGTAGTCGGTGGGCAGCACGCCGTAGGGCGCCAGGTACAGGTCCAGGCCGGCCGCCGCGAGCGCGTCGCGCAGCAGCGCCACCACCTGCGGGCGCGTTGATAGGGTTAGGTCAGGTGCCCTGTGCAGCACTCGGAGTCGGTGGGCAGAACGCCGTAGGGTTCCAGGTACAGCTCCGGGCCGGCCGCCGCGAGCGCGTCGCGCAGCAGCGCCACCACCTGCGGGCGCGTTGATAGGGTTAGGTCAGGTGCCCTATGCAGCACTCGTAGTCGGTGGGCAGAACGCCGTAGGGTTCCAGCTACACTCGCGAGCGCGTCGCGCAGCAGCGCCACCACCTGCGGGCGTGCTGAAAGGGTAATGCAGGGTAAGAGTAAGGGTATGGTAGGCTGTCGCCCAGCAGCACCACAACCTGCAGGAGCGCTGATGCAGCACTAGTCGCGCCGCTTTCCATCGCGGCGCCAGCCTCGCCGGTATGTGCAAGCAATGCAGGGATTGCTCTCCGTCAGTACATGTCAACCTGCAACAGGGGCTGTGGCCTTGCAGCATGGCCTGTCCGCAACAAGCCCCAGGGCCATGTGAACCAGCCAGCACTGGCACTGCATCGCGGTTCCCCCAAGATTTGTGTGCGTCATGCGCGAACATGTGTGTGGCCTTTCTGGGCCTACCCTCAGCCTACCTGCAGCGCCAGCACGTCCTGCCGGCAGTCGTCGCCGACCTTGAAGATCAGCGCCTGCGCGCGCGGCGCGCTGCGGCTGCCGCCGCCGCCGCCGTCCCCGCCTGCCTCATCCACCTGCCGGTCCAGCACGAGTCTGCAATCAGCTGCACGCGCTCCGGCGCTGCGCCATAACAGCGGGTGCCGCAACTTGGCGCGATGCGGCAGTGGGCGCGGCCAGTCGCGGCAGCCTGGCCGGTGCCGGCGAGCTAGCCGCAGGCCGGGGCGAGCGCGCGGCGCGCGTGAAAACACCCAGCAGCGGTAGGGATGAGGTCGGGTCGGGACGAACGCGCGGCGCGCATTGGGACGCGCAATCAGCGGTAGGTTTAGGGTTAGGGTATATAATGGTTAGGGCAGATGCACGACGCGCCTGGAACGCGACCAGCAGCGGGACCTTGGCCGCGCTCTGCATGGGCGTGGCCGAGTCGGGCAGCGCGGCCAGCACGCGCGAGGCCGGGTTGGTCGGCAGGTACAGGTCGTCGCGCGGCAGCTCGATCTGCGCGCGGGCAAGCAAGCTGGGGCGGCGCGGCTGCAGGCAGGCGGGGCAGGAGCAGGGCCGAGGCAGGCCGCCACGTCTGGTGTGTACGAGCAAGTCGACAAAGCACAGTGGGACCGACTGACATAGAGCACATGACTCGTGGGCCATGGCCACATAGGGCTTAAAGCTGTCTGACCTTGGAGATCAGGGAGCTCAGGGTCGCGTGCATGCAATGCCGGGTGGTCCAGCTGACACTTTGTCTACTCTCGTACCCTTACCCTAACACACCACGCCAGAGCGCCGCCCTCATCATCCGGCAGCCCTACCCAAGCCACGCCCGACCCGGCCTGCTGCGGCCCCGTCGGGGCCTGGTCGCGCGCGCCTTGCGCACGAGCTCGCCGGCCGCCGCGCGGCGCTGGTCTTTGGGCACGGGGTACAGCGCGCCGCTTACGCCGGTGACGGCGCCAAAGTAGCCGAGCTCCGCGCGCAGGAACTCCGCGTCGGCCGGCGCCAGCTCCGCCCACACCTGCCGGCGGGCGCCCCGCCTCGCCGTGCGCTGCCGTCTCCAGCCGCGATGTGCCGGTATCAACCCTAACCCTAATCTACCATGTCTCCAGCCACGACGGGCCGGCGGCCGCGCGCAGGTGCGGCGCGCTCGTCTCCCCGGCGCTGCCTGTGGCTGCCGCGGCAGTCTGTTTCAGGCCGCCTGAGCCTGCAATCACGCAAGCAGGGGGTGTCATCCCCAGAAACATACCGCTGCCGCGCCGGCGGCCTGGTGCACACCGCTGGCGACCCGACGCCCCACCCTTTGCCATGGCTCCACAAGCACGGGCGCCGCGCGCCTTGTCCGCCACGGCGTCGGCGGCGGCCCAGATGCCGCTGTCCTCGGGCGGCTTCCAGCCGGAGCGCTTGACGGCCGGCGCGAACGCCTCGGCCAGCGGCGTGCCCTCGGTGCGCAGCGCGCACAGCAGCAGGTGCGCGAACAGCCGCGCGCGCGCCGCCTCCTCGCGCAGGAACGCCTCCACCGCGCCGCCCTCGTCGCCGCGCAGCAGCTGCACCAGCTGCGGCAGGAAGAAGGCGACCTGCGCGCAGCGCGCGCGCGGTGCGCCCTGGGGCCGGCTGAGCGGCGCGCCCTATCCTATCCCTACCCTATTCCTAACCTTCACCAGCTGCGGCAGGAAGAAGGCCATCTGCGCGCGCGCACGCGTGGCGCAGGAGGCCGGCTGAGCGGCGCGCCCTACCTAGGCCTAACCCTGCACCAGCTGCGGCAGGAAGAAGGCGACCTGCGCGCACGCGCGCGCGCGCGTGGCGCCGCGGGGCTGGCCGAGCAAGCCGCGCTTGATGTCAGGCAAATGAGGCGCGCGAGCAGCTGCGAGCCGCGCCCGCCTTGCGCAAGGGCCCCTTTGCCTGCAGCCCGGCCACACGGACGCGCGTGCGGGCGCCTCAACCAGATGCGCAGGCAGACTCCAAGGCACAGCCAGACGGGCGCCCAGCGAACAGCAGAGGCACTCCTGCGAGAGCCTGCCGGGCTGTGCCTCACGGAAGCGCCGATAAATTGAAGGGCGTTTGGGGTCGCGCCTGCTGCGGGTTACAGGCGTGCAGGGAGCGCAGCGCGTACGCGCGCACCGCCGGCACCCTGGCTGCAGGGCCACTCATCATCTCCAGCGCCTGCGCGTCCCCGGCGCGCCACGTCGGGGCCGCGCCTCTATGCTGGGGGTCCGCTCGCTAGGGTTAGGGTCAGTCAAACCCTGTCACTGCCGCCTCCCTGTAGGCGCACGGCTTCCGTGGCAAGAGCGGTGCGCCCGTGCCATGCTCATACGGGCGCAGCAGCACTCGAACAGCGTGCGCACGAACGGCGCGCGCCCAGAGCGCGCTCAGCAACCAGCAAGCCCCTCAGGCAAGGGACCAGGCAGCCTCCTTGAGCCAGAGAGGGCGGGGCGAGCGTCAAACACGCTTCCTCCGAGGGAGGCGCCGCTGGGTGTGCGCGCGCCTGCAGCAGCGGCGCGGGCGCCCACGCGGCCAGGCACTGCTGCAGCGCGACGCCGCCGTCGATGCTGGCGCCGGGCGTGGCCAGCAGCGCCGCCGCGCGTGGCAGCGCCTGCACGTCCGGGTCGGTGGCGTGCGCCGCCGCTAGCTGCTCCGCCTCGCCGCGCGCCGCGGCCGCGCCCGGCAGCCTGCGCGGGCGCGCCCGCCGGGCTCGCCAGGGAGCATGGCGCGCATGGAAGCTGGCTGGAGTGGACGATTGACCCCGCACCGACCCCGCCGTCTCATGCGACATCGCAGCAGGCCAGTCAGTGCTCAACACTCTCCCAGATTTGTCTGCTCGATACGCTTTATGGTAGACCGCCCCGCGCTCCAAGGCTTCTCCGCCGTGCTCCGCAGCCTGGAGACAGCTCGGTGCGGCGGGGGAGCGCGGCGCACAGTGCCGGGCGCGCCTGTCCAGCAGCGCGAGCGCGAGGCGCGGGTCAAAGTCCCAGGCGGTGCGCATGTGTGTGCGCCAGCCGGCCGCTGTCACGGCCGCGCCGCCGCCGCCCCCCGCCGGCGGCGGCGTCTTCAGCGGGTCCGCCCACACCTGCGCCATCGTCTGCCTCAGCAGCGCGCTCGTTCCCTGCACAACACGGCTCCGTCCCCAGCCAGGCCGGCGGCGGCTTCGCTCGCCGCCTGCTGCCCGCCTACCACTTGCAACAAACCTGATGAGGTGCGGCGGCGGGTCGTCACAGGCTCGGCCCCGCACGCACGCCTTCGTTCCCTGGGCGCGGCGAGGCGCGCATTGCCCAGGACACAGCAGCTGCGTGAGACGACGTTTATCGGCTCTGTCCATGTTCGATGCCAGCCGGAAGCCCGTCGCTGCGCGTGCAAGAAGAGGCAGGTGCCAATATCAAAGGATTGCGGCGCCCCACCGCCGCACGGGAAGCGCACCGCGAGCCGCTCGGCCTCGGCGCGCAGCAGCGCCAGCAGCAGCGCGGCGCGCTGTGCGTTGCCGCCGCGCGACGCGCCCCACACGGGGTGGCGCCCCGTGCGCGCCGCGCCGCCCGCGGGCGCCGACGCGGGCCACTCGTTGTGCATGCGCTCCACCGCTTGCACGAGGTCGGCCGCCGCTGCAGCAGCCTCCCTGCCGCGACGTCGCATGCCCTGTCGGGGGGCGAGCGCGTGCGGGCCATGTCCCACCTTGCCGCCGGCGCTCCAACCAGCATGGATGCATCGCGCAGCAGCGCAGCCTGAGTCTGGTCCTGCATGACGTGGACATGGGCCGGGCCTCGGCTGAAGCAGTAGCGCCAAGGAGCACATGTAGTGCAATGCGACACAGCTCAGGAGGCCTGCTTATGATAGGTAAATTCGAAGTAGGGCATCAAGCGCCCGCGCTCAGCCGAGCCATGGCGCCGCTTTGCCTCCTGGGCAGAAGCGGAGCAGCGCCGAGCGACCACCCAGCGCACAGAGAGCGGCGGACACGCCCGGGCGCAGGCACGGGGCTCCGCCGCGGCGCACCGCGCCTCGCCGGCCGACCAGCGGCCGTACCAGGCTGCCGGGCCCGCAAACCAGGCGAGCGCGGCCGCCAGAGCGCGCTCCGCTAGCAGCGCGGCCGCGGGGGGCGCCGCCCCCTGCGCATGCTCCGAGGCCTGCCGCCGGCGCGCCCCTTGGGCGCAGCGGCAGTGCGGCGGGCGCGGCGGGCGCGGCGGGCGCGGCGGGTGCGCGCGCGCAGGGGCCGCCGTAGTAAGCCCGCTCGCGATGCAGGCGTGCGACCCGCTGCACATGGGACGTGTTGGGGAGTCCCGGGTGCTGACCCGTCTGTGAACATGAGGAGGTGCCAGGTGCAAATACAGGGCCTATCGTGGTTCTCCACCCTAAACCTACCATGTTTTCATACTCGCAGAGCACCCTCGAAAGGGTTCGCGGGGCGCTGCCGCACCAGGCCGTGCTGCGCAACACGCAGCGCGAGGCCCAGCAGGCGAAACGCGGCGCCCGCAGCGGCCGGGTGGCGCGTCAGGCCGCGCGGCGCCTGCAGCGCGCCCTGCAGCGCGCGCGCCAGCGCCGCGCGCACCGCGCCCGCGTCCGCGCCGCTGCCCTCACCCCAGGCCTGCATGCGCCTCACACATCACTGCCCCGCCGCAGCTACTCTTGTGATGACACAAGTCGCCAGGTTGGGAGTTCCCGCAGCGCACAGCGGCACAGCCAGTGCACCGCCAGTGCACAGCCTCGCCCAAAGCCTACACAGCTGGGAGCCGGAAGCGCCTGCCATGGCTTGCAGGGCGAGAGAGACGGAGCACCCTGCTCGGGCGTCGCAAGCAAGGGGGGGCGGCGCGTCTGGCGGCGGCCACCCGCCGCCCGGGCGCGCCTGCCACGCCTCGCCCAGGAAAGCCAGCCATGCGTGGTGCGCCGCGATGCGCCGCGTGAGGCCGCCCGCATCGGGGTTCGCCGCTGCGCCGGCCGCCGCGGTTGCCGCGGGGTCGTAGCGCCAATCGAACACGCCCTCGCCCGCGTCCGCCGTGGCCCGCCACGCCTCCGCGACCTCGGCCACCAGCGCTGCCTGCGGATAGGGTAGGGTTAGGGTTAGGCGCTCGCTCGCCTCCGCCGTGGCCAGCCACGCCTCCGCGACCTCAGCCACCAGCGCCGCCTGCGGAGCGCGCGCCGCCGCCCGGCCTCTCTATGGCACAGCAGGCGGGCCGCCCGCCAGGACGCAGCCCGGCAGTCTGCTTACAA
>JAABUR0100006471.1_pt1 | contig 14300 bp, 10 predicted proteins | sample 5560091 | NCBI WGS metagenome assembly JAABUR01 (sample SAMN10711879, study PRJNA513375) | rock metagenome | isolation source: Antarctica rocks | place: Antarctica: Victoria Land, University Valley sud
GACCACTACGAGGGCCGCTCCTACCTGGGCTGGCATCACCACACAGCCCTGGTCAGCGCCGCTCACGGCTTCCTTACCCTGGAGCGCCAGCACCCAAATCGCCCACGGCCGGCCTGACACTCCCCAAAGCGGTGCTGCTTTTGCAGCCCCTCTTCAAGTGCTGGGACGGCCGCTGCTCCACCTGTCAGCAGCCCATCGATCTCGACAACATCCCGCTCCCCCACACCCAACAGACCGAGTAACAAGACCCCAAAGTACTACTAGTCGGGTTGTGCTGCGGGTGGGAATGTGCGGGTTCTCGGCTCGGATCCACGTAAGCCAACTGGGCTCGCTGGGGGAAGACGCGTCCAGAAGCAAATGACCCGGGTGCCGAGGGCCGAGCGCAACAGGGTGGGTGAGGCGCGAGCCGGTGACGTCGTTCGGCTCGACTCCCTTGCGAAGGAGGTAGATCGCGATCTGACGATGTTGCACGGCCGAACGTTCGGCGTCAGCTCCGCATCACCTTTCGCCCTTGCGCGTGCGACCAGTGCGTTCGCGTCGAAGCGGTCAGTGTGCTCCCGGCTGATGCACTACTGCTTCGGACGACGACCAGTAGCGGCAACTAGGACGGCGCAGACTTCGCAACGTCGCCTCTGCAGCCAGGTTCGTGGAAGCAGTCGTCTCGGGCGTCATGATCGGGACCGGTGCGTCGCATGGCACGGGAGCAGCGAGGTGAGACTTGGCGGGTGGCGGTTCCGATCAGGCTGTCGCTTTCCGGCAGCCGGGTGACAACCAAATTTGCTCGGCGTCGGCCAGGCGTCCCGCTGGGCCGCTTCGCTTCTCGATCTCATTTACAAGTTCTGCTGATCAGCGACGTCGACTGACCGACGCAGTCGCCGGGCTCCGAGCGCCTGAAGCTCTTCCTCCTGCTGGTGTGCGACCGCACGGCAAAGATCGCACCAGCCTTGGGCCGTATCAGCTGGCTTTGACTCATCGTCGGCGTAGATCACCGGATGCTTCCACCCGGCTTGCTCGAACTGCATGGTCTGGGGCGGGCGACGGGCCGTCGGCCCGCTCGCCGGCTTGCAGCGCTTGCACACGGGAGGCTCGCGGGCTCTCGGCTAACCACGCCGGAGCACGCCTGACGCCCGCCCCGGCAGCCATACTCCATCTGCTCGATGCGTCATGGCTCGCGAGAAAAAACCACAGCACCCGGTCTCCCTTGGATCCGCCTGTCGCGGGGATACGGCGCTGGCCTTGCTGCCCCAGATGCGTGCTGCACCGGCGGGCCCGACCGAGCTCGCGGTGGTCGCCTCGATGGTTACCGACGCCGATCCGCTGGCCGGCGCGGTTCTGCGGCTCGGGATCGACGGCCATATTGCCGCGCATCGTGGCAATGACGCTAGCTACTGGGAGCCCCGCGACGAGCGCGCTCGCGCGCGCCTCGGTGATCTGCTCGGGCCGCTGCCGGCCGGCTGCGAGGCGTGCCAGGACTATCCCGCGCCGCGGCGCGATCCGAACGTGTTGCTGCCTGCCACGCCGTTGCGCGGACCGGATGACCTGACGCTGGCGGCGGAATGGCTGCTTCATCCGCAGGCCCGGGTCGGTATGACCGTCAGCCACGCCCGCCTGCTGTCGCTTGCCCTCGCGACCCTGGCTGAGAATGCGCTTCTCCACAGCGAGAGCGACCAGTCGCCGACCGCCTGCGCGGCGCTCGATCCACTGGCGCGTAGCCTCGAGATCGCGGTAGTCGACGCCGGTCCGGCGTTGGGGGAGGGCGAGCAGGCCGAGCAGGTCCTGCGCGAGCTCATCGGGTCAAGCCGCCGCGTCGGCGGGGGCCTCGCCTCCCTGATGGCGATCGCCGAGCGCCGCGGCATCGAGGCATCGCTGCTACTGGCCAGCGGCCCGGGCAGGGTGCGCATCCGACAGCAGGCCTCGTACGCGACACGCGTCCACTTCCCGGGGTTTGCGGGGGCTTTCTCCATCCACCTGTAGGAGGGGCTGGCCATATGTCGAATTCGAGCCTGCGATCGCGTCCAGCGGGTATGTTTCAACCATGTCACTGAAGCCGATTCCCTTTGGTCTCGCCCGCTATGGCCACGTGTTGTCGACGCGCGAGCTGGGCGCCGTGATCGTGCGCGAGCTTCAGCGCGACGCTGCAGACGCCACCGGCCTGCTCGTGGGGTTCTGGGACGTCGAGGTCGTGACCCCCGCGGTTTTGGACGAGATCGTCATGGGGCTGCGCGGCTGGCTGGCCGGGGTGCCGGTCGGCGAACGCATGTTGGCCGTCGCCGGCTACAACGACGACGTCAAGGAGAGCCTCCTGATGGTCCTCGAGCGTCGCAAGATGGCGCTCGCGGCGCTCGAGGATGATCAGATCAAGCTGCTCGGCGGAAACCGTCAACTCGCCGCCACGGTGAAGGAGGCCCAGAATCTGCACTCCTTCGACGCCCCGGAGCTGGCCGAGCGTCTCGAGCTCAAGATGCCGAACCTCCATCAGCGCCTCCAGGCGTTGATGGAAGCCGGCGCTGTCACGCGCGAGCCGGATCCCACGGCGACCCGCGGGCGCAAGCACAGGTACACCGCGGTCAACAGCGGCGACCTCGCGTCCCTGACGCCGGCCTGAGTCGATACAAGAGCGCCCCCGGCCAGAGCCGAGGGACGCTGTGGTACGCTACTTCAGCAGCTTCATTGAATCAACGAGCTATGCGGGGGATCTCATGACCACATCAGCCGCGAAGCCCAATCTCCACACGTTGACGATCATGGTCAACGAACGACCGGTCCACCTGGAGGAAAGAGAGCCCACCGGCCTCGAGATTAAGCAGGCGGCGATCGCCCAGGGCGTGCCGATCGAGCTGGACTTCATCCTGGTCGAGGAGCGGCCGAACCACACGACGCGCATCATCGGCGACCGCGAGCCGGTCGAGATCACCGACAAGTCGCGCTTCCTCGCAAATGCTGGCGACGACAATTCCTGATGCCAAGCCGGGGGTGCGCGAGGCGATCGAGCAGATCGCACGTGCCTACTCCGATCACGACACCGAAGTGCTGGGCGAGCCTCAGGGCGGAGCGTGGGTGCTGGTGCACGACCTGGACGTGGGGGAGCGCGTGGTCCCGTCGCGCTCGTGGATCGGCTTTGGGATTGCCTTCCAGTACCCGTACACCGACGTCTATCCGCACTTCCTCGTGCCGGATCTTGCCTTCGCTGACGGTCGCCCCTTCGCGCCGCCATTGAACCCGGGCCAGCTGATGCCCGGCTTCAATCGCTCTGCGACGATGCTGTCGCGCCGCTCCAGCAACTGGAGCCCGGCGACCGACACCGCGCTGCTCAAGCTGCAGCGGATTCTCGCCTTCCTGCGCCGCGACATCTGATGGACGTCGCGGCGGATCGAGCCCTCCGATCATCAGACCACGCAGAACTCTGGACGCTGCGTATCGCGCACACGGACCACGCGCGCTTACAGGAGCACCTGTTCCCGCCCGGCCAGCCCCTAGATGAACACGGCGCGATCATCGCCGCCGGCGTCGTTCGCACCAGCCGCGGGATGAGCCTGCTCGTCCGTGACATCTTCCTGGCGCGCGAGGGCACCGACTGGGTGCCCGGCGAGCGCGGCTATCGCATGCTCACCGCCGCCTTCGTCAACGAGAAGATCCGCTTCTGCCGCGACGAAGGCTTGGCCTACCTGGCGGTGCACAACCACGGCGGCAGCGGCTCGGTCGCGTTCTCCGATGACGACCTTCGCTCTCACGAGCGCGGCTATCCGGCACTGGTCGACATCGGCCGCGGCGTCCCGGTCGGCGCGCTCGTGTTCGCCAGGGACGCTGTCGCCGGCGACATATGGCTGCCCGAGGGATCCCGGCGAGAGATCACCCAGGCGGTCGTCGTCGGCCAGCGCCAGCGGCGGCTCTATCCCAGGCAGCCAGCGGCGCCCTTCGGGGCGCCCGAGCTATTCAACCGCCAGGTGCTGCTCTTCGGCGAAGCGGGGCAGGAGCTTTTGCGCCGTCAGAAGGTCGGCGTCATCGGCGCGGGCGGCGTCGGCATGCTCGCCGTCTCGTATCTCGCCCACCTCGGCGTTGGCGACCTCGTGATCGTCGATCCCGAGCGGGTCGAGGCCAGCAACCTTCCACGCATGCCCGAGGCGACTCGACGTGATGCGATGACACTGCTGACGAAGCCGAGCCGCCCGCAGTGGCTGCGACGTCTCGGCCAGCGGCTCTCCCGACCGAAGGTGCGCCTTGCGCAGCGGAGCGCTCGCCGCGCATCCCGGCATACGCGGGTGACGGCCCTGCAGGCGGACATCACCGAAGCAGCGGTGGCCGGTGGTCTGCGCAACTGCGACGCCCTGATCCTCGCGGCGGACTCCCAGCAGGCCCGCGTCGTGTTCAACGCGCTCGTGCACCAGTACCTGATCCCCGGCTGGCAGATCGGATCAAAGATCGAGGTCGACGGGCAGACGGGCACGGTCGGCGATGTCTTCAGCGTCGTGCGGCCCGTGATGCCCGACAGCGGCTGCCTGTGGTGCAACATGGCCGTCAACGCAAGCCGCCTCGCCGACGAGGCACTCGACGCCGAGCAGCGCAGACGCCAGCGCTACGTTGATGAGGTCCCGGCCCCGAGCGTCATCACGCTGAACGCGATCGGCACCGCCCAGGCGGTCAACGACTTCATGCTCTCGGTCACAGGCCTCATGCGCGACGAGCAGGTCGCTCACCGCTACGACTTCGTTAGAGACCACACGACTCGCGGGGATGAGCCCCGCCGCGACGACACCTGCCTGGACTGCGGCTCGACCAGCCGCAGTCGTCGTGCCCGCGGCGACGGCGTCGCGCTGCCGGTCAAGGCACCATGACCACCCGCGAGAGAGCGATCATCTACATCGCCCCAGGCCTGGGATCCAGGCGCCGGGGGAGAGCCGGAACTCCGCATGGGTGGCAGACCCCCTCGACAGCGCGACGGGCGCCTGCTTTTGTCCACTGTGCGTCGTCCCGCCCCCCCCGACCGTCGCGCGATCGCAACCAACGGGATCCACTCGCCCCGGCCAGCTCGGCGCTCACGACTGCTTCGGCGACGATCCGGGCAGGGCGTGCCGGCCCGTTCGCTGACCACGCGCAAGAGTGCTTCGTCGGCCAGCGGGAGCACCACTCTTCCGTGAGGCGAGCAGCAAATTCCGCGCTGGATGTGCGACCTCCGTGGAACCCGAGCCGACGACGGCCTGCTGACGGCTGAGAGTCAGCGTCGGCACACCGATAAGGCAGCGGACCCAAGCCCACCGAGACGAGACGGGCAAGCCTCTGCGAGGAGCTTGCCGCGGTGTCGCCGGTCTAGCTTGCCACCGCGTCGTCCGGCGCGGAGCCGCTCAGCTTCGCGTCGACCAGCCGCGCGAACCCGAGATAAAGATGAGCGAAGACGACCGCGACCTGCCGCACGTTGATCTCCAGCATGGCGCCGCTGAACGGATCGTCCATGTTCTCGCTGTAGGCCTCACGCCGGCTGCCCCAGTGCACTTGGCCGCCGTACCAGAAGGTCTGCAGCATGTCCTGCGGTGGCGCAGAAGGGCGGACCACGGGCGGCGACATGCCCCCATTCGGGTCAAGGGCCAACGCCGGCAGCTCGCCCTGCTCGATGAGCTTCTCGTGGACCAGCTCATCGAGGCCTTTGTTCTTCAAGTCCGCGTGAGCCTGCCTCCAGAGCTTGAGGACAGCGAGCGATGCCTGATCTCCTGCGTCGTGGAGCAGTCGCTCCAAGACCTTGCGCACCTTCGAGAAGCTCGCCTCCTCAGCGTCGGCGTAGCACTGTCGCAAGAGGACCATGAAGCCGACCGTCACATCCTGGGCGGAGAGATCGGTCTCGACGCGCTCGTCGGGAGCTTCTGGCCCGAAGTGGATGCGGACCGAGTCCTGAGCTCCTAGCAGGGACGTTTGCGCGAGTCGTCGAGCATGCTCGACGAAGCGCTCCAACAGCCTGCGTTCGGTGTCGTTGGGCTCAATCGCCACTGGCGCCAAGGACGCGGGATCAGGAAGGGAGAAGACGTAGTGCAGCCGCATCCACGCGTACTCGGCGCCCTCCGGGTTGCCCAACAGCTCCAGCATCGGAACGGGCCACGGCAACTGAATCTGCCCGCGCTCAGCGTACGACCGCGTCTGGAGCTTGAGATCCTCGGGCCTCTCGCTCATCCTCACAGCAGGATATCCCCGCAGTCAGGTCAGCTCTGCCGGCCGGGGGTGGACCTGTGGAACTCTGATCCCCGGGCTCGGCCAGCGATGCTGCGACGCCATTCCCAGCGCGTAAGCAGGCGAGCACGGCCGTGGCTCACTCTCGCTTGTGTCTTCGCCCAACCTCGAGCGTCCGCCCGCCGGACGCGACACGGCTGCTTTCGTCACACGCTGGAGCGCGGCGCGCGAGCGCTTTGGCGACAAAGCAGTCGGCTCCAACCGCGCCCACGAGTCGCCCGCAGCGGATGCGACCGAGCGCGTCGCGACCGTCGCCCCAGGCCCCCCGGATCGGCCGAACACCGGGCAGCCTCACGGACGAGCGGCGCGTCTACTTTGGGTCTGGAGCGACCGCCGCTCGCTTGTGCAATGCGCACGACCAGGACTCTTGCGAGCGCGGACTGCCTGCGGCACGAAGGATCGCGACTCGGGCCAGCAGCGCCCGGAGGCGGCAGCGCCGCTACGTCTGGGGACCATTGCTACGGCGGGATCCCATCGCCTACCTTCGACGTGATCGCTGACTCGCCGACCGCTGCGTCGATGAGTCCAAGACGGGCGAAGCCGCGGGCGGCGCGGTCCGCGGCGTGCGCCACCGCTACGAACTGCTACGACATGGGACCGGACCAGCACTGCTCGTCGCTCGTCGCTCGTCAGGCGCCTCGTGCCGACGACCTCCGCGAGCAGCACCACGCGCTCGGGCTATCCGTCGAGAGAGATAATCCCAGTGGCTCCGTACACCTTTGAGCTCCGTCCAACGTTGAGCCGGCGCGTGACGAGTACGAGGTATGGCGACGCGCCAGCTCGACCAGCAGACCGCCGCGGGCCGCTCCCGGCGACGGGCGCCGGGAGTCCGCCCGCGCTCCACGACGGTTGCGGGCACGGCCAGGCGGTTGCAGCCCGGCGTCGCGCGCTCACCGGCGGCGAGCGATGACCGCTTGCTCAGCGCCGAAGAGGTCGCAGACATCGTGGGCATGACCGTCGAGTGGGTGTGGGACCAGTCACGCAGGGGAGCGATTCCGACGGTCACATTGGGGCGAAATCGCCGCTACCGTCGGCTTGCGATCCTGCGCTGGCTGGAAGCCATCGAGAGCGGCGGTTAGAGTGCCGACTGATGGCGCGCCGCAGCTATGGAACTGGGCAGCTCTACCAGCGGCGCGGAGTTTGGTATGGACGCTGGCGCACCCTAGACGGTCGAGCCAATCGCCGCATCGGCGCCGTCCGCCAGCCCGGCAGCCGCGACGGCCTCACGAGCAAGCAGGCAGAGGCCCAGCTCCGCCGGGTCATCGAGGGCGAGGGCCCGCTTCGGCGCCCGCCTGACCGCGCTGCCCCGACCGTCGCCGAGCTCGGGCGCCGACTCGTGGATCGCCTCGAGGTCCTCGAGCGCAAGCGCTCCCACGTCGAGACAGTCGAATCCCACGTTCGGGTCCACCTCGGTCCCCACTTCGGCGCGACGCCGATCGACGTCGTGGACGACAGCCAGATCGAGCAGTTCGTCCGCGTGCTGCGCCGACGCGGCGCATCGCCCAAGACGATCCGCAATGTGCTTGGCACCTTGCACTCCATCTTTGACCTCGCGCTGCGTTCGAAGGTGGTTGCGGCGAATCCATGCACGCTCGTCGACCTCCCAAAGGTCGTCGGCGGCGATCCCGAGGTCCGTTATCTCGAGCAGGAAGAGCTCGAGGCCCTGCTGCGCGCCGCCCCCGACGCTGCGACAGCCCGCGGCGATTTGGACTGGTGGCGCGCCGAGCGGGTCCTCTACCTCGTCGCGGCGATGACCGGGCTACGTCAGGGCGAGCTGCTCGCGCTTCGCTGGCGCGACCTGGACTGGGCCTCCCAGAAGCTTCGTGTGCGTCAGAGCTACGTCCGGGGAGAGTTCGGGTCCCCGAAGTCCAAGCGCTCGGTTCGGGCTGTCCCGCTCGCGACCCGGTTGGTCGGCGAGCTCGACGAGCTTCACCGCTCCAGCGCATTCAACGGGGATGAGGACTTGGTCTTCGCGAATCCCCACACGGGGCGTCCGATGGATCGCTCAAAGGTGCTCAAGCGCTTCAAAGCCGCGTTGAAGCGAGCGGCCGTCCGCCCCGTTCGCTTCCACGATCTCCGCCATACCTTTGGGACCCGCGTCGCTGCCTCCGGCGAGGTCTCGATGCGCACCCTTCAGGAGTGGATGGGCCACCGCGACTTCAAGACCACGCTGATCTACGCCGACTACCAGCCCGGCGAACAGGAGGCAAAGACCCTCGACCGCGCCTTCGGCGCCGGTCCGTCGGTCCAATCCATGGTCCAATCTGAGCAGAAGTGGGACCAACTCGCCTCAACAGAAACCGGCTCTGTGCAGGGAAAAGGCTGAGAACCCTACCCCCCTGACCGGGTTGTGGTCCCGGCGGTCGCGGGTTCGAGTCCCGTCGCTCACCCTGGAGATGTAGCTGCAAACCAGTGAAATTCAACCGGCCGCCCAGCGGAGTCATCTCGGTCGAGGCATCAATGGGGCATCAATTTGTCGGCGCAGTGATGCCCTGGGCGGGGGCGCCAGTTCGAAGGCCGCCGCCACAGGCGCGACACCCGTTGAGCGCAGGCTGTTGACGAGAGCCCCGACACCTCTGCCCCGTCACAGGTCCCCACCCGGGCCCGTCAGTGGCTTTTCGCGCGTCGGCGGGGGCGCTTGGCGAACGGTGTCCGCGTTGGTGGCTCTCGTTGGCCTGGCGGCCCTTGTCTGCTCGGCCACCGTGCCGCGCGCCTCCGACGCCCAGACGAAGTCGGAATTGCCCACGGTCGACCCCGGAACGGGTGATCTGCGCGCGCAGCTGTTGGTCGATGACTCCGCCCGGGCCGACGTGCAGGGCTCGCCCATCCGCTACTACAACGCCGCCCCGCGCTCGGCGGGGGTGGTGGCCAGCGCGGTGCGCGCCTGGAACCAGGCGGCGGTGGGCGCGCACTTCGTCGCGGTAGCCAAGCGAGACGCGCAAATCGTCATCCGTGCCGCCCGGCCCGGGGCCGGGTGCAATGGATTGACGGCTATCCGCGGCAGCGTGGTGTCAAGCAGCCGGGATGTGCCGATCAGGTATGGGTATGGCGCCAGCGCTGTGGTCAAGCTGGGGGAGAACTGCCCGGTGCCCGAGGTCAGGCTGCTCATCGCGGCGCACGAGCTTGGCCACGTGCTTGGCCTGCATCACCAGCGGCACCGCTGCTCGATCATGGAGCCCAGCGTGGAGGCCCGCAACGGATCGCTGGTGAGGCCCCCGGTCTGCTCGCCAGGCGCATGGGACACTCTCGTGCGCGGCTTGGTGGCCAGCGGAGACGCGCGCGCCGCCCGCGCGCTGTATCGCGACAGGAGCACCCGGGCCGACACTTCCCCCAGTGGCCCGACCGGGTCGGGCTTCGGGCCCCTCTGGTTCTGGGGTGCCATGGTGCTCGGCGTCATGCTGGTCGGGTTGAGGCGCGTCTCGCGTCGATGACCGGCCGCTCGACGCTACGAGGCAGCGGCCCAGTCAGGTCGCTGACAAGCGGCCGTCTATGTGTCCCGCACACTTACTTGATGGTCGGTACTTGGCTACCGTTGGGTCTGGTTGAGGTTGATTGAGCGGATGACCACGGGGGGTGCTGCGGCCAGCGCGTCGCGGCTGATCCCCGATGGTCTCCTCCGAAGACGGGGCCATCGCAGTCACTTTCGTGGCGAGGGTTTGCGCTGGGCGCAGAGGGAGCTGATGCCGACTGGAGAGTTCCTCGACAGGTCACGCGCCGCCCCATCCCTACGTGCTGAGGAGCCTTCGGCATCTTCACCGGGTCGGCCTCGCCTCGGCTGCTGCGACGGCGTCGACCGGCAATCTGCCGGCCGCCATCAGCAGCTTTCTCGGTCGGCGCGCGGAGCTGGGTGAGGTGACGGCGCTGCTTGAGGCCTCTCGCTTGGTCACGTTGACGGGACCGCCGGGGATCGGCAAGAGCCGCCTTGGCCTGGAGTTGGCGCGCCAGCTTGGTGCCGACGGTCTTGACGGCGCGTGGCTGGTGGAGCTTGCTCCCGTGAGCGCGGGCGGGCTTGTCCCCAAGGCGCTGGCGGCGGCCATGTCGGTGTCGGAGGTGCCCGGTGAGAGCTTGACCGACACGGTCATCGCCCGCGTTGGCGGGCGGCGGGCGCTCGTGGTGTTGGACAACTGCGAGCACCTCGTGGGTGCCTGCGCCGAGGTGGTCGACGCTCTCCTGCGCGGTTGCCCTGAGCTGCGGATCCTGGCCACCAGTCGCGAGGCGCTGTCGATCCCCGGGGAGCGGGTCTGGCAGGTGCCAGCCCTGTCGATCCCCCCGCCCGACGTGTCGCCGGTGCCTGAGCGGCTGATGGGCTATGACGCGGTGAGCCTGTTCGTCGAGCGCGCGGCAGCGGTGCACCCGGCGTTCGTCCTCAATGCGGATGCGGCGCTGGCGGTGGCAGAGATCTGTAGGCGCCTGGACGGTATCCCGTTGGCGATCGAGCTGGCGGCGGCGCGCGTCGCGACGCTGACCCCGGTAGAGATCGCGCGGCGTCTGGATGACCGCTTCGCGCTGCTGGTCGCGGGCAGCCGCAACCGCGTGGGGCGCCATCACACCCTGCAGGCCGCGGTGGACTGGAGCCACGAGCTGCTCTCGGCCCCCGAGCGCGCGCTGCTGCGACGCCTCTCCGCCTTCGTCGGGGGGTTTTGCCTGGAGGCGGCCGAGGCGGTCTGCGCCGGAGCGCAGGTCGAGAGCTCACAGGTCCTTGATCTGCTCTCCGGGCTTGTGTCCAAGTCGCTGGTGGTGGCCGATACCGCGAACTCCACAGGGCGCTTCCACCTGCTCGAGACGATCCGCGCCTACGCCGCCGACCGTCTCGACGAGGCAGACGAAGCGGCCGCCACCGGCCAGGCCCACGCCCGCTTCTACCTGACCCTCGCGGAGCAGGCCGAGCCCGAGCTCACCGGTGCGACCCAGGAGCGCTGGTTCACTTGCCTCGAAGCAGAGCGCGAGAACCTGCGCTCCGCCATCGAATGGTCGCTCGCAGACGGCAAGACGGAGTGGGCGCTGCGCCTAACCGGTGCGCTGGCCGTGTTCTGGCGGGTGCGCTGCCACTTCAGCGAGGGCCGAGACCTAGCCCAGGCGGCGCTGGCAGCCAGCAACGGCGAATGGCCGGCCAGCAAGGCCAAGGCTCTCTGGGCCGCCGGGTTCATGGCGCTCGCGACAGACGAGCCCGAGGCCGCCATCCCCCCCCTCGAGGAGAGCCTGTCGTGCTTTGACGAGCTCGGTGATCTGCAGGGCCGTGCCCGCGCGCTCCTGATCCTTGGCAACTCGAAGCTGATAGTCCGCGACCCGAGCTGGCGCGGCATGCTCGCAGACAGCGCCGCACAGGCCCGTGAGGCAGAAGATTGGTGGTGCCTGTCGCTAGCGCTGTTCCTCGCCGGCGACGCGCACGCCAACCGCAACGATCTACTCGGCGCGCGGCCCCTGCTTGAGGAATCACTCACGGTGGCGCGGGAAGCGCAGGAGAAACAGGGACTGCGGGCCGCATTGATGGGACTGGGCAAGGTCACCCTACGCCAGGGCGACTACCACTCGGCCGAATCTCTCCTGGAGGAGGCGCTCGACATTCTCCGCGAGCTCGGCGAGGACTACTTCAGGGCGCTCGCGCTCGAGTACCTCGCAGAGCTCGAGGTCGGCCGCGGCGAGTATCTACGGGCGCGGGAGCTGCTCCACGAGACCCTTGCCATCGCCGAGGTCATCACGGTCGCTGAGCCTTTTGGCGCGCTGGTTCTCCTTGGCACGGTGGCGCGCGCCCAAGGCGACCGCGACCGCGCCCGTCAGCTCTTTGACGACGCGACAGCCAGCGCAGACAGTCACACCCAGCTGTCGCGCGCGCTGCAGGGGATGGGCGAGCTTGCCGTCGAGGAGGGCGCCCACGACACAGCGCGACGCCTGTTCGAGCAGGCGCTCGAGCTGGCCCGCGGCGCTCACAACGACCTGTCCGCCGCCGCGGCGCTGCACGCCCTGGGCGATCTGGCACGCGATGGGGGCGACGCAAAGCGAGCGGCGGCGCTGCATAACGAGGCCTTGAACCTCCGGCGCCAGATCGGAGCGCTGCCCGGCATCGTCGCGTCGCTCGAGGCAATCGGCGGCTTGGCCGCGCTGGCGGGACACCACGATCACGCTGCCCGGCTCCTGGGAGCGGCCCAGGCACAGCGCGAGCGCGGCGGCTACGCCCGCGCGCCATGGGCGGCGCGTCGCTACGACGCAGATCTGGACCTCATCCGACAGTCGCTGGGCAACGACAAGCGGCAGGCCGCCTTGCGTCAGGGGGCTGGCCTGTCGATCGAGGAAGCGGCGGTCAAGGCGTCCAAGGGTCGCGGCCGGCGAGGACGGCCCGCCAGCGGCTGGTCGAGCCTGACCCCGGCGGAGCAGCAGGTCGCCACGCTGGTAGGCGACGGCCTGACCAATCCCGAGATTGCCGAGCGGCTGTTCGTCTCGGTCGGGACGATCAAAGCCCACGTCTCACGAGTCTTCTCCAAGCTCGGCGTGACAGGACGCCGCGAGCTCGCCAGGGGGATCCAGCGGCGCCACCAACCCCCAAGCGAGCTCCGATCGCCGTGATGACACGGCCAAGGGACGTGGCGAACCAACCATTACCGCTACCGGTCCTGCGCAAGTCCGGGGCATGCCTGGTGGCCACCGAAACGGACCCAGCCGCAGGGCGAACAGCGGCGAGAGGCCTCGACTCCGCCAGGTGCAGACTTACTTAATACAGGTCCGAACTGGCCAATGTTCTTTTTGGGTTTGTTCCGTTAGCCTCTGCCGCGCAGGAGCCGCATTGGGCACTGTGGCGCATCCGAACAGCTTTAACTGACGGGGGAACCGCCTTGCATCGCTTCCAGCAGCTCACGGCGCCAGCGCCGGCAGGGTCTTCCGTCTTGGGGCCCGCCCATGGTCGCGCTTCTGTTTTCCGGTTGGGCTTGCTCATCGGCGCGCTCACGATCGTCCTGTTCGCCGGCTCCGCGACCGTTGCCCACGCAGCCACATTGTCGTGGTCTGGTCCGATCCCGCTGGACAGCACGGGCGCCGGGCAGGGCCTGAACAACGTGGCGTGCCCGTCGGCGAACCAGTGCATCGCCGTTGACGGCCGTGGGCAGGAGGTGACGTTCAACCCGACCAACCCGGGCAACCCGACGCGCACCACCATCGACCCCGGGGGTTTCCTGCGTGCGGTGGCGTGCCCGTCGCCGACCCAGTGCACCGCGGTCGACATCCGTGGACAGCAGGTGACGTTCAACCCGACCAACCCGGGCGCCGCGACGCGCACCACAATCGACACCGGCCAGCAACTTACCGCGGTGGCGTGCCCGTCTGTGAGCCAGTGCACCGCCGTCGACGCCCTTGGAAACGAGGTGACGTTCAACCCGACGGCGCCGGGCAACCCGACCCCCCTCCTCATCGACCCGGGCACGGGCGGCTTCGGCGGCGGCCTGAACTCGGTGGCGTGCCCGTCGACCGACCAGTGCACCGCCGTCGACGACACCGGGCAGGAGCTGACGTTCAACCCGACCAACCCGGGCAACCCGACCCCCACCACCATCGACCCCCGGCGCCTGCGCAGCGTGGCGTGCCCAGCGACGAGCCAGTGCACCGCCGTCGGCGACGGCGGGCGGCAGGTGACGTTCAACCCGACCAATCCCGGCACCCGGGCCGCCACCACGGTCGACGCCGGCCAGCGACTCTCCAGGGTGGCGTGCCCGTCGGCAGCCCAGTGCACCGCCATCGACCTCACCGGGCAGCAGGTGACGTTCAACCCGACCAGCCCGGGTACCCCGACCCCCACCACGGTCGACGCGGGCCAGGGACTCTCCGGGGTGGCGTGCCCGTCTGTGAGCCAGTGCACCGCCGTCGACGGCACGCTCGGGCGGCAGGCGACCTTCAACCCGACCAACCAGCGCATCACCCCGACCCCCACCCTCATCGAGAGCGGCAACTTTCTGCTGGGCGTGGCGTGCCCGTCGGCCAGCCAGTGCACCGCCGTCGCCAGCGCCGGGCAGCAGGTGACGTTCAACCCGACCAGCCCGGGCACCCCGACCCCCACCACGGTCGACCCCGTCGGCAACAGCCTGCGCGCGGTGGCCTGCCCA
>JAABUR0100006475.1_pt1 | contig 14290 bp, 14 predicted proteins | sample 5560091 | NCBI WGS metagenome assembly JAABUR01 (sample SAMN10711879, study PRJNA513375) | rock metagenome | isolation source: Antarctica rocks | place: Antarctica: Victoria Land, University Valley sud
GGCCCCGAAGGCTTCGAGCAAGGGGGCGGCGCCGGCGGTGCGGGTGAGCGCGGGGGGCGGCGTGGCGCGCGCGCGCTTGGGGGTGATGGCGCGGTAGCCCTGCTCCGTCATAAGGGCGAGGGCGAGCGCCCAGCAGCGCATGCCCTTCTGGCCCGCCTCGCAACTGCATTGCAGGCGTAGCGCGTCGATGGTGTGGGTGTGGCGGGGGCGGGTGCGGCTGTCGATCTCGAAGGTGTATGTACCAGTCCGGCGAATGGTGGCCGCGCGAGCGGTGGCCTTGCTCTGTCGTCGTCGCTCTTGCCGTGTCATGGTGGAAGCTCCTTCACTGCTTCGCCGTCCGTGGGAGCCATACGCCCCTCACATCTTCTATTGTATCATATACTCATAAACATATAAACATGAAATTGTGCGAGGCGTGCTGCGCGTGCTACCTATGCCATCCTCTGCCCGTGTGGCCCTGGCGGGGCTCCTGGGGGCGGTGGGCGCGGCGCGCGCCATGATGGGGTGCGGGGCCGCGCGCGGGTGCCGGCGACAAGCAGCGCCGCTGCGCCGTGGTGAGGCCGTGCCCGCGACGGCCTAGTGGGCGGGGGGAGCTGGGGACCTCGGCCGGGCGACGAGCTGCGCCGGCGATCCGGGGGCCAGGCGGGAGAGCGCGCCCGCACCGCCGCGGCTGCTGCAGACGGGTCAAGCACGGGGAGGCCCTGTAAGGCGTCAGATTAAGTGAGCGGGTTTCACCCTTACAGCGGCGTGGAACGTCAGATTAAGTGAGCGAGAAACGTCAGATTAGGTGAGCCGATCCGCACGATGCGTCAGATTAGGTGAGCCGATCCGCGCGCGGCGTGTCCGCGCTCCTCGCGTCCACGGCGTCCCCCTGGGGGGTCTTGTGAGTGTGGATAAGACGGGGAGGATGGGCGGGAGGAGGGCTCCGTACGGGTTGGCTCACTTAATGTGACGCAACCGGCTCACGTAATGTGACGTTTGGCTCATCTAATGTGACGCCTTACACTTGGAGCGGCGCCGAACGTCACATTACGTGCGCCGTTAGCGTCACATTAGGTGCGCCGATCCTGCACAAACGTCACATTAGGTGCGCCGATCCGCGCACGATGTGTCGTCAGGCGACGGTGTTGTAGGGACGGTGTAGAGGCATTTTCACGCTCAAAGAGAGGGGTGCAGGGGCCTGAAGAGGGGGTGGGTGGAGGATGGCGCAGCTACTGTGACGTTCGGCGCACTTAATGTGACGCCTTACACACGCAGCCGTTGAACGGGGGCCGACAGGTGTGTAGATGAGCGGCTGTATGCACGCCTATGCAAGCACCCCACGTCAATTACACAGTCTCACGTTTTTGGCGCAGCAACTGTGACGTTCGGCACGCCGGCTACCATCCCCGTGTGTGAGTCCATGGATGGGGATAGCCACCACAGCGACGGTGTTACGGGAGCACATTGATGGCGCGTGCCGCAAGGAGGGCGACCATAATCAGCGAACTTAGTTCCTGCACCATCAGCAGCGCTTTCACGCGCCGCGTGAGCGGCAACGTGTCGGTCGGGCTGAAGGCCGTGGCGCTCGTGAACGCCACGAAGAGATAGTCGACGAACTCGGGCCTCCAGCCCTGCGGTCCGATATTCGGCCCCGAGAGTTGCGGGAAGAGGAAGTCCGGGTCGGGCGGAGCGGGTTCGTAGCGGCGATGGGGGCCGCCGCGGTCGATCTCCCAGTACCACAAGGCGAAGATGAGGACGTTGGCGACCCACAAGCCGGCCGCTGCACCCAGGAGGCGCGTCGCGGTAATCCGATCGCGCAGCAGGTCGCCGAGCAACTGCGCGATGGAGAAGGCGATGAGCAGGGTGGCGACGCTGAGGAGGGCGATCACCAGTGCGCGCACCTGTTGGGGGCGGACCGGCAGGTTCATGCGATGCGCGACGAGGAAAAAGGCGACGACGGGCGTCTCGATGGCGAGCAGCAGCCAGCGCGGGCCGGCGGTCAAATCGGCGGGCAGGACAAGATAGACGCCGCCCAGCGCCAGCAAGGCGAGGACGACCGGCCATTTCGAGAGGTGCGCGGCCGGATGGGGCGCCGGCCGACCGGGCGGGCGTCCCACCCGCCGTCGGTTATCGCCGGCCACGGCCGTGTCCTCCATGAGTGAGAGCGAGAGGGGTCTCTCCACAGGGTACCCGATCGCCCCATCGGTCACGACGACGCACCGTGCGCGCATGATCTCCTGGCCAGCATGGGAGCTGAGGAGGGTGCGGTCGTCGAGCCAGATGCAGGGGCCGCTCATCGCGACCGGGGAGCGGTGCCGTGGCCACCTGGCTGATTCGGCCGCTTATCTACTGTCGGCGCGACGACCACGCGTACCGGGCCCACGCCCCCGCCTTGTCTGCCGCCTGAATCACCCTGCGCCCGCGCACCGCGCGCCATGCCCGCGACTAGGCCGCAGCCTCCCGGGCGATCACCCTGCCCGCGATCGCCCCGTTCTTCGCCCAGGCCCCTGACAGCCCCGCGACAGGTGGCCCAATGGCCCTACCGTTTGCGCGCTCGCCACAGCTACAGGCGCATGTGTGCGGGGCGCTGCCCTGCGGAGCGGCGTGGGCCAGCACGCGCGCTGGCTTGGGTGCAACAACGTCTTGCCCCAGACAGGTTGCACGAAAAACCCCTTATACTACTGAATCGGGGCCACCACGGCTTGCGATGTCACCCTGTATCTCCTTGTTTGCCGCAGGAGCAGTAGCGCTACCGACGCGCCCGCCCGCGACGCGACAACGCCGCTCAGGCGGCTTGCTGCTCGACGACAGAGACGAGGGCCAGGAGCGCGACGAGCGCCAGGGTAGCCAGCCGGCGTTCCGGGAGGGGAGCCCATGCTGTTGATCATCTCCGCTATCGGGGCCGTGATGGTGTTCCTGACCCTCTGGGACACCTTCGAGACCATCATCGTGCCGCGCACGCTCATGCGCGCGTTCCGCCTGAGCCGGCCCTATTACCGTCTGGCCTGGAGTCTCTGGCGGCGCGCGGCCGTGCGCGGCCTGCACTGGGGCAGGGTCCGCGAGATCTACCTGGGCGCCTTCGGCCCCCTGGCCTTGCTCGCCCTGATCGTGCTCTGGGCCGTCCTGCTGATCGTCGGGTTCGCGCTGATCTACGGGGGGCTGCAGGTCCCCGTCCAGGCGCGGCAGGCGGAGGGGGGCTTCGCGACCGATCTCTACCTGAGCGGTGTGACCTTCTACACGCTCGGCTTCGGGGATGTCACGCCGACAACGGCGGGCCCGCGCGCCCTCGCGGTGATGGAGGCCGGTGTTGGCTTCACCTATCTTGCCGTGGTCGTCAGCTACCTGCCGGTCCTCTACGGGGCCTTCTCGCGCCGGGGGGTGAGCATCGCGCCGCTCTTCGCGCGCGCCGGGGCCTCTCCCCGTCGGCCCGATCGCGCGCCGAGCGCCCTGGCCATCCTGCGCCGCTACGATGCGCCCGAGCAGGCCGCCACGCTGCTGGCGCTGCTCGAGGACTGGGAGCGCTGGGCCGCGCAATTGTTGGAGAGCTACCGCTCGTATCCCCTCCTGGCCTTCTATCGCTCGCATCAGGCCGAGCAATCCTGGCTGGCGGCGCTGACCATAGTCCTGGACACCGCCGCCGCCTTGAGCGTGGAGGTGCAGGGCGCCCCTGCCTGGCGACGTGGTCTGCGCATGCAGGCGCAACTCACTTGCGAAATGGCCATCGTCGTCGCGACCACGCTGGCTGGGATCGTCATCCGGGGGGATGTCCTGGACAAATCCTGCGACGAGGCCCGTTTTACCCCGGCGGAGGAGCACGCCATACGAGCGTGGCTGGCCTCACGTAGCGCCATAGATGGAGACGGGGGCGGGGACGGAGACGGGAGCAGGGATAGAGAGGGAGAGCAGGCGGACCTGGCGATGGGGGAGCACAGGGGCAGCCCCGCAACGTGGGCGGCCGTGGAGCGCGGGGAGGGCGCAGCTACAAGCGCACGGGGACGTGGGTGGGCTTGTCCTTATGACCGTTGACGTTTTTGGGGCGCCGATATCCCACATTAGGTGGGATTTAGCATAAAGAAAGGTTACTCTGAGCTGTGAATGTTGCATATGTCCTACCCTAACTGTTCACCTTTATGTATCTATCTCACCATTTGTTTCATGATGGCTGCTGAAGGTGATCGCCCCAAAAACGTCAACGGTCATGAGGACAAGCCCAGACGTGGGAGCGACGCCGACGTTGCCGGGGTGGCGGCGCCTGGCGCCACGGGACCCCATCGCCCGACCAGGGACACTGCGTGCATCGACGAAGCCGTGGCCAGGTTGGCGGGCGTGCGTCGGGATTATGAGCCGGCCCTTTGTGCCCTAGCGGACCGCCTGTATATGCCGGTGCCACGATGGGCCCCATCCACGACGGGCGGTCGCTAGGGCGGCAGGCGTGGGACGCTCTGACGGCCATCATGGGTCACGTCAGTAGAACGGCACGACACCCCGTCGCACACGCGCACCCGGATCTCGTCGGCGACGTGGACGCGCAGGACGCCGTACGAGAAGCCCATCGCCTGCGCATCGAGGCTGACAGCGCGCGCGATTCCAACGGTACGTTCCCACGCGTCCTGCGCCAATCCCACGCTCATTAGTAGCCGTTCTCCAGCCGAGTTGCGCCAGCTTTCCCAGCCGAGTTGCGCCAGCTTTCCCGAGAGTGCGTACTTGACGTTGGTAGCAATCCCGATGAACACAATCTGTTCCAAGGTCTGCCCCATGGCGCTGCGCCATCGCCAACGTCAAGTACGCACTCTCGGAAACTGCGACGCAGCGAATGTGACGTTCGGCGCAGGTACTGTGTGTGACGCCTTACATGCAGCGTCTCGACGGACTGGCGCTGGGAAGCCTCGCCGCGACGGTCGTCGCGCGCCGGGGTGACGACGGGGGCATGGCCGGCGCGCTGCAAGGCGGCGGAGAGGTCCGCCACGCGGCGGTCGCGCCACATGGCATGGTCCTTGCTTCCGTCTTCTGTTGTCCCCTGTGTGACCGCTCGCTGTGGGACGCCACAGGAAAGCCCATTATGACTCATCCCGTCACTGTGCTCGTCATCGACGACGACGAAGCGCTGATCGCTGTTATGCGCGCGGCCCTGGAGGACGCCGGATGCCGTGTCGTGCACGCTCTCGGCTCAGCGAGTGTGGGCGTGGCGCGTAAGGAACAGCCCGATGTCATCCTCCTGGATGTCTTGATGCCCCGCATGAATGGCATCGAGCTCAGCCACGCGCTGCGTGCGAAGCCGCCCACGGCTCACATCCCAATCATCAGCATGTCGGCCCATATGCGCGGGCGCACACCGTGCGCCATGCTCGCCGAGGCGCACCTGTCCAAGCCGTTTGACCTAGACACGCTGGTCGACACCGTCCAGCACTGGGCGCAGCCCGCGTCCCTCTCCACCCACCAGTTATAGCGTCGGTCCTCCTGGCGATCGGCGCGCGTGGCGCCACGCGCCGCAGGGTCTCCCTGTTCCCCCCTCCACCGCCGCGCTGACCCCGTTGTCACTGCTCTCACGCCGACCGGCCTGCGTCTCCGCGTTAGCGCCCCTCGTCTGGGGCCGACGCCACGCGCGTGCCGCATCATCGCTCAGGCACGGCGGGACCGCATGGTTGGGCACGGCGGCCCACACGGCCCAGGACCACATCCCCCGTTAGGCACCCTCGGTGCGGCCAGGATCGTCAGCCGCGGTCTCGGGCACGCGCGTCCGCAGCGGCTCGGCCGCTGGGGCGTCGGCTGGCGCAGCGTGCGGCGGCTCCGTGCCCCCGCGATAGGTCCGTAGCGCGCCCAGCACCAGCGCGAACTGCGGCTCATCCAGCGTCGCAGCGACCGCGGCGAGGTCGACCAAACGCTCCTCCCCATAGAGGGTGCGCGCCACGCTCAGCAGCAGGCGTTGCGGCGCGTTCAAGCCCGCTTCGCCGTGCAGATCGACGCGCTCCTCGGCGGCGTCGAGCCGCGGCTGGACCCAGGCCCACAACCCGGCGTCGGCGGTGACGAGCACGAGCAGGCTCCGCTCCTGGGGCGTGAGCGGGCGGTGTAGCGCGGCCTCCCAGGCCCGCCACGCGGTGCGATAGCGGTGCTCCTGGGGCGTGGTCGTCATGGGGTCATCCCTCTCGTCGGTCATCCACTCGTACGCCGATCCGCGCCTCGTGTGTGCGCGTCGCTCTCGTCCGTGGCCTCCCGCTAGCGGGCCTTGTGAGCATAACAGAGGACGGTCGCCCCGTCGAGAGGGTCGTCGTGTGGGGTGGCGCACCCACTCTGATGCGTCTGGCGCACCCCGTGTGGTGGCTACCGTCGTTATCCGTGCGGCGTATTTATTATTACTGCCGCACGGATGACGACGGTAGCCACCACAGGTAGATGGCGCGGAGGGCGAGGGCGTCGTTGGCGCCGCAGTCGGGGCAGGGGGGGCGTGGGCAGGGGTGAAGCATGGCGGCAGCCTTTGCGCGTCGGCCCAGGCGTCCCCGAGTGCGGCGAGCGGCGGCACGGGGACGACACGGAACGTGGACGATGGAGGCTGCTGGGGGGACTATAGCAGGTAAGGGCGGGTGTCGTCAGGGTGCGACGGGAGGGACAGGGCGGCGTGGGCGATGCGACGACGGGAGGGACGGCGGCTGGTCACGACGCGGGCGGCCCGAGCGGTGCGCTAGGCAGCGAGCGGAGATAGCCGATGACATCCGCGGCGCGGCCGCTTGCGCTCATGCCGTCGCTGCAGGTGGCGGTTGACCGCTTCCTCGCCCAGTCGCGCTTCGCCGCGCGGACGCGGGATAGCTACACCCAGGACCTCGCGCCCCTGCTCGCCCACGCCGGCGAGCAGCCCGTGTCGGCGTTGACCCACGATGTGGCGTCAGCGTACCTGGCGGCACACGAACACCTGGCCGCGTGCACCGTCAACCGTCGGTACGCCGCGCTGCGCAGTTTTGTGCGCTGGTGCATGACCCAAGGCTGGTTGCACGACGATCCTCTGATGGGGCTGGAGCTCCGGCCACAAACGCGACGCGGGCCACGCGCCCTGGACCCGGAGCAGGTCGAGGCGGTGCTGCGCACTATCCACGATGTGCGCGATCGCGCCTTGTTCTAGCTGATCTACGACGGCGCCCTGCGGTGCCGCGAGGCCCTGACCATCGACGTGGATGACGTCGACTGGACGGAACGGTGAATCCGCATCCACGGCAAAGGCGACCGGCCGCGCGAGATGTTCTTCTCTCGCCGCGTGTCGGGCTACCTTGACGCCTACCTCACAGAGCGCGGTGAGCCGGCCCACGGTCCGTTCTTCGTCACGGCGCGGCGTGCCCGGAACCCGCGCCAGGCCGATCTCACGGTGGAGGGCTACGCGCGGCTCTCCTATCGGCAGGCGGACACGCTCTGGAAACGCTACACGCCCGATTGGGATCTGCACCAGTTGCGCCACACGGCCATCACCGCCCGTGCCGCCAAGGGCTACACCGAGGTCGAACTCAAGCGCTTCAGCGGGCACACATCGTTGCGTAGCCTGGAGGTGTACATCGCGCACAACCGTGAGGCGGCCAAGCACAAAGCCCGTGCATGGGAGAGGCGTCACCAAGCCGACCTATAACGCCGAGGCTTATCCCGACTTTTCGTTCCATTGATAGCGGAACCCCGTACCCTGCTCATACCCCTGCTATACTCACTAGCATGGCTATCGGCGAGGATCGACCCTCTGCGTGCGACGTCTTCCACCTCGACCGCCCGGCGGGATGGACGGTGCGCGCGTGTCGGTCGGTGGGCGTGACCGAGTTCTATCCTCCGACCGCGCACGTGGCGGCCTATCCGCCCGGCATCGCCATGATGACCCTCCCCAAGACCGGCCTGGCGCTCGATGTGCTGCTGCGCACAGGCCTGTTTTTCCTGACCCACGACCTGCGCCAGCCCACCATCGAGCGCCTCGACGAGCAGCTGGAGCAGGATCTGACGTGGCACCGTCTGGTGGTGCGGGGCCGCGTCCTCGTTCCCCTCGGTCCCGGTGAGACGCGCGCCGGGGAGCCGCTCGCTACCGTCAAGCGCGTCGCCCTGACGCGCCCCGGCTCCGCCATCCTCGTGCTCGCCCTGTTCGGTGCCCCCGATGCGATCGCGCCCCTCGACGCGGCGTTCGAGGGGCTGCGGCGCGCAGTCGACGTCCGTTGCTAGGCCGCGCTCGACGCGCACCCTGCTGGTCGTGGTCGCCGGCCGGGTTCCCCCCCGTTGGACCCCACGTCCGCGCCGATGACGGGGCTTAGCTTTCCTGGCTGGGGCGCAGGTTTTTGAACAAGATGGCGAGGATGAAGAAGGTGGGGGGCCACTGGCCCACGAAGAGAGCATCCTGACCACGGCCTTGGAGCTTGAGGATGAGGGATGCGGCGATGGAGCCGATGCCGAGCCAGTACCAGACGGGGGTGGGCACTTTTTCCAGCGAGAGGAAATAGGCCTGCTGCGGGTTGTCGTTGTTCATACATGTCGTCCTTTCATCGATGAGGGGCGCCGCGGCGCGGCAGCCCGTGAGGGTGAGGGGGCAGTGGCGACAGAGGCCGGGTGTCAGGGATTGCCCTGCTGGTGGAACGGGGCGCGGACTGGTCTGTCCACCGGTCAGACGGCCCGTTTGCCGCGTTGTGACCCAGGCGTCATCGCTCCCCAGGGACAGCGTTGACGGCGTGGGCCGGACCGATCACGAGCCGCCCGCTAAAAATGAGGATGAGGATTGTGCCGCACCCCACGATAATCCCGATGGACAGACCAAGGACTTGTCCCCCACCTGCGCGTTGAATCATCCATCCCCTCCTTCGCCCTGCGCTGTTACCCACTCACCTAAGACATACCCGCATCGAACGTCGCCGTCAAACAGGCGAGGATGCCGCGCTCGTCGCGGCATGCCTCGCCTCGCCACGACGTCCGGCAGACAGGCAGGGAGCCTGTGCCTGTGGGATAGAGCAGACGACGGCGCCCGACATGGGGCTGTGCGACGACGGCCAGCAGAGACGGGCCGATCCGACGGCGCCTCACCGTCGCTGACGCCCTCTCGCACACGTACCTGACAGCCGTCGTGGCGGGGTTGGACGAGTCGTCGAGGCCCGACGGATCGACAACCCGGACGCGCAGTAGCGGCGGTCAGCGTCTCTGGTGTGACGGGGGAGCCAAACCCGTCGCACCCACCGTGTCGGCCGCCGGTTATGATGATGGTTCCACGCTCGTGTCGCGCCGCAGGTGACGCAGCCCCTCACCGGCCACGGCGACAATGAGCACACCGACGACGATGGTGAGGGCGTCATGGACGGTCGGACGGAAGCCACCCAGTGAAATCAGCAGGGTCGTCGCGGCAGCCGGCGGATGCGAGGCTTTCAGGAGCGCGCTCCCGAGCATGGTGAGCACGATGGCCAGCGTGCTGGCCCACACACGCACGGCGACGAGCTGATGCACGGCGAAGAGGGCGGGCGCCCCGTCCGCGTGTAACACGAGCACGGCGGCGTAGCCCGCGACGAGCCCAGCCGCGTGGCCGACCAGGACGTTGTAGACGCGGGACGACGGCTGATCTGGCGCTTCGGTCTGCAAAAACGCCGTTGGCCCCAGACTCGGAAAGAGCAACGGCTGCGCGGTGACCAGGCCGATGAGACCGACCAGGAGCATCAGCAGGCCCGACGTGAGCGGTGCCCAAATCTCGTGCCGTAGCGCGCGGACCCGTCGCCGTAGCCCGGTCCTCTCGCTCATGAGGCCACGACGAGCGCCTGGGGCGCGGCCTGCGCAATACGCGACTGCAGCCAGGTGCGCTGCCGCGTAGTCTCCGCGCTCATAACCTCAATGGCCGTGAGCATTTCCGCATCCCGGAGGGCCTGTCCCGCTTGGGTCAGGATGACCCAGCACAAGCTCACCTCGCTCGCCAGGAGCCACAGATCGTGCAGATCGCGCACGAGCGCCAAACTACCCGCACGTGGCGCGTCGAAGAGCGCCCGGGTCAGCCGCGCTGGTTCGTCGCTCGTCTGATCCTCGTAACGCGTGATCAGGGGGACGAGCATCGCGCGATGGTGGCGCGACCAGGAGGCGAGAAGCAGGCAGGTGTCGTAGATATCAGGCTCGTCACCATGGTGGTCGGCGACGGTGGTCAAGGCACGAGCCAGGTGATCCTCGCTGGACTGAACGAGGCCCAAATAATGTCCGACATGCATGCTACACCTGCCCCGCGATCTGGACGCCGCGTGCGTCGTCGGAGATCGTGCCCTGGACACGGTCGCGTGCGACATCTGCTGGATCCTCAGCCTGAGTGACAGGAGCCACCCCGGTAGTAACCTTGCTGAGGCGGACGGCCGCGAACTTGAAATGTGGCTGCTTACTCACCGGATCCCATGCCGGGATCGTCAACTCGTTGGCTGCCCGCGGGCGGCCTGGATCGTCCCAGGATCCATAGTGGAAGGGTACAAAGACGAGACCAGGCTCGATGTCACCAAGACGCGCGGGCGCCTGCATCAGGCCACGGCGCGATTCGAGCTGCACCATGTCGCCCTCCGCGACGCCGTAGTGCCGCGCATCCTCCGGCGCCATCTGCACGAAGGCGTCGGGGGCGGCGTCCCGCAACTGGCGTGACCGTCCGGTCTTGGTGCGGGTATGGAAGTGATAGACGACGCGGCCGGTCGTGAGCCACAGAGGATAGTCGGCATCAGGCTCCTCGGCCGGCGCGCGGTACGCCGCGGGCTTGATCAAGGCCTTCCCCTGTGGGTCGTGCGCGCGGTATTCCTCTTCCGAGACGGCAGCGCCGGTGTCAAAGTCCTGGCCGAAGGTCTCGCAGTAATCGGCGCGTGTGTTGAAGACGCCGTCGGTATACAGGTGTGCCGTCCCGTCAGGGTAGGTCTCGTTGCACGGCCACTGGATGCCCGATCCGCCGGTCAGCTTGGCGTAGCTCATGCCGCTATAGTCGCACGGCCGGCCCCGCGAACACTCTTTCCAGGCCTCGAAAGCGCCCTCAGCGTCGCTCCATGGGACGAGCGGCGCGCCCTCCTTATCGCGGAAGTCCATGCGCCGGGCGTAGTCCAAGAAGATATCCAGGTCCGCGCGCGCCTCGCCGGGCGGGTCAACGGCCTTGTGCGAGAGATGGACCGTGCGTCCGGCGTTGGTCATGCAGCCCGTCTTCTCGCCCCAGATCGCCGCCGGCAGCACCACGTCGGCGTACTGCGTCGTCTCGGTCATGAACGCGTCCTGTGCGACCACAAACAGGTCGTCCTGCTGGAGGATGCGCCGGACGCGGGGCAGGTCCGGCATGGAGACCGCGGGGTTGGTGGCCTGAATCCAGAGCATTTTGATACTGCCCTGCTCGGCGTAGCGGAAGATCTGCATGGCGTGCGTTGGCGGCGCCCAGTGGGGGATGACAGTGATGTCGACGTTCCAGAGGCGGGCAAGGTCGGCGATATGCGCGGGATTGTTCCAGTTGCGGAAGCCGGGCATGTCGCCGTTGGCGCCGCTCTCGCGTGTGTTCTGCGCCGTGGGTTGCCCATTCATTTGCAGAATGCCACAGCCGGGCCGCGCGATCAGCCCGCGAATGAGGTGAATGTTATTGACCTGCACCGCGGCCGCGGTTGCCTGATTCGATTGATAGACACCCTGCAAGACTGTCGAGACGAGCGTAGGGGTCGCGCTCAGGATCTCGGCGGCGGCCGCGAGGTCGCGTGGCGGGACACCGGTGATCTGCGCGACGCGCGCGGGCGTGTACGCGGCGACGGTGCGGTCGAGCGCCTCGTAGCCACGGGTATGGGCGTTGATGAAGAGAGAGTCGATGCGGTCGGACGCGATAATCAGGTGAAGGAGACCGTTGAGCAGGGCCACGTTGGTGCCCACGCGCGGTCTCAGGTGCACGTCGGCTTGCTGGGCCGTCGACGTGGTGCGCGGGTCGATCACGATAATTTTGGGCCGGTTTGGGCTGGCAAGGCGATCGAGCACGCGCATCCAGAGCACGGTCTGCTGGGAGGCGATATTGTGTCCCACGTGCATGATCGCGTCGGTCGTATCGATATCGTGGTAGGAGCCGGCCTGCCCGTCGGCTCCAAACGACTCCTTCAGGGCAGCGCCCGCGGTGGCGGTACACAGACGCGTATTCCCGTCCATGTGCGGCGTGCCGATCCCCGCTTTGCCGATGAGGCCGAGGGTGTAGTACTCCTCGTGGAAGAGCTGGCCACTGGTGTAGAAGCCGATCGCGCTACCGGTATGGGCGGCCCGGATCTCCTGCGAGCGCCGCACAATGAGCGCCATCGCCTCGTCCCAGGAGGCGCGCGTGAGCGCCCCATCTCGTCTGATTAGGGGATAGGTGAGCCGATCGGGGCTGTTATTGGCCTCCCACCCGTGGAGCCCTTTCGGTCCCAGGCGGCCCTTGTTGACCGCCTCAACGGCGCGTCCGCGGACGCCGACGATGCGGCCATCCTTCACGCCGATGTCGAGGCCGCAGCCGTTCGAGCAGAGGACGCAGGCCGACTGCACCCAGTGGTCAGGCTCCTCGAGCGTCCGCTCATCTACGCGGATCGGCCACCCATCGCTATATGGGGTGCGCGGCCCCCACACATCCGCGATGCTGTCGCGCGTCTCGTGCATATTGGCCCCTTCCTTGTGTCCTTGTGTCCTCTACGCGTGCATGCCCATAGCGTACCGGATCTCTGGCGATGGTGTCGGCACACACCACGCCATACCGGGGCGCGACCATGTGGCCCGGTATCATTGGGTCGTGCTGAGGTCGGGAGCCATGCATCGATGCGAGGGCGTCGTCGCAGGCGTTTGGCCGGGACGGCTAGTACTACAACGTTACCTCGCTAGAATCACCCCTAGCGACCGTCAGACAAAGGGCCATCTCACTGCTAAACTGAGCGATTGCACGCCTGCTTCCAGGTCGTTAGCACGGCCTCAGGAGACAAGTAACGTTGTAGTACTAGGCCGCCGCGAGAATATGCGTCAGGTCATCCCAGGCACGCACGAGGCGCGGTGCCTGGGGAATACGAGGGTCGCCGGTCGGCTCGGTACCACCCCATTAAACCGTGGAGAAGGGTCGATCGTGACAGGAACGGGTCGCATGCGGCATGCTGAGGCTAGCCGTGTCTCGCTCACACGACCAGGAGCGTACGCCACATGGACCCGCATAGCGTATTTTGCCCGAACCCGGCCTGTCCTGACAAGGGGCAGCAGGGGCGAGGGAACATTGGTATCCATAGTCAGAAGAAGCAGCGCTACCGCTGTACGACCTGTGGCAAGACCTTCGCGGCGACGCGGGGGACAGCCTTCTATCGACTGCACCACTCGGCGGACCTGATGGTGCTGGTGGTGACGCTGCTGTGCCATGGCTGCCCGACGCAGGCTATCGTGGCCGCCTTCGGCCTCGACGAGCGCACGGTGGCGGCGTGGCTGCACCGTGCAGGAGACCATGCGGCGCGGGTGCATACGGTCGTGGTGGAGACAGGACGGGTTGAGGTGGGCCAGGCGCAGGCCGACGAGATCTGCGTGAAGGTGTGCAAGGGACGGATCTGGCAAGCGATGGCGCTGGCTGTGCAGGGCAATCGCATTTAAATTATAGCATAATTATGGCATTGAGGGGCCCAAACTAATGAATTAGTACGACAGAAACGCCTTATACATTGCGTTTCTGTTATACGTAGAATTACGGTTGCGGGTTCGTATGGGCCAATTGCGAGATGTTCGGCCGGATGAGCCGCATCATTTCTATTTAATACATAAAATTGTGGCGCTAAAGCGAATTTAAATGCGATTGCCCTAGCTGGCTGTGCCGTCGCGGCTGTGGTTGGGCGGGGATCTCAGCCCGACGCGCGACGGCGCCCTGGTCACGGCAACGCTGCGGCGGGTGGCCGCCTGCGCCGCCAGCACGGCCCTCTTGCTCTGTGTTGATGGCTTCGGTGCGACACGACGTCGCATTGCGTAGCTGTTGGGACTCTCAAAAGGAGGATCTAACCTGGGATTCTGCTCCCAGTGCCCTACCGGGCTGAATCAAGTGCGCCCGGGACAATGTAGCCGCATCCGCAAGGATGGCCCCTGATCCGCGAGGAGACGAGGTGACTGCTAGCATCATGGCGGTTAGGAGCTAGGGCCGGATGGTAGGGCTAACGAACGTGAATCGCTGATAAACGTCGTCATCGACACCGCGCCAAAGGTGCTGACAGGCGCGGCTGTGGTCGGTTCAGGGGGTCGAAGCTCCCCTGACGCAGACAGGCAAGACCACCGGCGGAGAGGCGAAGCCTACCCCATCCATGGTACGCATGCGGAACGTGGTAAGCCGGTTGCCCTCCCTCTGGGGAACGCACGTCGT
>JAABUR0100006476.1_pt1 | contig 14280 bp, 19 predicted proteins | sample 5560091 | NCBI WGS metagenome assembly JAABUR01 (sample SAMN10711879, study PRJNA513375) | rock metagenome | isolation source: Antarctica rocks | place: Antarctica: Victoria Land, University Valley sud
CTCCGCCCGGACGCGGCGCAAGAACCGGCCATCGGCGGAGCGACCGTCAATCTTCGCCATGGATGCGGGGCGTGAGTAGGGACCGATCTTGGGCATGTCGGCATGTAATGTAGGGGTGATGGTGGCTTGGTTTCAACCTTTATCATTATGCTGCAAATAACGTAACAGGTGTTACTCTCTATCTCTCTCTATCTTTCTCTACTTCTTTCTGCTTGTCTTAGTCACTATTTGCAAGTCAGTGGGAATGGTCTAGCCGCGCCAGCACGCGGCGCACTGCGGTTGCCGTCCAGGCCCCGCCGCGTGGGGTGGGGACGCTGCGGGCCGTCAACTCAGCAGCCACGTCGCGCAGGCTGGCATCAGTGCCAATGTCCTTGCGGATACGGTGTATGGCTTCCATGACGATCCCGGCCGCCTGGTCCGCCATCATACGGACGGCGGCCCCGCCCTGCTCATGCGTGCCCGGCCCCTTGGTTGGCCGGTATCCCCGGTCCCCTCCTAACTTGACGCCGCGGGCCTTGGCAGCCTGTAGCGCCACCTTCGTCCTGGTCGAGATCATCCGCCGCTCCTGTTCCGCCAGGGCGGCATAGATGTGCAGCATGAAGGGGTCGGCGTTCGGTCCCAGGTCACACACCATGAACGGCACGCGGTTTGCCATCAGGGACGCGATGAAGGCCACGTCCCGGGAAAGGCGGTCCAGTTTGGCGACCACCACGGCGCAGCCAATGCGCTTGGCGTGCGCGAGGGCGGCGGCCAGGTGCGGGCGCCGGTCCAGGGCATCGGCACCCTTGGCAGTCTCCACCTCGATGTACTCGGCAGCGATGGTGAAGCCTTCCGCCGCGCAGAACCGGGCGATGGCTTCGCGTTGTGCCTCCAAGCCCAGGCCGGACTTGCCTTGGCGGTCTGTGGAAACGCGAAGGTAGCTGACGAAGGTGTGCGGCTTTTCCATGCCGCCGACGATGCGCCAGGCCGCATGTTCGTGTCAAACCTATTCAACGTCCGTTGGTGAGGTGTGATACGAGTGCAGCAGCGCCTGGAGGCGGAAGCATTGGCAGGAAAGGCCGGGTGTGCGCGTTGCGTGGCCCTCTACGCTACCTCAGCCACATCATTGAAGCAGGGATACCCCCGCATAGAAGCGGTGCGGGGCAGGTGGGGCACATCGGGGCACGTATTCTGTATGTAGGGCACACGCGTACGCGCAGGTGTAGCCTACATACGGAAATCCTGCCCCCATCTGCCCCATCTGCCCCACTTGCCCATCTCAGTCCCGATCCCCGGCAGGTTCCTGATACGAGGATCTGGCCGGCAGCGGCTCCACTGGAATGCCGATGCCGGTGAACCCTCGCTTGCCGTGTTCACCAGGCGTGTTCTTGACCGCCACACACCCCAGCCTTGCCAGCGTTTGGGAGAACCACTTGGTAGTGCCGGGCTTTTCGCCGTTCGCTAGGGCATAGTCGCTCCAGCTCTTGAACAGCTTCGCTAGGGTGTCGGACCGCAGCGGGCCAAGGGCGCATTTCTCTTCGACCCACTGATGCACGGTGTCCTGTTCGGAGAAGTATTCAGCAGTGGCGTCCAGCACGATGGACGGCCGCACAAGTCCGTTCTTTTGCCAATCCAGGCAGCCCTTGATCATCCAGCGCAGGATTTCCGGCCACTCTGCCCGCAGCTTCGTCTCTAGCTGACGATCCACCTCTTTGGGCTTGTGGGTGAACGGAACCACGTTGAACCGGCGGCGGGCAGCATCGTCCACGTTCCGCAGCACGGGCCTATGATTGCCGATGATGGTCAGCTTGAACTGTGGCACGTACTCAAAGAAGTCCTGCCGCATGAACCGGGCCGTGATGGTGTCGCCGCCGGTCAGTGCCTTGATACGGGACTCAGCCCAGGCCCGGCCCTCCTCCGTTTCGCTGGCCGTCACCAGCCGTGCGCCGCGAAGCATGGCGAGGTCGGTAGGGTGGCGGTCGGACGTGCTGGCCGTGAAGGTTTCCATGGCGGCATTGCGGGCATACTCGCCAAGGATGCCGGCGATGGTGTTCAGAAACACGCCCTTGCCATTGCCGCCCGGTCCGTGGACGAACATGAGGGCGTGTTCCCGCGTGTCTCCGGTCAGGCAGTAGCCTGCCCACTGCTGCAAGAACCGGATCAGCTTGGGATCGTTCGCCGTTGCCTCATTCAGGAAAGCCAGCCATAGCTTGCATTCTGGCACCTTGGCTGGTGCCACCGCCGTCAACTTCGTGATGTGATCCTCGGGCACCGGGGCGCGTAGTTCCCCTGTCCGCAAGTCCACCGTGCCGCCGGGCGTGCCCAGCAAGAACGGGTCACGATCCCATATGGCGGAGGTGACGGCCAGTCCAGGATCGGATTGAGCGAACCGCTCGACCGCTGCGGCGGTTGCCGCCTTCGCCATGGTGGCCAATGTCCGATCCTGTGCGCCTTCCTGTTTCGCGAGCTGGCGGCAGATGCGGCGGGACCAGGAGAACGCGAGCTTGATTTCGTCCTGGCGCCATGCCTTGCCTGTCCAGTGGAACCAAGCGCCACGGGTATGGTCATACCGCAGTGTGTCCTGATGCGCCTTGGCGAAGGCCAGGGCTACGCCATCCTCGGTGAGGTCCTGGCCGTTCAGTCCGGTGATTGCTCCCTGTTCGTTTCGATCCAGGGCGGCTTGCGTCGAGAGTGGAGCGGATGATGCCGTGGTCGAGGTAGCAGCTTCGGGCGCAGCGTCAGCCAATGTCGTCAGTGCTGCCGCGGTGCCGCCGGCTGCAATCCAGTCGGCCACGTCGCCTTTGTCGGGCAGGTCCGGTAGAGCCAGGATGCGAAGGCGGCCGGCTTTGGTTTTTGCCGCACGCAACGCCTTCGCCACCAGTGTAGCGTGCTGTCTGCCAGGTTCATCGTTATCCGGCAGGATCACCACGTCGGCGCCGGCGAGGGGCGCCCCATACTCCTGCCGCCACTTGTTCGCGCCGCCAGGGCTGCACGTCGCCGTCATGCCTAGCGCCGCCAAGCTGTCTGCTGCCTTCTCCCCCTCCACGATGAACACGGTGCGCCCGGCCACGACGGCGGCAACCACGTCCGGCAGGCGATAGATGGCCCGTGCTACGCCGGCCATCTTCCATACCCAGCCGCCGGCTCCGTCTGGCCGGCGCTGCCGGAAGCTCTTGGGTTCCAGGCGGCATACCTGGAACAGCAGCGTGCCCTTGGCGTCGGTGTAGGGGTAGGTCGCCACGATGTTCAGGCCGGAAGCCGGCGGGATGTGCTTGTGGTCCCGCAGCCATTCCAAAGCCCCGTCCTTGTCGGTGTTGCGCCGCGCCTGCACCAGGTCAAGCACGCCACCGCCGGCGTTGCTCTCGTGGTCGAACCATGTGCCCTTATCCAAGTCCACGCACATGCTGCCGCGGGTGCCGAACCGTAGCTTGTCGTCGGTTTCCTCAGTTGGGTCGCCTAGCAGCTCTCGCGCAACAGCCCCCATGGCGCGGGCAATGACGGTCGGTTCGTGATAGGTGCTGGCGCTCACGATTGCACCTCGTCCAGGTCGAGCAACAGCACGTCAGGATCATTGTGGTGCAGGTCCTGCCACGCCGCTTCGTCGTCGTCGGACCAAGGCTTCAGCTCGGCTGGCGGAACAGGCGGGTTCAATGCACCTCTCCCTTCGCCGGCATGACAGGATGCGAACCATCGGGCGGCAGCAGCCCCATGAAGGTCAACGGCGGGGTGCGCTCGGCCAGAAACCCCGCCCATAGCTGCGCCCCGGCGCTGCTGGTCTCGATCAGCAGCAACCGGCGCATCTTGGCCGCCATGACGGCAACCATGGCGTAGTGCTGCCGCTGCCCTCCAGTCCCATGGACGACGGCGAACGCTGCCCAGCTCCGCAGCTTGTCCGCACATGCCCAGCCGTCCGGCCCGGTCGTTTGGTAATCGTCATCACTGACGACAACCACGATGGGCCGCCTGTGCTTGCCCACGCGGTAAAGTGGCGGCTGCATCGTGCCGCGCATGGGCACGATCAGGTTCAGCTCCCCACGCGAGGCCGGGCGAAGCAGCTCCGTCATGCAGCCGCCATTCATGCTGTCGCTCATGGCGATCAGGCGGGCGAACTCGCTGGAGGTGCTAATGCCCTTCATGGCGCGGCTTCCCGCATCTCGGCCGCGCGGTGCGCCAAGCGTTCGGCGGCGTCGTGGTGCCCGTGCGCCAGCTCAATGCCGGCCTCTAGGTCAAAGCGCCGGGCCAGCGTCGGCTTTGCGACTTGGCCAGTGGTGTTCAGGATGGATCGCGCGTGACGCTGCGACGCACCTGTGGTATCCGCGATCTCGCGCATGGATATGTCCGCGTGCCCCAACCGCCCGGCGGGGTGCGCGGACGACTCCGCTAGGCTGCGACGAGGTCGGCGGGGATCGTCAGGCCCAGCACGGCGGCAACTGCCGGCAGGTCAGCATCCGCAACATAGCGCCGTCCGTTCCGCTTCACGGTCGGCAGCACGCCATCCATCGCCAATTGATAGCACTTGCGGTAGCCCGGCCCGGGGTTGCCGGTCAGCGTGCGGAGCTTAGCCGCCAGGTCCGGCAGCGGGGTCATTTGCTCGGCCATGATGTGGGTCCTTCCTGTGACGTTTGTGGGAGGGACCAGGGTCGCGGCTTAGCGATACTTGAGAAATCTCTCTCTCTTGCGTATCTTCCGGGGCGTGACCCGCCGGGGCTGCTAAGCCGTGGTCCTGGATACGAGTACGCGGCGCCCTTGCAGGGGCGCCGTTCTCGTTTGTGGTGCCGGCACCTTGCGGTGCTGGAGGGCTAACAAGGATCGCAGACTGCTCCGGGCTGTCTGCACAGAGCCTTGCCGCAGCTATTACTGCGGCCTTCGTGATGACGGTTAGGCGACGGATAGCAGGCTGTTCGGACTGCTCACGCCCATTCGCTTCATCAACAAAGTACTGCTTACGTTCCGTGCCATCCTGCAATGGCGTTGTGGACCAAGCCATCAGTGGATCGAGACTGATGGTCAGCGTCCAACCATCGGGGATGTGGACGGTCGGGTCCGTGCCTCTTTGCATCTCGCGTGCAAAGCCTGCGATCATTCCTGAAAAGCCGGTGACGAAGCTGGGGTCTCCTTCCAGTGGATGCTCTGGCCACAACCGCCGCAGAGCGTAAACAGCAGCAGATGCACCACCTGACTGAGTAGCTGACATAGACAGGACAATGTTGGCTATCTCGGCATCGTTGAGGTGGACAGCGGCCTTACCGCCGCCGCGCCCTGAACGGCGCACAAACCCATCCGCCGCCAGGTCGCTGACGTAGCGGTCAAAGGTCCCCTGATGGAGACCAAAGAGCGAAGATAGCTCAGCCTTGGCTTGCGGCGCAGTGCCCATACGGCATCATGGGCGTGCGAGAGTGTGGAAGTCAACATGTTCCAACAGTCTGTGGAAACTTCCGTCTTGCTGGCTTGAGTGTGGCATATAACGATATGACCAAACTGTTATATCACCGCATCTCTACATCTTATTCCCATGTAGCGCCAGGATGTGCGCCGCTCCGTCCAGAAGTAGGTCGTTGACCTTTACCCGGTTCTTGGCTGCGATGATCTTCAACGCCTCCAGCCGCTCAGGCTCAATCCGCAAGGTAGTGGTGATCCTGCCATCCTTCGGTTTCGCCGTTGGCGCCTGTTCTGCGGCGGGTGGCGCGGTGGGCTGTTTCTGCGCCAGAGCGGCGGATAGGCTGGGCTTCTTCATCGTGCCAATTCCTTTTCAACGTAGCGCCAGAGGGCACGTATTTCGTCTGCTGCCTTTCCTCGCGGCTCGGCTTCGGTCGCCGCTAAACCGCCGACGAGGGCGTGCGAGAATGCCGCACGCTGAGCGATCGTGGTCGGGGCAACGGGAACGCCGAACGCCTTCAATGCCTGGCGCGCTTCGATAGCGGCTGGAGCCTCGACGGTTCCGCGGGGCGCTGGGCAGGCATTCAGCACGACATGCGCCTTCCTCGATCCCTTCACGATGTTCAAGGTTTCGAGGATCGCACGAAGGTCGAGGATCGCCGGCCGTGTCGGAACCACGATCACGTCGGATAGCATTGCCACCTGGACGGCATCGGCCTTGACCGAAGGCCGGGTATCCAGAACAACCAGGTCAACGCCGTCTGCACGAGCGGCATCCAGAATGCTTTGAAGCTTGCCCGGCTCTGTCTCGACGAGCTGCGGCGTGTCTGCGTCGCGTGCGCGCCACCAACCCGCCGATGACCGCTGCGGGTCAAGGTCCACCAGCAGCACGCGCTGGCCCGCCTGCTGCGCCATGACAGCGAAGTGGATGGCGAGAGTCGTCTTGCCAGCACCGCCCTTGCGGGCCAGCAGCCCGAGTACCTTCATGCAAGCCACTCACCTACTGATGTTGTGGCTTAGTTATATCATCAAGCCATGATTGCACAATACGGTTGACAGTCCGGTGCCATGATGCCGTTATACAACGGTATCGTCATTTCACGATACAGTGGCAGTCGGACCGGGTGCGTCCAACACCCGGTCCGGCCTAACCCAAGGCTAGGAGTGACCCATGCCAAAGATCTGCACCCCCAATAGCACAACCACGTCCAGAAGATCGTTGCTCGCCACGGCACCTGCTGCCCTGGCACTGTCCGGTGCTGCCGCTGCCGCGCCCGCACCGGCCAACCCCGACGCGGAGCTGATCGCGCTCTGCGCCCAACTGGACGCGCTGGAGTATGAGTTCCTCGCAACCAACTTCAGCGCCATGCCGAACACTCTGGAAGGCGACCACGCCGAAGCCGAGCAGGACCGCATCGCGGACGCGCAAGCGCCCATCGTAGATGCCATCTGCGCCCGGCCGCCGCAAACGCCAGCCGGTGCCGTGGCCGTCGCGCACAGCTTGGCCTTGTGGGATGCCGAGCTGTTCCGGGAAGGCGGGCCGGGCCGCTACACCAACGAGCGGCTGGTGCTCACCCTGGTCCGCGGCCTGACGGGGAGGGCCGGCGCATGAACCGCCGCAACCTCCTGGCCAGCGTTCCGGCCCTGGCGCTGGACGGCACCGGCATTGGCGGTGCCGTCCAGGCCCTGCCCAGCCCGGATGCCGATCTGCACGTTCTTTGCGCGACGTTTCATCGGCAGTATGCCGAGGCGCACGACGAAGCGAACCCGGCGTGGGAAGCCGCCAACGGCGCCTCCTTCGACATCTTCAAGGAATTGGACGACCTGACGCCCGCCACGGAGGCGGGGCACCGGGCCAAGGCCCGCGTCGCGGTCGTCATGCTGGCGATGTTCAACGAGGGAGATGGCTACGGCGGCGGCGACCCGCAGGCGATGTTCGCGCTGAACCTGCTGCGCGACTGGCTGGGGGAGGCGTGAGCATGGCCCAAGCCAGCGCACGCCAGCCTGAACCCAGGATGCAGTCACACCCCCTGGACCGCCTGCCGTTCGTGTTCCCTAACCCCGACAAGGAGCGGACCATGTGGGCGCCGCGTCCAACCGGGGATTACCACTTCGATTGCACGCTGGGCGTCGAGTATGCCGAGGCCGTGCTGTCCCTGATGCGCAACCCGCCGCCGAACGATCCGGGGTTGGGGCGGGGGCTGCTTCGCATGATAGTGCTGGGCATCCTGAGGCATGGCGACGAACAACGCGACCGCGGCGTGATCGTCGGCATGATGAGCCGGCTGGGGGACGTGCTGGCGTGTGGCGTGGGGAGGGCCGCGCCATGAGCTACACCGTTCCGACGCCCCGCCAGGTGGGCAACGCCCTGGCCGTGCTGCTGGCCCTGCCGGCGCCTGCGCTGGAGGCGTTGGCGGAGCGGCTGCTAGACCGGCTGGACGCCCTGGACGGCGACGCCGACGCGGAACCGGACGATGATGCCGAGGCCGATTTCGACGGCGAGGCCGACCCATGGGACGCGGACGAACACCACTGGCCGCCTGTGAAGGGGCCGGCGGAGTGTGGCGCGGTGCGACTGCGGCTGGGATAGACTGGAGCGGCCCGGTCGGCGTAGTGCTGGCCGGGCCATCGCGCGCGGCAACCTACCGGAGACACCATCCCTCCGGCGACGCCGCGATCTTGCCTGCATCCGAGTTTACGGATGCAATGGTCTGTAACACTTCCTTCCGAGTTCGTATCCAAGCCTCATAGGCAGGAATTAAGGGAGGGATACTGCGGTAGGAATTAAGGCAGGAACACCGCTCAGAGTGACATCATGCGTGTCACTAGCGTGACAGAAGGCGTGTCACTTCCGGGACTTGACCGTGACAGGCGGAGGCGATGCATCCGGGCATCTTCACAGCCATCTGCTTACCTATCTGCTTACCTTGAGTCATATGTTCCACATATGGAAAACATAGGTGTCCGGTAAGGAGAAGGAAGTTACACACCATTGCACCCTCAGCGGGTGCGGCTTCAGTGTGGCGCGTCAGGCGGTATTAGTCCGGCGTCGATAACGTCGTTAGTCCGTCACATCGGGCGTCGTTAGTCTGGCGGCGTGGACTCTGGTGACGGGGCGGTCCTACGGGGCCGCCCTTCCTCATTCAGCCCTTCGCTGGCTACGTCTGTGCTACCTTGGAGGTGGCCGGCGTCGAGTTGACGAACGCGCGCGCCGGGGGTGCGGCTGCGGAAAGTAGAAGGGGTATGATGATGAACAAGCCTATGGACCTGGATGCTATGCGGGCGGCCATGGCTGCGGTGGGTGCCACGGCTGGCGCGTCGTTGCAGGATGGCGCAGCCAAGAGCCATGCCGAATTGGTTCAAGTCAGCAGCATTGCCGGCTTTGCTGCGGACAGGCTGGAAGCGCAGCAGTGATCGCCATGCTGCGGGAGGCAGAGAGTGCGGGGCGCCAGGCGTTCCTGGCGAAGCATGGCAGCGACGCCGCTTATGAGGCCATCCGGCGGAAGGTCGAGGCCAAGTACCGCACTCCCGGCGGGCGTTGGAGGGATGCCGGCACCAAATAGGGCTTGCGTTCCGTCTGCCCTTTGTCCATCCTCTCGTTGCGTTCCATAGAGAACGATGCCCGGGTGACTGGGCCATAGGGCGGCCTTCGGGCCGCCCTTTCTCGTTTAAGCTCATCACCCGGCGCAGCAAATCCGCAGCATTGCCGTCCCCGGCGCTAGCGGCTTTCTCCAGGCGGCGAAGGCCGGCTTGAGCGGAGGTGCCGGTGGGAGCATCAGACACTGGCTTTTCAAGTTGTATATTATCCAACTTGATTTCCCCTGTCTCGGGATCGTGGTCCGGCACCTCGGCAGCAACCGCCGGCTTCCGACCCGCGCCTTCCCGTGCGCCCCCATGCTCCCCGCGCACGGCCTTGTCCCAGGCGAGCATCGCACTCTCATTGCCGGCGTTTTGAGCGGCAGTTTCGGCTGGGGTTTTGGTATGGCCTGCGACTTGGAAGATACTTCCGACCGGTCGGAAGTATCCTGTCCAGGCCGGCCAGCCGGTGCCGTGTCCAACCTGTTCCGACTGGCCGGAAGAAGTCCGGTCAATCCGCTCGCCAGCGATGGCATCCGCTTTCGACCGTCCATCCGCTTGGACGGTCGAGCCGCCTCGCGCACGGCGGCCCGCAAGCCAGCCATCGTCGGCGGCTCGCTCTTGGCGCGGCTTTGCGCGTAGTAGTTCTCGCTGGCGGCCTTGCCCGCAGCTTGGGCGCGTTCGTCGCGTCCGCCGGCAAGGGCCTCGTAATCGTATGCGGTCCGCTTCGGAATGCCAGCGTCGGCTATAGCCTGTTGCTTAGTAACTTCGTGCGGCTGGTCGCACGAAGTCCGGTCAACCCGCTCGCCTTGCGCTGTATCCAGTTCCCGCACCAGCTCGCCGATGCGGACGCAGGCCCGCCGGCCTAAGCAGCCCATCCCCCAGCGTCGGCCCATCCTGCCGGAACCGGATCGCCGCAACCTGTGCCTCCTGTTCCGGGTAGAGCTGGTCACTTGATACCCACGTCTCCGCCGTCAGCATGACCAGCACAGGCCCGCCGTCATCCGTCCGGCGCATCGTCCCCAGGAACGCACCAGGCCCGCCAGGGACGGCCCAGCGGCCTTCCGCGGTCAGTGTGGCGGCCACGTCCGCAGAGGCGCCCAGCAGCAGCCCGTGCGCGTCCAGCATGGCGGCTTCCGGGTCGGCGGTGTAGCCCGACCGTTCCAGCACCCGGCACAGCGCATGGTCCGCGAACGCCAGGCCCCACGGATCCTCAACCCGCTGCGCCGCGTTGCAGAAGCGTCCCAGCGCCAGGCTCTTGACGATCACAGAGGTATCCCCGCCCTGCCTGTCGCCCTCATCCACGAGCCGTCCCACAGGGCGCAGCACGCGCCACTGCACCAGCCGGGCGGCCTGGTCCCGGCGGTAGGGCGGCGTCGGCATGGCGGCCAGGATGCGCGCCCAATCGGGGGCGGCCAGCTTGTGGCTGCGAAAGGCGGCCCGTTCCAGCGTGGCGTTCGGGATGCCCTCTACGGCGGCTGTCAGGCGGGTTGCGGCGGTCGTCAGGCGCTGCCGCAGCAGCCGGATTTGCCCGATGGACTGTGCCGATACCGCGCCATTCATCGTACTACGCGGACGATGCCAGGCGGTCCCGCCTCAAACGTCGTCTGCCACAGCCCGCCGGGCGTCTCGCTTTCGAGGTCGTGGTTCAGCAGGTTTACTTTCCACTCGCCGCAGGCAGGCTTGATGACGCTCTGCACCTTGACCAGGCTGCCGACCGCGATCTGCCCGTTGAAGCGGGTCAGGCAGCGCACGTCATTATTGCCCCCCAGGACCGGGTAGCCTATCATCCCAGTCTCGGGTGCGATCAGCGGCACCAGCCCGCCGCGGTGGCCGTCCTTGGGCCAAATCGCCAGCGTGGCGAGGTCAACGATCCAATTGAACCCCCCGGCTTCCGCACAAGCCAGCATCTGCTCCCGCAGCGTGCCGGGGAAGTACATCGGCGGAAGCTGCACTTGCACGCCGCCGTTCTCGAAGTTGAGGCCAGCCTTGCCGGCCAAGTCCTGCATGACGGTCGCGGCGTCGCTGGGCTTGGCGTAGGAGGTCGGCGGAACAGGCTTCAGCGCCTGCTGCAACTCGGCGAAGGCCCTGAGCGTGAGCGCGGTGTCCGGCGATCCTGAGAAGTCGTGCCAAGCTTCCTCGATCATGCCGTCAAACACGGTTACCATGCCGCCCAGGTCATCGCCCGCCGACAGGCTCACCTTGTTCAGCCGGCGGCGGACCACGGACAGCCCTAGGCTGCTCACCTTGTTCATCAGGTCCAGCGACAGGCCGAACACCGATAACTGCATGTGCCCCTGGGTCAGGCCGCCGGACTTGGTGATGCCGGCGCGGATGCGGAGATAGGAAGGGAGCGCATAGGTGTCAAAGCCGTCCTCGCCGTTCTTGCCCTGGCCGATTTGGATGGTGACGTTCAAGCGGCGGCGCGCGTAGCTGGACGGGCCATGGGCGGCAGCCGGGGCCTGCGGTGCCGTGGGTGTCGGTGTCGGCGTGACGGCTGTTCCTGACATGCGGGCCTCCTACATCGTGTCCGCATAGCCGGGCCAAGCCGACTTGCCGGCCGCCAGCCGCCCTTGCACCAGCGCAGCGCCTTGGGCGAACGTGGAGCGGTCCGGCAGGCGCAGCAGGAACACCACAGACGCCGGCATGGGGAGCGGGCAAGCCAGCAGCAGCGGCACCGTGCGCGTCACGACGGGCGATGTGGGATAGCCGCCCTCGACCGCGTTGGCGAAGTCCAGGCGGTCCTGCGCCGTCGAGAGGTCGGGAGGCGTGTTCGTTCCCGACATCACGCGCTCCCCAGCGGCAGTGGCGCGGCGGCGTCGCGCTCAAGGGCGGCCAGCGCGGCATCCCATGCTCCGCTGCCGGACGTGGCAGCGGCGGCTGTGAAGCCGTCAAGATCGCCCCTCTGCAAGGTCTGCTCGTGCCGTTGGAGCGCCGCGCGGGCGTCGCGGTCGGTCGGCTGGACGCCCATGAATGTCGTCGGGGTAGCCGGGAGCGTACCGACCTTCGCCAGCCATGCCAGCGCGGCGCCCTTGGCCACGGCTTCCCGTTGCAAGCCCGCCACCTCCAGGACCAGCGCCGCGGCATGGTCCGCCGCTTCTGACGCGATGACGGCACGGGCGGCTTCCGTGCGCCGCCGGGCCGCAGTGTCCCGGTCCCGCTCCGCATCCGGCAACCGGCCCTTGAGGGCATCCCTGGCGCTGCGGGCCGCGTCCAGCGCGGTTTCCGCATCGGCCAGGGCGTCCCGGGCCTGCCGTTCCGTGCGAGGGGCCGGGCCGGTGTCGCCGCCGGCCGCGGCGATCATGTGCTGCACGCTGGCGTCCCGGGCCTCGCCCACGCCCTCTTGCGCCGCGGTGACGGCGGCCTGCGCGTCATAGACCGCATTAGATGCTTGATCGCCAGCCGCCGCGGTTGCCGCCACGGTGGCCACCGCTGCCGCGTGCGCCGCGATGGCGTGTGCCAGGGCTGCGCGCTCCGGGGTGGCGTGGCCGGTCACGTCCGGCGCCGGCTTCTGACGCATGAAGGCCATCAGCGGAACCCCGGCTTTAGCCGGGCGGCGTTCGGGAACCGCTTGGCGAAGTCTAGCGCGTGCGCCTCGGCATCCGCCGCACGCCGGGCACGGTCCCCGGCCATTACTGGTGGCGCCTGCACGTCCCCGCCGGCCAGGATGGATTGCACGTCCTCCCACTGTTCGGACGTTAGGATGGATTGCAGGTAGTCCTTGAGCTTGGAAACGATTTCGGCATCGGGGGTGGTGGTGGTGGTGTCGGTTGCCATGGTGGGTTCCTTTCGAGGTTGTAAGGGTGCCGGGCCAGGCACGAAGCGCACCTTGCTCCGGTCCAGGGGCTGCCCGCGGCGGAGTGGGGTGCGGCCTTCCCGGTGCGCGAACGGGTCATGGTCAAAGCCCATGACCGGGGCAGGGCGGGGGACATGCAGCGCCAGGGCGCGGCGCAGAATGCTGGATGCGTCAGCCATAGCGGCGGCTCCGGTAGGGGTCAGGGGTGATGGCGGCCAGGGCCTCGGCGCTGAACACGGGCAGCCCTCGGCGCTGGCCCACGGCCAGCAGCAGCGCACCGGCCACGCTGTTAATCGTATCGTCGTGCCCGCCCGGCGGATGCGAAATTGAGTCCCGTCCGCTGCGCGCCGTGCGTCGCTCCAGCCCGCAGAGCTGCGAGGTGATACCCTTGAGGTCCAGCAGCTCCGCCTTGCCGCTGTTCAAGAGCGGCAGCACGTCGCGGTAGATATCCGACGCGGGCCGGTCGGACAGGTCGTAGCCGATGCCGTGGGTGCGAAACATCTCTCTAACCCATTCGCCCGCGTAACGATCTCCGGTCACACGCGCGATCCCGTAGGACTTCAACACCTCCGCAAACTCGACCACCACGCCTTCGGGGGAGAAGGGCGGCTTGCACTCCCGCACCGCATCTAGGACGGCAAGGGTCCGGTCCCGGGTGTCCTGATGGGCGATGGCCAGCGTCATGCTGTCCGACGATCCGCCGGAAGGGTCCACGAACGCCAGGTAGCGGCAGCCCGGCACGCGCGGCAGCTCATACCGCCCCGGCACCGTGCAGCCGTCCACCACCTCCCGCGTGACGAAACCGGACACATCGTCGCGGAACAACGCATCGTACTCGGCGCTGGCCCGGGCGGGGTCGTCCTCGTATGCCTTTGCGATGATCCGGGCCGGGAAGGTAGGGTTCATCTCCGCCGTGCTGCCGCGCCAGATCAACACCTCCGACGCGTCCTTTCCCCAATGGTCACGGAACAAACTGTAGAGGGCGCCACGCTTGGCGTAGGGGCTGGACGCGATCAGCAGCAACCCGCCCAGCGTGCCCAGGGCAGGGCGCAGTGCGTTCAGGATTTCCTCATCAGGGTTGGCGGACTCGTTATTAGGCCAGAACGAAACTTCATCACACAGGGCCGCAACCAGGGTGTAGCCCCGCACGGCGCGGTAGCTGGCAGTCTGCACCTCGACCATGACGCCGTTGCTCAGCGTGAGGCTTTCCGCCGTCTCCGCGGCCAGCAGCGGGGACAGCAGCGGCACGTTGACCAGCAGGCCACGGATGTAGCGGTAGATTGTCCTTGCTTGGCGCTTATCTGCCGCGATGATAGCCACGGTCGGCGTCTCGCCTGGCGCCAGGCGGTCGGCGTAGTCCGGGATGGTGGCCAGGTGAACCGCGATGGTGGCCAGCACCCGACTCTTCCCGCCTCTCCTTCCACAAATCAGGGCCACCTCGTTGAACGGGGCGGCAGGGGCTTCTGTGCGGCCGGTGTGGTGCCGGTAGTGCGCCAGGGCGTCATCCGTCATCGGCAAGCCGAACATGGCCGCCAGGAAAGCCCGCCAGCGGT
>JAABUR0100006480.1_pt1 | contig 14277 bp, 14 predicted proteins | sample 5560091 | NCBI WGS metagenome assembly JAABUR01 (sample SAMN10711879, study PRJNA513375) | rock metagenome | isolation source: Antarctica rocks | place: Antarctica: Victoria Land, University Valley sud
TGCAGATTGTATGACGCGTTCAGCGAATTTTCGACCAACTTCACTTTTTCCGTAACTATTGTAAATAGAATTACTTCATGGTCGAATTCTGTGTCTGCGTTCTCGTCTATATGTCAATCTCTGATGTGATTGCGCATATTCTTTGATGCAAATGCTAAATCAAGTACTGAGCTTAACTGATCTGAATAGCTGTGATATGTGTCTATATCAGAAGTGTTAATCAGGTTGCACTTATGTAAATTTACTCACTTTATTAACGCTTTCGTTCTAATAGAGTTTGAAATTTTTGCGTTTCATCAGCTATGATGTGCATTAAAGTCTTCGACGATAATAACTTTTTGATCAGAATTTAGCATAACTTTTGCTAATTCTCGCTCAATCGTGTATAATTGCTCGTCATCTGCGTTTTGTGACTTTTCGTTGTAAATATTAAACAATAAAATTTCTTCCTGAATTTTATTGTTCGCTATTGATATCGCTTGCATATCTTCGCTATTGACTATGTCTGATCTTAATGTGCATGTAAATTTCTTTGCGTTTTTCGCAACAAATATCAGTACTCTGACACGAGTATTCTGAACATTTGGTTTGATGCAGATAAACGACGAATGCGAAATTGTTATATTTTCGTCTCTCATTCACGATTCTTGTATTATAACAATATCTGTCTTGTTTTTCGCAAATTTCATGCATGCATGCATAATTTGCGTTGACCTTGCGCAATTGTGTTGTAGAATTCGAATATTCGACGTGTTTGCAAAGCTTTCGTCATTTGCGTTGTTCTGTGACATTTTGAATGCAATACTCATTACAATTTCGTGACTAGATGATCTTTTTGTGAGCTAATAGGCTGAGCTGCCTGATATGTTTCGCACATTGCGCTATTTGCGAAGTGCGCATTTTGACAGTTGCAGCATCTAGAAATCGTGTGATTGCATGATTGCTTGTCTTCGCATGTAGATAATTGACATTTATGATTTCAGGTCTGATGATTTCGCTCGCAGTACAAGCATCTTGATAATCTGTTACATTTGTTCTGTAAGTGCTCGAATGTTTGACATTTTTGACATTGATCATTTGGTCGATAGTCTCGATATTCGACTGTTCGATATGTTGATCTCGCAGCTAAAAGTTGTTTTTTCAGATGTCTTTGCGCTTCTGCTTCGATTCTAAATGCTAAGATCGTCGATGCATGTCTGTTTCGTGATCGGTTTTCGCTCTTCGATAATCATATAGAGTTGATTATTAGTTTCAATTCGAGATTGTACAACTCTAACTCAGTTTTTAGATTTTTCATTTCAGTTTCCGTGTTGAAGATTTCGGTTTCCAGACTGTGTATGACTATTTTATGCCATTTCTCGTCTTTCTTAATGCTTTTAACATCAAAAACATGCTTTCATATTGACATCTGCTGTGTATTTTTCCGAGATCGTCAGAACAATGTTGTTTTCCTTTTGCGTTTTGACTATCGTGACAACTATTAGATCGCTTTTCGCCTTTTTCAATGCGTTATTCATCGAATCTCGCATTTTCATCGTCTTTAAAGTTCAGTTCTCATTTTTGAGACTGACAATGAGTCTTTTTTCGCGATACGGTATTTCTTGTGATTTTGGCGAGAATTTCTTGGTAACCAGATTTCATTCGCCTGCATTTGCATTCGCATTTGCATTTGTGTTTGCATTTGCATTTGCGCTTGTGACTTGAGCTGCTTTTTGCGCATATGTGAGCTTCTGCGTTGATTTTTGCGAATTTTGCATGACTTGCGACGTTTGCGAAACCTGCGCCCTCTGCGAGATTTGCGAATTCTCTGTCATTTGCTTTGCATTGATTCTCTTTTTGATGTTTTCAGCATTTTGTTGAACCAATTGTAGAATGACCTTCAGTTTGTTGTTTGTTTGACTTTGAAGTCGATCAATTTGCTTCTGAATTGAGTTTTCTATGCTTTCGTCGCATGCTCTTTGAATGTAGATTAAGCTATGACTTATAGTCTCTTTCTGTTCTGATATTACTTGTCTTAGCTGATTGACTGCGAATTCAATTCTTTCGCGCAGTCTCTTTATCTGCATCTCTTTAGAGATGACATCGTAGCACTTGCTAGTACTATCTTTGATGCTGACTTCTTTTTGCGAACTTTTCATCGCTTTTCGCTTTTTCATTCCTTTGACTTTCACAATCGCTCGTGTTTGCTCTTTTTGCTGCGAATTCGCATTTCGCAGATTGGTTGTATTCTTGTCGTTCTGCGCATTTGCATGTGAATTTAGCATCAATGCATCGAGTGAACTAAACATGTATTGCGTTTTTCTATTTGCTGATGTGAACGACTTTTGTTGACTGCGAAATAAATTGACAATGTCGTTCTGCAGTTGTTTGCCTGTTGGCGAGCTCATGCTAAGTTCATCTCATAGATCTGTTTCAATCTCTAACGTTGATCTTTTGATTTCTATCGTCGACGTTTTGAGTTCTGACGCTGAGCTATTGCTTCTGCTGAGTTCCGCGTTACTATTCGCGAAACGGGGCGAAGAAGAGCGCATAAAGCGACTCTTTACATTTCTTTTCATAGCGAGTTTTTTCCGAGTTTCGAGCTTCGAGCTTCTAGAAAATTCACTTGACTTCTTAAATATTTCTTTAACCTCTTACTCAGAGCGTTTCACGTAGGCAGTAACTTTAGTGTAGAGATTTCTCAATTTCTATCTCAAAACCTGCAATAAATCGCCTTCTATTACCGGCTTATGTCAGACGAAAATGATATAAATCTAGTCTGCAAGAACCTAGATTACTCTTTTTGATAGAAAATGCTTGACGCAATTGCTTTATATCTTGTGTATCGAAGTAGTCGCGTTACCTCGCTCAGAATAGTAACGACTGACCTCGACTTATTGCCTTGCGCATCAAGAGAAGGTAAAATAGATAGTGATTTGATAAGAAACGCTGTACTTCTCTGAAACAACGTTGTTATCTGTGCAACCTTCAAGCGCAAAAGAGTTCGATTTCGATTTTTGCGTCAGTACGCAGTCTTCTGTGCTGTTCTGAAGTCGATTGATGACTTGTTCTTTTCGTGTGAGTTTGCTCTTCGATTTACCAGTCAAATTACTGTCTGACTTGATGATTCTTTCTTCTGCGTTGATGAACTCTCGTTTCGCCGTCGATTTTGGCCTGCGTGGGCGCGAAAAATTTCGATTTTCGATTTTTGACTTGCGACGCAGTCACCTGTGAAGCTATTGAGTCGAATGAGAGCTTGTTTTGATCGTACGATTGTGCTCTATAACTTGCTGATCGATTTGATATTCATGCCTTCGCAGTTCTGCTCTGTGTGTGATTGCGCTGCATGTAAATCGCTTTTCAGTATAAAATAATTGATGATGAGTTGCTGTGTAGAAATGATTCTTTTGTAAGAGTTTTGAGTATCATTTAGAATCTTTCTTATCGCTCAGATGCATGCAACACTGATCATCATAGCATTCTGTTTAAAACATTCTATTGTAAGTGTTTTTCTTGACTTCTTTCGTTGTCACGAAAGATTTGTCTTATTTATTATAAAACTTTGACTTGTTCTTGTACTTGTTCGAAGTACAATTCTTGAAGTAATGATTTAGCTTTTCATATATGTAACATGTCTTGCTTTGTTGAACTGTTTTATTGCAAGCGTTCATTGATATCTTTTAAATTGCATCTAACTTCATAAATTGAGAATCATAGTATAATTGTCATCGTTTCTTCTTGAACTTTCAACTCAATACTACTGACATAGTCAATTCTTTATCTTTTTTCAAATGTTTCTCATACTGTCTGTTGTCAATGATCATCGCTTTGAATATCATCTTTTGTAAGTCAGCAAATTTATCAATTTTAATGATTTCAATCTTGACTTTCTTTTGCAGTCTCTGATAGAACTGACTGATGAGAGCTGCATCATTTCATTTTATATTTATTGCAATATGCTGAAAGTTGATTGAATAAGTTGCTGCAAAGATTTTCTGTTGCAAATTGTACAACTATTGTTCTGCTGTACATTTCTTGTCAATGTCTTTAAATACTTTTCTTAAATGTTTCTTGAACATCTGAGAGTCACAAAATATCATGTTGATTTTCTCTTCTCATTTCTCTGATTTCTTCTGCAGATAATTCGTTAAATAGTGATGAAATTATGTAAATGCATTATCTTTTAAATAAATGAATGCAAAGAGTACTTTGTTCTTGATGAACTTGAACTGAAATGAATGTTGTTTGATGTATAACTTTATCTGTACTAAATATGCTTTGAGTTTATTTCAATCATTGTGATACAAGTTTAATGTTGAGATTTTAATCTTATTTGCGCTGAAGATGCTTACTCTCTGATTGAGCATGACTCGTTCTGACTGACTAAACATGACTGAAGAGAATGAATATCTCTGATATCTTATAAAAGAGTGATGCTCAAAGTGTAATGATTGTTTCTTTAACAACACAAGATATATACAGAGATCAAACAGTAATCACTATTACTAAACTTAAGATCTGAAGATAGCTGAGACAATAATATGTATTGACTGCTTACATGAGTTAAGCACGAAGCTTTCATTTAAGAAAACAATCATCGTTATATAAACATAAAAGAATCATGTCAAGTTGTTTCTGCTCTGAATGATCATTCTGATCATTCTTGAGCAAGATGAGCGAAATGAGCATTATGCTCATCATGCTCACTGTGATCACTTCTGATTCAAGCAATCAGAGCAATCACTTCAAGACTCTGATTACTCAATGATTATTTAATCATTGCTGTTACATAATCTCATGCAAGAGAGTTTTAACACATCAGTCTCATCATCACTTCAGTACACTGATGCTCAGTCAGCAATAAAGACAAATCATGTGCATCATCAATCATTTTGTTCATTGCTTCATTTTCAAGTACTTCTGCATGTTTTATCACTTAATGTAACTTCAGCGTAACTTCTTAAAATTAAATACTTTTATGTGTAACTTAAACTCATTGCAGACGTGTCTAATCTTTTGTTGATATCATAACTTTCACTGTTTTCAGAGAAGTCTGACTATCATTGTATACTTTGTATATCTTTTCATGACACTCTTGATTCACTGTCACTACATTTGCAAGATGTTTCATCTTCGCGACTAACTCTTTCAGCTTTTCATGATAAATGATGATTAAAGTCAATCTTCTCAGTCTTTTATCTAACTCTCAGTTCATTCTCATCATGATCGCTGTAACATTATTTCTGCTATCACTATTATTTAAGTAAACTCTTTGCTTTAATGTGAACATATCAAAATTATGTTATCTTATTGATAATTTCTTGTTTGCAACTATAATTATCTTCAATAACTTTGATCAGAAAATCACTGTGTAAAAATGACTTCAATTTATCTTCATCTGCTTAAATGTTTCTTTTATTCACTTTTGCTTCAACTGTAGAAATGTTTTGCACAGCTTTGATTTTCAATCTTTTTTGAGTATCAAGTCATTATGAATTTGATGCATTGTTGTCTCAATAACTTTGTCTGATTTTCAAGAGTTCATGTTTATTATCGATCTTTGTATCAACTTTTATAAATGAATATTTATCAACATCATGTTTATTTTCATCTGTAGAGTCTTTGTTAATGTTGCATGATAAATGTCAATGATCTGTCACAATGCTCTTTCTTGCATTGATCTCAGCTTGATGTTCAGACTCTTTCAATGATCTTTAACTTTCTGTGATGTATATCATATGATAACTTCATGACTAAGCAGAGAACACGTTATCATGAAATATATTTGCTTACTTATTGTCATTGATAAATCTCAAGTAAACTCGATGATTATCTGCATGATCTTTTGTTTAATCACTAGTTTTGCTTCAACATGATACATGTAAATCACTCATTTCAGCTTGAAGTTCAGTTGAACTTTCAAGACTTCAATATTTGATTTCAAGTCAATTTGATGTTTCATTAACTTTACATCAACTTTCATATTGAATCATTTAAAAGTTCTTGTAAAATGAATCAACTTATGCTTTGTCATTAAGAATTTGATGTCATGCATTTTTGATCACTGCTTGCATTTAACATAAATCTCATTAAGAATTCTGCAGTTGCGTTTTATAAACTCTTTGTATATTAAGATATTGACATCATTCACGAAGTTTATAAAGTTAGTTTTCAGCTTGATATCATTATATGCTTTTAACAAATTCATATTGTAGAACAGATATAATATTGATGATAGTGAAGAATCTTGTGATATGTTGATGTTCACACTGCATTTCATCATCATGTAATCATCAATTGTGATCATAATGCATTGATCTTTCAGAAAGTTCTTCACAAATTCAAGAAGCAGTCTAGAAACTTTTCTCTTCTTCATGTCATGTATGAGTTTGCTATGCATCACATTGTCAAATGCATTCTCTTTATTCAGACTCAGCAATGAGACTACTCTTCTTCTCATGTCACTTCATACAGTATGTATCTTTTTTATAATTAGTTGCAAAGTCGTATTTATTGATCTGTGCTTGCAAACTTTCATTTGAATGTTCAATATTAAGTTGCAAGCTTTTATAATATTTTGCAGATGTTCAAATATGATGAACTTCAGTATTTTACTCAGTGTATTAAATAACATAATTAATTTATATATTTTTGCATTGAAATAATCTTTCTTGTCTGACTTTTACATCATTATTGTGACTGCGCTCTTGAATTGAGTTGACTGTATTTTCTTCTGTAAACATCTTTTAAAAAGAGTGTGTATTTATTTCAACATATCATCAATGAATTTGCACATTATTCTATTTATAAATTTTGTGTGTTTTGATGTTTTGTTAAATATTGCTCTGTAAATGACTCTTTTAATCTCATGATGCATCAATGAAGCATCATTTTCAATCAAGAGCAAGTACTTGAAGTCTATTGTATTCAGCATAAATTTTTTTGAAAATGATGAAAAGTGAGTTTAAAACATCATCTTCGCTTTATTCTGTGCTGTTGTGATGATGTCAAAGCACTTTAACTTGATCAGAGAAAGAATTGTCATTTAAGTTAGTATGTTTGCAATTGCATTTCTTACTTATTTTGCAGTTTTGAACAATTCTCTTAAGAATTATTCAACGTTTTGCATGATTTTTTAATATTCACTGCGTTTCTGTTTTCTGATGATCTTGTTATTCTTGTCATATGCTTGAATGTACTTTGCTCAGTCGTTGATGATTCAACAACTTCTTTTCATTCATTGTATATTCTTGACAATCTTTGTACACTTCTTCATTTATTCTGCTTTGATTATTTCATGTGATCTCGCTCAAAGAGTGAAAATCTTGATGATCTTCTTCAATGCATTCAGCAGTTATTTAATGTATTCATTTATGCATCAATGCTTCATTTTGTGATTCAACAGTGATTTCAACATTTGTTCTTTCAGAATATTGATAAATTTCTCTTCATTTATTGTCTTTCAGTTGTAACGCGATTTTCACGCAGACTTTTTGCAAACTCTGAAATCTATAATTGTCTGTATCAATAAATGATTTAAGAAGTTTTTCATTTCTTTATTAATTTTGCATCATATTAATTGATTCATAATGTTGTCTGTCATGAAAATCAAATTTATTATCATTTGAAATTCTTGATAATTTCTTGTAATTATGTCTTGAGATAATGCTAGCGATGCATTGATGTTTGTGATTATTTTAGTTAACTTATTCAATAATAAATGTTGTCTTGAATAAAATGATTCTTCTCATATGAAGTGATGCAGATTAAAGTCTTTTATAAGAATGCTTTCTTTTGACATGTGCAACGTTTTTTTAATGTTTGAAAGATTTTCTTTTTCATGAATGATTTTATGATTTCTGAGTGATGAATTGTATGCTTCATGAATGTGTATAGCTTTCTGAATCATCTGTGCATTATTTGTTAATGTTTATAGTGTAATTGTATTTACATCTTTGAAGTGTCATGTTGAATGTCAGATGTTGCTGTCAATTCTCTTGTTTATGTAGAAACAGATTTTATCTTCATTATTCTTCAGCATGAAGTCAATCATTGCTGAGCAATATGCTTTGAAAATGTCATCAAATCATCAAAGTTCTTGAAGAATCAAAATGTCATAATTCTTTATTTTTTTCTCATGTAGTAACACTATCATCATCTTGTTTTTAAACTTGTGAACATTGTACTGTAGTATTCAAAGCTTCTTTTGCTGAAACATTAAAGTTCATATTTTAAACTGTTTAATGTTCTCTTGAATGTTTGCAAAGTGTCTGCTTCACTTGTAAGATTCTCAACAGAAGATGATATTGACAGTGACGTGATTGACATTGACTTTAATTTATTTAATCTTGACTTCTTGATCAAGTGATTCAGTATAGTGTTTTCTGATGTAATGACTGCGCTGAGCAGATAACTTTCATTCATTGAACATTTTTACTTTCTCTTCAAGTTGTTGTTCATTAGTAATTTCAGACTGATAAATGTTTTTGTGAATATCTTTGACATCACTGTCTTGAGTTCTTTCTGTCTTTGTATGACATGATATAGAAATCTGTGCTTTGTGACTCTCTTTATTCTTTCTTTTTCAACTTGTCATTTATGACATTGAGAGTCAAAGACTTTGTATGTATTTCAACATGCTTCACATTTTCACATGTTTTGAATCTGTTTGTAAAAACAGTGCTTTAAGTGATGATTCAATGTGCAGTAAATGCATCTTTGCTTATTTTTGTATTCATACATTTTGTGATCATATTCTTGACACTTTAAACACTGATGCACTCTGCAGCTTAAGTCATAAAACTGTGTAATCTTTATATCAATCTCATGATATACTTTCTTATTGATCAGCTTGTTCATCATTTTAGCGCTGACTATGCATATCATCAGCAAAATGTATTTCTTCTGCTCACTTTCTTTTATGAATTACTTAATCTTCTTGATCATCATCTCTGAATGTATATCTTTGTTGATCTTGATGAGTGCTTTTGTTTCTTTCTTCTTTATGTTTTTAAACATTTCTTCGACTTTAATTTCATGTATCACTACTTCAAAACTGATCTCATGCAGATATATGTTCAACGATATTTTTTTGATTCAAAAATCATTTTTCTTCAATATTTTCTTACTGCTTTTCATCTTGATTCAAAATATCAGCAGTTTTAATTATCTTTTCATCGTTTTTATGTTTTTGCACGTTGACAGCATCTCATCAATGTCAATTTCTTTTGCTCATTTCACTATGTTCTTTGTTGTTATTATCATGATTCTCTTTACTTCTTTTTCTTCTTTGATCAAGATTTTTACTTCAAATTTCTTACAATGATTTTGCACTGACAATGATATGTTGATATTAAACACAAGATGATTCTCAAATGATATCATTAACTTTACGCTCACTTTCTTTGCTCAACTGTCAACATATTTTCTTGTCAGAATCGTGTCTAGATGAGTCAATCAGCGAAAGTCAGAGTTGAATAGTGCTTGATCTTTAAAGATAGCTATAACTGAATATTAAGAATACAGAAGAAGATGAGTACAAAAGCTTTTATTTAAGTAATATTTAGAGACTGCGCTAAGCTTGAAGAGAATGTGTTTGTGACATGAGTAGAATGTGATGTAGAAAGAAAGATGATGTTGAACAAAGAGATGTTGAGAAAAGAAAATAGAAACTGAGTCAGATCTGAGTCAGATCTGAGCTAAAGACACTGACTAGCTCTATTCAGCCTTGATATGCTTGTAACATTACTTCTCTCTTCGAAAATTCATGTTCACATGAATGTCGCTCATTTGCTTGCTTTCTTATTGAGTTATTTCGATACTAGCGTGACTTTCTTGAGTATAGCATATGAAATTCGTTCAAAACTTTCTTGAAGTCATTGAATTCATCTTTATTGACATAGTATCATTCATTGTCTCTATCTAGATCTTTTCATTTGATCTTGTACTGTATTCGATCTTGATAGCGTCTGAAGTTCAGAATGTCATTTATCTCTCAGTGTTCATCGTCATCATCATCAATAATGATGAGTCTGAAGAATTCTGCATGCTGTTCTAATAGAAGATCTTCTGAATACGATTGCAGTAGCTTTGAGCTGAACATTGAATGCAGATGCTTCATGCTGATTGATAGACAAAGATAATAGAAGACTTTCGCTTTGACAGTGATCTGATACAATTCTAGTTGTTTATCTTTCAAATCTTTGCATGATCTCGTGATTTTAACGTTTCTGAAAAATAGTCAAACTCAGTCATTTATCTCATAAATGACGTCTCGTTTATGTTTATTAATATGTGCTTCGATGATCAGCTTCGTCTTTTTCAATTGTTGATGATCGAAACTCAATAGTTCTTTCATTCAAATGACAATATCATCTGCTTTTCTAGCTTTCAGTCGTTCACAAGTGATTTCGTAGTCAATCATATCTGAATTGAAACTCATTCGAGAGTGAAAATCTTTATTGAAGTAGAAAGAAATCATTGAGATGATTGAGAAGATATTGAAATTGTCGCTGAATTTCATCATAGATATTCATTTGACTCAGTCGTTCTGCATGTAATTGCAGTAGATTCTAAGTTTGCATTCAACATCTTGATTGACTTGTTTCGTCTGATTGTTGATCTTCGAATGATAGACTGTGAATAGACTAGCTATGATTCTCAGTCGCTTGCAAAGACTCTTTCACATAGTTGATATGAATTGAGAGTCTCTGTTCGAAACAATAGAACTGAGTAGATCATGCAGTTGATAGACGTTTCATAGCATGATTCAAATCATTTCTTCGACTGAGATGTCATCATCTTCTCAATGATCGAAAACATAGTGACGTTTTTTGATGAGATAACATATAATTGTGCAAATGACGTTATAGTCTTCTGACGAAGATAGTTCAGTGATGAAGTTCATAGCTATATCTTTTCAGCGTTTCTATGAAATCGAGAGAGAATAATGAAGTTCATTGATGCTATTTCTAGAGACTTTGCTTCGTTGACAAGCATGACAGTTTCGAATGTATCATTGAATAGTAGCTCAATGATTTGATCAATAGTAGAAACGCTGAACTAGATTGATGATTCATTTATTGTCGAGATGAGAGATTGAAGATTGATCATGCACTTCTTGTAGTAATTTCGTGTACATGTTCTCAGAGACTCACAGTAAGCCTTTTCTAAAGAGAACGCTGTCAATGATTTCGCAGTTCTTCAATTTAGTGATATAAAATTTGAGCTTGTTCTCGTTCATAGCTTGTTTATATTCGTCGCAGAGCTTATTCATTTGATTGATCATACATACTCGCTGATAGAGATTTGCTTTTGATTCAACGAGTAGAACATTGACTCTATCAAGAATCAGAATAGTCTGAAAATAATTTTCAAGTCGTTGAGCTGATTCAGAGATGTTCACTAAAGACATTTGAGTTAAAGCATCAACTTTAGTATTCATTTTGCCTGATTTAAAGATGATCTGAAAGTTGAACTTTAATAAAATGTTCAGATAGTTGACTTGTCGTTAACTCAACTGTTTATTTTTCATGAAGATCTTCAAAGCTTGATGATCAATGAATATTTGAATGAGTAGTTCAATGCACTTCAGCTTGAGTTGTCAGTGTTTGAAACATCGAATAATGACTAGCAATTTCTTGTCATAGATGTGATAATTGATTTCAGTGAGAATCATGCTTTTACTATAGAAGATCATCGAATGAAGAACTTTCTCGTCATCATACTGAGATAGTATTTCATCTTTTACATAGTTTGAAGCATTGATCTTCAGAATAGCTTGTTGTTTGAAATCAAAGTGATGAAGTACTGAGACTGAGCTGACTTGTTTCTTTAGATTGTCAAAGACTTGAACACAGATCTCATTTCAAACAAAAGACGTGTTCTTTCTAGTCAGCTGAGTGAATGATTTGACTAGCTTCGAGAAGTTCTTAATGAAACGACGATAGAAGTTAACAAATCTCACGAAGCTCTGAATTTCTTTTAGATTGATCGAAGTAATTCAGCTGACTATGACTGTCACTTTGCTTGAATTCATACGAAGATTTAGTTCTGATATGATGACTTCTAGAAAGACAGTCTCTTTTACATTGAATTCACACTTTCGAATATTCATCTGCAGTTCAGCTTCGCGTAGTCGACTCAATACTAGTTTGACGTGATCTCTATGTTTCTTTCTCATTTTGCTATAAATGAGAATGTCATTTAGATAAACTTGACAAAAGTCGTTCAGAAAGTCTCATAAAACATCATTCATATATTGCTGAAAGAAGATCAATTCATTAGTCAGTTTAAATGATAGCATCTTGTATTTATATGCTTCTAAAGCAGTGATAAAAGTGATGTAATTCTCGTTATCAAGATGCATTTGAAGTTTGTTGAACACTGATATGATGTTCAATCTAGTCAGATGCTTGCAATTCACTATTTTATCAATGATCTCGTTTATCAACGATAGAGAATATCTATTTCTTTTGAAAATGACATTTAACTTTCAACAGTTCACGCAGAATCAAAGATCTTCATTTGCTTTAAGAGTGAATAGAACGAGAAAGAAATAGAAGATCTGACTAGAAGTAATGAATTTCTTCGACAGATTCTCGTTTAAGTACTTCTTTATCTTCAGAAGTTTGACAAAGAACATTTGATAGACTCAACAGCAAGAAAACGTTGAATCACTGATGAGTACGATTTTATGATCATAAAAGCGATGAGAGAGTAGTTTATTTAATTGAGCTCGATCAAAAACATTTAGAAACTCATGATATTTCAATGACAGCTTCGCTTTAATATCTTTCAAATTCTGAGTCGTTTCATTGATTGAAAAGATGTTTAAAGCGTTCAAATCGCACTGAGTATTGTACGCGATTTTTCTATTGATGTCTATCATGAATAGAGCAAAGACTTCAGTCTGATTCTTCTTTGAATGATTTAACAGTGTTTTGAACAAAGCTGCGTTTATGCTTTGAATTGAGAATGATTCTTTCTGAGCAATGATTGAAATGAGTCGTTTGAGCATTATAGAGATTTTAGTCTGAGTGATTGAAGAAGACAAAGTTGATCATGATCAACTTGAGTGCTTTGAATTGAAGAAAATCGAAAAAATCGAAATAAAAGTATTCAATTGATTCGAAAAAACAATGACATCGTTTCACATATTCAGTAATATTTCGTTTTTATTCATTCAGAGCTTACTTAGTATGACTTCAAAATGATTGATATCAGCTATCAACATTGATACAGTCAATTTCTTATGACTTTCGATGATGAGATTGAGTAGAATTTTATGAGTGATGATTTTCTTAAATATCTTCTCATCATAATCTCTTATTAGCTTCTCTTTTGTCAGAGATATAGATTGAATTTCTAGTTTCTCGCATACTCTATTGACTAAATTAGCGTGTATGAGCGTATGAGCGACTGAATCACTGTTTATTAGCGAATGAAGACTGAAGAATTGATTCTGCGAGATGAGATGAGCATCAATTAGAAACGACTTTTCAAAGTAATTTTCTTCTGATAGAATTTCGTCTAGTTTGCACAAAGATATAATCTTTATTTCTTTGATGATTTTTGAAGAGATGACTAGTTTTTTGAATTGAAATTCAAATCAAAATTGAATTCGAAATGATTATATTCATTGTTCACTGCATTGATTCTGATAGATTGATCAGAGCACTCTTTAGAGCTATGATCTGATTTATGACATATGAAACAGGTTTCAACTAGAACGTCTGCTTCTTTGACGTTAGTTAAAATCGCGTCACACAACTTTAGATGATCAGATTTTGAATGATCAACTGACTGAGTAACAACAGCTTTATGAAAGATGATCTTTGATAAATCATCGACATATTTGATGAGATTGACTTTGTTCTTGATTTCTCGAATGACTCGCTGATCATTATTCAAATGAATCAGATAGAAATGAATCTCTTTAAGAGAATCAGATTGAACTAATTGATCTATTCAAATGAATTGAAGACGAGAGTTTATTTTATCTTTCAGATCAATGATCAGTTGCTTTTCATGATACTTCAGATAGAAAGATAATCGTTGAAACTGAGTGTAAAACTCGCTGAACTTCTTTGATTCTTGAATCAAGTTGTAGTATTCTCTACGAAAGTTGACTTTCTTATCTGAATCATTGAACAACTCAGCTAGTTCTTTCAAAAGATCATCGACAATCTTATAGAGATTGACACAGTCACGTTCGCGTCTAGATTGAGCGACATCAGCTGCGTCATCGAATAATCTGAAATGTACATAGCTCAGTTTGACTCGTTCATTTGAAAAGAG
>JAABUR0100006483.1_pt1 | contig 14273 bp, 12 predicted proteins | sample 5560091 | NCBI WGS metagenome assembly JAABUR01 (sample SAMN10711879, study PRJNA513375) | rock metagenome | isolation source: Antarctica rocks | place: Antarctica: Victoria Land, University Valley sud
GACGTCGTGCACCTCGACGAGCTCGACAGCGCGCCGGCCGGGCGCAGGCTGCCCGTTCCCCACAGCCTGCATCTGCACTTCTTCGGCCGGCGCGACCGCGACCTGGCCCCGCCCTGGACCGCCGAGGGTCGCGAGACGCTCGAGATCGTCCGGGCCGAGCGTCGCGCCTGGCGCTCCACGCCCCACCTGGTGACCAACTCCGCCGAGGTGGGCCGGGATCTCCTCGCGGCAGGCGCGCCCGGAGCCACCGTCATGCCGTTGGCGCTCGACGTCGAGCGCCACCGGCCGGGCGACCCCGGCAAGCGGACCGCCGCGGGGCTCCTCGGCACCGCCAACTGGCCCCCGACGGCCAGCGCGGTGCGGCGCCTGCTGGACGACGTGTGGCCGCGAGTCCGCCGTCTGCGCCCCGACGCCGAGCTGCGGCTGGCCGGGCGGGGAATGGTCCCCGAGCGCTTCGGCGCACGGGCGGGAGCCGACGGCATCGCCTGGCTCGGCGAGGTCCCGACGGCAGACGGCTTCCTGCGCGAGCTCGGCGTCCTGCTCTACCCGCTGGACCGGGGCAGCGGCACGAAGGTCAAGGTCCTCGAGTCGCTCGCTCTCGGCGTTCCGGTCGTGACGACGGCGGCGGGGGCCGAGGGCCTGCCGGCCGGGGTGCTCGCCACCCACGAGTGCGCCGAGGAGCTCGCTCAGGCCACCGCGGCGCTGCTCGAGGACGCGCCCGCGCGCCGTGCGCTCGGCGCCCGTGGGCGAGCGGCGGCGGAGCGCCACCACGCGCCCGTGCCGGCCACGGCGCCGCTGGCCCGGCTCCTGCGCGGGCTCGCGAGCGAGGCGACCGGGTAGCGTCCCGTCGCGATGTCCGCGACCCTGCAGATCAACGTCGCGCCGCCGGATCTGCGGCATGCCCGCCTCATCCTCCCGCACCAGCTTCGCGTGTGGGCCGGGCAGGTCGACGAGATCCTGCTCACCTACGACACCGTCGCTCCCGGGCGAGGGCGCTTCGCCGACACATGGGATGAGCACCGAGCCCAGATGGACGCGCTGCTGGGCACGCTGGCCGACGCCCATGCGACCGTTCGCATCGGAGAAGTCGACGTCTCGCCCGCGGCACGCCGCGCGGTGGCCGAGCACTTCCTGGCCGACGAGGGGGACGTCCCGCTCAAGGACAGCCGGGGCGGCCCCCTGTACGCCTATCTGTACGGCCTGCACGACGCGCGCAACGACGTGATCCTCCATTCCGACTCCGACATGCTGTTCGGCGGCGGTTCGCAGCACTGGCTGGCCGAGTCCGTCGCGCTGCAGCAGGCCCATCCCGAAGTGCTGGCCTGCTGCCCGCTGCCGGGCCCGCCCCATCCCGACGGCCGGCTGCGCGGCCAGGACGCCGTCCGCCCGTTCGGCCGGGATCCCTACTGCTTCGCCTTCGCCGGGGACTTCACGACGCGGGTCTTCGTCGTCGACCGGCGGCGACTGCTCGATCACACGGGCCGCTGGCCGCTGCGCCCGCCGCTGCTGCTGCGCTCACGCCTCAAGGCCGCGGTCAACGGCCATCCGCCGTTCGCCATGCCGGAGCAGATGCTGACCCGAGCGCTGATCGACCACGACGGGATACGCGTGGACTTCCTCGGGCGCGATCCCGGCATGTGGACCCTGCACCCGGACGGACGCTCCCCCAACTTCTACGCGTCGCTGCCGGAGGTCATCCGCCGCGTCGAGGCCGGTGACGTCCCTCAGGAGCAGCGCGGGGTCTACGACATCGTGGCGCCGCTGGTCGACTGGTCCGACAAGCCGCAGCCGACCCTGTTCCAGCGACTGCTTCGCTGAGCCGGACCGTCGCGGCGCGTTCCGGCCGCCCGTCAGGTGCGGCGCGTGGCCGCCGCTCGGGGCCGCCACATGCTGACGAGGCGCAGCCGCAGCCGCCGCGTCCCGAGCTGGGCGGGCAGCGTCATCTGGAAGCGGTTGTTCACGTCGAGCACGAAGGTCGCTCGGTAGCGCAGCGTGCGACCCGAGCGCACCTCGAGTTTGTAGATGTCGCCTTGCGGCCCGCTGCCGGTGACGCGCAGCGCGCCTCCCTGCCGGCGAACGCGCATGGCGACCCTCGAGCCCTTGGAGGAGCTGCGGAACGCCGTCTGGAAGACCCGGAAGGACGGCTTGCGGGCGCCGGACAGACTCAGCAATCCAAAGCGATTGCTGCGGTCGTAGTCGCGCAGCCTGTAGACCGCGACCACCTTCAGGTAGCTCGTCCGCCTGGTCTGCGCGACCAGGTCGCGCAGGTTCCGCGCCTGGGCGCCCTGCGTGACGCAGGGCTGCCCGTCGGAGTCCTTCACCGCCGGCCTGCAGGCGTTCCAGCCGGTCTCCAGCAGCCACAGCGGGGCGCGGTCGCCGTAGCGGCGCTGCATCACCCGGGTGACCCGCAGCCCCAGCAGCGGCAGGCCGTAGAAGTGGACGGAGATGCCGTCGTAGAACCCCTTGATGCCGTTCTTGTAGAGCGCCTCCAGGAAGGCCCCGTTCTTGCCCACGATGGCGCCGGCCAGGACGGGCACCGACGGAGCGGCCCGCTTGACGGCGGGGTAGGTCGCCTTCAGCAGCGCCGCATAGCGCGCGACCTTGTCCGGGCCGGCCCAGTAGAGCTCGTTGGACTGGTCGGGCTCGTTCCAGACCTCCAAGGCGGCGAGCACGCCCTGGAAACGGCTGGCCAGGAAGGCGCTCAGCTCCCCGTAGGCCGCGTAGTCGGCAGGCGGATAGCGGTCGAAGCCCTGAGCACACGTGTCGCGAATCGACGGGGGTGCGGTGGACGTCCAGCACGGCGTCTGATCGGTGAGGAGCACGACCTTGAGCCCCCGTTGACGGGCGGCCTGCATGGTCGCGTCGAGGACCGCAAGAGCGGCCGGATCACGCTCGCCCGCCCGTTCGGGCTCCAGGTACTGCCAGGGCAGCTCGAGGCGCACGATCTTGGCGCCCACGGCCTTGGCCTGATCGAGATCGCCCACCGTGGCCCGGGTCCCGGCCGTGATGCCGATGATCGACACGCCGGGCGTGGGGGCGGCGTGGGCGTCGCCACCGCTCAGAGCCCAGAGGGCTCCGGCGAGCAGCATGGTGTGTTGGAAGCGGCGCATCTAGTCTCGATCGGCTGAAGGGGAGGGCATCTGAAGCCTAGGGGGCGCGGACGGACGGGGCGCCGCCGGCACCGCAGGACGCCGCTCGCCGGCCCGAGCGGAGAGCAGCACCGCTTCGAACTCCTCGAGGAACCTGGATCGCGCGAAGCCGCGAGCGTTCCGTCGGATGGCCTCCTCGGCGAGCTGCAGCCCCTCGAAGCGCGCGATGGCGGCCAGGAGGCCGTCGAGCGAGCCGTCATCATACAGCACGCCGGTGACGCCGTCGCGTACCGAGTCGCGCACGCCCCCCGCTCCGAATCCGATCACCGGGAGCCCGGCGGCCTGCGCCTCGACGGGCACGATCCCGAAGTCCTCCTCGCCCGGGAGCAGCAGGGCGCGCGAGGTCGCCAGCAGCTCACCCAGCTGCGCATCGCTGACGCGCCCGGTGAACGTCGCCTGCGGCCCGGCCACGGCACGGACGCGTTCCAGGTCGCGTCCCTCTCCTGCCACGACGACCGGGCGTCCGAGGCGCGCGCAGGCCCGCACGGCGAGATCGACGCGCTTGTAGGGCACCACGCGCCCGAAGACGAGATAGGGCGCGCCGGCGGCGGCGCGGCGCGGGCGACCGAGGAGCTCCTCGACGTCGACCGGCGGGTGGACGACCTGGGCGTCGCGACCGTAGAAGCGCGCGATGCGGTCGGCGACGACCGTCGAGTTGGCCACGAAGCGATCCACTCCCGCCACGCCGCGCAGATCCGTGCGCCGCAGCCTCGGCAACGCCGCCCGGAAGACCACGCGTCCGACGGCGCCGAGGCGCTCCCCGGCCATGAAGGCCGGGTCCCAGAGATAGCGCATGGGCGTGTGGCAGTAGCAGACGTGGACGGTGTCCGTCGGCGTGCGGACGTTCTTCGCGCAGGCGTGCGAGGAGGAGACGACGAGGTCGTAGGCGGACAGGTCGAAGCGCCGCCAGGCCGCGTCCATGAGCGGCAGCATCTTGGGGTACTGCGTGCGCGCGCCGGGCAGGCGGTCCAGCACCGACGCGTGCACCCGGTCGTCTGCGAGCTCGGGAAAGCTCCGCGGCTCGAAGACCGTGGTGAAGATCTCCGCGTGGGGCAGCAGCTCCAGGATCGCCGCGACGACCTTCTCCGAGCCGCCCGGGACCGTCAGCCACTCATGGGTCAGGGCGACGCGCGGGTAGCGCGCGGCCAGCTCGCCGGCAGGCACGCCCGGGCAGGCTACTCAGCCGGCCGGCGCGCGGCGTCGCGCTGACCCCGGCCTGCCGGCCCGTGGCAGTCCGCCCTGGCCGCCAGCGGATAGGGTCTGGCGAATGCCGTCGTTCGGTGAGCTTGTCGGTCGCGCGGCGCGAGCCATGCCCGTGCCCATCGTGCGGTCGCTCGGGCGCCTTCAGCATCGCAACGCGCTCTTCGCCCGCCTGGGGGACGTCGCGCGCGAGGCGGTGTCCTCCGACGGGAGGGTCACCCACGGCCTGGCTGCGGGTCTGAGCTTCAACGCCGGCGGCGGGAACGCCGGCTTCGCGCTGGGGACCTCCGAACCCGAAGTCCAGGAGGCCTTCGGCGAGCTCGTGCGGTCCGGCGACGTCGTCTTCGATCTGGGCGCGGCGTCCGGCTTCTACACCGTGATCGCGGCCCGTGCCGTCGGGCCGGCGGGCCACGTGGTCGCCTTCGAGCCGTTTCCGGAGAACGCCGAGCGCGTGTCCCACAACGTCGCACTCAACGCCTTCGCCAACGTCACCCAGGTGCAGGCGGCCGTCGCCGATGTCCCCGGACGCGCCGCCTTCAGCCTGGGCGCCGACCAGAACCGCGGGTCGCTTGCGAGCGTTCAAGACGGTGGCGGCGACGGCAGGACGATCGACGTCGAGGTCATCACGCTCGACGACTGCGTGCGCGAGCGGGGTCTTCCCGCGCCGACGGTCTTGAAGATCGACATCGAGGGCGCGGAGGTCGCCGCTCTGCGCGGTGCGAGGACGGTGCTTGCGGCGCACCGGCCCCGGCTGCTCATCGAGGTCCACGGCACCGGTCGCGAGCTGAGCGAGCTCCTGGACCAGTCCGGCTACGACGCGCAGGTGATCGAGCACGACGGCCCGGCGGACCGCGCCGAATGGGGGGATCACGTCGTCGCCCGCCCGCGCCGCCTGTGACCTTGCGGCGAGGCTATGCGCTCTGCGGCTCCGCGGGCTCCGCGCCGCTCAGCCGGGCCGTGGCCAGCGCGGTGGCACCCAGAACGACGAGGCCCAGCACGACCCACAGGACGTTCGCGAAGGTGAGCGGCGACGCGTCAGCGCTCGGACGGTCGGCTCGGCTCTGCAGCGAGCTGCCGCCGGATGCCGCCTGCGGCTCGGACGGCGCGGAGACCACGGGGACGGGGGTCGCGCTCGGCGACTTGCCCTCGGTGCGCTCAGGGCCTGAGCGGGCCGTGGGTCGGCGGGCGCCTTGAACGTCGCCGGGCGTCTGGGCGGACGGCGTCAGGGCGGGATACCCGGACCTTGTCGCGGGGGCGCCCGCGGCTCCGTTCACGGGCGCGGGGACGGGCGCGGCGGGCGCCTTCAAGCTGCCGCCGCCCTTCCCGGAAGACACGGACCCTGAGCCGAGGATGGCCTGATCGCCTCCGCCAGGGCCCGAGTAGCCGCTCAGCAGAGGATCGCCCGCCGCCGCCGCGGGGCTGGCGAGGACGAGCAGGGAGAGCAGCGTGGCCGTGAGAACGCGCATGTACCCCCTGACGGTAGCGCGACGCAGCGCCCGCGACGCCGCACGGCGGCGCCCCCGTGCCCCGGCGCTCAGCCGGTGATCTCTCGCGCGGCCGCGAGGATCCGCCGGTTCAGCTCGGCGACGTCGACGGTTCCCCCCTCGCGCACGACCTGCAGCGCATCGCGTGCCAGCCGGTCGCGCGGCGCGAGCTCGAGCGCGCGCTCGAGCAGCGGGCGCGCCCGCGTCGCGTCGCCCCGCGCAGAGGCCACCGCCCCGCGCTCGAGCGTGGCGTACTGGTCATCGGGGACGCGCCCCAGGGCGCGGCCGAAGGCCGCGTCGGCGCGGGGGAGGTCGCCCAAGCGCAGCGCGATGGAGCCGTGGAGGGTCGAGGGCGCCGCGCTGAAGGGGTTCAACGCGGCCGCCCGGTCGAGGAGCCGGTAGGACGCCTGCGGGCGCTCGCGGAACCCCTCCGCGGCACGCGTCTGCGCGTCGGCCGCCATCCAGAGGCTCGCGAACGGCAGCGCCAGCAGCACCGCCACGCCGACGACGCCGAGGCGCGCGACGGCGCTGCCCGCCGCCGAGGGCGGTCCGGCCTCTTCGCCGCGGCGCGGAGCCAGTGCGCACGCAAGGCCCAAGAACGCGAACGCGGGCACGCCGAGCCCCGCCCATTCCCAGAACCAGTCCAAGCTCCCGTGCACGAGCCAGTACAGGAAGCCCATCGTCGCCGCGCCGGCGACGGCGTCTCGCAGCCGATCACCGGTCCGCATGGCTCGCAGCGCCGCCACGAGCGCCGCCCCCACCGCCGTCAGCAGCAGCGCCGCGCCGACGATGCCGGTCTGGGCGAGCGTCCGGAGCTCGAGGGAGTGCGGGTAGCGTGGCGTCTCGCTGCTGCGCCCCGCGCGCAGGTACGGCTGGAAGAAGCCGTCCGCGCCGACGCCGGCGACGGGGTTCTCGCGGAAGGTCATGAGCGCCACGCGGTAGAAGTCGTAGCGGTTGGAGCCCAGGCCGGCCACCAGCCGGTTGCGCCCGGCGTCGTTGTCCTCGTATCCCCCCTTGAAGGAGCTCCAGCCACTCCGGACGCGCTTCACGGGGTCGCCCACGGCGGCGGCACCTCCGGCCAGGACGACGACGAGCGCGGCCAGCGCGAGCGCACGGCCGGTGAGCTCCAGCCGCCGCGCCAGCACCACTCCGGGCGGGTGCCGGGCCCGCACCGCCGCACCGAGCGCCACGACGGCACCGGCCACCACGGCGGCGACGAGCACCGGCCCGAGCGCCCGCTCCGCGGCGGCCGCGACGTCCCCGCCGGCGTCCGCGACGTCCCCGACGTCGATGAGTCGCCGTGCACAGGCCGCGACCGCGAGACCGACCGGCACGAGCGTCAGCAGGTGCCGCAGGCGCCCGGGGACGAGCACGAACAGCAGGACGAGGACGACCGGCAGCGAGTAGACCGAGCCCCGGCTGACCGCCAGCAGCGCCAGCGACGACAGCAGGACCGCCGTCGCGGTCAGCACACCCCGCAGCCACCACGTCACGCGGTCGCTCGCGGCGAGCATGACGGCCGGCAGCAGCCCCATGAGCATGAGGCCCGCGGTGGCGTTGGGGTACCCCGTCGGCGCCTTGAGCCGCCCGCTGCCCACGAGCGCCGACGCGCTCGGATCGCCTGCCAGCCGCGCCGTGGTGACGACGGCGGCTAGCCCGATCGCCGCCACGATGGCGCCGAGCACCCAGCCCGCCGTCGCGCCGCGCTGCGGCCACAGCGCGAAGAGGCAGAAGACCACGAGGTACAGCAGGGTGCGCCCGGCGCCCTCGAAGGCGTATCCGGGATCGTCGGCCCACCCGATGGACCCGAAGGACCACAGCGTGTAGGCGCCCAGCGCGGCGGCGGCCACGATCACCGCCCGCGGAAGGGTTCTCCAGCCTCCGGGCACCGTGAGGACCGCGATGGTCAGCAGCCCGACCATGGCCAGCCCGCCCGGCGCCCACACGGCGACGGCGAACCCACCCTTGTCGAGCTCCCACCAGGCCATCACCATGACCGCGACCAGGGTCGGAAGGGTGATGGGCACGACGCGCAGCCTTGCGAGCATGCCTCCTACCTCGACAACGCGCGCAGGAGAAGATCCAGGCGCAGGGGCCGCAGCACCGAGGGGACTCTAGCGGCAGTCGATCATCGATCCGGTGGAGCACGACTCATGTTCGGCTGCCGCATGCCGACAAGGCGATTATGCTCGCACCGGTGGTTGCCCCTCAACTTCCACGCTCGCCTGGTTGACGAACCTCGGCGGCCTGCTCCGCGGGACCCGAGCCCCCGTCGCGCTCTGCTACCACGGCGTCGCCACCGAGCTCCCGGCCAACGATCCCCACGGCCTCGTCCTGCGCGAGGCGGAGTTCGCAGCCCAGCTCGACCTCCTCCTGGAGCTGGGCTACCGGCTGGTCAGCGCCGGGGAGCTCTGGCGCACGATCGACGAACGCGGCCCCCATGGCGCGACCGGGCTGGCCGCCGTCACCTTCGACGACGGCCTCGCCGACACGCTGGCGATCGCGGCCCGGCTCCTGGAGGAGCGCGACGGCCACGGGAGCGCCTTCGTCCTGCCCGGGCTGCTCGGACAGGTCCATCCCGACCTGCCGGACGCCCGGCTGGCCGACGCCGCCGACTTGCGAGCCCTGGCCGGCGGCCCGCTGGAGCTCGGGTCGCACACGCGCACGCACATCGACCTGGCCGCGCTCGACGACGACAGCGCCACCCGCGAGCTCGTCGCGTGCCGCATCGAGCTCGAGGGAGCTGCTCGGCCTCCCCGTCCGCGGGCTGGCCTACCCCTTCGGCCGCTACAGCGCCGCAACCGTGCGCGCCGCCGAGCGAGCCGGCTACGAGTACGCGTGCGCGTGCGCAGGCGCAGGTCCGTGGCGGCGCTACGAGGTGCCGCGCGAGACCGTCTCCTCGTCCACGACCGCGAAGCGGCTGCGAGCGAAGGCCGCGGGGCTCTACGGGCCCGTCGCGGCGGTGGCCGAGTGGCGCAACCAGCGCCTCCTCTAGTCGACGCGCGAAGCCGCCGGGCCGGCGACGGCGTCCAGCGCCGCATCGAGAATGGTCGCGACCTCGCGTTGCAGCGCGGGCGGCCGGAGCGTATGCGTGTCGACGGCCGGGTCGCCGATGCGGTGGACGTCGACGAGCGGGTGCGCGGCCAGGCGCTCCAGATGCCCCACGGCGTCCAGCTCGGCGGCGAGCTCCTCGTCGCCGCTGAAGACCAGCGTCAGGCGGGTGCCCCGTTCGGGGAGGCGGTGGAGCAGCGCTCCGAGGGGATCTTCCGCGACGACGAATCGGTGCGGCCTGCGCGCCAGCCGGCGCAGGAGATGGCGCAGGACGGCGCGCGACAACCGAAGCGGGCGTCTCCAGCTCACCTGCCCGCGGAGCACCTTGCGCCAGCTCGCCGGGTCAAGGAGCTGATGACTGAAGTTCCGGGCGTCGTTGAGCTCGAACCGGGCCCGCGACCAGATGAGCACGCGCGGGTTGAGCAGCACCACCGCCGCCACGCGCTCGTCCTCCAGCGCCGCGTGCAGCCCCCAGTACCCGCCCGAGCACAGACCGGCGACGAGCACGGGGCGGCCGTCGTCCAGCTCCTCGAGGACGACACGCGCCTCGGCGACGTAGTCGTCGGTGTACAGCTCCCCGACGTCGCGGTGGGCGACGTCCGCCGTCTGCGCGTCCCCGATCCCGCCGAGGTCGACGCGCGCGGTCGGAACACCGCGTGCCGCCCAGCGGCGCGCGGTCTCCACCCAGAGCCGGTTTGGCCCGATGTGACGTTGCGGGCCTGCGTTCAGCAGGAGGGCGCGTACACCGGCTGCCCCGGCTGCCGTCCCGTCCGGCTCGGCGATGAGCGCCGGCAGCCCGCCACGCGGACCCGTCAGCACGAGGGCGCGCTCGCGGACGGCAGGGAGCCGCAGCACGTCACGCAGCGCCGGGGGCGGCGGCGCGAAGAGCGGTGACGACTCCTGCGACGCGACGGCCCATGCCACCAAGCGTTCGGCGACGGTCACCGGCTCCTCGGCCCACTGCGGCTCGCGCAGCATGGCGCCGAACCCCGGCCCCGGCGCCAGCTCGACGCGTGCCCCGCCGGCCTCGGCGGCTGCCACCACCGCCGCGGGAGGCGCCAGGCCATCGCGGCCCAGCAGCAGCACCCGCCGCCCGGCGCCACCACCCAGCGGCCGCTCGGCGAAGTCGACGGCGCCGAGCTCCGCCAGGGTCTGTCCACTGAGGACGTAGCCGGCGGCCGCCAGAGCGCCGTCGGGGAGCGGGTCGCCCCCGGGCAGCTGCGTCTCCAGTCTCGACAGCGCCCTGAGCTCCCGCACGAGCTGACGGCCGTTCGCAGGCATGGCCCACAGCGCGAGGTCGTCGACGGCGGCGCCCTCGGCCGCGGCCGTCCAGGCCAGCAGTGCCCCCAGGCCGACGCCGAAGGCCGCCACGCGCTGCACGCCCTCCACGCCGCGCAGATGCGCCGCCGCGGCGGCGACGGACGCCGTCCAGGCGGTCAGGCGATCGGCGTCCCACGGGCCTCCCTCGGCGTCCCCGGCACCCGGCAGCTCCAGGCGCGCAGCAGGGACGCCGGCGGCCGCCAGGCGAAGGGCCATCGCCCGTCGCGGCCGATAGGAGCACATGTCGTCCCAGCCGAAGGGCGGGACGAGCACCACCGCGGTGCCGGCGCCCGGCGCGGTCGGCTGATGCAGCCGCAGGACGGCGTCCTCGCCGGCGGCCGTAGCGACCCACGTCGTCTGCTCCGCTGCGTGGGGCTGGGTCAGCGTCACGAGGACATCCTGGCAAGCGGTGGGCGCGGCGCACGACGACGAGGCGCTCCGCCTCCCGGTGATCAGGCGCGGCGACTACTCCGTGGGACGGCAGACGGCGAGCAACGTCAGCGCCAGGATCTTGAGGTCGAGCTTCCAGGACCAGTGCTCGATGTAGTAGTTGTCCCACTCGATGCGGTCGCTCAGCGACGTCTGCCCGCGCAGGCCGTGGACCTGTGCCCAGCCCGTGATGCCGCTCTTGACCCGGTGGCGCTCGCCGTACCGGGTGATGTCGCGAACGAACGCCTCGACGAACTCGGGCCGCTCGGGCCGCGGGCCGACCAGGCTCATCTCCCCACGCGCCACGTTGAGCAGCTGGGGAAGCTCGTCGAGCGACGTCCGGCGCAGGACGCGGCCGACGAGCGTGCGCCGGTCGAGTCCCTCCACCCCGCCGGGCGCGCTGCCGGCGATGGGGGCGAAGCCGGCGTCGGTGGACGGCAGCGGCCCCATGGAGCGGAACTTGAGCAGGTCGAACTCCTGGCTGTCGCGCCCGACGCGGCACTGGCGGAAGAGCACCGGCCCGCGCGAGGTCAGCTTCACCGCCGCCGCGATGCAGAGCAGCAGTGGTGCGAGCACGGTCACCGCGACGAGCGCGACCGTCCTGTCGCACAGGTGCTTGGCCGTGAAGCTGAGCCCGCGCGGTCGCGTCTGGCGCAGCGCGAGCAGCGGCAGGCCGCCGATGGCCTCGTAGGAGAAGCGATCGTTGACGGCCTCGAACAGGCGCGGCACCACGGAGACCTCGAGGCCGAGCTCGTTGCAGCGCTTGGCGAAGTCCACGAGCTCCTGGTCGGGCGCCTTGGTGAAGGCGAGCACGACGTGCTGAGCCCCCGAGAGCGACGCGATCCAGTCCACGTCCACCGGGCTTCCGAGCACGGGCAGGCCGGCCACGCGGCCGTCCTCGGGCGGGTTGGCGTCCAGGAAGCCGATGGGCCGCAGCCCGTAGTCCGGGTTGTCCTGCAGGCGGCGGGCGACCTTGCCGCCGACCAGGCCGGCGCCCACGATGAGCGCGGGTCGCCCGATGAGCACGCGGACGCGCGCGGCGCGCTGCGCCCAGGCGGTGGCGATGCGGCCGGTGCCCACCCCGACGACGGCCGCGATCCAGAGATGCACGAGCACCGCGGTCTGGAGCTCCTGGGAGAAGACGTAGATCTGGGCGGCCACGAGCGCCATCGCCCCGAAGGAGATCCCGCTGATGACGGGCGCCACGCCGTCGAGGACGCTGACCCGCAGGCGGCGGACGTACATGCCGCGCAGCGCGAGCATCGTCATCACGGCAGGCGGGAAGACGGCCAAGGGCAGCGCCGACGTGGCGGCGACCGGCTCGCCGGGCCAGCGCACGGCGATCAGCACCGCAAGGCTGAGCATGAGCGCGTCGAGCGCGGGCCGCAGCCAGCTCCATCCCCGGCCCTCCAGCAGCCAGGCGATCCAGCCGGCATCCTTGGCCGCCCGCGCGGCCTCGGCGGCGCGCGCCGCGCGGGTCTCCTCACGGACGCGCTCCGCGGAGAACGTCGGGGGCACCAGATGGTCCGGCTCCGCGGCGCGAGGAAGCTCGAGCGGGTTCATCGGGGCGACCTGCGTGCGGCGCGCGGCGATCCGGGAGAGGAGGAGTCGATGAGGACGGGGGAGATCATGGCGGGGCGGTCGGTCGGGACTCCTATGCCGCTCGAAGCTGGTAATGCTAGAGCTTCGACCATCCATCGGCGGGACCTTAGTCTCGGACAGATCGTCGGACACACAGGTCGTTCGACGGGGGACGGACAGGACCCTCCTACCCGCGCAGACCCGCGTTTATGTCCGCGACGGCCTTGGACACCTGCGCCTGGGTGCCGTCCACGGAGCTCGACAGCTCCGTGCGCACGACGCTGCGGTCGGTGTCCGTGCCGCCGCGCTGCAGCCGCAACCGCCCGCGCTCGAACTGCTGCTCGAGGCGAGCGATGACGGCGACGAGCGCCCGGTGCTGCCTCCGGACGCCGGCAGGCGGCTCGATACGGGCCAGCGAGGCGTTGAAGCTGCCCGTGATCCGCGCGAAGCTCGCGAGCGTCGCGCGATCCTGCGCGAGCGTGCTCGTGGCCGTCAGGCGGCCGCGCACCTGGTCGAAGCCGGTGACGAATGTGCGCTGGGCGGCCTGCACCTCCCCGACGTAGGCGTTCTCGCCCTCGGCGTCGCCGCCGCAGCCCGCAGCCAGGGCGGCACAGGCCAGCAGAAGGGCGACGATGGGGCGTCGGGACGGCATGGCGCGCCACGCTACCGCGTCACACTCAGGGCTTGACCCCGCTTGGCCTGTACGTCCACGTGCCGTTCTGCGCGGCGCGCTGCGGCTACTGCGACTTCAACACCTACACGGCGGCCGAGCTGCCGGGCGGCGGCGACCGGACGGGATTCGTGGCCGCCGCGCTGCAGGAGCTCGACCGCGCCGCCACCACGCTCGGCGCCGCCGCCCGCCCCGCGGCCACCGTCTTCTTCGGCGGCGGCACGCCGACGCTCCTGCCGCCGGACGACCTCCTGGCGATCCTCGAGGGCATCCGCCGGCGCTTCGGCCTCGAGGACCGCGCCGAGGTCACCACGGAGGCCAACCCGGAGTCGGTCACTTCGCGCGCGCTCGCGCGCCTGCGCGAGGGCGGCTTCACCCGGGTCTCGATCGGGATGCAGCACGCTGCGCCGCACGTGCTCAGGGTCCTCGACCGCGTCCACACCCCGGGGCGCGCCGCCGCCGCCGCGAGCGAGGCGCGCGCCGCGGGCTTCGAGCACGTATCCGTCGACCTCATCTACGGCACCCCGGGGGAGCGCGCCGAGGACTGGGCGCTCACCCTCGACGCCGCGCTGGCCGCCGGCCCGGACCACGTGAGCGCCTACGGGCTGGAGATCGAGCCCGGCACCGCGCTGGCCGCCCGGGTGCGCCGTGGGCAGCTCCCGCCCACGGACCCCGACGCGATGGCCGACCGGCAGGCCGAGGCCGACGCGGCGCTCTCCGCCGCCGGCCTAGAGTGGTACGAGGTGGCCAACCACGCCGCCTCCCCACGGGCCCGCTGTCGCCACAACCTGGGGTACTGGAAGTCCCACGACTGGTGGGGCATCGGGCCCGGCGCCCACTCCCACGTGGCCGGGGAGCGCTGGTGGAACGTGAAGCACCCGACGGACTGGGCGCGCCGCGTCGCCGCCGGGCAGTCACCGGCCGCGGGCCGCGAGGCTCTCGACCCGGCCGTGCGCCGCTTCGAGCGCATCATGCTCGAGGTGCGCCTCGCCGAGGGCCTCGACCTGGCGCTGCTCTCCCCCGCTGGTCGGCGCGCCGCCGAGCGCCTCGCACGCGACGGCACGCTCGAGCTCTCGGGGGGCCGCGCGGTGCTCACGCTGCGCGGCCGGCTGACTGCCGACGCGGTCGTGAGGGACTTGACGGACTGAGAGCTCAGTCGGAGTCCTCCACGTATTCGGGGTCGGTCTCCTCCTCTGTGGCCATCAGCCCTTCGGAGGCCGCGGTCTCCTCGAGCTCCTCGGGAGTCGGCTGGGCGGGATCACGCTCGGGCGTCTCGGTCATCGGACAGACCTACCCGCGCGGGCGTCGGTTGAGAGGTTACGGCGTCGCTCGGATGGAGCTCAGCCCAGGCCGGGGCGCGCCGGCAGCGCGCCGGCGCTGCCGTTCGCG
>JAABUR0100006485.1_pt1 | contig 14266 bp, 12 predicted proteins | sample 5560091 | NCBI WGS metagenome assembly JAABUR01 (sample SAMN10711879, study PRJNA513375) | rock metagenome | isolation source: Antarctica rocks | place: Antarctica: Victoria Land, University Valley sud
GAATACTGGGATGGCAAGGAATGGCAAAAAATTAATGAGTTTACAACTATTGGCTATAAACGTTTATTACGTTTTCCCTCAGTTACTGCTTCGAGAGTAAGGTTGACTATCCTGAAAAGCAAGCAGCCCGTTCAGTTGGCAGAAGTGGGATTTTATAAGGCTTCAGCGCGGGAATGAGATAATGTATTAAAATGAACAGGAGGTTGTACCACAGAGACACTTTAGGGCAGGGAGTTACACGGAGAATACACGAATCACTCTCTGTTTCCGGTGTCTCTACGACTTCTGTGGTTCAAAAAAACCTTTCCGGTCTTTTATATAACTCACCTTTTGTCCTTCGTCATAAATTTCCAGGTGAAGTTATTGTATTGCTGAATTATTCTATTTTTATTAGCAATCGTTTCTTTACCACTCCATTTTCCATTACCATTTTTAGTCGCTGAAAAAGTATATCTCATAAAATCGCCTTTTTCATAGTTGAAAGTCTCTCCATCATCATCATACAATGAAATACTTCCTTCGGCTTCGCCATAATGTCGCAATTCCAGAGGTAATATTTCTCCATTTTTAGGAGCCTGCAAAACAGCAGGTATCATCGGGATGATTCCACCATCTTTCACATATAAAGGAATATGGTCAAGGCCAGGTTCTATTTCTATAATTTCTCCATTGCCTGCATATTCTCCTGTATAGAAATTGTACCATTTGCTCTGTGGCAATACTATTTTTCTTTTTTTATCTCCTGCAAACATTGGGGCAACCAGTAAATAATCTCCCAGCATAAACTGGTCTTTTATTATCTTCTTTTGTTGCTATAGCGTAAGGATTTGTTACAGAGTTTACTCCGGTAGCTGCAGCCTGCTTAGGTGTATACGCAAAACCTTCTATGAGATTTATAGCTCTTACCGGTGGCTTACCTTTAAAATAGTATTGTGCAAAGCAATTGTATATGTACGGCAGTAATTGCATGCGTAAAGTCGCCACATCAGTTACCTGTTTTGATACTTCAGCATAACTCCAGGGTTTGGTTCCATCGCTCCATGCATTTAACATTGCCATTGGTGAAAAGCATACTGATTGCATTCGTCTCAGCCATTCTTCTGCAGTTGCAGAGGAGCGTACTTCAGGCGTCCATAATACACCTATGAAACTGCTGTTGCACAAAGCAGTTATAAAATCACGATGGTTGTAATAATCATTTTAAATTACATAGGGAAAAGATGAAGCGCCGGCATTAGACGCACGTACCAAACCATACGTCCTTGTATTTTTTTCTTTAAACCATTGTGAAGTCATTTGTTGCAATTGCAGTCCAAAGGTTTGCCTCATCTGAGCAGCACTTATGCCAGACGGAAAAGTAGCTACATCCGGCCAAAGCCAGTTATCATAACCATCTACTTCATCAATTTTATAACCTGATATACCGATATCAATATGTTGTTTAGAAGACAAAGAGTTATATAAATTTCTTGCTTTTTCATACTGAAATCGGGAACCAGCCCATTCCATACAGTATGAGAGCCTGATACTAATTTTATTTGCGCATATAATGATGAGGAAGGAGACAGGTAGGGATTGAGCCATAAGTTTAATCATACCCCGTTACCTTTATTTCCTTTACAAACTTCGTGGTATGTTTTGAGAATAAGAAGAGACAGACGTTATGAAATGAATTATTACAATTGCCGCCAATAAATGTTTTAATCTCTTTTTTTTATTCATGTATAAACATTGGTTTTATTATAGCGTTACAGTAATGCAGATAATTTAAATGATGATATTTACCTCAGGCATAAAAATACTTGATATAAATCTTTCGTTCAAAAACAAAACAAATGATAGACATTATAAGATAAAAGATTATTTTATAGTAAACAAGCAGTGTTACTTGAAACACTCTCATTTGCTCAGACTTGCAGTAAGGTTTAAGGTTAATGATTTTGAAGATTACTTTTTGTTTTCCGCCAAATATTAATTCATTATACTTAATTTCCCATTTTAAATAACCTTGAATGAAAAGATTGATTTTGCCATTTATTTTTCTTTTGTGTATTTTTTTATTTTCCTGTAAAACGCGCAAGGATGAAGCCATATTAAACGGTAATTGGGCCGAATACCTTGGCGGCCCCGACCGCAACCACTATTCACAATTAAAGCAAATAAATGCTTCAAATGTAAAACAACTTAGAGTAGCATGGGAATATCATACCCTTGACTCGGGCCAGATACAATGTAATCCCATTATTGTAAATGGTATCCTCTATGGAATGACTGCTACAACACAACCTTTTGCAGTTGATGCTGCTACAGGCAAGGAAATATGGCGGAAGGAAAAGGCGGCAGATGACAGACTTAGTTCAAGCCGTGGGCTGGTTTATTGGGAGAATGGAGATGATAAGCGTATACTATATACAAAGGGTCCGTGGCTATTTGCATTGAATGCTTTAACAGGCGAAAAAATTAATTCTTTTGGCGATACTGGCCGCACAAGTCTTAAAGGAGGTTTAGGTCCGACTGCAGAGGACAAAATGGTAATTTCTAACACTCCCGGTACCGTCTATGGCGATTTGATAATTATGCCTTTAAGGGTGTCAGAGGGAACTGATGCACCCCTGGGTTATATCCAGGCGTTTAATATAGTAACAGGAAAGTTAGCCTGGGTTTTTCATACAATACCTGCGCCCGGCGAGTTGGGATACGATACATGGCCAAAGGACGTGTATAAAAATACTTCATCGGTTGGAGCGGCAAATAACTGGTCCGGTATGTCAGTTGACCGCAAGCGGGGTATTCTTTATGTTCCTACAGGTTCTGCAGCTTTTGACTTTTATGGTGGTAATCGTGAAGGGGCAAACCTTTTTGCTAATTGTATACTGGCCCTTGATGCAAAAACAGGAAAGCGTCTCTGGCATTACCAATTAGTGCATCATGATATACTTGACCGCGATCCTCCGGCACCACCTAACCTGGTTACAATTAATAAGAATGGAAAACAGGTGGATGCAGTAGTACAGGTAACCAAGCAAGGGATGGTATTTGTTTTTGACAGAGTTACCGGCACACCTGTATATCCTATAGAGGAAAGGCCTGCACCTGCTTCAGATGTCCCTGGTGAAAAAAGCTGGCCGACACAACCTTTCCCTACAAAACCGGTTCCGTATGCCCGTCAAAACCTTACTGAAGCTGATATTAACCCTTATTCTGAAAGCCATGATTCATTAGTTGCTCTTTTTCGCAAGAGCCGTCATGCCGGGCCTTTTACTCCGCTTAGCAAAAAAGGAACTATAATTTTTCCAGGCCTTGATGGCGGAGCAGAGTGGGGTGGATCTGCTGCTGACCCTGATGGAATTTTGTATGTAAACAGCAATGAAATGGCCTGGCTCATAGCAATAGGAGAAACAGCCACGGAAGCACAACTGGCAGGCATGTCTTCAGGAAACCGCCTTTATACAACTAATTGTATTGGCTGTCATGGTTCTGAACGAAAAGGAAACCCGGCAAGCGGATATCCATCTCTTATTGGTGTTGGTACCCGCCGCACAAGGGATTATATCAAAAATATTATTACTAATGGAAAAGGAATGATGCCCGGCTTTGGAAGTTTAGATGACAAACAAAAACAGGCACTGGTTGCGTTTCTGTCAGATGAAGAAAGGGCTGAAATTGGTTTGGCAAAAATGCAAGGCCCTAAAACTAAGGTGGAGACAAAAGCTGCAACAAGCGCCAATGACAATAAAACAACACCAACATATTCTTACAGGATTTCAGGGTACAGCAAATTTTTAGATAAAAATGGTTTGCCGGCAGTAAATCCCCCATGGGGCACTTTGAATGCAATTGATTTAAACACAGGAGAGTATAAGTGGAAAATACCTTACGGAGAATATCCTGAACTGGCAGCAAAAGGTATCCCTCAAACAGGTTCAGAAAGTTACGGAGGCCCTGTTGTTACCGCCAGTGGATTGTTGTTTATTGCAGGTACCAAAGACAAAAAATTTAGGGTTTACGATAAAAACAACGGTAAATTATTGTGGGAGACACAATTACCGGCAGCAGCATTTGCTACTCCAAGTACCTATGAAGTCAACGGTAAACAATACGTAGTTATGGCATGCGGTGGTACTAAGCTTGGAGCGGAGGCAGGAGATAGTTATGTGGCATTTGCTTTACCCAATACCACAACCGCTAACAAGTAAAGTGATTTATTGACTATTGAGTATTGTACATTGTATATTGATTATTTTTTTTTACAAACATTAGTACTGCTATGTTGCTTTTGTTGTGTTCTCACTTCAACGTTCTGTTCTTTATTGAGCTTGCTCAAATTTTACAAATGAAAATAAGTTAGTATAAAGATGAAAAATGAAACGATTGCCTCGCCTCCTTCTCCTGAAGGAGAAGGACTTAGGATGAGGTCCCGCCGCAACTTTATTAAAACAACAGGAAGCCTGACAGGTGGTTTAATGCTAAGTGGTTTAATAAATGAAGGATGTTTCAGCAAAAATTTCTCTTCTCTTAATGTACCCCTGTTTGCACACCTGTGGGTATATGCAAGCAGGTATCCTCCCGACTGGGATTGCACACCCATATTGAACGACGTTTTTAGTGATTTGAAGTACGCAGGCTTCCATGGAGTGGAATTAATGGAAATTATTCTTCGCCATGATGATGCAGTATCAAGACTTCGGGAACTTACACAGCAATATTCCTTACCTGTCACAGGCACATCTTACAATGCCAACATGTGGAAAAAAGATGAACACCAGAAAATACTGGAGGATATAGAACTGGTAGTCGGAAGATTGCACGCCGCAGGCGGAACGATGCTTGGAATTACAGTCGGTGATGCAAAACATAAAAAAACAGAGGACGAATTAGATGCACAGGCAGAACTGTTGAAAAAGATTACTGTAGTATGTAATAAAAACGAGGTAGAACCCAATCTGCATAACCATACATTTGAAGTAACAAACGGGTTACATGACCTCAAAGGAACACTGAAAAGAATACCGGACTTTAAATTAGGTCCCGATTTAAATTGGTTAGTCCGTGGCGGTGTTGACCCTGTCAGGTTTATAAAAACATATGGTCACCAAATGGTCTACATGCACATTCGTGATCAAAAAGCGGATGGTAAATGGACAGAAGCAGTAGGTGAAGGGGTAACTGATTTTCCGGCTATTGCAAAAGCTTTGAAAGATATAAATTATAAAGGTAAAGCTGCTGTAGAGCTAGCATTTGATGCACCACCTTCCCGTGCTGTAAAAGATGACTGGAAGCAGAGCAGGGAATATGTAAGAAAGGTGTTTGGATGGTAGTCTGAACTGGGATGAGTGGAATGAATGGGAATTATGGGATATGAATAAGTAATTTATGAATTAATTTCTTTAAATCTTCGTGCCCCTTTGTGTCTTTGTGCCTTAGTGGTTCAAAAAATAATTAAAATGGGATTTAATAATGATTCATCGGCGGTCAATATAAAGTCAAAAGGAGCAGAACAAAATACTTTTGATGCCATTGTTATAGGCTCCGGAATGTCGGGAGGATGGGCTGCAAAAGAACTTTGTGAAAAAGGATTGAAAACATTGGTGCTTGAACGGGGCCGCAATGTTGAGCACATTAAAGATTACACAACAGCTACTCTTCATCCCTGGCAATTACCGCACCGTGATGCAGTTATAAGTAAGATGAGAGAAGATAATCCTATTGTCAGCAAGTGTTATGCATTCACTGAATCTACCCAACATTTTTTTGTAAAAGATAATGAGCATCCGTATGTGCAGACAAAACCTTTTAACTGGATAAGAGGTTACCAGGTCGGCGGTAAATCATTGTTATGGGCACGATGGACACAACGATGGAGTGATCTTGATTTTGAAGCAAATGCAAAACAAGGCATTGCAGCAGATTGGCCCATTCGTTACAAAGACATTGCCCCCTGGTATTCTTATGTAGAAAAATTTGTTGGTATAAGTGGCAGCCGTGATGGTATTCCTCATTTACCGGATGGAGAATTCCAGCCACCGATGGAGTTTAATTGCATAGAAAAGCATTTTAAAGATTCAGTAGAGTCCTCATTTCATGGCAGGCATGTCATCCACTCAAGAACAGCTAATCTTACCAAAGGATTGAACGGCAGAGGTCCCTGCCAGTATCGCGATAAATGTGCAAGGGGATGTCCTTTTGCCGGTTATTTCTCAAGTGTCTCCGCTTCACTTCCTGCTGCAAGAGCGACCAACAATCTTACGCTTCGTCCTTTCTCTGTTGTGCATTCAATTATCTATGATGAGAAAAAAAATAAAGCAACAGGTGTGCGTGTAATTGATGCACAAACAAAAAAAATGACGGAGTATTATGCGAAGATTATGTTTGTAAATGCCGGTACAATAAATACTGCACTGATTTTATTAAACTCAACATCATCTAAATTTCCGAATGGTTTGGGCAACACAAATGATGTATTGGGTCATTACCTTATGGACCATAATTACCGTGGAACTCTTGGAGGTTCGTATGAAGGATTCCAGGATAAGTATTATTATGGAAGAAGACCTGCGGGAATTTATATACCAAGATTTAGAAATGTAGGTGCTGATATTCAAAAAAATTTTATAAGAGGTTATGCTTTTGCAGCCGGAGGTTCGAGAAGTACAGGCAATGTAAAAGAGGATACAATTGGTGCAGATTATAAAGAGCAGTTAACCGAGCCCGGCAACTGGCATATATGGATGACAGGAATGGGTGAATGCCTGCCTTATTATGAAAATAAAGTAACGCTTAACAAAGACAAAAAAGATGCATGGGGCATACCAATGCTTGAGATAGATTGTGAATACAAAGGAAACGAAGTAGCCATGTTAAAAGACATTTTAAGCAGCGGTTCCGAGATGCTTGAGAAAGCAGGATTTAAAGATATTTATGCTTCCGATACTTCTCAGCCGCCTGGTTTAGGTATTCATGAGATGGGAACAGCAAGAATGGGCAGAAACCCGAAGACCTCAATATTAAATGCCAACAATCAAATCTGGGATGTAAAAAATGTATTTGTTACTGATGGTGCCTGCATGACATCAAATGCATGTCAAAATCCTTCATTAACTTATATGGCCTTAACTGCAAGGGCAGCAAATTTTGCAGTGGAAGAATTGAAGAAAGGGAATTTGTGAGGGGAGCCACAAGCTATGAGCCACGAGCTGCGAGTTATCAGCCTGGAACGAGGAAGTTTAAAGTAGAAAGTAACAACAAGAATTAGAATTGATTGTCTCTGTGGTCTGTGGTCTGTGTTCTGTGTTCTGTAGTCTTAGTCTGCTATAAGTCGTCATTAAAACAATTTCACCAATATGAAACCTTCTATCGTTATAGTTGGAAGTTCTAATACAGATATGGTTATAAAAGCCGGTCATCTTCCTGCTCCCGGAGAAACTATTCTCGGCGGCATTTTTTTTATGACTCAGGGTGGAAAGGGAGCAAACCAGGCAGTTGCTGCGGCGCGGTTAAACGGGCAGGTTACTTTTATAGCTAAAATTGGCGCAGATGTATTTGGTAAACAATCACTGCAATTATATAAAGACGATGGCATTGACACAAGTTATATTGCAAGAGATGAACACGGTCCTTCAGGTGTGGCACTTATAACTGTTGATGATAATGGTGAAAACTGTATTGCAGTAGCGCCAGGGGCGAATGGTACATTAAGCATAGATGATATAAGCAAAGCGCAAACAGTTATAGAAAATGCTTCAATTATTTTAATGCAATTGGAAATTCCCGTTGAGACAGTGGAGTATGTTGCAAACCTCGCTGAGTCAAGACACGTAAGACTTGTATTAAATCCGGCTCCGGCACGCACGCTGTCAGATAACATATTGAGCAAAGTTTCCATTATCACTCCAAATGAAAAAGAGACAGAAATGCTAACAGGGATTAAAATTTACGATATTGTTTCAACAAAGGAAGCCGCCAGATTTCTTTCCAAAAAAGGCATTGAAACGGTAATTATTACAATGGGTTCTGCAGGTGCATTAATCTTTTATAATAATGATTATGAGGTAGTGTCTGCCCCAAAGGTAAAAGCTGTTGACACTACTGCGGCAGGAGACGTATTTAACGGAGCATTAGTTGTGGCAATCTCTGAAGGAAAAGATATAATAGAGGCAGTACGATTTGCAAATGCTGCTGCTGCTATCTCAGTAACAAGATTAGGCGCACAGGCATCGGCACCACACAGAGTCGAAGCAGAAGCATTTATAAAATCTAACAGAATAAATGTCTAAAATAGAAATCTATGTTTATTGTTGAAAGTTATAGTACCGCAGTACTTTTTTGTATCATCACTATGATATGTTGGGGCTCATGGGCAAATACTCAAAAGCTCTCTGAAAAAACCTGGCGCTTCGAATTGTTTTACTGGGATTACGTTATTGGCATTTTGCTATTCTCAATCATCTGTGCATTCACCTTAGGCAGTACCGGCGAACGCGGAAGAAGTTTTATAACTGATTTAAAACAGGCCGATGGATATAATATCTTAAGTGCATTAACAGGTGGCTTTGTTTTCAACGCTGCAAATATTTTATTTTCTGCAGCCATAGCAATAGCCGGAATGGCAGTAGCATTTCCTGTCGGAATTGGGATTGCATTAGTGCTGGGTGTTTTGCTTAATTATAATGCTGCGCAAAAGGGCAATCCCTATTTTCTTTTTGCAGGCGTTGCTTTAGTTATCATCGCCGTACTTTTAAATGCTGCCGCTTATAAAAGGAAGTCGCAGTCCAAAGGAGCGAGCCAGGTCACCACAAAAGGAATTTTGATCTCTGTAGTTGCCGGTATTTTAATGTCTTTCTTTTATCGCTTTATCTCTTCATCAATGGATATGGAAAATTTCGAAAATCCTATGTCGGGTAAGATGACTCCTTACACTGCTGTTTTTATTTTTTCAGCAGGTATTTTTTTCAGCAATTTCATTTTCAATACTGCTTTAATGAAAAAGCCAATAACAGGCCCGCCTGTCACCTATGCAGATTATTTCAGAGGAAATTTTAAAACTCATTTTGTGGGCATATTAGGAGGTCTGATCTGGGGATTAGGTAATTCATTAAATTTAATTGCAGCAGGCAAGGCAGGCCCTGCAATATCTTATGGGTTGGGACAGGGCGCCACATTAATTGCCGCTTTATGGGGTGTCTTTATCTGGAAAGAATTTAAAGATGCAGGCAGGCAAACTAATGTGCTTATTACCGCTATGTTTTTCTTTTTTCTGATTGGTATTGCTTTGATTATATATGCAGGAACATAAAACAACTTTCACGCAGAGGCGCAAAGGAAAAGCCTTTGCGCCCTTTGCTTTTCTTTGCAGCTAAGTTGCAGAATATTCAACAAATAACTGGATAATCATTGTATTCTTTTTGGGTAACAAAGTTCTTCATTTCCAGTTCTTTTAATTCATGGAAAAGCACAATATATATATTTTACTGGTTAGCCTATTGTAAAATTGATTTTGTTTCATTATCTTTAAAGCAGTGTAAACTAAAACAGAAAAAAGGCAGTTTAAGTATCGGTTTACCTCCTGTACCCCAATATTTTATTAAAGCTCTTTAAGGAAAGTAAAATGGTTGTCTCAATTTCTTCGTTTTGTTAATCAATAAAAATTAAATTATGAATCAGCGATTATTCTTTCAACTGCTATTGTCAGCGGGACTGTCCGCATTATTGTTCTCCTGTGAAAAAGATTTTTCGGCCAAACAAAAGGGAAGTGCAGATCTGCAGGTGGCCGGTAAGGCGATGCAGGATAAAAAGATCAACACATTTAAAGGGCCGGAGGTACATATTGGTAAGGGCATGATGCGCTCTTTTGCCGCCATCAGTCATACGGGTGTACCGCAGGAACTCGGTATTGAAATGACTTCAGAATCGTTTCAGGGTTTGCCGTCAACAGAAGGAGAATATAGTTTTATTGTTCCGTTGCATCAAAAAGCCAGGCAGGTTACACCTTTTGATCACCTGGAAATAGACTGGAACCCCTTTGGGCACCCTCCTCCTGGTATATATTCGTTACCGCATTTTGATTTTCACTTTTACAAAATAAGCCTTCAGCAACAAATGGCCATTCCTCCTTATTCACAGCAAACTGCCAGTTTGTTCGATAATTATCCGCCTGAAGGTTATATACCAACAGGATATATACCAGGTCCGGGGGGTGTTCCGCAAATGGGTAAACACTGGCTCGATGTGCTGTCGCCGGAATTTAATGGACAAATGTTTACAAAAACTTTTGTCTATGGTACTTACAATGGAGCGGTCACTTTTTATGAACCTATGGTTACAAAAGCATACATCGAAAGCGGTGTAAGCAGCACTGCAGATATAAGGCAGCCACAATACTTCTCACCCACTAATACATACTATCCTACAAAATACAATATTTATACAGTTGCCGGTACAGGCAAACACTACATAAGCCTAAGCGATTTTGTACGCAGATAATAATAATATTCAATAGCAATAGGGCTTTGCAATACATGCCTTATTGCTATTATTATTCGCTTGCCTGCCTCAACACAAAATTACCTTTATAGCTTGTTTTTCTAGGGAATTTGTATTTATATTCAGTTGCTCATTTAGCATTAAATAAGGTTTCAGGTTTCTTATTTTTTCTCTATTTCTTTTATGCCTTTATTATTATTGTAACGCGTTAAAAACGCATTATAATTTTCGTATTGCTTTTTTCAAGGCTTGTATCCTTTTCATCCTTTTCATAAATACATAAAATAGCAGATAAAAGAGAAGTGCAGGAGTATGCAAGTATATAATTGTTTTTTTAAACTTTGCCCTTTGCTACATAATTCTCATATTTATAAAAATTTATGTCAAAATGATAAAATATCTCTTTCTATCTTTCTTTTTAGTCTCTTCTATAATTATGCAGGCACAAACTAATAAACCTTTGCCTGTCATTTTTGACACTGACATGGGCCCTGACTATGATGATGTCGGTGCAATTGCCTTGTTACATGCTCTCTCGAATATGAGAAAGGCGAATATATTAGCTACCATAGCCAGCACAAAGTATGAAGGTGTGGCTGCGGTGCTAAATGTATTTAATACTTATTTTGAAGAGTCCACTATACCCATAGGAGTTCCAAAAGGAAATGCATTGACACTAAAAGACTCGCAACATTGGACGGATACTATCCTAGCAAAGTATCCTCATGCAATAAAAAACAATGATGAAGTACCGGATGCGGTGGAGTTATATAGAAAAATATTAGCTAAGCAGCCAGACAATAGCGTAACGATAATAACAGTCGGCTTCTTAACCAATATCTCTAATTTGCTTCAGTCGAAGCCTGATAAGTATTCTTACCTAAGCGGAAAAGAACTAGTAAAGAAAAAGGTAAAAAACCTTGTAAGTATGGCGGGCAAGTTTCCGGCAGGTAAAGAATTTAATATAGAGAAAGATGCAGTTGCATCAAAGTATGTATACGAGCATTGGGAAAAACCCGTCTTATTTAGTGGTTTTGAAATCGGCGAAAAGATAAAAACAGGTTTGCCTTTGGTAAAAAATAAAGCAATAAAAAACAGCCCGGTCAAAGATGTGTTTTCCATTTGCCTGCCCATGGCAAAAGAAGATAATCAGGGCAGAATGAGTTGGGATGAGACAGCAGTACTCGTTGGAATAGCAGGATATAAACCCTATTATACCCTCAAATCCGGAACAATACAGGTAGCGGAAGATGGAAGCAACACATGGAATGAAAAAGGAAAAAATCATCAATATTTAGTAGAGGCGCGACCACCATCAGAAGAGGAAAAGATTATTAATGAATTGATGATGCATCAGCCGTGATACGTTGAGAACTATTTTTAAAATTTAGTTTGCAAAACTATTGGTCAAGAACTGATACCGAAGTAAATTACTGGAAATAAAACTACCTTTTTTTTCTATATATTTTTTGCATCCTCCTTAGTTTTGCATTCTGTTTTAAATTGCCTGGTCGCGTTAGAGTAATAAAACTTGTGTAAGACATACAAGCATGGAGCCGGGGCTTTATTAATCCTATCAGTAACTTTTCAAATAGAAATTAGGATACAAGAATAAATCAAAAGAAGAACAGATAGAAGTAAAGCCTGCTTTTACTATTGTTGCATAAAGAGGTTATGGTTTTAGAAGCTCTTAAAAATTAACCGGCCGGCCAGTAAAATGCTATCTTAGTTCTTAAAAAAGACACACTTCTTTCAAGTTGATCAAAACCATCCACTCCATCTTCAATGCTTATCCAGCTATCAAAACCCACTCTTTTTAATTCAGAAAAAATGGCATCATAGTCATTTAGTCCTTTGCCAATTTCACCATGGCTTAGCCTCTTTGCATATCCTGTGGCGCCGCCTTCTTCTTTCCTCAAGTCTTCAAGCGTTCCCTCTTTAAGGTAACGGTCACTCGCATGCATGGTAACCACACAATGAGATACACGTTTAAGAAGATCAAGCGGATTTTCTCCCGCCAGGTATGTGTTACTTGGGTCATAATTAACGCCGAAAAAAGGATGATCGAGACTATCAACGAGTTTACAAAAAACATCTATTTTTTGCGCGAATTCAGGATACTCCCAAAAATCATCTTTATAATGGTTCTCAAGAATAAGCGTTATATTCCTTTCGGCTGCATAAGGTAAACATGAATTTATACAATCTGCCGCTAACTTCACACCTTCGTCAATAGAAATTTCCGGACGGCGCTGGCCTGAAAGTATCCGGCAGTAAGAACCTCCCAATGTATAAGTCATGTCAATCCATCTCTTTTGCTTTTCTATTTCTTTCTGACGAAATTCGTTACCAGGATGTGTAAAATCGGGCGAACAACACATCATTGGAATCACTTTTCCATGATCTTCCGTGAGGCGACGAAAATTTATCCAGTTTTTTTCATCACTCATTTCCAGAAAACCGGCATACCATTCCAATCCCTCAATATCAAGAGTCGCAGCAAGCTTAATCCAATCAGCCAAACGCATACTTCCATCTTTACAAAGAGCGTGCATATAAGCCTTGGGAAATACAGCTAATTGAGGCATGATAAAATCTATAATATTTTTTGAACCTGTAACAGGAAATTAATTTTTAGGTGGATTACGTCCAATAAAAGGATGTTGCTCCAGGTCCACTACCTGGCCACTTATTGGGCCACTTTCATCGGCAAGCCAATAAACAGCAGCAGCGGCAATTTCTGATGGCTTTAGAATCCGGCCCGCAGGAGCATACGTAACAGGAATATCTTTATACCAGTCTTCCTTCAAACCCTGCTCTTTTTTTCGTTGTATCTCTGTTTCTGTCAGCACCCAACCGGGGTTTATTTGATTTACCCTCACACCGTTTTCCCGATGCAATGTATCACCAAGGTTGCGGGTCATAGTCATTAATGCGCCTTTCGATACACTGTAAGCAAACAGGTTAGGCTCACCGCTCCATGCATTTACTGAACCTATGTTCAAAACACAACCATGTTGTTGAGTTAAGTAGGGTAATGCTGCTTTTATTAAAGCAAATGGCGCTATGGTATTTACTTCAATTACTTTGCGTAAAAACGCAAGGTCAGTTGTATGAATGTTTGATGATACAACCATCGCTGCATTATTCACAACTGCATCAAGTTTTCCAAACGATTTAACTGCAAGAGCGACGAGACGATCAGGACAGCCTTCTTTGCTAATATTTTCAATGTGCAGCACAGCTTTATCTTCACCTATGTCGGCTACTGCTGATATACCCCAGTTTTTTTCTAAACCATGAATGATTACACGGGCTCCTTCAGCTACGCAGCGTAATGCAATAGCCTTACCAATTCCGGTGGTGCTGCCGGTAATAATGATGGCTTTATTATGCAATCGCATAGCTCACACAGGTTTAAGAACACTTTTTACGATTATTCCTTTGTGCATTTTTTCAAATGCTTCTTTCCATTTAGTAATAGGCCATACACCTCCAATGATTGGTTTTACATCAAGCATTCCATTGCTCAAAAGTGAAATTACCTTTTCCCAGATGGGCCAGTTATGACTGAAACTTCCCTGTAACGTAATATTTTTTTGAACCAGTGGATCAAGAGAAAAACCAAGTGGCTGAGGGCCCCAGCCTACTTTTGTAATTTGCCCATTTGGCCGTACAAGATTGAGGGCAATTTTAAGTGAGCCGCTTGAGCCGGCAGCGTCAATAACAAAATCAGCACCTAAACCATCAGAACGCCTCGACCAATCTGTTGCATCACCAATAATTG
>JAABUR0100006486.1_pt1 | contig 14264 bp, 16 predicted proteins | sample 5560091 | NCBI WGS metagenome assembly JAABUR01 (sample SAMN10711879, study PRJNA513375) | rock metagenome | isolation source: Antarctica rocks | place: Antarctica: Victoria Land, University Valley sud
GCGCCAAGAAGCGGAGGCCCAAGGCGGCCGCCGCCGGCCCTGGGGCGGCCGCGGGGGCGGGCGCCGGCATGCGCGCAGCGCTCCTCGCGACCTACTCGCAGCGCTGCCAGGCGCGCCCCTGGCCCTTGCTGCGCGAGCGCGCGGCTGCGTCGCTCGGTGGCATTGTCAGGCACCGCCGCCTGAGTCTGGGCGCACGTGCTGTGGTCAACCCCACGAGCTCTGCGCCCAGCCTGCATGCGCGACTCTCGTACTCAAGAGAGGCGGCGGGCGGTCAAAGGCGGGCTCGAGCTCGCAGCACTGGCTGCCTGGTGCTCACCAGCATGTGACGGTCTCACGGGGTCAACACCAGCTCAGGCAGAAAGTGGCGGCGCGCAGGCGGCCGCCCTGTTGCTCGCGCCCGCAACGCTGTCGCTCGCGCTCGGCGCGGCGCTGCTGGGCGCGGCCGGGGCCGGCGCGGCAGGGGCTGGCTTTGAGCCGGGCTCCAGTGGGGGCGCCCGGCTGCTGTGGGGCATTGTGGCTCCGCTGGCGAGCGCGCTCGGCCTGGCTGCATGTCTGTGCTGGCCGCTCGGCATGGCAGCTGGCTTCCTGTTGGCCCACCTGTCCGCTGACAGCGGTACGTGAAGCCACAGCACCGTGACTGTATATCCCCTGCCGCTCCCTGGCAGCATGGGTATTGTTGAAGAAACTTCTGATCCAATTCAGGCCAGCAAGTGCCCAGTCTGAGCCTGGCAGACTCCAGCGCAACGGAGTCCAGGCCGGCGGGTCACACATGGTTGAACGCGCTGCAGCAAGGCGATTGCATGCACCTTATATATGCCACAATAAATAATTCTGCGTGGGAGTGTGCATGCACTTCACTCCTGGCACAATGGATGATGCTGCGCGGGAGTCTGCCCATCATGGCGGTGCCATGCTGGCACGTGAAGTGCGTCTGCGGTACGCTCAGCTCCTGCTCTGCGAACATCTTTGCCGCGTTTACATGCCAAGGGATGGCAGCGCCAGAACCCACGCTGGCCGCCCGAGGCACGCGACGAGCAGCGCATGCGCGCTCATGTACAGGGAACGCAGACACTTCTGGTGCGGCAAAGAGCGTATGCAGGCATGCAGGCGCGCTCCCTGGCGGTGCCCGTGGTTCAAGGAAGGCAGCGCAGCACAATATCGGGCCCGGGCACCGCGGGTTTGTCGGAGCGGCCTGCCTGGAAGCTGCAAAACTGCCCGGCTCTGGCCCGCGCCCAACGCGGGCGCCTCAGGTTGCGCCCTCCGCGCCGCCCCCGGCGAGGGGCCTCATCCTGCAGCGCAGCGGCGCGCGCCCCTGCGCATGAGCGCATTCGGGTGGTGCTTCCCAGCCTACCCGGAGAAGCAGTGTCTACTTAGGCAGGCAGGCGGCCCCCCCTCCCGCCACACCCACGCAGCCGTGCCAATCGGCCCCCGCTGCGCCCGCGCATGCAGAGACAGCCACCCCAGACCTGCCACGCTCTGCAGCGCCCGTCCCGAACAGCCTGAGCTCTACAAGATCATGACGCAACGTGGAGCAGACACCACCCAGGGCGCCCCCACCGCTCGCGCCCCGCCGCTTCAGAGCCCCGTCGCCCACGGCGGTGCACCCAGGTCCTCCCGCCCTACCCTGCACCCTATCCTGCCCCAACCCTGCCCCAAACCCCGGGCCTCAGTTGTACAGGTCGTCGTCGTCGTCCGCGCCGTTCGCGCCCGCGAAGCCCGGCGCGGCGGCGGCCGCGGCGGCCGCCTCGCCCGCGGGCGCCGTCGCCGGCGCCGGCCGGTCCGGGAACCGGAACTCGGAGCCGAAGCCGCGCGACTGCTGCAGCGTCTGCGCGAAGGCCTGCGCGCCGGCGCAGCCGAGGCGCGTCGGGCCAGGCCTGGGCGTGGCGCGCATGCCTGGGGGCGCTGCTGCTCCAGCCCGCCGCCACCGCGCCGCACAGGCCAGCACGCGCGCGCATCCTCCCACTCTCAGTACACCAACACGCCTGCACCATTGCAAACGAGCCCCTCAGGCCGGCCGCCACCATGCTGTGATACACTCCGACGGAAAGGTATGAGATAATACTCGTGCAGTAGGTACGAGCGCAGCCAGGTGGGCGCGCCGCGCCTGGTACTTGCGGATGTCCGCATCGCTGACGCTCCGCCGAGCGTACTTCATGGCCTCCTCGAAGTGCGCGCGCGTGATGCACGGCACCGGGTCGGCCGCGTCCTCCTCCATGGCGTCGCCGGGCGTCTCGGCCGCCGCGCGCTCGCGCTCGATGTCCTTCTCGATGCTCTCCCGGATCGCGTACCTGCGGCGCGCGCACCGCGCGTCAGGCATAGGAGCTTCAGCGTTTGGGTTGAATTGCTCTTAAGTTTGAGCCGACACGGGGTCAGCAACGCTCGGCCGCACGCGCGCACGAAGCTGCTTGGAAGCTTGATTTGCGATCTGGCGTTGAATCCCAGGTGACAGCTCAGGCACAGCTGCGCCCAGAGTCACAGTCAGGACGGGATGCGCAGGCCAAGCAAGACGTCTGCCGCTGCGCAAGCGAGCGGCAAAGCTCTGCAGCGGAACAGGTGCCTCACAGATGCCCCCAAGCTGATGCTCAACCCATTTTTGTGGCAGCCAAGCACCCGGCCCGGCTTGCCAGGCGCGCCCCGTTGCCGCAGGGCGGCGACTTGGGCGGGCGGGAGGCCGGCGGGCCCCGCACTTGCACGCGCGCTGGCAGATCTCGGTGATGTCCGCGCCGGAGAAGCCGTTGGTGTACTTGACCAGCAGGTCCTGGTCCACGTCGGGCGCGATGGGCGACTTGCGCAGCACCGCGCTGAAGATCTGCCGCCGGCTCGGCTCGTCCGGCAGCGGGATGTAGATCAGCTGGTCCAGCCGCCCCGGCCGCAGCAGCGCGCTGTCGATGATGTCGGGCCTGCGCAGGGTATAGGGTACATGGTTAAATTTATGATAGGTTAGGGTTGAGCGACGCGCGCGCGCCCCGCATCACTAAGACAGCGCTGCCGGGCTCGCCGGCCCGCAGCATGCAGGCATGCACAGCATGCATCGACGGCCAGGCCCGCCAAATGCGCGGACTGCGCGGCCCTGCTGTGCCGCATCCCCTTGGCCATTGCAAGCAGGCGACTTGGACGACGGGCAAGATGATGTGCTCGCCCTTCGCACGCTTGCCCTTCGCACACTTGCCCAGCAACAATAAATGCCCAATGGGCAGACGCCCAATGCGCCGCCCTCCTGCGGCATGCGCGCTCCCATGGGGTCAGGGTTAGGGCCAGCGCGGCGCCGGCGCACCGGTTGGTCGCGCCAATGATGAACACGGTCTTCTTGCTGTTCATGCCGTCCATCTCGGTCAGCAGCTGGTTGAGCACGCGGTCGGCCGCGCCGCCCGCATCGCCCGCGCTGCTGCCGCGCTGGTTGGCGATGCTGTCCAGCTCGTCGAAGAACAGCACGCACGGCGCGCTCTGGCGCGCCTTGTCGAAGATCTCGCGCACATTGGCCTCGCTCTCGCCTGCGCGGCCGGGCGCGCATCTGGCATGCCCCTCGGTACCAGTTGCCAGCTCACTGCTGTGAAGGCACAAAGTGTGCATGTCTGGCCTGTGACCACAGGTGTTCTGCTTCGAAGCGTGGCGAGTGTGCTGCGCTGAGCGGAGCACATGCTGGGCCTCCCTGCCCAGCGCTGCTGCTGAGCAGGGGGTCAGGCAGTGGAGCGGCGAGCAACGGCGCGGCAGGGGTTGCAAGCGGCTCATCGCTCCTGAGACAGCACTTGCTTGCTCTGCTGCTGCGCGGACCCCTTGCCGGACATGCAGCAGCACCTGCAGCGACAACTGACTAATCCAACCCAGCCGCTCATGGGCGTGCTGTGAGGGAGCGCTCGCGACCCGGCAAGGCACAACAAGCAGCCCGTCGCCACTGACGCGCACTCGGCGCCCCGCGGCCGGCGCACAGGGCATTGCCTGACGACGCGCAGCCTGCCTGCCCTGCCCTGCACACAGCGCAGAGCGCAGAGGCTGGTGTTTTCACAACGACAAGGATGTGGTAGCGACCTGACCCTACCCTGCACCCTGTGGGGCGCACCAAACCACATGGTGAGCAGCTCGGGGCCCTTCACGCTGATGAAGTTGGCCTGGCACTCGTTGGCGATCGCCTTGGCCAGCAGCGTCTTGCCGCAGCCTGCGCGCGCATGCGCGCCGCTCGCGCCCGCATGCCACACACACGCGGAAAGGCTGGAGGCTGTGAGCAAGGACACGGCGCAGGCAGAGCTGGCTCTGTGCCGAGCTGCGCTCCAAGAACCACGCTGCGAGCTGCAGCCTGCGCCGCGTCACCACGCGCGCGCGCGCGGGCTCCTTGCGCCGCGGCGCTGCCCGCTGCAGACGCCCTTGGAGGGTTCTCGGGGCACCTGCGTTGCGCGCGGCGAAGGTGGGGGGCGCACCCGGCGGGCCGTAGAAGAGAACGCCCTTGGAGGGCGACATGCCAAACTTCTCGAACTTCTCTGGGTGCTCCACCGGGTACTGCACCACCTCCTGCAGCCCGCGCCCAGCCAATTCGCGTCGCGTCCAGGCGGCGCGCGGGTGCTGGTCGCATTTAGGGTTATGCTTATGGTGAGGCCGCAGGCGCACACGCGGGGGGCCGCGCCTGCAGCTCGCGCTTGACGTTCTCCAGGCCGCCCACGTCGTCCCACGTCACGTTGGGCACCTCGACCACCGTCTCGCGCAGCGCCGAGGGGTTGCTGCGCGCGCGTGCGGATCAGGGCAGGGTTGGCACCCAGGGACACGGCGTGCCGCACACCAGTGATGATTACTCCTTTTCAGGCCTCCATGCGTACCCAAGTGCACCCGCCCCACCCAACAAACTGCCCATGATTAGCGGAGCAGCCTGACACTCCTAACAATGGCGCGTCGCTCTGACCGCCCACCCAGACACCTGGTGCCCAGCGGCGATACCGCAGTAGGAATGCACTGTGTCATAAAACCAAAGAAGTGCTGCGCCCATGCGCTCTGCGCCCTCCTGGCGGCAGACAGCTTGGCAGCATCACAGGCAGCGGCGGGCCCGCAAGCTCCGCAGCCGCAGAAGACACCCCCGAGCGGGGCGCCAGCGGCGCGCCTGATGCCGAGCGCGGTCTTGAAGTGGTCGTTGGAGACGGCCATCGCGTTCAGGATCTCTGCGTCGATGTCCTCGTCCTCCAGATCGATCACGTCCATCTTCTCGCGGATGCACTGCAGCGCGGCCTCCGTGCACAGCGCCGCCAGGTCCGCGCCCACGTAGCCGTGTGTGTCCTGGCGTGTGATGGACACGGTTTACATGTGCACAGCGCCGCCGGGTCCGCGCACATGTGTTCGTGCATGTCCTGGTGCTCAGCGTGCGCAGTTGGGCCGCGCGCGCGAGATGGGCGCCGGGTTGGGCGCCAGGATAATAGGGTTTATGGTTAGGGTAGGGTTGGCGCGCCTTGGCGATGGCCTCCAGGTCCACATTGTCGTCCAGCTTCATGTTCTTGGTGTGGATGCGGATGACCTCCAGGCGGCCGGTCTCGTCCGGCACGCCGATGTCGATCTCGCGGTCGAAGCGCCCAAAGCGCCTCAGCGCGGGGTCGATGCTGCGCGCGCCGCGCCGGCCCGAGTCAGCGCCGCGCCCCTCAGCCCGCCCTCCGTGCCACAGCAGTGCTGCCCAGCACACGTGGCTCATGACAGGCATGATAGAGAAGCGCCTGGGTTGCACCCGCTGGCCATTAATACCTGGCGCAGGGGCCTGTCTGGGTCAGACGCACCCTACCTTCCGGGCCCGGCAGCAATGCATGGGCATGCGCATGCTTGGAACGCAGGAAACACGACTGCTCTGCACCCCCAGCGCCTGCGCGCGGGCGCGCGCCTGTTGGGCCGGTTCGTGGCGCCCATGACGATGACGTGCGCGCGCGACTTCAGCCCGTCCATCAGCGTCAGCAGCTGCGATACGATGCGGCGCTCCACCTCACCCTGCGCCCCACAGCGCAGGCTACCGTAAACCCTGTGCGACCCTGATGCGCAGAAGGGCGACTCTGCCTTCTCCTGACCCCACTCCTGACCTCCCAAACGCCATGAATGCAATCCAGCGCCTCACAATTGAGCCCTGTGCAGGTCCTCATGATCCGCTCTCTCGGGGACAGGGTAGGATTTGGACCGCAAGGCGCGCCTGCGTCTTCTCGCGCTTGGGCGCGATGGAGTCGATCTCGTCAATGAAGATGATGGCCGGCGCGTTCTTCTCGGCCTCCTCAAACGCCTTGCGCAGGTTGGACTCGCTCTCGCCTGCGCGCGGCGCGCGCGCGCATAGGGTTAGGATTAGGGCAACCCCCTCACCGCGCGCCGCAGCCGGCGGGCCAGCCGCGCCCGCCCGGACGGCGCCGTCGGCGCAGCAGGCGCCCGGCTGACGGCCGCCGCCCGCGCGACCATCGGCGCGGGGGCGCGGCCGCTTCACCCAACACCGCAAATCTGGAGGCAGGCGTGCACGGCGTGCAGCGCGCGGCTTCAGGGCGCGCGGGCCGCCGCCAGGGGGAAAGCAGGCCGGCGCACCGGCCAGCTTGCTCATGATCTCGGGACCGTTGATGAGGAAGAAGAAGGCGCCCGTCTCGTTCGCCACAGCGCGCGCGATGAGCGTCTTGCCTGCCGGCCAAAGAACAGACACGTTATCATCAAGTGTCCAGGATATGACGCCTGGCTTGCGTGTGCCCGTCTCAGGCGCGGTGAGCAGCAGCCCGGCGCGCGGCGACCCGGGGGCGAGCGGCTGGGGATGGAAGCGCAGAGAGCGGGACTGCTACTCTCTCACCGAGCACTGGCGCGCACTCTCGGGAGTCCCAGCCGCTTGCCAGTCACATCTCTCAACATGGGAGTATGCGCAAGCGTGTCGCACCGCAAGCACGTCGCAGCATCAGGCAACATGCAAGACACAACCTCTACAGTCCTTGCTGCAGGACACCCAGGCACCAAAGTCACATGCAAACCGATGTGCTGCACGCCCAACACATGAACGCAACAGCGCAGGGCGCGCACCTGAGCCGGGCGGCCCGTAGAGCAGGATGCCCTTGGGCGGCTTCACGCCGATGGTCTTGAACAGCTGCGGGTGGCGCAGCGGCAGCTCCACCAGCTCGCGGATCTGCCCCAAAATAGGCACGAGTTACGCCCTAACCCTACTCCGGAGCAGCACACACAGGACCCGCCGCGACTCGACGCGCGTCGAGCCGCGCTGGCGGCAGCGCGCGAGCTCGGCACCCTCCCGCACATCCTCGCACGGCGAGCCGCAGACTCCTCAAGCCCAAAGACAAGGAGTTGCGGCTGGTCGGCGCTCTGTGCGCATGACGCCCGCGCGTCCCCGCCGCGCGCACGCCGCGCCGCGCGGCGCACGCGGCGTCGGCGCCGCGCCCCATCCACCATCGGGGCGGCTCGCGCGCGCTTGCGCCATCTGCTTGCGCACGCCACCAACATCGGCGTAGGCGCCCTGAGCTAACTTTCAGCCTACCCCGGGCGCCGCGGGCGCGCGCCTGCGCCATCTGCTTGCGCACGCCGCCGACGTCGTCGTAGCCGACGTCGTCCAGGCGCTCCTCGTCCTCGCGCCGGATGGGCTCGCCCTCGCAGTAGATCTCGGTGTCAGGGGCGACGATGCAGTACGGCGCCGGCTCCGTCTCCACCACCTTGAACTCCACGCTGCGCATGCCGCCGCGCACCAGGAACGTGTCGTCCTGCGCGCCGCGCGCGCCCCGCCATCTCTTCCAAGTGCGGTCACAGAGGCCGCCGCGGCCCGACACCGGCCACGAGGAACGTGTCATCCCGCGCATCGCGCGGGCGACCCAACGTCTCCAGTGAAATCAGTTACAGAAAAATGCCGAGCGGCCCAGCGAGGGACCGCGGCGTCTGTAGGCACAGCAGCGCCACGGGCGCGCCGCGCCCTGTGCCCGCCGGGCGTGACGCGCTGTCACGCCTATGCGAAACCCGGGTCCAGCCTCAACAGCCTCGTACTCAACCGCAGGCCCACTTTGCCCGACGACTCTGGGCCGCCGGGCTCGTCCGTCGTGACAGCAAGCCGCCGGGGCGCACCGCCCGCCAGCGCACGGCTCGCCGCGCCGGAGGGGCAGGGTCGGGGGTAGGGTTAGGGCTAGGGCGAGGGCGCGCCTTGCGCACGGGGCGGTACGCCTCCAGGAAGTAGGGCTTGAGGAACGCGTCGAACAGGTTGCCCGTCACGCCCTCGATCGTGTCATCGATGGGCAGCACGTGGATGCGCTTGCCGTACTTCACGTCCGTGCACTGCCGCAGCGCGCTCTGCAGGGTCAGGATAGGGTCAGGGTCAGGGCGCGGGGCGTCCCCGGGCTCAACCGCGCCCCACAGCGCGCTCGGCCGGGCGGCCGCCTCCAGGCCGGCCCAAAAGCCTGGGCGCTTGGGTGGCGGGCCCATCCGGACTGCCCCTGCTGCGGGACGGCGGGAAAAGGCGCTCAAGCCACCCTCATGCTGTCGTGCGCCCGCCCGCACAAGCCGCAGCGGCGGCGCAGGGAGCCGTGCTGCAGCACAGCTGTCTCCGCCGCGCGCCCAGGCCGCGACACGCGTCCGCGAGAAGCCCTGCGCTTGATTGACTGCTGTAATCTGAGCATGGCTGCATACCACTGCTGCTCGAGCGGTGTGCACCCAGGGAGCTGTGCAGCACTGACGGGCCTGCGCCAGGCTGCGCTGTCCTGCATACGCACGCCTCTCGCGCGCGCCGCAGGTGCAACAACTCCGCCGCTCCAGCGTGCTATGGAGCAGGCCTGCGGCCGCCCAGGCCGCGGGCGGCGGCGCGCCTGGTGCACGGACACGATGTCGCCGAGGCGCACGCGCAGGTTCTTGCGCACGACCTTGTTGATCCGGATCTTGGCCTCCTCCACCGAGTCGTCCGCGAGCACGATGCACACCGTGTCCTTCCGCTTCTTGCCCTGCGCCGCGCGCCACCGCGTCACCGCCAGGCCTCGCGTCCACCGCCGCGCGGCCGCGCGCTGAACATGCCGGAAGCGCGCCTCCCCCGCCGGCGCTGCCGGCCTGCCCGCTGAGCTGGCTTGTGTGTGTGCTACCGGCGCATCGCTCGCGCGCCGCTGCCGGTGTTAAACCGTGCACGCGCGGGTAGGCAGCGTGCGTGCGGCGCTCGCGCCAGGGCAGTCCAAGGTTGGTCATACACAGGCCTGCTGCGCGTGTGGCCTCCCCGGCAGCCTGGCTTGCAGCTGTTTCTTTCACCGGACCACGGAGTGCTGCAGCAGCCACGCACGCAGGCGCCTGCGGCGAGGCGCAACACGCAGAGCGCCACATAATACTGCTGCGCCGCGCGCCGCGCGCCTTGAGCAGGACCGTGTCGCCGCGGAACAGCTGCAAAGTCTCCATCGTCGCCAGGTTCAGCGCGACGACCGAGTTGTCGTCGTTGACCGCATCGTCCACGATCAGGCGGTTGGGCGCCTTCTTCTTCTTCAGAATGGCCAGCTGCGGGTCCTCCTTGGGCCCCTCCTTCTTCGGCGCGGGCGCCCTGCGCTCCCAGGCGCGCGGGGCTGAGTCGCCGCACGCCCCGGCCGCACATCGCCAGCAGCGCACGCTGGCGTGAGGCAGGCAGCAGCGATCGCAGGGGCCTGACTCACTCTTCCTTGACCGCTGAGGGCCCCGGGTCCGCCATGACTGCTCCTTTAGGAGATCTGCTTATTGACCAGCTCCTGCGCTCGCAGCGCCCTGGTCACCGCGTGTCCAAGCTCGCTGCACTCAAGCTCAGCGCGCCAGCAGTCCTCTGACAGCAGCAGGCAAGCAGAAGCCTTCTCTTCGCAATCAACTTGCTGCAAGTGGAAAGGACAGCGTCCCCTCCTTACACGAGAAGCAGTCCAAAACCCATTACCCTGCTGCTGGCTTTCACCTGCGCTGTGTACACTGCTGAACAGAACTGAGCGCCGATCAACTGAAGCGCACGCGCCTTACAATTGCTGAGGAACTGCATAAACACAGCAGCGCAGTTTCGATATTGTATAAGCAGCAGGAAAGGCGCCTTTGTGCTCTGCGTTGTGACAGCAGGAACAGCACTGTGTTTGAAGTCCTGCTGTTGACTCCTGGTTGTCACAACTAGCCATCCAGCCAGCCGGTCAGGAGTCTGAAAAACGGTTTGTTTTTTAGCCAGGAGGAGCACTTGCACTGCTTCGCTTAATACGCTCACTTAACTAGGATGAAGACGTTCAGGCTCGTCAGCCGTAGTGATGCGGTGCGCGTCTGTACCGTGCTTTAGTACGTGGAGCAATGTTCAAGCACACGCGCACTCTGCTGTTGCAATTCAGATACATGGACGGTAGAGGAGACTGTGCGAGCGTCTCTTGCAGGCTGGGATAAGGGCGGGCTCTTCCTTTGCACAATGGTGCGCACCACGCCGTTGCGAACAGATGACAACTGCAGGCTGCATACCTGTGCCGTTCACACAGCGTGTTTCGGTGTTGGCGTGTGCGCGCAAGCACCGCGCTGGCAGGAACCGTGTTGTTGCCTGATTTCCATTTGAGTTTGCTGCCTCACTCTCACGTTTGCTGGTTGCGCAGGACGCTGAGGCCAGCGGCTCCAGGTGTGCGCACGCTGTGGTGCTACCAGAGCTTGACGGCTTGATTTGAGGATGCAGTTACAGCCGGGCGCTGACATGGATCACGGCCAGGTGCCGCGTGGCGCGCTGACACGCGGCGGTGCAGCTGTTCGGCCGCGCCGCGGCAGCACGTCGTGCGCAGCGCGGCCGTGGCAGCGCCGCCGGCGCCAGAGGCCGCGCGCGCGGACACAGACTTAACGGAGAGCGCGAAGGCGAGCGGCAGCGGGTACGACTGGAGGAACCAGTGGTACCCGGTGCGCGTGCCCCGGCCCTGTCCGCTGATCGCTCCCCGTGCCAGCAGCCACCGCACTCCACGTTGCGTATCCTTGCCTACCTCCTATCCATGTCGAACACTGTGTTGTTCAGTGGAGCCCCCCAGCAGCCTCCTGTCCAGTTGTGGCGCTTGGTCACTGACACCACCGCTCCCGGGATCATGTGTCGTTACAAGTGGGCCTGCAGCCACAAGGCCGGACGCGCCGCCGCCTGCGCAGGTGCACTTTGTGCGTGATGTCCCGGAGGGCCAGCCGCAGCGCGTGTGGCTGTTTGACGAGCCCATCGTTGTGCTGCGGCGGCCAGGTGCGTTGCGCGGCGCCTGCCCGCCGGTCCGCGAGGCCTGCCGCGGTCGGCCAGCCGCAGCCGGAGAGCTGGGCGCATGTGAGCTGCCGCTGCTGCTCTGTCAGGCTTGAGACTCGGGGACCTGCATACGAACCGCGGTGCAGGCGATGGAGCTCGGGGCCGTAATGCAGGGCCGCGGCTGCGCGCCAGGGCGCAGATCAGCCTCAGCGCCTCGGTGACGTGCTTTGTGGGCGCACTGGCCGGGCGCGAGCTCAGGGGGTGCGCGCAGGCAAGGGCCCCGTGGCCATGCTAGACCGCTGCCCGCACCGCGGCGCCGCGCTGTCCGAAGGCCGCATGACCGCGCCGGGCAACCTGCAGTGCGCGTACCATGTGCGCCATCCCCCTCGATGCGCAGCCTTGCGTCCACTCGCCTGCCTGCCTGCGACGCGCCCCTTGCGCTCCAAGGTTATATCATTGAGTGAGCAAAAAGCGCTCTATGTTACTCTTACATAAGTGGCATGGCCTAGTAGAGCTTAACATTTGAATACACTGTGTGGTTCAGGGCTGGACATTCAACGGCGAAACTGGGGAGTGCACCAACATACCTCAGGTGAGCCTCGAGCGTGACTCTAGGAGAAAGGACTGGAAGTATTGCGTCCACTTTGTGTGCATGCTAGTTGCAGAGAGAATCACATGAGGGTGTGTGCATGTGTGGAAGCACGCTAGGACGTACTCAGGATGTAAGCGTGTGCGTGCTATGGGTGTGGCTTCACAGCCTTCCTGCTCCGTGAGCAGCGAGCCACTCATTGCTGGTGCACCGCCGCTCGTTCATCTGCCATGCTCAGCAGTGTGCTCCCACAGAGGGCCTGCTCTCCCGTGATGCGCACCTGCTATAAGCCTTCAAGCAGAAGGCAGAGTAGCGGAAGAGCCGTCATTGGTCATTTCGTGCTGCGGGTGATGCGGGCGGCCTGCTGGGGCTGCTGGTCGTTGACAGGACCGCTCAGTGGTGAGACACGTCAAGTGAAAGGCATATTGGCGACTCAGGTTCTGTTGGGAGCGCTTGTGCTGCGGGTGATGCGGGCGGCCCGCTGGGCGTGGCAGGTGGTGGGCGGCAACACGGTGTCGGGGCGCACCTGCGCGACGGCGCTGCCGTGCGCGGAGCGGCAGGGCCTGCTCTGGGTCTGCCCCACGCCGGGGGCCGCGCTGTCGCCTGACGCCATCGCAGGTGCGCCGGCCGCGTCGCCTGCTTGCAGGGCTCTCTATGGCAAGGGCTCTCTGAAGGACCGCTGGGCATCATGTGCTAGTGTGTGCATGTGCGGCACCCCGGGAGCCGTGAGTGATAGCTGCTTAAGATGGTCCTTTCATCGTGGTCATTTCCCTTATGTGCCTCTGGGGTGTCAAGACAGAAAAGGATGGCAGCGCTCTACTAAGATATGGGGCAAGGACAGGGCCAAGGGCGGGGCGCGCGCGCGCCGCGCAGTCCTGCCGGAGATGGACCAGCCGGGCTGGACGAGCGACGACTTTGTGCGCGACATGCCCGTCGACTTCACGCTGCTGCTGGAGAACCTGGCAGACCCGGACCATGGCGTCTTTGCGCACCAGACCGCCAGCTTCGACTCGTTCACCGCGTCGCCTGACCACCCGATGGCCGTCTCCGCCGCGCCGGGACCTGGCGGCGACAAGGCGCGCCCCGCGACAGGCCCGCGTCCCCTGCGCACCCGATGGTCATGTCCGCCGCGCCAGGGCCCGGCGGCGACAAGGCGCGCCCCGCGGCGAGCTCGCCCAACGGTGTGACCGTGCCGTGTCGGCAGTGCTTGGTGGCAGCCTCCGGCGGCATGTGGCGCGAGCGCGTGGCGCCGCGAAGGCAGCCTAGCTACATATGGCAAGTTCATCCTTCCTCGCAAATCACAGCATGTCGTTGCGCCATGCCGCTGTGTCTTGCAGCAACAGCGCAACTCATACGGCCTCAAACTTTTTCTGGCACCCTGTCCCTGTGCGTATAAAGAGGAAAATAGTGTGTGTGTGTGCCTGACGTGTGCATGTGACATGCACACATACGACTGTGCTGTGCGCACGCCCCATCCGAGGAGGCGCCGGCGCGGGCCGCAGATCGTGGGCCGCGTGGCGGGCGTGCTGAAGATGACGGGCAAGGGCGAGGCGCATCGCGACGAGGCGCTGCCGGGCGCGCGGGACGCCGGCGGTGGCATGACCGCGACGCTGGAATTTGCGCCGCCGGTGCACGTGCGCTGGGCGCGCATGGACGCGGCCGGGGGCACCACGTTCATCTCGGCGTTCTACGCGACGCCGGCGGGCGCGCCCATACTCTCGCGCTGTAAAGTGCTCGTGTTGCGGGACGTCTACCTCTTGAAATTGTTGGGCTTGTCCCCGGTGCTGGGCGTGCCAGCCTCAATGGTCAACATGCGCCTGAACACATGCGCATGTGAGTCTGTTCTGCTCTTCCTGCAAGTCAGGATGGCCTCTCGTGCTGGCCTCCCCGCTCGCATCCTCAGGTCCATGATGGCCCACCGGCTGATTGCACCAAGCACTGTAGTACCCACTGTAGCACTGTAGTATCCACTTGCCCGGCGCCGCTTCGGACTGTTCGCCGCGCGAACAGCCCCACGAGCCGGCGCGCCGGCGCCGCGCAGGCATCGGCCGCACGCGCTTCTTCCTGCGCTACGCGCGCAGCATCGCGCCCTGGCTGCACCCGCCCGGCTGGCTGTTCGACATCCTCATCAACGCCTTCCTGGACCAGGCGCGCACGGCGCTTGCCCGCCCCTTGCTGCAGCCGCTGTGCAGGCCCTGCGCACGCTGGGTCAAGGCGGCTCAGGACACGGGTGCATGCGATGAGCTGTGGTGCAGGCAGATCAGGGAGCTGTCCAGCTCCAAATATGCCGCGCTGCGCAATCGAGGAAGTAGCCAATGCTGTGCATGAATAGTACGGCAGGCTTTGCGTTGGCGCAGGTACCAAAGGGTGCAGCGCATGGCAGGAGTGAGAGCGATGCGTGTCAAGTCTCAGCGGCGCATCCGCGCCGCCCTCCTCGGCCGCCGCCCGCGCTGAGGGCGGCGCGCGGCGCGCGGCGCGCCAGGACACGTACCTGCTGGCGACGCAGCAGGAGGCGACGCTGGCGGCCGAGCTGGGCGCGGC
>JAABUR0100006489.1_pt1 | contig 14258 bp, 8 predicted proteins | sample 5560091 | NCBI WGS metagenome assembly JAABUR01 (sample SAMN10711879, study PRJNA513375) | rock metagenome | isolation source: Antarctica rocks | place: Antarctica: Victoria Land, University Valley sud
TGTAGGCAACGCGCGAGCAAACCGCGCTCGCTGAAGAGAAAGGTCCCCATCCGGGAGGGATCAGGCCGCCCGTCGAGAGCGGGCGGCTCACTGAGGGATCAGGCCGCCCGTCGAGAGCGGGCGGCTCACTTCCGCCTCACGTGGTCACGGAGGAGAGGGGAACATCTTGGCGGGCCCTGCCTCATCCCTTGGTGCATGGATTACAGGAAGGTCGGGTTGCGACGTCGGCGCCCGTTCCCTTATCCTACCCAGGCAGGCATCCCTCGCGTGGCGACACCCGCGTCGGGGCGTGAGTACGCCGGCCGGTTGTGGCCGCCCGGGGTGCAGAGTTCCGGCGGAGGCGGGAGGACGTCCCATGAGGATCCTGGTGACCGGCGGCGCGGGTTTCATCGGCTCGGCGGCGGTCCGCCAGCTGATCCGAGAGACCGACGCGGACGTGATCAATGTCGACAAGCTGACCTATGCCGACAACCTCGATTCGCTGGCGGAGGCGGCCCAGAGCCCGCGCCATGTCTTCGAGCGCGTCGACATCGTCGACGCCGCCGAGGTGGCCAGGCTCTTCGAGCAGCATCGCCCCTCGGCGGTGATCCACCTGGCGGCCGAGTCGCCCGTCGATCGCTCGATCGACGGGCCCGGCGAGTTCATCCGGACCAACGTTGTCGGCACCTTCACCCTGCTCCACGCCGCGACCGGCTATTGGAAGGCGGCGGGCGACGAACTCCGGCGCGACTTCCGATTCCTCCACGTCTCGACCGACGAGGTCTTCGGCTCGCTCGGGCCGCACGGCCACTTCACCGAGGAGACGCCCTACCGGCCCAACTCGCCCTACTCGGCCAGCAAGGCCGGGTCGGACCACCTCGTCCGCGCCTGGCACCACACGTACGGGCTGCCGACGGTGGTCACCAACTGCTCGAACAATTACGGGCCCTACCAATTCCCCGAGAAGCTCATCCCGCTGTTCCTCTTCAACGCCCTCGAGGGCAGGCCGCTGCCCGTCTACGGCACAACCTCTCGGAATCGCGCCGGGGCGTCCTGCGGGGCCTGCACTACCAGCATCCCGAGGCGCAGGGGAAGCTGCTGCAGGTCCTCCGGGGCGAGATCTATGACGTCGCCGTCGACATCCGGCGCGGCTCGCCGAGCTTCGGGCAGTGGGTGGGCGAGGTCCTCTCGAGCGACAATCAGCGTCATATCTACGTCCCCGAGGGGTTCGCCCACGGGTTCGTGGTCACGAGCGAGCTGGCGCTCTTCTCCTACAAGTGCACCAAGCTCTATCGCCCCCAGAACGAAGGGACGGTGCTCTGGAACGACCCCGACCTGGGGATCGATTGGCCGATCGCCGACCCGATCCTGTCGCCCAAGGACCAGGCGGGCCTCCCTTTGAAGGCGATCCCCGCCGGGCGACTCCCCGACTTCGACCCGGTCGAACCCGACGCCGAGGGCGGGTCCGATCTGCCCCGTCGCCCCGGGCCGACGAAGTACCCGCGCACCGCGTGAGGAAGGCGGACGAGCCGGCACACACCCCAAGGAGGACGCGCCATGCGTATCTACCGGCGCCCCCGATTCGGGGGGAACGACGGGCAAGACTCCCACCGATCGCGGCAAGGGAGGGACCAAGAGACCATGAGATCCGTTCTCGGATAGTTTCTCGGGGGAGGGCGGCGATTCGTCCGTCGCCTGAAGTCGCCGATCCCCTTGCCGCATTCTTATGGATCACCCGCCCGGGCCTCGACTCCCCGTTGGATCCGGAGCCGTCTCGACGCCCACCATGACGACTGCGTCCACTCCCATATCCCGTGCGTTCGACCGATTGGCGTCACTGGTCGTGGTCGTGGCGGGGGCATTCTGCCTCCGGGTGGCGGCCGCGGCGGCGGTCCAGTGGGCCGCCGATCCCAGGGGGACGCTCTGCCTCTTCCCCGACACCGACACCTACTGGGCGCTGGCCGAGACGATCCGACGCGGGACGACGTACGTCATCTTCTACGACACCCAGCCCCACTACGCGCTGCGCACGCCCGGCTATCCGATCTTCCTGGCGACCTGCCGGTGGGCCTTCGGCGCCCGAGCTCTACCGGCCCGGCTGGTCCAGGCCGCCCTCGGGGCCGCGAGCGTCGCGATGGTCGAGCGGCTGACGCGGCGGGCCGTGCCCGGAGACCTTCCGGTCCGGGGACGATGGACGGTCCCCCTGGTCGCCGCGGCGCTGGCGGCGGCCGAGCCATATACGGTGTTCACGTCGGCGTTCCTGCTCTCGGAGGCGGTCTTCCTGCCGCTGATGATGGCGGGGCAGTGGTTCCTGGCCGGGGCGTGGGATGACGGTGAAGGGGCCCGACCGCGCCGGGCGTGGGCCTGGGCCTCGGGGATGGGGTTGGCCTCGGGGACGGCGGTGCTGGTCCGGCCGTCCTGGGCGCTGTTCGTGCCGGCGACCCTGGCGGCGTGGATCGCCCTGGCCGGCCGAGGCCGCCGGCGCGACGTGGCCCGGCTGGCGGCGGTCGCGACGCTCGCGGCGGCGCTGGTCATGGCGCCGTGGTGGGCCCGCAACGCCCGGATCTACGGCCGGTTCGTCCCGACCGCCCTGTGGGCCGGGGCGAGCCTCTACGACGGCCTGAACCCACGCGCGACCGGCGCCAGCGACATGGACTTCCTCAACGACCCGGACATCCGTCCGCTCGGCGAGCAGGAGCAGGACGCCCTCTTGCACGAACGCGCCGTGGCGTTCGCCCGCTCCCATCCGGGCCGGACGACCTGGCTGGCGGCGGTGAAGTTCGCGCGGTTCTGGACCCCCTGGCCCAACGCCGTCGGGTTCCGCTCGCCGATCCTCGCGGCATCGAGCGCCGCGGTGACGATCCCGCTGTTCGCCCTGATTGCGGTCGGGCTCCACGACCGTCGCCGCGACCCGCGAGCCCTGACGCTCCTGGCCGGGCCCCTCCTCTATACTTGTGCCCTGCACCTGGTGTTCGTCGGCTCGATGCGCTACCGGATCGTCAACGAAGTGCCCGCCTTCGGGCTCGCGGCGATCGGGCTGCGGCGGCTGATAGGGCGTCGATGCGCCGAAGGGGGGCCGCCGGGGGTGGAAGGAGGATCGTCCCCGGAGGCCGCATCGCCCGGAAAATGAACCCTCGACGCGGACGAAGCCGACTCCGGAGCCACCTCGCCTCAAGCCGCCGGACTCGGGGGCCGTCCAGACGACAGGTTCGCGGCCGTCGGCCGACTTCTCACCGCCGTGAGCGTCACCGTGGCCGTCGTGGCCGCTTCCCTCCCAAGCCCGCCAGCTCTTCCGAAGATGACGGTGAGGGCCGCTCTGGTGGGTCGGCGCGTGGCGCGATCCGCGGCAGCTTCGGGCCGGCCCGAAGGATAACTTGCAGTGGGAACCCAGAAGTCGCTATCATTTCGAACATCGTTGGAAGGCATCACTCGACCATGAGAGGATGCACCCTCAGCAGCCGGGATCGGGATCGTTGTCGTCTGTGGGCCGTCGATGAGATGAAGGTTGAACCGGACCAATTCGGCCCCAATGATGAGGCCGGTTCGTCACCATGACAGACGGGAATGCCGGGGCCTTGACACACTGACACGCTCGCACGTTGCCGAATCTCAAGCCCCCGCCACGCGCACGCCGCACTCTCAGAGCCCACCACCCGCTCGCCCCCGTCGTTGTCGCCCGTTCCCACACAGTCCCAGCAATTATGTTTTACGAACGAATGTTTCTCTTGTTTCTTGCCTTAGATGTCGTTTTTGGACCTAACTATGTTGGGGGCCTTGCCTCGAGAGAGGTCGGAGAGTGGAGGGTTGTGGACAAAGGATAAAATCGTGCATGAGGGGTTGACTGTGAGTTCCACTCCAATTATATTTGGGCCCCTGAGTCTCATCTCATTCTCGCCTCATGGGAATGGGGAAAATTCCGCATCCCACTACACGCCGCGTCCTCGACCTGTCCTAGATTCCGTCGGGGATGGTATCTTCCTCCTGGTCAAAACTTCCCCTGGGTTCCATCGGTAAAGTCCTGAGATTGATTGTCGTCAAGGCCTTGAGCATCGCTCGGATGACTCCTTGATCGTTCCGAATTGGCGGCCACCAGGTTGACACATGACGCAACAACTCGAATCGCACCTACGATCGCACTCGGATTCGGGCAAACTCGTCGAGGACTTCTTCAACGTCCTCGGGATCCTCAAGCGAGGATGGCGATTCATCGCGATTGCCGTCGCGATCTGCCTGACGCTGGCGATCATCCACGTGAGCCGGACCAAGCCGATTTACATGGCTTCGGCGCGCCTGCTAGTCCTCCATAAGGGGGGGCCGGCCATGAGAGTCTCCGGGGGCGGGGCGTTCGACTTCACGCGGGAGGCCGCCGACTCCCTCACGACCCAGGTCATGATTATCAAGAGCCCCGTGATCGTGCAGAAGGCCGTCGCGTCGCTGGGCCGGCCGGGCCTCACGGCCGGCGAGGTCATGGCGCGGCTGACGGTCACGCTCCCCGATCCGGACGCCAAAGTCGTCGACATCGCCTACAGGACCGAGACCGAGGGAGAGGCGGGTCAACTGGTCCATGCGATCATCGAGAGTTACGATCGCTTCCTGAAGGAGAATTATCAGAAGAATACGACCAGCTCGATCTCGCTGATCGAACATGCTCGCGACGTGCTGAACCGGGAGCTCAACGACCTCGAGAAGGGATACCTGGAGTTCCGCCAGAAGAACGCCTCCCACGACGTCGACGACAAGGGGCGTTCACGCGGCGACCGCCGGCTCGACGAGCTGGACGCGGCGGACAGTCGCGCGAAGCTCCACGAGCTGCAGCTTACGAGCAAGCTGAGATTGGCCGAGAAGATGGCCGCCCAAGGGATGGGGGACGCGGCGATCAAGGAAGCCCTCGGTAACATGACCGACTTGGTCGGGAATGAGAAATCTGGCACGGGCCAGGTCGATTCGGGCGACAAATCGGGCCCTTCCCTCTCCTATGAAAGCATCGCCGAGGAGCTGGGCGCCGTCGAGTTCAAACGCGCCATGGCCGAAAGCCTGGTCGTGAACCTCCGGGCCTCGGTGGAATCCTCGGCCCGGCCGATCCCGGAGACGGAAGTCACTCGGGCGTTCTACGCCGATCCGGCCGTCGTCGCGCTCCAGGGCGAATTGGATGACGCCGTCACGCATCATGCCAAGGTGCTCCGCCTGGCCGGCCGCAATGCCGGGGATCCGGCCCTTCGGGGGGCGGCGGAGCGTGCCCGCAAGCTCCGGAGCGACCGCGACCGGATGTGGAAGCAGCGAGGGCCGGAGATCCGGAGGCAATTGGCGTACGACGCGATGCCCGAGGAGAGGGCGGTGATCCGGAAGGCCCAGGTGGACCTGGTCCAACTGAAGGCGCAGGAGTTGGTCCTCCGCGAAAAGCGTGACCAGCTCCGGGAGGACCTACTCCGCCCGCTCCGCGTGAAGCGAGAGGGACTCGTCAAGGAACACGGCCCGGCGCATGTGAAGGTCGCGCGACTCGACGAGCAGATCGCCAAGATCGAGGGGTCGACGGCCAGGGCGGGCGCCCCGAGCGGGGACGGCCCGTCGCGTGCCCTGCTGGAATCGATCACGCAGAGCCTGGGATCGCTCAAGACGCTGCGAGAAGAGATCCAGAAGCAATTCGCGATGGATCGGGCCGACACCCAGAAGATGGATGTGACCCGGGTCGCCGAATCGAACCTGCGTAATAACCTCGAACGCCATAAGGTCCTGTTCCACCAGGTGGTGGACCAGCTCAAGCAGGCGCAGATCGGGAGCGATTTCGGCAGCGTCACGGCGGATACCCTCATCCCGCCCACGGTCGCGGCGGTCGGCCCCAAGATGACGCTGATCCTCCTCATGGCCCTGGTGGCCGGGTTCGGCCTCGGGGGGGGCGCGGCGTATCTGGCCGACCTGCTGGATGCACGGATCCGCACGCTCTCGGAGTTGCGGCGGGCGTTGGATCACTACGTGATCGGGCTGGTCCCGCAACTGCCGTCCGGGCAGGATGCCCTGGCCGGGGAGGTCGGCTTGATCAGCCACGCGCTCCCGCGTTCGGCCCTGTCCGAGTCCTATAAATCGATCCGGACGAACCTCGAATTCCTCCGACGCAACGGGGATGTCCGGGTCCTCCTGGTCACCAGCGCCGTCTCCGGCGACGGCAAGAGCACGACCGCCAGCAATCTGGCGATCAGCCTGGCACACGCGGGTCGAAAAGTCCTCTTGATCGACGGCGACCTTCGGCGCCCCTCCCTCCACAAGATCTACGCCCTCCGGCGAGACATCGGCCTGACCCAGGTCCTCAAGGACCACCTCCCGCTCCCGCGGGCCATCCAGCCGACCCTGGTCGAGAACCTGGACCTCCTCGCCGCCGGCCCGGAAGTCACCAACCCCGCGGAGCTGCTCACGTCGCATCGCCTGACCGAATTCCTGGACGAGGCGCGCCGGACGTATGACATCGTGATCTTCGACTCTTCTCCGCTGCTGGCCGTCGCCGACCCCTCCATCCTCGCGGTGGCGGCCGACAGGATTCTGCTGGTGGTCCGGTTCGCGGCGACGCGTCGCCACGACCTCGATCGCGTCGGGGACCTGCTCAGGACCTTGGGGACCCCCGTGATCGGGGCCGTGGTCAATGCGATCACGCAGGGGCAATCCGGGTACGGTTACCAGTACGGCTACGGGACCTACGGGTCGCCGGGCTCGGCCAGCGACCGGATCGGGAATTCGGGATCCGGCGTCCATGTCGCGCTGACCAACGGGAGGCACGAGATGACGGAATAGCTCGCGATGTCGGCGAATTCCTCCGGGAAAGCAGGGCCCTCTGACGGGCCTCGAGGCAGAGCCCGGCCCGATGGGCGGGGCGGCCCGGTGATACACCGATGCCGGTGGGCGCCAAGTGGCGCGATCGACCGCGTGGAAGCTCGGCCTCCTCGCGGATTCCCGTGAAGTCCCGTTCAAGGATCAAGGGTGCCGGGTGTACGCGACCCGATGCCATGCGGTGGGGAGGGCTATGGCCGGCCCGACGTCGAACCTCTCCCGGTTTGTCGCGAGCCCGAGGCCCGCGCAACCGACGGGGACGGAGTCCGCCCGGGGCGAGCTCGTGAGCCTCGGCACGGCGCCGAAGTCCGAGCTTCTTCTCTATGGACGATGTGCTGGTCCCAGAGATTACACCATGTTTAGCCTAACGCTTCTCGTCGCCCCGCTCGCCGCGTTCCTGATCGGCATGTGCGGGATCCGAACTATCCGCCGGGTCGCGCTGGCGGTGGGGTTCGTGGACAATCCCGACCGTCGGAGGAAACTCCAGGAGGCGCCGATCCCGCTCGGCGGAGGCCTCGCCGTGTGGTTGGCGACCTGGTCGGCATGGGGCATCAGCGCCCTCTGCGGCCACCCGACCGCCGGTGGGGCCGGGGATGCCGATTGGTTCTACCTGGCCCTTGCCGTCGCCTCCGCCGCGCTGCTGGGCGTGGGGGTGATCGACGACCGGTATGGCCTGCGCGGTCGCCACAAGCTCGCCGGCCAGGTCGTCGCGGCCGTCATCCTGGCGGGCTTGGGCCTCCGGATCGAGGCCTGGAGCTGCTTCGGTATCGAGGTCCAACTGGGGATTTTCGCCTTCCCCGTCACCGTTTTCTGGATCCTCCTCGTCGTCAACGCATTCAACCTGATCGACGGGATGGACGGCTTCTGCGGCAGCGTGGGCCTCGTCGCGTCGCTGGCGATCGCCTTCCTCGCATGCTGGTCGGGGCACGTGGAGGACGCGATCCTCGGGCTGGCCCTCGTGGGCGCATTGGTCGCGTTCCTCAGGGACAACCTCCCGCCGGCCAGGATCTACCTGGGTGATGCGGGGAGCATGACGCTGGGGATGATGATCTCCGCCCTGTCCGTCCGGGCCTGCTCCGTCGGTCCGAACTCCGCCGTATCGCTCCCGCTGCTGCTGGCGCTGTTGACCCTGCCGCTGCTGGACGTCGTGACCGCGATCGGCCGGCGTTGGCTCACGGGCCGCTCCCTGTTCACGACCGACCGCGGGCACATCCACCATCGGTTGAGGACGCGCCTCGGGAGCACGGTCGCGACGCTGGGCGTCGCCGTGGGCCTGGCGGTCCTCGGGGGCGGCGGGGCGGCACTGGCGAAGGCGTATGGCATGGGCGACCGCGTGGCCGGCCTCGCAGTCGTCGTCTCCGTCGGCCTGCTCGTGTGCACGAATACGTTCGGTGGATCCGAGTCGCGGCTCCTCTTCTTCCGCATCCAGACGGCCCTGTCGCCCCTGCTGGCGGGCGGGACGGTGCGACGAGGGGCGATCCGGCAGGAGTGCCGCCTCCACGGCGTCCGGGACTGGGCGGAAGTCTGGGACGCCCTGATCCGCAAGGCCGAGGCCGGTGGGGTCTGGCGGATCGAACTCGCCATCGACATGACCGCCGTCGGCGAGGTCTACCACGGCCTCTGGAGCCTGCCGACGGCCTCGGAGGACGTGCCGAACTGGTCGGTCGTCCATACCCTCCACGCCGGGGGGGTCCCGGCGGGGATCCTCCGCGTGGCGGGGAGCGTCGACGCCTGCCAGTCCCGCTATCTCGACAAGGTGCAGGAACTCGTCCGGGTGCTGGAGGGCCAGCTCGAATCGGACGACCTGCCCCCGGCCCGCTCGGCGGTCCCCTCGCCGTCGCTCGACGAGCTGTCCTTCACCATCCCGCTAAGCTCGGTGTAGCGTCCTCCCGTCCCGCCCGTCGGGGCGAGGTCGTCCGAAGCCGTCGCGGGGGATCGAGCGGCGCGTACCAGCCGTCCCCGTCATCATGGATAGGCAGCCCGGCATGACCATGTTGAGCCCGACCCGGAATATCCCGATGCATCGTCCCGACGTCGTTGGCGACTCCCGGCCGGGTGTGCCGACCGCGGGACCGCACGGATCTTCGCTGCGGATCGTCCATCTGGGTAAATTCTTCCACCCCGCCCACGGCGGGATCGAGCAGACGGTCCGGTCCCTGGCCCACATGCAGGCGAAGCTGGGCGCCTCGGTGCGGGTGATCTGCATGGATCACGAACGGGGGGGGGCGACCCGGATCGAGCAGGATGGGCCGGTCGAGGTCGTGCGCCTCCGCCGGGCCACGAGCTTCGCCAAGCTCGACCTCTGCCCCGACCTCTCGCGATGGATCCGCGAGTCCCGGGCCGACCTGCTCCACCTGCACACCCCGAACCCCTCGATGATCCTGGCGCTGATGCTCTCGGGCGATCGCAGGCCGCTGGTGGTGAGCCACCACAGCGACGTCATCAAGCAACGCCTGCGTCGCCTGCTCTTCGGGCCGCTGGAACGGGCCTGCTACGACCGCGCCCGGCTGATCCTGGCAATGTCGGCGCCCTACATCGGCGGGTCCGAGTTGCTCAGGCGCCACCCCGAGAGGGTGGACGTCCTGCCCATCGGCCTCGACCTCGCCCCCTTCCTGCACCCATCCCCCGAGGTCGTCGAGCGCGCCGATCACCTGAGGCGGACCCATCCGGGCCCGCTCTGGTTCTCCTGCGGCCGGCTCGTGTACTACAAGGGCTTCGAGACCGCGATCGAAGCCCTGCGGACCGTCCCCGGCACCTTGCTGATCGCCGGCGATGGGCCGGTACGCACGCGGCTGGAAGGGCTCGCGGCGAGGCTGGACGTGGCGGACCGGGTCCGGTTCCTGGGCAGGATCCCCCGCGACGAGGACCTCGTCGCCCACTACCTGGCCGCGGACGCCTACTGGTTCCCCTCGAACGCGCGCAGCGAGGCGTACGGGCTGGTCCAGGTCGAGGCCATGGCGAGCGGCTGCCCGGTGATCAACACCGCGATCCCGGACAGCGGCGTCCCCTGGGTCAGCCGCCACGAGGAGACCGGCCTGACGGTGCCGGTGGACGACCCGACCGCGTTCGCCGCGGCGGCCCGACGCCTCCTGGAGGAGCCCGGCCTGCGCGACCGCCTGGCCGCCGGCGCCCGGGCCCGGGCGATCGCCGAATTCCAGAGCGAGGCGATGGGCAGGCGGTCGCTGGCGCTCTACTCCGCCATGCTCGCGGCCGCACGACGGGACTCGGGCCCCGGCAGGGCGAGTCACCCGTGACCCCGCCGCGATCCGCCGGATGGGCGGTGCCGCGGGCGTCGGACGCCGATGGCGCCTTGATGCCCCCCGCCCCCGGCGCGGCCCCAGGCCTCTCGGTCCTGCACGTCTACTCCGGCAACCTGTACGGTGGGATCGAGACGTTGCTGGCGACCCTCTCGCAGCACGGCCATCTCGAACCGTCAATGCGGATGGAATTCGCCCTCTGTTTCCCGGGCCGGCTCCGCGACGAGTTGCGTGCCGCCGACTCCGTCGTCCACGACCTGGGGCCGGTACAAGCCCGATACCCCTGGACCATCGTCCGCGCCCGCCATCGCCTCGCCCGCCTGCTCCACGGACGTCACTTCGACTTGGTCGTCACGCACGCATGCTGGCCGCATGCGATGCTGGCGTCGACCGTGCGACGGGCGGGCCGGCCGATCGTCTTCTGGCAGCACGACTTCGTCGGGGCGGGCCACTGGATCGAGCGGCTTGCGGCCCGGACCCGGCCCGACCTAGCCGTGAGCAATAGCCACGCCAGCGCCGCGACGCTGCCCCGGCTCTTCCCCGGCGTGCCGGTCGAGGTCCTCTATTGCCCGGTGTCGCCCCCCGCGCCGTCGGTCGTTGAGCCGGACGAGCGGAGGGCGATCCGTCGCGAACTCGGCACCCCGGAGGGCGCGGTCGTCGTCATTCAAGCCTGCCGGATGGAACGGTGGAAGGGCCACGCGTGGCTCGTGGAGGCGCTCGGCCGGATGCGCGATCGCCCCGACTGGGTCGCCTGGATCGTCGGCGGTGCCCAGCGGCCGCACGAGCGCGCCTACCTCGCGGAACTGGAGGCCCAGGCCGCGGCGTCGGGCATCGCCGACCGGGTCCGCTTCCTAGGCCAGCGATCCGACGTGCGCCGGCTGCTCGCGGCGGCCGATGTGCATTGTCAGCCGAACACCGGGCCGGAGCCGTTCGGGATCGCCTTCATCGAGGCGCTCTACGCGGGGCTGCCGGTCGTCAGCACACGCATGGGGGGGGCCGCCGAGATCGTCACCGGAGATTGCGGCGTCCTCGTCGAGCCGGGCGACGCGGCGGCCTTGGCCGATGTGCTCCATCGGCTGATCGCCGACCCGTCGGCGCGGGCAGGGCTCGGCCGGGCCGGCCCGGCGCGGGCGGCCGAGCTGAGCGACCCGGGTCGGGTGCTGCGCCGGCTGTCGGGGCTGCTTTCCAACCGGGCCACTCGCAATGGAGATAGGTCGACGACATGAGCACGGTCACGAATCCGCCCGCGGTCGTTTCTCCGCGCCCGCCGGCCTGGGCATCCCTATCCGCCCTCGTCGTACGCCGGCTCCCCCTGGCTCGCTATCGGATGATGAACTGGTTGTGCGGGCGATCGTCGGATCGGTTCGTGGCCCGCATCCCGGGGTCGGCGCGGGGGCTTCGCTTCGAGTGCGACCTGCGCAACAGCCTGGCACGCGAAGTCTTCTTCACGGGGTGCTACGAGCCGCAAGAGTCGATGGTGGTCCGTCGACTGGTCGAGCAGGGGGGGACCTTCGTCGACGTCGGGGCCCACTGGGGGTACTTCTCGCTGATCATGGCGGAGCACGTCGGGCCCTCCGGTCATATCGTGTCGATCGAGGCCGACCCCCGCATCTTCGCGATCCTGGAGCGGAGCGTCGCCTTGAACGACCTGCCCCAGGTCCGGCTGGTGCACGCCGCGGCGGCGTCGGAGTCGGGGGTCCTCCCGCTCATCGGTTTCGATGCGCACGACGACAACTGGGGCACCTCGAGGATCGCCGGCGGATCGGCGCCGGTTGGTGCCTCATACCAGGTGCAGGCCCGGCGCGTCGACGACCTGCTCGACGAGCTGGGCTTGGATTCCGTCGACCTGATCAAGATCGACATCGAGGGGGCGGAAGCCCTGGCCCTGGCGGGCATGTCCGCCGGCTTACGTCGCGGCCGCTACCGGCGCCTGTTGCTGGAACTGCACCCGGCGCAGCTCACCGAGCACGGCACCGATGCCTCGGCGATCATCGAGGGCCTACTCGGGATGGGCTACCGTGGTTGGGTCATCGCCCACTCAACCGAAGACGTCCGCCGCGCGGCCTATACGCGCGGGTTGCCCGTCGACTCCTTCCTGCGGCCCCTGCGGTGGCCCGAGCCGCTCGACGCCTGGCCCCACTTGATCTTCGTCCTGGGAGACTGCCCCCTTTATGCCGAGGGCACTGAGACCGTTGAGAAGGGTAGCAGATGAATGACGATGGCATCCTCATGTCACAAATAAGACAGAGGGGGCAAGCGAATGGGTTCTGAGGCAGTTGGTCCTGCATTGGCGAAACGGGTCCACATCCCCGGGCTCGACGGCATCCGTGGGCTGGCCATAGGGCTCGTCCTCATCTCCCACAGCGTTATCTACGACGAGTTCAGCCATGTCCGTTCGATAGGGCTCAGCGCGGGGTACGCGGGGGTCTCGATCTTCTTCGTTCTCAGCGGCTACTTGATTACCACCCTGATCCTCCGCGAGGAAGATCGTACGGGTAGCATCTCCCTCGGCCTCTTCTACCTCCGCCGGGCGCTGCGACTCTTCCCGGCCCTATGGCTTTACCTGGTCGTCGTCGGGGTGATCTGGATCGCCGGTGGGCTGCCGCACCATCCCTGGCATAGCTTCGTCTCGTCGTTACTCTACACTCGCAACCTAGTCGGCAGGGGGCACGAGACCAGCCACCTGTGGTCTCTGTCTATTGAAGAGCAGTTCTACCTCCTTTGGCCGCTCGTCTTGGTCGGGCTGCCGCGTCGTGATCGAACCCGTTTACTCGTTGCACTGGGGTCGTTGATCGGCATCACCTTGTGGCGCATCTACGCCGCACGAACCGGGCTTGCGTCGGCGGGCGCCTTGTATATGCGTAGTGACTTTCGGTTCGATTCTCCACTCTTCGGCTGCGTCCTCGCCATGGCTCGACGGGTCGCACCGAGGACGGTCACCTGGTCGAATTCAACCCCGCTGAGAAGCGGCTTGCTGGCAGTCGTTGGGGTGTTTGGCTTGTCCGCGTGGGTCGGGATGAGACTGGGCGAGGTCGTGTACCCCGGGACCGACGCCACGGTGGTCTCCCTGATCGGGGTGGTGTTGGTGCTGTCCCAAGTCGGTGTGCAAAGCCGCGTGAGCGACTGGTTCGCTTGCGTACCCTTGGTCGCGTTGGGTCAAATTTCCTATGGGGTCTATCTGTGGCAGCAGCTGTTCTTGGGGCCTCGAACGCCTGGCTTCGAGAGCATCCGGACCTTTCCGATGGGCCTGCTGGCGACATTTGCTGTGGCTCTCACATCCTACTGGTGCTTGGAAAGACCACTCCTCCAGCTGAAAGACCGCAGGTTTCACAAGTCGGACGTCGGAGGGGACTCGAGTACGCCTGAGCAAGGACAGCAAAGAACCCCCAACTCCGCACACCCTAAGCTCTCGCCTTCGAATCACGCATGGTACCCTGTCGTCGCCCCAAACAAGTCATCCGCATAAATGTATCCGAGGATCATCCTGCCAAAAGAGGTTAAAGTAAATAGGATGGGGCATATAACCAAGGTGGTCCCCGTTGACTTGCCGGAGGCACCCACGTTTCACGACACCGAGACCCGAGCCCTCCAGAGCTTTGGCACCAGCGCCGAGTTGATCTATCAGCTCGTGGCCCGGACGATTCGGGAGCGGCATCGAGGCGTAGGGAACCCTGCTGGACGTGGGCTGTGGGACGGGTGGGCTTTGGAAGTACATTCGGGAGCGGTTCCACCTCTATGTCGGGGCCGACGTGATTCGATACGAGGGGTTCCCCGAGGGGGCAAAATTCCGGCCGGTGAACCTGGATACCGGCCGCATCGACTTACCCGATGGGACGGCGGACGTCGTCGCCTGCGTCGAGACGATCGAGCACGTGGAGAACCTCAGGGCGCTCGTCCGCGAACTCGCTCGGCTGGTTCGCCCCGGCGGGCTGGTCGTCGTCACCACGCCGAATCAAATCAGCCTGCTGAGCAAGCTGGGCCTGCTGGTGACGAACGAGTTCCCGGCCTTCCGGGAGCGGCCGGGGCTCTATCCGGCGCACCTCACGGCCCTCTTGCCCGTCGACCTGCTGAGGATGGCCCGCGAGTGCGGCCTGGCCGAGGCGGCGATCCGGTACAGCGACTCCGGCCGGATCCCCGGGACGAGCCTGCACTGGCCACGGCCCCTGGCGGGGCGGGCCTTCAGCGACAACGTCTTGTTGATGGCAC
>JAABUR0100006490.1_pt1 | contig 14257 bp, 11 predicted proteins | sample 5560091 | NCBI WGS metagenome assembly JAABUR01 (sample SAMN10711879, study PRJNA513375) | rock metagenome | isolation source: Antarctica rocks | place: Antarctica: Victoria Land, University Valley sud
CCCCGCAAACCTTTCGCATCAGGGAACATCGCCGACTCGGGGAGCCTTACGTCTTCCAGCTTGATGTCGCACTGGATGGAGGCGCGCATGGAGAGCTTGTTCTCGATGTTCGTGGCGGAGAAGCCTGGAGTATCGGTCGGAACCAGAAAACCCCGCACTCCATCGTCGGTCTGGGCCCAGATCACCGCAACGTCGGCGATGGAGGCCATCCCGATCCAACGTTTCGAGCCGTTCAGCATCCAGTCGGAGCCGTCTTTTCGGGCGAAGGTCTTCATGCCCGCGGGATCGCTTCCTGCCGTTGGCTCGGTAAGGCCGAAACAGCCGATCCTCTCTCCCTTCGCCATCGGCGGAAGCCACTCCTCTTTCTGCTCCTCGGAGCCGAACTTGTGGATGGCGGACATCGCCAGCGAACCCTGCACGCTCACGAAGGTGCGAAGCCCCGAGTCACCGGCCTCCAGCTCCATGCAGGCGAGGCCGTAGACGACCGCGCTCTTGCCGGCGCAGCCATACCCGGAGAGGTGCATCCCGAGCAGGCCCCTCTCCCCCATCTCGGGCACCAGTTCGCGAGGGAAGTGGGCATTCTCGAACCAGTCGTTTATGTTGGGTGAGATCCTCTCTCGCACGAAGGTCCTTATGTCCCCGCGAACCCCGATCTCCCCTTCCGAAAGATGGGCGTCTATGTTCAGCAAGTCACGTGGGTCAGGGGCTTTCGACGTTTCTTTCTGGCTGGAATCCGCGCTCGCGGTGGTCATCTCGGTGCCTCCGTATCCGCCTGCCTACCGGCAGGATTGTCCCACAAATACGGATACTGACGATGAACCCCCACACATATCTGCCCGCAGACAATCTCAGGCGCGTTATAGACTGTCGTGGTTTGGCGATGTCTTTTTCGAGGAGGCTGGATGTCCCGGATGGGCGAGGAGGAGTACAGGGAGTTCATGATGGAGGGGACGCGGACGGCAATGCTCGCCACCGTGCGCAAGGACGGAAGGCCGCACGTGGCCCCGATCTGGTTCGTCCTCGACGGGGACGACATCATCTTCAACACTGGCAAGGATACCGTCAAAGGACACGCCATCAGGCGCGAGGGCCGCGTGGCCCTGAGCGTGGACGATTCCACCCCACCCTACGCGTTCGTCACCGTCGAGGGCGGCGTCACGTACCAGGATTGCGCGGACATCCCGGAGGAGGGCCTGAAGTGGTCCACCCGCCTCGCCGCGCGCTACGTTGGTGAAGATCGGGCCGAAGCGTTCGGGCGCCGCAACGCAGTCCCCGGCGAGCTGGTCGTGAGGCTCACCCCGGAGAGGATCATCTCCCAGAACGACATGCTCGCCTAGAGCATTGCATTTGGAAGTTCCTCCACGAACCAGCCATTCGTTCTAAACTGCGTTCATGGACGAGGCGCGCAACGTACCCTTCGGCGATATGGAATGGACAGACGATGCCCCCGGAATCCGGGCTCGGGAGGCCGCGGTGGATGGAGCCCGCTGGGCGACCGTCGAGTATGGGGAGGGCGTCGGACGCGAGGATTGGTGCGAAGAAGGGCATCGGGGGTTCGTGATCTCGGGCCGGATCGAATACCAGTTCGACGACGGTCGCGGGCCACTCAGGGCCTCGAAAGGCGAGGCATTTCTGCTTCCTCCGGCTCCGCCCGGCAACGGGGCGCACCGGGGTCGCAACATAGCTCCAGGGCCGACACACCTCTTCCTCATAGGCGACCGACCAGAGGGTTAGCTGCTTGCTCCCCCTCGAAGGCGTGAAGGTGCTCGACCTCTCACGGGTTCTCGCTGGCCCGTACGCGACGATGACGCTGGCCGACCTCGGGGCTGACGTACTCAAGGTCGAGCATCCCGAGCGCGGCGACGACACCCGTCACTGGGGACCGCCGTTCGCCGGAGAGGGTGAAGATCGCCAGTCAGCGTATTTCCTGGCCGTGAACCGTAACAAACGCTCCACCGGGGTAGATCTGAAATCACCGGATGGTCTGGGGCGAGTCAAGGAACTCGCCGCGAACGCCGACGTGCTCATAGAGAACTGGCGGCGCGGCGCCCTGGAGAGGCTCGGCCTCGGCTACGAAACACTCAGGGAGACGAATCCCGGCCTCATATACTGCTCCATCACCGGCTTCGGCCCTGGCTCCGATGAGGACAGCCCAGGCTACGACTTCCTGGTGCAGGCGAGAGCAGGGATCATGGGCATCACCGGCTTCCCCGACTCCGAAGGCGGATCTCCGACGAAAGTCGGGGTCGCCATCGCGGACATCGTGTGCGGGCTGCAAGCCTCGACAGCCATCCTGGCCGCGCTGCATCGGCGCTCGGAGACCGGGGAGGGAGCCAGGATCGAGGTTCCACTCTTCGAGAGCACGTTCTCCTGGCTGGCCAATCGCGCCCAGGAATACCTCCTCACGGGTGAGGACACAGGCCGCCTGGGAAACGCCCATCCAACCATCGTCCCATACCAGTCTTTCTCAGCCTCGGACATGGACCTCGCCGTCGCGATCGGCAACAACGCCCAGTTCGCGAAGTTATGCGAGGCTGTCGGACGTCCGGATCTCGCACAAGATGAACGCTACGCCACGAACCCCGACCGCGTCGCCAACCGGGATACGCTCGTCGCCGAGTTGCAGGGTGAGTTCTCGAAGCGGAAGGCTGAAGAGTGGATCAGCACTATCCGGGAAGCCGGAATCCCATGCGGCCCGGTCAATACATTGTCCGACGTTTTCTCGGACGAACACGTACTCGGCTCTGGCATTCTGCAAGAAGTGGACCATCCTGCCGCCGGAATGCTGAAGATGCTCGCCTCACCGGTGCTCGTGGATGGAGAACGGCTCCCGATCCGTCGTCCCCCACCGACCCTCGGGCAGCACACGAATGAGGAAGCCTGAGTCAGATCTACTCAGGAATCCTCTGAGACCACAGCCACGGGCCTGACTGGCGATCCCGTGGCCCCGACGAACTTGAGCGGCGCGCACACGAACTCGAAGCGGTAGTGGCCCGAGGCTGCCAGATCGTCCAGTTGCAGGTTCTCGACTATGTAGATGCCGTGGCGGGCCAGCAGGATCAGATGTCCAGGCAACGCGTATCCGAGGTCAGGGTCAACCACGCCGGGCACGTCCCAGGCCATATTATCCGCGCCGACGGCCAGGACCTGTCTCTCGGCCATCCAGTAGGCGGCGCTCGCGTCCATCCCAGGCCCATCAAGGTAGCGTTCGGGGGCTTCCCAGTGGCGGGACTGACCGGTTCGGACTAGCGCCACGCTCCCCGGCTCGACGGTGGCCCCCTGCCGCTCGCAGCACCTTTCGAGGTCTTCGGCGCTCACTGCATGGCCGGGTTCCAGGCACTCGACGCCCTCGGCCGCCGCCACGTCGAGGAGAACTCCAGGCGCCATGATCGGGGGTATCTCCTCGACACCGTGCCTGGTGAAGCCGCGGGCAGATTGCACGGTTCCGTCAACCGGGATGCCGCCGCAGAGCACGAGCGAATCAGCCTGATGAGATAGGGCGTCGATGTGCGTTCCGGTGTGCTCGCTCATGATCAAGATTCCCGCGGCCCCGGTACGGGGACCGGTCTCCTCGGGGCGGTACTCATCCTCGTGGTGACGGTGAAGCAGATACGAATACCCGGCTTGCTGATGCGCTGGATGGATCGGCATCCCCTGCGTGCGAGGCTGCTCCAGATCGAAGACCCGGGGCGGGCCGTTCTGCCTGTCGTGCATCAAAATCCTCCCTATGTGTGACCTTCCCTGTTACCCACTTCCAGTTTGCTGGCCCGTGGGTTCAGGGTCAAACCAGCCGACCGCTTGACTAAAGTTCGCAAGTCCCGCTAGTATCGGGGGCGGGGAACAAAAACCGCGAGGGAGGGCGACGTGGAGAGAGCGGGCGGCGAGCACACCGGGATGCCAACCTCGATACGCCAGGTCGTCGCGGCGAGCTTTATCGGCACCACCATAGAATGGTACGACTACTTCATCTTCGGGACGGCGGCCGCGCTGGTCTTCCCCGCGCTCTTTTTCCCGGACTTCTCGGAGCTTGCGGGCACGCTTCTCGCTTTCTCGACCTTCGCCGTAGGCTTCGCGGCCCGTCCATTGGGCGGCTTGATCTTCGGCCACTACGGTGACAGGCTGGGGCGGAAGACCATGCTCGTCGTGACGCTCCTGATCATGGGCGTCGCCACCTTCCTGGTCGGGTGCCTGCCGACCTTCGACACCATCGGGATCTGGGCGCCGATCATACTCGTCGTACTTCGCCTGTTCCAGGGCATCGGGCTCGGCGGCGAGTGGGGCGGCGCCGTGCTCATGGCCGTCGAACACTCCCCCGAAGGCCGCCGCGGCCTGAACGGAAGCTGGCCGCAGAGCGGGGCCCCAGCCGGACTGGTCATCGGAACCGGCGTCTTCGCCATAGTTTCGGCGCTGGCTGGCGACGCCGCGTTCGGCGCGTGGGCGTGGCGCATACCGTTCCTTCTCAGCTTCATACTGGTGGCGATCGGGCTGTTCATCAGGCTCAGGATTCTCGAAAGTCCAGCGTTCAGGCAGGTTCAAGAGTCCCAGACCGAAGCCCAGACGCCGATAGTTGACGTGTTTCGAACGTATCCGAAGAACCTGATACTCGGCGTTGGCTCACGAATCGGCATCGACGCCTCTTTCTACATCCTGGCCGTCTACTCGCTGACTCACATTTCGACCAACCTTGGCCTGCCTTCGAGCGTCGGCCTGACGGCTATTGCGGTGGCCGCGCTCATCGAGGTCTTCACCATCCCCCTGTTTGCCTCGCTGTCCGACCGGATAGGCCGAAGACCGCTCCTGATTGCGGGCGCCGCGTTCCTCGCGGTCTGGACGTTCCCGTTCTTCGGGCTGCTCAATACGAAGTCCTCCATCCTGATCGTGCTTGCGACCATCGCCGGGTTGAGCCTCGGGCACGCCTGCGTGTACAGCGCCCAGGGGGCCTTCTACGCCGAGTTGTTCGGCACGCGGGTGCGCTACAGCGGGGCCTCGTTCAGCTACCAGATCGCCGGCATCTTCGGGGGCGCCCTCGCCCCGATCATCGCGACCTCGCTGTTCCCAATCGGGGGTACGGTCCTGATCGCCGTGTACATAGCGGCCCTGTGCGCCCTGAGCGTCCTCTGCTACTTCCTCGCGGAAGAGACCTTCCAGAAAGACATCTACGAGGACGATCCCGAGGAACGCCAGCTCGTCTCGGAACAGGCTTAATTCGGCTTGAAAGACATCAGGCTCGGGGTGGACGTGGGCGGCACGTTCACGGATCTCGTCGCCCTCTCCGAGGGAACCCTGATCACCGCGAAAGTCCCGTCCACTCCGCAGGACCAGTCAGAAGGCGTGATGGGCGCCATCCAGACCTCAGAGGTCGAACCGGACGCCGTCCTCGCCCTCGCCCACGGTATGACGGTCGCCACGAACGCCCTGCTGGAACGACGAGGCGCCCGTACGGCGCTCGTCACGACGGAGGGCTTCAGGGATATCCTGGAGATAGCCCGCCAGAACCGACCAGCCCTCTACGACCTGACACACGACCGCCCCCCACCGCTCGTACCGCGAGAGCTTCGCTTCATGGTCAGCGAGAGGATGGGGCAGGAAGGTGAGATCTCCCCCCTCGACGAAGACAGCCTGAAAGCTGCCATCTCAAGCGTCGAGGATGCAGAGGTGGAGGCGGTCGCGGTGTGCCTGCTCTTCGCTTTCATGCACCCTGAGCACGAGCGGCGCGTCGGGGAAACGCTCAGGGAAGCCATGCCAGACCTTCACGTCTCCCTGAGCAGCGAGGTGTTGCCCGAGTTCAGGGAGTACGAGCGATTCTCGACCACCGCCGCTGACGCATATCTCGCGCCCAGGCTCGCCGCCTATTTCTCGAACCTGGCCGAGAAGGCTGAGGAAGCCGGTGTTCCGGGACCCCTGATCATGCAGTCTTCAGGCGGCGTGGTGCCGCTTGAGGATGCCATATCCGACGCTGCGGGCTGCGTTCTATCCGGCCCGGCCGGGGGCGTAGTGGGTGCGGCCTATATGGGCGAGAAGAGCGGCTACCACGACCTTCTGACCTTCGATATGGGCGGAACCTCGACCGACGTTGCACCTATCATCGAGGGTGAGGCCCAGACCACCACGGAGACCGTGGTCGCGGGAGTGCCGATCAAACTTCCAATGGTGGACGTGCACACGGTCAGCGCGGGTGGCGGTTCCGTTGCCTGGTCCGACCCTGGCGGTGCGCTGCGTGTCGGCCCGCATTCGGCTGGCGCGGAGCCCGGTCCCGCTTCATACGGCAAGGGCGGCGGGGAGCCGACGGTGACGGATGCGAACCTATTCCTCGGGTACCTTGCCGACGGCACGGAGCTGGGTGGTGAGGTAGTGCTCCAGCGCGAGCTATCTGGGAAGGCGCTTTCAGACCTGGGTGGGAAGCTCGGGCTTGATGCAGAGGAGGCGGCGCTCGGGATACTGAGGGTTGCGGATGCGGAGATGGTAAGGGCGCTGCGTGTGATCAGCGTCGAACGCGGCCTTGACCCGCGCGACTTCGCCCTGCTCGCCTTCGGGGGCGCTGGCGGTATGCACTCCTGCTCGCTGGCAGAGGAACTCGGTATCAACACGGCGCTCGTTCCACGGGCCGGTGGCGTACTCAGCGCGCTAGGTCTCGCCATCTCCGACCTTCGCCGCGACTACGTGAACCCTTATCTCACCGATCTGGAGGAAGTAGACGAGGAGACGTTCGAGAACAGGTTCGTGGAGATGAAGAATACCGCCGCGAAAGATCTGGATGAACCGAAGTACACCCGCCGGGCTGACCTCCGCTATGCGGGGCAGTCGTTCGAGATCACGGTGGATGCGGGCTCTCTCCAGAAGCTGGAGTCCCGCTTCCACGCATCCCACGAACAACGCTACGGCTACAGGATGGATGACGAAGCCGTGGAACTCGTGAACCTGCGTCTCATCGCCACAGTCCCCGTCGAGAAACCGGAGTTACACGAACCGGCGGCGGAAAGTGAACCGGAATCCGGTTCACGAAAGGCGAACTTCGACGGCGAGTGGCTGGAGGTGGCAGTGCTCGACCGGGAGACGATGGGCGAGGGCTCGGAAGTATCGGGACCAGCGATCGTCGAGTTCAAGGAATCCACTTGCGTAGTTCGGCCCGGCTGGCGAGGGGCGGTTGACGGCGTCGGCACGCTGGTACTGGAGAAAGAATGAGCGGGCAAAAGCTGGATCCGGTGACGCTCTCGGTGCTGGCGAGCGCGCTTGCCGGGATCGCGGAGGAGATGGGCGCCGTCCTCATTCGAGGCTCGTATTCCTCGAACATCAAGGAGCGGCGCGACTGCTCGACGGCGCTCTTCGACGATCAGGGACAGATGGTCGCCCAGGCTGAACACATGCCGGTCCACCTCGGTGCGATGCCTGAGGCAGTCGCGGCGATCATGACGCGCGACCCGGAGCCGGGCGACGTATTCGCCATCAACGATCCGTACTCCGGCGGCACCCACCTTCCAGACATAACCCTCGTCTCCCCCGTCTCGGACGATGACGGTGAGATCGTCGGCTACGCCGTCACGCGGGCGCACCACTCGGACGTGGGTGGGATGCGGCCAGGCTCCATGCCCTCCGACTCGCGTGAGATCTACCAGGAGGGGATCGTCATCCCGCCGATCCGTCTCGTGCGCAGTGGCGAGTACGTCAGGGACGTGCTCGACCTGCTGCTTGCTAACGTCCGTACCCCTGACATCCGGCGCGGCGACCTGCGCGCCCAGATCGCCGCCAACAACATCGCCGAACAACGCGTCCGGGAGCTGATGGAACGTCGGGGCAGGGATACGGTACTGGCGGCTTTCGAGGAGGTGATCTCCTACGCCGAGAAGCGCACCCGCGAGGCCATCCGCGAGCTGCCTGACGGCGAGCACTCCGCCGAAGACTACATGGAGGGAGATGGCGTCACCGACGAGGACATCCCGGTTCGGGCGACAGTTCGGATAGAAGGCGACACCATGACCATGGACCTCACGGAGACCGCCGATTCGGTGGCGGGCAATATCAACTGTCCGCTGCCCGTCACACGCTCGGCCTGCTACTTCGCTTTGCGCGTCCTGTTGCCGAAGGATATTCCCGCCAACGCAGGAACGTACGTGCCGTTGGAGATCAAAGCCCGGGAAGGAAGCCTGGTCAACGCCACATACCCGTCGGCGGTTGTGGCAGGTAACGTGGAGACGAGCAACCGCATCGCGGACACGGTACTCATGGCGCTCTCGGGGTTCGCACCTGAGAGGGTTCCGGCCCAGGGTCAGGGGACTATGAACAACGTTATCATCGGCGACCCAGGCTGGACATACTACGAGACCATCGGCGGCGGGCAGGGCGCTGGTTCGGATGGCCCCGGTCCTTCAGGCGTCCACATCGGGATGAGCAACACGCTGAACACCCCCATCGAAGCCCTCGAACTCGAGTACCCCATGCGGATCGAACGCTACGAACTGCGCTACGAATCTGGTGGCGCCGGGGCAAACCGGGGCGGCGACGGCATAGTCCGTTCCGTCCGCGTTCTGGAACCGGCGAGCCTCTCCCTATTGACCGACCGCCGCAGACACCCGCCACAGGGGAGCCAGGGTGGTGAACCCGGCGAGGTGGGCAAAAATCTCCTCAACGGCGAGGAATTGCCGCCCAAGATCAGCCGGGAACTCGAAGCTGGAGATATCGTCACGATCCAGAGCCCAGGCGGGGGAGGCTTCGGTAAAGCTCAGGGGCAGGTCTGAAGCTCAACTCCAGGGCAAGCTGCGAAATAGAAACGTGTTCGAAATATCGGGGAGATCCTGACCTACAATTTCCTGGGCTTTTCGGATATTTTCCCCGCATAACGCCCTTGTTATACAACCGTTACCAAAAAAGTACCGAAGTGTTACCCGCTTGTCGCCGTAACGTAACGCAACTTCTCTAAAGTTCCAGATATGGCGGCCAGGGAGGCCGGTAAATGGAGGGGGAGAAGGAGTGCGGAGATGATGAGGACGGGCAAGGTTATTGCGGCGGTGGCGACGATGGCGATTCTCTCGACGGGCACGGCTTTCGCGGCCATGCCGAATGGCACCTCCGGCGACGACCTCCTCTCCGGCACGGTGAATGCGGACCAGATCGACGGTCGCGGAGGCAACGACACGATCAACGGTCGCGATGGCGACGACTCCTGGCTGAACGGCGGCTTCGGTGACGACACCATCTTCGGCGGCGACGGCAGAGACAGGATACGCGGTTCCGCCCCGGTGAACGGCCACGACAACGGCGACAAAGGCTCAGACACCCTCTCCGGCGGCAACGGCGGCGACTACATTCTCGGCGGCCTTGGCGCCGACGACATCTCTGGTGGCCCTGGCGCCGACGACATCTTCGACGGCGCCGGAGAGTTCGGCACAGACCGGTCGGTGGACACCATCTCAGGCGGTCCTGGCAACGACACAATAGTCGCGGCCAGCGGTGCGAAGGCCAGGGACATCATCCAGTGCGGCAGCGGCCAAGACGTGGTCAACGCCGACAAGGGCGACGACGTGGCCGACGATTGCGAGAAAGTGTTCTTCTAAACTATCCTTCAGAGAACGAAAAGAGGGACCGGGAAGAATCCCGGTCCCTCTTTCTTTGGGTAAGCCCATCCGAACGCGGGATTATTGAAACTCGCCGTGGTCCCAAGTCTCTATCCACACGTGTTGGCGCAGGCTCTCGTGATCCAGCGGCAGCCCCGTAACCAGGGGCAGAAAGTACAGGGTGAACGCGAAAGCGAGAACCGTATAGAAGACTACAATCCATGGTCCCCACCACCTGTACCTCCACAGCAGGGTTAGCCAGTACGTCAGGGCAAGCAGGGCGAAGGCGTATCCCGGCAGGTAGTTGTACACGTAAGGGATGCGGGTTCCTGGTATCCACGGCAGCATGAGGAAGGCATAGCCCATCACTATCGGGACTAGTTGATGGTCGGCGAGCGGCTTTCTGAAGATAAGGCGGCGGATGATCTCTCCCGCCCCGGTGAGAACCGCGAGCGTGCTGCTCCACCACACGAAAGGGTTGCCGATGGCGAGGAAGACGAGGTCTTTGCCAGCCGCGTTGGTATCGTGGAAGAAGATGATCGGACGCCCAAGCAGCGGCCACGTCCACCACTGCGACCCCTCGCTGTTGGGGATGGACCTGCCCGCGTTGCGGAGGGCCTGCTTGTGCCACTCGATTACGTTCATCACCGTGTTCTGGTTGCTGAAGGTGTCGAACGGGCCTGTCGGGTTCCAGATCTGGCCTGCGAACACGACCAGTATGTAGACCACGGCGGAGATGCTCAAGCTGGCGAGAAAAGGCCGGAAGAGCCCCTTGTGCCACAGGATATATCCGATGGGGATGGCAATACCGAGCACAGCCCATTTGATGGCGATGGTCAGCCCGAGCAGCAGCGCGGGCCACACCAGTTGATCCCGGTTCTCGGCCCGCAGCGCCATCAAAAACGTAGCCAGCACGAAGAATACAAGGATGCCGTCCAGCAGACCCGTGCGCGAATAGATTATGAAGATCGTCTCCCCCCCGAAGAGGGCGGCGAGCAAGATGGCCGGAACGGAATCCCCAAAATATCTACGCGCGAAGACCGCCGCCAGCACCACCAGCGCGCATCCGAACACCGCTGGCATAAACCGCCATCCCAACGGGTCATCGCCGAACATAGCGATGCTGACGGCCAGGATGAACTTGCCGAGGGGAGGATGCAGGTCGAAGAAAGGGACGCCCTTCAGATAGTCTCTGGCGAAGACTGGAAAGTAGATCTCATCCCACATCCGCTTGTTGGGGAAGGTAATGTCGAATACCCGCGCCCACCATCCCACCAGGATGGTGAGCCCGGCCACGAACAGAAGCGCATAGTAAGCCCAGACTCTGCGATGCTCCGGGGAGGCTTTCACGCGCCACACCGTACTATGTTTCACCGGAGTTTGCCGGACGAAGTTCCGGGCGCCCTTCCGTCTAGCCAGGGACTGTGCGTTCGCGCAGAACCATGGCTCTCCCTGCCAGTATGGCAGCCGCCGCAAGCAGGGCGACGCCAGCACAGAGCAGCCAGGCCATCGAGTACGAGGTCCCCTCGACAACGAACCCGAACAACAGCGGCCCGAGGGCCGCCGACGAAGCCCGGCAGCCCTTTGACCCATGCGCGGAAGTTCCTGGCCCCATCCGAGGCCACGCTGCCCGGCACCTTTTCGTGCAAGGCCACCCTGCAGAACATCTACCTATCTCCTTCTCCGTACATACGGCGCGAACGTAACGATAACGGTCCTCGAAAGGCGGCGCATCTACCAGAAGGTGAACAGGCTGCTGCAAACCCCTGCTTGCTCCTGCCCGGCGCCTTCTACGGGCGACGGAGGAAGCACCGTCCCTCGGCGCTCTGTGTCTCGTTCGGAGGCTAGGATCGCTGCGAAGGCCACTTTTTCAACACACTGTCACCTCCCCTACAGCATCAGTTAGCTCGTTCGTGGGCTACCCTTCCGGTGGAGCGAGGAAGGGAGCACCATGGTTGTGCGAGATGGGGACGTCGAGCCACCGACTATCGGCGGATGGTCGAAGGCGTTGGGACAACTGCATCGGCGCGTAGGCCATCGCTTCGCTCGCTCGGAAGCCAGGGAGCGAGTCAAGCGCTACCTGTTCGGGCTGCTCGGGAGGGTAGAGCGCAAGAACGGCTGGCAACTCGCCGAGGCCATCGGGGAGCACGACCCGCAGGGCGTCCAGCGCCTGCTGAACTCGGCCAAATGGGACGCCGATGAGGTTCGCGACGACCTCAGGGAGTACGTGCTCGAGCATCTCGCCGACGAGGAGACGGGCGTGCTCATCGTGGACGAGACCGGCTTCCTGAAGAAGGGAGAGAAGAGCGTGGGTGTGGCCCGCCAGTACACGGGGACCGCTGGAGACACGGTCAACTGCCAAGTCGGGACATTCCTGGCCTACTCCTCCGAAAAGGGCGCGGCCTTCCTCGATCGTGCTCTCTACCTGCCTAAAGCATGGACGAACGAACCCGCCCGCAGAGCGGAAGCCGGCGTTCCCGTGGAACTCGTCTTCCGCAACAAGATAGAGCTGGCCGAGGAGATGCTCGAGCGTGCCTTCGCGGCCGCCGTGCCCGCGAAGTGGGTCGTAGCGGACTCCTTCTATGGGAGATCCCACGCTTTCAGGGTGTGGCTGGAGGAGCAGAGTCGCCCCTACGCGGTGATGGTCCCGAAGACCAACGCGGTGCCCTTGGGCGGGCGCAAAAAGAAGATAGAGCAGCACGTCGAGCGGTTGTCCGAAGAAGCCTTTTCGGAGGTGCGCCCCGCTCGGGACGCCAACGGCAGACGCCCGTGGGAGTGGGCGTGCCTGAACCTCGCGGCCGATCCCGAGAAGGGTATGCGGCGCTGGCTCTTGGTCCGCAGGAGCACCGACGACCCCGAGGACCTGGGCTTCTACCAAGCCTACGGCCCCGAGGGGACGCCGATCGAGGAGTTGGTGCGGGTGTGCCAGGACCGTTGGGCGATTGAGGAGTGTTTCGCGGAGGCCAAGGGTGAGGTGGGCCTGGATCACTACGAGGTCAGGAAGTGGGACGCCTGGCACCGCCACGTCACCCTCTGCCTGCTCGCCCACGCCTTCCTTCTCGTCATTCGCCTCGGCGCCAGCGACGAAGAAGACGCAGGAGGCAGAGGCGGAAAAAGGGGGGTCTTGACCCAGACCTGATCCCGCCGACCGTGCCGGAGGCGAGGAGGCTGGTTCTCGCGATGGCCGCGCCGAAAAGACGAAGACGCTTCCTACTGGAATGGTCGACGTGGAGGCGGGCGCACCAGGCGGTGGCGGCCCGCTGCAGGCGAAGCCAGGCAGGAGGCCTGGCAGCTAAACTCGCCGCGAGAGTCACGGCTGGCAGAGAAGGACCGCCCGAGGCGGTTACGATCGCGCCAGAAGAGGCGAGACTCACCGACGAGCAATGGATAGTGGTTCGCCCCCTGCTGCCACCGCAGAGGGGCGAGACAGGCAGGCCGCCCAACGACCATCGCATCGTACTCGGCGGCATACTTTGGGTGGCGAGGACCGGATCGTCGTGGCGAGAGATGCCTGAGGAGTACGGCAAGTGGGAGAGAGCCTACCGACGCCACGAGCTGTGGATGAAGCAGGGCTTGTGGCAGCGTATCCTTCGAGTGTTAGGAGAAGAAGATCTGCCGGGACCGGCGACAAAGAAGCCTAAGTGATGCTGTAGGGACCCCCCAGCCTGTTGAAAAACTCCTCCATGCCCCTTTCCGAGTCCCGTTAAGGGCTCAAAACCCCGCTTTTGTAGTGTTTTGGCCAAACCGAGCCAGGAATAACGCAACGCCGGGCTACAGCCGAGCCTGGCAGAAACGTAGAAATTCTTGGCCGTGTACGTACCCGCCAAACATGTCCGCCGGTGGGAGATTAGCGGTGAAAGTCACTAGGTCTTCGCTTAGTCTTTGTTTACAGGAGTAACGCCATGCAATCAGGCCGCGCAAAGGAGGGATCGCCATGGCCAAGCTGATATCCTCGGCGATCACGTCGCTCGACGGCTACATTGCGGACGAGGACGGCAGCTTCGAGTGGGCTGAGCCGCCCGAGGACGCGCACGCCTTCGTCAACGACCTCGAGCGGCCGGTCGGCACCTACCTCTACGGCCGCCGAATGTACGAGACGATGGTCTACTGGGAGACCGCCCACACCGCGGCGGACCATCCAGTCGAGCAGGACTTCGCAGAGATATGGCAGGCGGCCGAGAAGGTCGTGTACTCCACGACGCTGGAGACGGTATCCAGCGCGAGGACACGGATCGAGCGAGCCTTCGAACCCGACGCGATCCGGGGGATGAAGGCATCGGCGGAGCGTGACATCAGCGTGGGCGGTCCCGACCTCGCCGCCCAGGCGTTCAGGGCCGGGTTGGTCGACGAGTGCCACCTGTTCGTCGCGCCCATCGTGGTGGGAGGGGGCAAGCCGGCCCTCCCCAAGGATGTTCGCGTGAAGCTCGAACTGCTTGACGAACGCAGCTTCGAAGGCGGCATGGTCTACCTCCGTTACCGCACCAGGACGTAAACAGACGGAGACGCTCCCCGAGGATCGCCACCTCGAATCAGGCAAGTCACCCGTGTCGTTTCTGCCATCCTCCGCTGCGGCCATATGGTGCGCTATTTTTGGCCGAGTTTGGCACCGGTGTGTTGTAAGCGTGGCAGAGGGAGCGAGCGTCGCGAAGTAATGCGAGGGCACCCGGCGGACATGGCGACGCTACGCCTGGACTATGAAGCGAGGTTGG
>JAABUR0100006492.1_pt1 | contig 14253 bp, 7 predicted proteins | sample 5560091 | NCBI WGS metagenome assembly JAABUR01 (sample SAMN10711879, study PRJNA513375) | rock metagenome | isolation source: Antarctica rocks | place: Antarctica: Victoria Land, University Valley sud
GAGTGCGGCGTTGCCCGGGTGGTAGAACTCGGCGAAAAACCGCTTCAGGTCGTCGAGCGTCGCGCGATCCAGGTCGCCCATCGAGCCGATGACCGACCAGGAATAGGGGTGGCCCTTCGGGAAGAGGTTCGCCAGGATCGTCTCGCCGGCCAGGCCGTACGGCACGTTCTCATACGACTGCCTGCGCTCGTTCTTGACGACCTCGCGCTCGGTGTCGAACTTCGCCTGGTCGAGCGCCGAGGGGAGGAAGCCGAGCCGCTCCGCCTCCAGGTAGAGCGCCCGCTCCAGGTAGGGGCTGGGGACCGTCTCGATGTAAGCGGTCAGGTCCTCGCTGGTGAACGCGTTCGACGAGGCCCCCGCCTCCTGGAGCGGGATGTCGAAGTTGGGGACGTTGCGGGTCCCGCGGAACATCATGTGCTCGAAGAAGTGGGCGAACCCCGTCCTCCCGGCGCGCTCGTCCTTCGAGCCGACGTGGTAGGCGACGCAGACCGAGACCCGCGGGACGGCCGGGTCGCGGTGCAGGACGACCTTCAGGCCATTGGGGAGGCGGTACGCCTCGATCGCGAGGTCGGGAGGCGTGGCCGCGGGCGCGGCGGCGATGGCGGACAGGGGAGCGAGCGCAAGAATCCAAGGCGTCAGGCGAATGATCATGGTTTCTCGTGTCGCTGGGTAGAGGAAGGGAAGATGGCGCCCCGGGCGTCAACCACTGGCGAGGCCGTAGCGGGCGACGATCACCGTGACATTGTCGGGACCGCCGCGCTCCAGGGCTCGCTCGACCAGGAAGCGGCAGGCGTCCTCGGGCTCGGGGTGCAGGGCGAGCGTCTCGGCGATCTCCTCGTCGCCGACGGGCTCGGTCAGGCCGTCCGAGCAGAGCAGCAGGATGTCGCCGTGATCGACCGTCAGCTTGTGGATCTCGGCGTGGACCCCCTCGCGCGGGCCGCCGATGACGTTGGTCACGACATTGCGACGCGGGTGCGTCTTGGCGTCCTCCGGCGCGAGCACGCCGCCGCTGACCATCACCTGCACGAGCGTGTGGTCGCAGGTCAACTGCTGCAGCTCGCCGCGACGGTACAGGTAGGCGCGCGAGTCGCCGGCATGAACGATGTAGAGGTCGCTGGAGACGCTGTAGACCATCGTGAGCGTCGTCCCCATGCCGTGCAGGTTCGGGTTGGCCCGGGCACGTTCGACCACCGTCCGGTCGGCACGCTCGAGGCCCAGGCGCAGCTCGTTGAAGAGCGCATTCTCTTCGGTGGGGCTGATGTGGAAGAACCACTTGAGCGTATTCAGGACGAACGTCTCGACGCTGAGGACCGCCAGCGAGCTGGCGCGTTCCCCGGCGGCCGCCCCCCCCATGCCGTCGGCGACCACCATCAAATAGCCCTCCTCCTCGGAGAAGAGCATATTGCCGTCGTCGGGCAGGCTGGTCTTGCAGACCGACATCGACTTGGCGAGCCGGGCGACCAGGAAGTGGTCTTCGTTGTTAGCGCGGACCTTGCCCGGGTGGGTCATCGCCCCGAACCCGAGCCTTACCATGGCGTGCGCCCTGGTCCCATGTTCGCCGGTCGAATCGCCGAGGTTCACGGAGGGCGGTTGTGGGCTCGACATGATCGCGGTCCTCTCCCTGACTAACTGCGCGAGTCCCTGTCAGTGGCCATGGATTCGACATTAAGGCAAAACCCAGGCCGCGACAAGACGCCCCGGGTAATGGACCCCGGCCCCACCGACCCCGAAGGCGGTATGAGGTCGGGCAAACCGAGGGGAAGGGGCCGGCGGCGAACCACCCGGACCCCTATGAGAGCGGGACTCGTGCTGCTATCATTCACCGCGTCGTTGCCGCGGCCGGACTCGCGAGCGGCACGAAGGATTCCACTTCATTCTATGGACGGAGCCCAGTGATGAGCCGCAGACTCTCCACCGCCCTGCTCGCCGTCGTCGTATTCGCTCCGGCGTCCCACGCCTATCAGGGGCCGCTCCAACGTACCGGCCAGGCGCTGGACAATGCCGGGAAGAACATCCGTCGCGGCGTCGAGACCGGGGTCGCACGCGGGCAGATCAGCGCCCAGGAGCGGGAACTCCTCGCCCGCGTCACTCAACGCATCAAATGGGACAAGCCGCTGGTCAGCTCCACCCTGCAACTGGTCGTCCAGGCGGACGGGACGGTAAACCTGCGGGGCTCGGTAATCGACGAGGCCGCCAAGGCGAGGGCGGTCGACCTCGTCGAGAACACGGTCGGGGTGACCGCCGTCGTGGACGAGCTGGCCGTGGTGAAAGACGTGAAAGTGATCCAGGCCAGACCGGCACGCGTGATCGAGACCGTGCCGACGCGAGTGATCGAGATCCCGGCCGAGAGCAGGATCATCGTGCCAGCCGAGACGAAGGTCCTCGTCAAGCCCTGATCGAGCGAATCCGGGGACGTTGGGTGTGCCGACGCCTCCGGGCCATTCGCGCGCGATCGTGAGTGGCTGGGGCCCTGGGGAGCCCGGCGGAACGGGCCCACGCCCTCGCTCCGGGTCCCCGCGACCCCCCCGACCCGGACGGCCCGGAACCGTGGGCGCACCATCGGACGTCGCTGGAGCGCGTCAGCGCGCGGCCATCCGGCGCCCAGACACGTGTCCGGGGACAGATGGGTCGCAGGTGGGTGAAAGGTGGGTGAAAATGGGGGTCCACGCCGATGACCTGGTAGGACCAGGCACCCGACTCCACCCGATCCGCAAAGTTTTGCTAAACCTCGTATTTTTCGTATTCTTCCAACCTGACGGGGACGCCCCTGGCTTTTGAGGCCACCGCGTCAAGATCGAATTGCGCCTCGATTGGAGCCCTTCGGGGGCCTGTCCCCGCCGGGAGCCTCCCCCTAAAATGGAAGTCGTCGGGCGGGTGTCACGGTTCGATCCTCGATCGCCCGGGGAGGGGTGCCCCGTATCATGGCTGGCGGCAAACCGATCGACCCCCTGGGCGATTCGATGGGGGCCGTCACACCCGACTTGAGGATAGGCAGCTATCGCCTGCTCCGGCCCCTCGGCAAGGGGGGGATGAGCTCCGTCTACCGGGCGGTCCACGTCGGGACCGGGCACGAGGTGGCCGTCAAGGTCTTGCCCCGCAAGTTGGCGAAGGATCAGGTCTCCCTGCAGCGGTTCCTCCGCGAGGTGAAGAACGCCGAGTCGCTCGAGCACCGCAACATCGCCTCGATCTATGACCACGGGGTCGACGACGGACGCCACTACCTCGTCCTCGAGCTCGTCGAGGGGGGCGACTTCCAGGAGCGTGTGAGGCTCGGCGGCCCGCTCGGCTTCGCCGAGGCGGTCGCGGTCGTCCGGGCGGTGGCCGAGGGCCTGCGATACGCCGCGGGCCGGGGGGTCATCCACCGCGACATCAAGCCCGCCAATCTGCTGATGTCGCCGGCCGGCGAGGTGAAGATCATCGACCTGGGCCTGGCGCTCCAGGCCGAGGACGAGGACGAGCGGGTGACTCGGGACGGGACGACCGTCGGCACCGTCGACTACATGGCGCCCGAGCAGGCGCGCAACAGCCGCGCGACCAGCGAGCAGAGCGACATCTATTCGCTCGGCGCCACCCTTTACTTCCTCGTGGCCGGCTCGCCCCCATTCCCCGGCGGCGACATCTCCTCCAAGCTCCATCGCCACGTCTTCGACCCGCCGCCCGACCCGAGGAGCCTCCGCCCCGAGACTCCCGAGGGGCTGGTCCGCGTGATCGAACGGATGATGGCCAAGCGTCCCGAACAGCGGTACGACTATGACGAGCTGATCGGAGCCCTGGACGCCGGCCCCCACCTCCCCCCGCAGCCCCTCTCTCCACTCGTCGACGAGGGGCCAGACGCCGCCGTCGCCGACGTCCTCCCGTTCCTGGATGGGCCGGGGACCCCCGCGTTGACCGACGATTTCCTCGCCGGCCTCGCCTCCTCGGATTCGGACGACGATCGGCCACCTCGCGCCGTCCTGCCGACCGTACCCGCGCCTCCCGAGGCAGACCAAACGCCGATCCCTCTCTCCGAGGTCCCCGAGGACGACGGGCCGCCGGCCTCGCTGGATCCCGCGACCCGTCACCCTTCGTCGATCTCGGCGCGGACGTGGATCGTGTCGTGCGCCCTGCTCGGCCTGACGCTCGTGCTGTTCGTCATCGGCCTTGACCAGCTCATCCGCGCGACGTCGGGGGTGTCGGACGAGACCACCACCCGGTCGCCAGAGACCACGCCCCTCCCCGCACCGGCGATTGCGGTGGACGCGGCACCGAGCCGGCCGATTCCCACGGCGAAGGGCGCGCCGGCGACTCCCCGGGCGACGACCCCCATGGCCTGGACCGAGCCGGTTGACCCGGTCCTCCCGAGCGTGCCCGAGACCTCCTACGGCCCCGCGGTCGAGGCACGGTTCGTCCCCGAGTGGGCCCGCGAAGAGGTGCCGGTCCGCCTCGACGGCCCCTTCGTCACGGTCCGCCGCATCCCGGCGCCCGAGGACCCCGACGCGGTGCCGACCCTCCGGCGTGCCCTGGACGTGAGAGGGGGGACGGTCGAGATCGCCGATGACGGGCCGTTCGTCGAGGACGACCTGCGGGTCGCCGGCGAGTCGCGCCTGATTCGCGCCCGCGCGGGGTATCGACCGATCGTCCGGGTCGAGGAACCGAAGATCGACTTCCTCAAGGGGAGGGGGATCACGGCGGTCTTCATCCTCGACGGGAAGCGGCTCATCCTCGACGGGCTCGACCTGATCGTGAACGTCCCCGACCTCCCCCTCGACCGCACGGCGCTCTTCCTCTGCAAAGGGGCCGACCTCACGCTCCGCAACTGCACGATCACGATCCTGAACCCCGCCGGGCGGCCGTTCACGCTCCTCCGGACGGCTCCGCCCGAGGGCCCGTCCGATCGGGTCTCGCGGATCCGGCTGGACGGGACCTTCGTGCGCGGGGCGTCCCGGTCGGCGTTCGACCTGTCCGGCGGCGCAGCCGAGATCGCCGTCACGCGATCGGTGCTGATCCTGGATGCCGGCCCGCTGATCGCGTGCCAGCCGGCCGGCACGACCGGCGTGCGGCGGTTCCACATCATCCGCAGCCTGCTCGCGTGCCGGGGGCCGATCCTCGAGATCGCCGGCTCGGCGACGACCGCCCGGCCCGATTCGGTCGTCGTCCGCGCCCTCGGGACGACGTTCGCCCGGATCGAAGAGGCGAGCGCGTCGAGCCTGATCGTCTCGCAGGAAAGGCGACCCGAGCCCGGCGGGCACCTCTCCTGGCTCGGCGACGCCAATCGCTTCTCCGGCTGGGGCTCCTGGCTCTCGTCCGGGGAAGGCCGGACGGTCGAGGTGGCCAACCTGGGCGCCGCGCGAGTGGCTTGGCCCGCGACCGACCCCCAGAGTGTGGAGTCGGCGACGGCCTGGCCGGGCTCGCTCGTGCCGGCGCGGGTCGTCCCGGGCGACCTGGAGGAGGTATCCCCCGAGCGGCGGGCGACGCTGGCACGAGTGGCCGCTCCATCGCCGTATCTGAGGGAAAAGACCGTCGAAACCTTCGACCCGCTGGCGATTCCCGGCAGGGCAGGGGACCCGGCACTCCCCGCGCCCGTGTCGGAACTGACCTTCGACGTCGCGGCGAACCCCTGGATGGGCGACCTCGGCCTCTTCCTTCGCGAGCGGATGTCGGGCCTGGGCGAGCGGGTCCGGGTCCGGGTCAAGGGGACCGGGAGCTACGCATGTTCTCCGATCCGGATGCCCGCCGGGGCCTCGCTGGAGATCCGGGCCGAGCCGGCGCCATCGGCCGACGGCCCCTCCCTGGTTTGGTCGCCCCGCGGGTCGGCGGCGGGCGAGGCGTTGATCGATGTGCATGGAGGCACCCTCATCCTCTCGAACGTCGGACTGATGCGTGACGGGGGTTCGCGGCTCAAACACTTGATCCGGGTCGAGGACGGCCACCTCGTCGTCTATCGCTGCCGGCTCCTGTCTCGGGGGGCGGTCGAGACCGGCGGCGGGGGCCTGGTCGCATTCCGCGCGGCCACCTCCAGGCCGCTCCAGGATGTTCCTGGCCCGTTCGGAGTCGCGTCCGACATCCCGAGCTGCCGGCTGATCGACTCCGTGCTGATCACCGGGGGTGATGCACTCTCGGCCGAGGTCGCCCGCGGGGTCGTCGCGCTGGAGCACTGCGCGCTCGCCGCCGGCGGGGACGCGTTGACGCTCCTCCCCGGGCGCGTCGCGAAGGGGCGATTCCAGGCCGATTTGTGGCTCGACCGGTGCACGCTCGTCGCCGGGCGGAGCGTCGTGGCGCTCGGCCCGTGGCCGGGGGGGGGGCCCGGTCCCGACCGGCCCTGGCTCGTCTCCACCCAAGGCACGGCCTTCCTGGACGGCTCGAACCGGATTCCACGCGAAGGGGCCTTGCTCCGCGTCGAGCCCGACACCTTCGCCCGGGGGGGGCTCTTCTGGCATGCGTACAACGACGCCTACGAGGTCGGACGCTTCATCGCCGGCACCGACAATCCCCCCGCTCCGGACGTGCGGCCGAACGTCCGCCAGCAGTGGGTCGACCTCTGGGGGAGTAACCACATCCGCGGCGTGTCCGGCCCGAGCCTGGCGAGCCGGACCCCGGGCGTCCGGACGCTCGAACGGCTCCGGCCCGGCGACATCGGCCCCGGCGACCTGGTGCTCGACCCGAGCTTCCACCCGGGCCGCAAGGCTCTCGACGTCGGCGCCGATCCCCGAAGACTCGGGCTCCCAACGGTCCGAAGCCCGCGTCGTCGCTGATCTCGTGGGGGCGAAATGCCTGGGCCGGACCCCGTTCTCGGAATGCCGGGACGAGGCCGATTGTCTTTTCGGGGCGGGCTGCCGAATAATGAAGCTAGCCCGCCCGATCCATCCCAGGAAGGGGAAGGGACCAGGAGGGAAATCGAGGGGGGGCAGGCGATGTCGATCCGTGGGACGTTCTCCTTGACGTTGGCCTTCCTGACGGTCGGGGGAACCGCATCGGCGCAATCTCGACAATCTCATCTCGGGGGGATCGCCTCGGTCCAGTCCCGATATTCCCATTCCGAGGGGATCACGGCGGTCCAGTCCCGATATTCCCATTCCGGGGAGGTCGCGGCGGTCCAGTCCCGATATTCCCATTCCGGGGGGCCCACCTTGGCCCAGAAGATCACGGCGCCCGGAGGGATCCTGGCGAGTCCGACGCGGAGACCGTCGACGCCGTTGTACCCTGCAAACCCGGGGATGTGCCGGCCGCGAATCCCGGTGTACCCGCCGTATGACTACGTGCTGCCTCCGGTCGTGGTCCCTCCCGACTCCGGCTATTACGACCCCGGCCCTCCCCCGATCGCGTTCGGCCCCTCGATGGTCCCGCTGGTCTCGCCCGACCCGGGGTTCGGCGTCGCAGGACCGCTCCCCCCTCGCGAGATGGCCGAACGTTGGCAGGGACTTCCCCCGAAGCCGGCGAAGCGGACCGACCCGGCGCGTTCGAATCAGCTCGTCACGGTCGGAGACCGCCTCTTCCGCGCGGGGAATTCTCGACGCGCCGCCGAGCGGTACGAGCAGGCGGCCCTCGCCGATCCGAATGCGGCGGCCCCCCGCATCGGCCTGGCGCAGCTCGCGCTGGCACGCGGCGATTATGCCGAGGCGGCCGGCCACGTCCGCGAGGCGCTGACCGCCCAGCCCGGCTGGCTGATCCACGCCCGGGATATCAGCGCCACCTACGGCGAGCCGGCCGACTTCGCCGCGCAGATCGCCAAGCTGGAATCGCACGTCCAGGCCCACCCCACCGACCGCGACGCCTGGCTCGTCCTGGGCGCGCAGTGGTATCTCTCGGGACAGACCAGGAAGGCGGCCGACGTCTTCCTCCGCCTCACGGACCGCAAGCCCGACGCCACACTCGAGGCCTTCCTCGACGCCTCTGCATCGAAGAATGGGGAAAACTGATCCTCCCTCGCGGGCCCGCCCCCCGCCGAGACCCGCGAATCCCATGTCCGAACCGCAACGCTACTATGCCGCCGCCTGCCAGACCGACTTGCCTTGCCCGCGCGACCGCCGCGAGATTCCGGGGCGGGTGGAGGTGCTCCTGGCGATGCTCGATCGCGCCGTGGTGGGCTACGAGCCCTTCTTCGACGTGAAGCTGGTGGTCTTCCCCGAGTTCGCCCACGCCGCGCCCATCTACGAGACCGTGGACGAGCTGCGCGACAGGCTGGCCGTCGAGATACCCAACGAACACACCGACCGCTACGCCAGGAAGGCACGGCAGCGGGGCGTATGGATCCAGTCGGGGACGTTCCTGGAAGTCGACCCGAAGTGGCCGGGGGTGGTCTTCAACACGACCTGCCTGATCGGGCCCGACGGGCTCGCCAGCCGCTATCGGAAGGTCAACCCGTGGCTCCCCTGGGAGAAGCACGCCAGCCCGCACGACCTGCCGGGCTACGACGAGACCCTCTTCCCCGTGGTCGAGACCGAGATCGGCCGCCTGGGGGCGGCGATCTGCTACGACTGGCTCTTCCCGGAAGTCCTGCGTGCCCTGGCGCTCGGGGGGGCGGAAGTCCTGATCCGGGTCTCGGCGTACATGGACCCCTGGGGGGCGACGCCGCCGATGGACTGGTGGACGCTCTTCAACCGGGCCCGGGCGGTCGAGAACATGGCCTTCGTCGTCGCGGCCAACCAGGGGGCGAGCGCCTCGAATTATCCCCCGTTCACCTGGCCCGGGGGGAGCATGGTGGTCGACTTCGACGGCCGGATCCTGGCCCAGGCCGACCCCGGGCCGGGCGAGAAGATCGTCGTCGCGCCGATCGACCTGGCCGCCCTCCGCGCCGAGCGGAGGCGCCGGAGCGGCCATCACCTGCTTTCCCACCTGCGGACCGAGGCTTACAGTGGCCTCTACAGTCGACCTATCTATCCGCCGGGCGGGCGTGGTTGATCTCGGATTATTTATTGCTCCTCCCCGACCGGTCATCTCGATCAGGAGTCATCATGGGGGTTCCCACCCGCTGGCGTCACACATTCGCCCTAACGGGCCTCCTCGCGTTCATGCCGGGATGCGGCGGCAACGACGGCCCCGTGACCCCTCCTTCGAAGGCCGAGGGGCCATCGCCTCGGCCGGTCGTCCTCCGCGACGAAATCCCCCCTGACCAGCTCGACGCCGTCCTGCAGGCCCATCTCCAGGGCCTGGGCCACATGGAGCGCTACGAATACACAGGGGCGGCACAGGCCTTCCGCGACGTCCATTCCCGCGCGCCGGGCTGGATCGCCGGCTCGATCAACCTGGCCATCGCGCTCCTCAATCAGACGGGCGTGGTCGAACAGAACAAGACCAGGGGGGCGGGTGGGCCCGCGCCCGCGAGCCACTTCGAGCAGGCCCTCGAGCTGCTCGATGCGGTCATCCTGCGCGATCCCAAGAATCCCTCGGCGTACTTCTGCCGGGGGCTCATCCTCGAATTTGAGGGCGAGATCGCCCGGGCGCATCGCGACTTCGCCAGGGTCACGGAGCTCGACCCGGCCGATGCCCACGCGTGGTTGAGGTTCGGCAGTACCTTGACCGACCCCGACGACCCCACGCGACCCGCCGGGCCGAAGCAAGCGAAACGGCTCGTCGAGATCTATACCAAGGCCCTGGAGTGCAACCCCTACCTGGTCAGCACGCTGTACAAGCTGCAGACCGCCCATGCCTGGTCGGGAGATCGTACCAGGCAGAAGGAAGTGATCGCGCTCTGGGAGCGGCTCTACGCCAAGCGAAACCCCGCCGGGCCGGGCGATTCGGCCGAGTCGTCCTACGGGGAGACGGGACGCTACGCCCGGGTCATCAACCCCTTCCCCGGCCCGAAGGTCGCCGAAGGGCCCGTCGTCCCCCCCCGGTTCGACCCGCCGGCCCCGCTCGACGTCCACCTTGCCGAGGGGAGCCGCTGGGCAAAGTCGGCCGATTTCGAGGGGCCGCTGGCGCCCCTCGGCCGCGCCCGTGCCCGCTTCGGCGCGGGGGTGGCCACGTTCGACGCCGACGGCGACGGGAAACTCGACCTCTACCTGACCGCCGCGGTCCTCGGGCCGAAGGGGGTCCGCGATGCGCTCTTGATCAATCGCGGGGAGGGGAAGTTCGAGGAGGTCTCGCTCGCCTTCGGCCTCCCCGAAGACTGGGCGAGCCTCGGTGTCGCGGCGGGGGACTTCGACGCCGATCGCAAGGTCGACCTGTTCCTGACCGGCGTCGGTGAAAACCGGCTCTACCGCAACCTCGGCAGGACGTTCGCCGATGTCAGCAAGGACGCGGGCGTCGCGGCCGAGGGGTCGATCAGCCTCTCGGCGCGTTGGCTCGACCTCGACCAGGACGGCGACCTCGACCTGTACGTGGTCAACTACACCGCGCTCGCCAACGCCGAGGCCGCCTTCACCGGTCCCGAGACTCCTCCAGGACGGGCCAACGCGGCGTATCGCAACGACGGCAAGCCGGCGCCGATTGCGGGGCGACCGGAGGACAACTGGGCCCCCCTGGCCGTGGCCCCCGACGACCTCCCCGCGACCGCCGGCCTCTCGATCGCCTTCACGCCCTGGCCCGACGCCGAGGCGCTCTCCGGGGGCGATGCTGCGCACTCGGGGGTGGCCGCGCTCGACCTCGACGACGACCGCGACTTCGACCTCGTCCTCTGGGCCGACGGTCAGAAGCCCCGGGCCGTCCTGAACGACCGCCTCGGGCGGTTCCACGCCGTCGAGATGGACGACCTCGCCACGCCCGAGCCGGTCTCGGGCGGGCTGGTCGCGGACCTCGACAAGGACGGCCTCGCCGACCTCGTCGCCGTCAGCCCCTCGGGACGCCTCTCCGCCTCCCGCAACACGACCGAGCGGACCTCCGCCAATCGAACGATCTCCTGGGAGCCCTGGCCGACGGACGCGAAGGATTGGCGGGGGGCGGTCGCCGCCGACCTCGACCTCGACACCTGGGCCGACCTCGTCGGCCTACCCGTATCGGGCGAGGCCCCCACGGTCGCATGGGCGCGGAATGATGGCCGCCGTCTCTCCTCGAATCCGCTGGCCCTCCCTCCCGGAAAAGTCGAGCCGCGTGGGGTCGATGGATTCGCCCTGGCCGACCTCGTCGGCGACCCGCTCCCCGACCTCGTCCTGGTGGGAGACGGCGAGCCGCCACGGCTGGCGCGCAACCTCGGAAATGGGCGGCACTGGCTCTCGCTGTCCCTGGGGGGCCGGTGGAAGACCAGCTTCGACCACATGCGGACCAACCCGCACGGGATCGGGGCCCGGTTGACGCTCGAAGGGCAGGGGCTCGACGTCCCGTATGACAACACGACCACGCAGTCGGGCCTCGCGCAATCCGTCGGTCCCTTCGTCCTCGGGCTCGGCCCGAACACCTCGGCCGCCCTGTTGCGAATCCGCTGGCCCGACGGCACGATGCAGTGCGAGCTGAACGTTGCGGCCGACCAGTCGCGCGCGCTCATCGAGCACAACCGCAAGACCGGAAGTTGCCCCGTCCTCTTCACCTGGGACGGCGCCCGATTCGCCTGCCTGGGCGACTTCCTCGGCGGCGGCGGGCTCGGCTACCTCGTCGCCCCCGGCGTCTACGGCCAGCCCGACCGCGACGAGGCCGTCGCCATCGACCCCGACCAGCTCAAGCCCGTCGACGGCTCGTACCGCCTCGTGATTACCGAGCCGATGGACGAGGTCGCCTACCTCGACAAACTGACCCTGGAAGTGGTCGACCGGCCCCCCGGGGTCACGACCGCCCCCGACGAGCGGTTCGCCCCCGAAGGCCCTCGCCCGACCGGCGAGATCCTCGCCTGGCGGACCGCCATCGAACCGGTCGCCGCGACCGACCACAAGGGCTCCGACGTGGCCGAGAAACTCCGCGCCCGCGACCGCAACACCGTCGACGGCTTCCGGAGGCTCCACGGCTGGATCGGCTACGCCGAGGAGCACGGCATCGTCCTCGACTTCGGCGACCGCCTGAGCGCCTTCGGCCCCGACGATCGCCTGGTGCTTGGCCTGGCCGGTTGGGTCGAATACCCCTACTCGCAGACCAACTACGCCGCGAGCACGGCCGGGGTCACGCTCCGCCCGCCATCGCTCGAACGGCTCCTCGACGACGGGACCTGGGAGGAGATCACCCCCCACGCCGGCTACCCCGCCGGCCTCCCTCGCCTGACCACGCTCGACCTGACCGGCAAGCTCACCGGCCCCCGCTGCGTGCTCCGGCTCCGGACGAACATGGAATGTTACTGGGATCAGGCGTTCGTCTCCGCCATCGAGAGCGACCCCAAGCATAAGGTCACCGCGGTCCCGGTGTCGCGTGCCATGCTCGGCTATCGCGGCTACCTTCGCGAAGTCTCCCCCGACGGTCGCCCCCCCTTGCTTTACGACTACGATTACGTCGACCCCGCCCCCCTGGCCCGGATGTCCGGCCGGCTCACCCGGACCGGCAACGTGGCCCCACTCCTCCGCGACGACGACGACCAGCTCTGCCTGGTCGGCCCTGGCGACGAGGTTCGCCTGGAATTTGACGCCAAGGCCGCCCCCCCCTTGCCCGAAGGTTGGACCCGCGCCTTCATCCTCCGATCGGTCGGCTACTGCAAGGACGCCGACCCCTTCACCGCCGCCAGCGACACCGTCGGGCCGCTCCCCTGGCGAGGGATGCCCGACTTTCCGTTCGGCCCCGAAGGCGAGCGGCCGGTCGACCCGTCGTATCGGGAGTACCTCCGCACGTACCAGACCCGCACCGCGGGGGGCGAGCATTGATGGCCGACGTTAGAACTCTCGGCGATGGGGTGGCCGGGGTCCGTCCGCGGAGCCCGGCCACCCGGACGACATCCTCCCGGTCGGGCCGGCCCTCGTCTGCGCACGCCCGTTAGGAAGCTCATCCCCCATGCCTGCCCGGAGTACCTTCTATGACCTGGTCGCTGCCGAGTGGCGTAATCGCGGCGTCCTGCTGATGCCCCCGGCCTCCGAAATCGAAGTCGCAAGAGTCTTCGCTGACCTGGGTTGCCCGCTCTCGGCCGATGTGAGAAGTCTCTACGCCGTAGCCGGTGGCTTCGCCGATTACGAGTTCGATCGGTTGTGGTCCTTCTGGTCGCTGGGCCGAATCCGCAAGGAGAACGTGCCCGGGAGGCGACCGTTCGTCATGTTCGCTGATTGGCTGCTCCACTCGCACGTGTATTGCTTCCACTACGAGAATCCGGAGGTCTCGTCAATTTACATCAGCCACGACCGGAGGTCTCTCGACCGCGACCCGATCGCAGGCAGTCTGGCCGAGTTTCTGGAGACACTTCTGTGTAGCCCGGACGAGGTCGAGGCCTGGCCCCTGGACTCCTAACCAGATTGCGCCGCGACCGACCCGCCGAACTCGATCGCCGGTGATCCGAATGCAGAAAGTTGCGGAAAGTGCAGTACAATGACGCCCGGACGACCGGGAAGTAGCCAGGGGGACTCCCCACCCCGGCCCGATGAGGCCGAGGGGTGGGACGGCAGTCACGACGCGAATCGACGGTTCCCGGCGGCCTGATTCCAAGGAGACGATCGTGAAGGTATTTCGAGTGCTCCTCGCCGCGGCGATGCTCGTCGGGACGGCCGACGCCTGCACCAGCATCCTGGTGAGCCGGGGCGCATCGCGGGACGGCTCGGTGTTCATCACCTATTCGGCCGATGGCCCCTTCATGCCCCGGCTGGTGCACCTCCCCGCGGCGGACTACAAGCCCGGCACGATGGTCGACGCGACGGGGTGGGAAGACCTGAAGTTCTTCGGGCAGGTGAAGCAGGTCGCCCATACCTACTCGGTCGTCGGCCTGATGAACGAGCATCAACTCGCGATCGGCGAGACGACCACGGGAGGTCGCGAAGAGCTGACCGACCCGAAGGGGATTCTCGACTACGATGCGCTCATCACGCTGGCCTTGCAGCGCGCCAGGACGGCGAAGGAGGCGATCCGGGTCATCGATGAGCTGACCAGCGAGTACGGCTACAACGCCCCCGGCGAGACGTTCTCGATCGCCGACAAGGATGAGACGTGGATGATGGAGATCATCGGCAAGGGGGTCAAGCAGAAGGGGGCCGTCTGGGTGGCGGCGCGGGTCCCAGAGGGGCACATCACGGCCCACGCGAACATCAGCCGGATCACCACGTTCCCGCTCGACGACAAGGAGAACTGGCTCTACGCGCCCGACGTCGAGACCTTCGCGATCGAGCAGGGGTTCTACAAGACCGACTCGGGCAAGCCGTTCAGCTACCGCGACGCCTACCACCCGGGCATCAACGTGGCCAACAAGCGGGCCTGCGCCGGGAGGGTCTGGAGCATCTACCGGAGGGT
>JAABUR0100006493.1_pt1 | contig 14251 bp, 10 predicted proteins | sample 5560091 | NCBI WGS metagenome assembly JAABUR01 (sample SAMN10711879, study PRJNA513375) | rock metagenome | isolation source: Antarctica rocks | place: Antarctica: Victoria Land, University Valley sud
AAGGCAAGTAATTACTGAGCGGATCACGCTTAACAGCCATCTTTATTGCTTTTGAAAATGCTTTGAAAATAGCTTCTATTTTATGATGGTCATTATTCCCTTTGCATTCGATATTGAGGTTGCACTTTGCAGCGTCGCTGAATGATTTGAAAAAATGAAAAAACATTTCTGTTGGCATCTCCCCTATTTTCTCGCGCTTAAATTCTGCATTCCAGACTATCCAGTTGCGGCCGCCAAAATCAATCAATACTTTTGCTTCGGCTTCATCCATTGGAAGCGCAAAGCCATAGCGTTCCATACCGCGTTTATCGGCTAAAGCTTTTGCAAATGCTTCACCTAAAGCAATTCCGGTGTCCTCAATTGTATGGTGTTCGTCAATGTGCAAATCACCTTTAGTGGTAATTTTTAAATCCATTTTTCCATGACGGGCAATCTGGTCGAGCATGTGGTCGAAGAAACCAAGACCTGTTGAAATTTCTGCTTTCCCGCTTCCGTCAATATTTACATCAATGCTGATTTTTGTTTCGTTGGTATTTCTTTCGTGATGTACTTTTCTCAAACCAAGTTTTAAAAATTCATAAATGTCTTTCCATGCGATAGTTTCCAATACAATTACTTTTTCGAGCTCTGCTCTTGCATCTTTTATTTCTGCACCGCCAAGATTAGAATCGTTGTTTATCCAGACAGCTTTGCAGCCAAGGTTTTTTGCTAATTGAACGTCAGTAATTCTATCCCCAATTACATAAGAATTAGGAATGTCATAACTGGTATTATTAAGATAGTTTGTAAACATACCCGTACCTGGCTTTCGCGTAGATGCATTGTCTGCAGGATAAGTACGGTCGAAATGAAAAGCAGAGAAATGGATATCTTCATTTTCAAGGCTTTTTACTATAAAATTTTGAACAGGCCAAAAGGTATCTTCCGGAAATGCAGGAGTTCCAAGTCCATCCTGGTTGCTTACCATCACCAGTTCATAATCCAACTCTGTTGCAATTGCCCGCATGTAATGAAACATATGAGGATAGAAAGTAAGCTTACTGAAATTGTCTATTTGGTAAGTTGGTGGCGCTTCGTTTATAAGTGTGCCGTCGCGGTCAATGAAGAGTATTCTTTTCAAAAGTTTTATTTGTCGTTATAGTGAGAATAGCAAGCAAAAATAATAATGCTTTCATCTGTAATTTTATAAATAAGCCTGTGCTCCTCACTAATTCTTCTGCTCCAATATCCTTTAAGATTTCCTTTAAGAAGTTCTGGTTTACCAAGACCTGAGAAAGGATTTTTTAAATATCTTATATAAGAGTACCAATTTTTAATGCAACTTTTTTGTCTGTTTTAATTCAGTTCTGGTACTCTTCGAAAGCTTCGAACCTAAAACTTAAAGTTCTCATTTTATTAAGTCTTCAACTTTTACATGTATTAATTCCTCTTTATTTTTCTCATAGCTTTCAATGCGCTTTAAAAGTTCTGCTGCAAAAGCGGGTCTCTTCATAATAAATTGAGTAGCATCTTCTTCGTCTTCCGCAAATGCACCAGCATCCTCTTCATCTTCCACGTATTCTTCCTGAATAGTAATTTCTACTGTTTTATGCGGGAACAATTTTTTGATGCCTTCAATGACATCGTCATTCAGCAAATCAGTATTTATTTTAATTGTTGTCTCCATAAATTGTTTTTTCAAATTTATCTGATTTATTTTATACGCTTTGATAAAAGCTGAATAGAATAACCTCAAGTATCCCGATTGTTATCGGGAAGTGACATAACAATGTTGAAGGATGTTATTCTGCTTGTACCAAAAAATTTTACTGTGTTTTAGCTCTCTCCGTCTTAACTATTGCAGGTGTAACAGCAGATGCTTTATTACCAAAGCTATTTCTTACATAAGTAAGCACATCTGCAATTTGCTGGTCGGTCAATTGAGCAAAAGAAGGCATGGCATTAGTATATTGCTCACCTTCTATTTCTATCGGTTGATTTAAACCTTTTAATACAATTTGTATCAATTGTGATTTGTCGCCTAAAACATATTTTGTTTTTATCAAGGGAGGATTTAATCTTGGCACTCCGCCCCCATTTTTTTGATGGCAGACAATGCATGTTGTCGAAAATACCTGTTGTCCGCGTTTTATTGATGCTGTTGCTGCAGGTTGCTTTTTAGCTTGTGCAAAAATATAAACTGCAACAAGCAAACATAGAACACAAGTAATGAATGTTTTTTTCATGCTGTTAACTTTTATAAGTGATACGCCAGATATTACCTTTGTTATCGTCAGAAACATACAAAGAACCATCCGGAGCCATTACTAATCCGCAAGGACGGTATTTAGCATCACCTGTTGATTCGATTTTTGATACACCTGCAAATCCGTTTGCAAATATTTCCCACTTGCCACTTGGCTTGCCACTTTGAAATGGAACAAATGCAACAAAATATCCTTCCTGACCTGTTATATTACGGTTCCATGAACCATGGAAAGCAATGAATGCACCGTTCTTATATTTAGCAGGAAACATATTACCGGTATAAAACAGCAATCCATTGGGAGCCATGTGCGCAGGAAAAGCTACAACAGGATTTTGCATTTCTGCACAACGGCCAACCTGTTTACCATCGCCGCCATATTCCGGAGCTAATAATTTTTTGTTCTGCATCGGGTCGTAATAACAATAAGGCCATCCGAAGTTCATGCCTTTTTTTACCAGGAACATTTCTTCTGCAGGTATTTCATCTGCATATTTAGCTTCATAAAATTGCGGGAACATTGTGCCTATCTGGTCTCTTCCGTGCTGCATTACAAACAACTCATTTATTTCATTGTTCCAGTCAAGGCCAACAACATTTCTTGTGCCGGTTGCGTAACGAACACCGTCTGCATATGTTTGATTTGACTTATCTGCTTTGAACTGCCAGATACCGCCGGCAGAGTCCAAAATAGGGCAAGGATTCATACCTTTTGAGCCATTTTCACGGTCGTGTTCCTGGCAGGAGTTGGAGTAGGCGCCGATGTTTACATAAATGTTTCCATTGTTATCTAAAGCAATAGATTTGGAATTGTGTTGCCCCCGGTCAATCAATCCACTTACAATCAGCTCCGATTTGGAAGTATCTTCAACCTGCTTATCCGCATTTAATTTATACCTGTATATATTAGTATTAGAAGATGCATATAAATAACCATTTTTCATGGCTATGCCAGTACCACCGAAATCACCAAATACTGCTTTTTTTGTTGCTGCTGCTTTAGTATGTATACCTGAAAGCTCTATAATACCTCCTCCATTTTTTACCCTGTCCATCTTTACATAAATATCACCTTTGCTATTTACCGCCATATGCCTTGCTGCTCCCAGATCGCGGGCGATAATCGAAGCGGCGAAACCTGCAGGAAGTTTCAGACCACCATTGATAGTTGCAGTCTTAGAAGTTTTAGCCTTAACAGCACTTTTTCTTTGGCCGTAACTCATAGCAGCAATAGCAAGAATAGCAGTAAAGAAAATAATTTTAAAAAGATGTTTCATTAATTATAGTTTTATTTATGCTTTTACCTGTTTAGTTTCAACATACCAATCCATTAATGCCTCAATCAATTCTGTGTTTTCCTCTTCTGTACCTACGGTAATGCGCAGACAATTATCGCACAATTTTACATTACTTCTGTCTCTTACAACAATACTTCGTGTTAATAAAAACTCATAAATTTTTCTTGCATTCTTCATTTTAACCAACAGAAAATTAGCATCTGAAGGATATACTTTTTGCACGAATGGAATTTTCTCAAACACCTCTTTCAATGCTACCCGCATTTGCACCACTTCCTTAATCATGTCGTTAACCTGTCCAACTTCTTCCAAAGCTGTCAGTGCAAACTCCTGCGTTACCTGGTTAATATTATACGGAGGCTTTATCCTGTTTAAGATTTCGATTATTTCTTCGGATGCAAAAGCCATACCTAAACGCAGTCCTGCAAGCCCCCATGCTTTGCTAAAGGTTTGCATGACAACAAGATTCGGATAATCGCTTAATTCCTGTATAAAAGATTTCTGCCTCGAAAAATTTATATAAGCTTCATCAACAACAACGAGTCCGTTGAAGTTGTTTAAAATCGTCTCAACATCTTCCCGGTTCATTGAGTTTGCAGTGGGATTGTTGGGAGAACAAATCCAAATCAACTTTGTATTATCATCCCCAAGGTTTTCCAGGTGTATCAGATCAAGCTGAAAGTCATCGAGCAAAGGAGCCTTCCTGATTTCTATATCATTTATGTTAGCGCTCACTTCATACATACCATAGGTAGGCGGGCAAATAATTGTATTATCTTTTCCCGGATTGCAAAAACAACGAAACAAAAGGTCAATACATTCGTCACTTCCGTTGCCAAGAAAAATTTTTTGTGGCTCGACTGCCTTTACTTTTGAGATAGCTTCTTTCAATTTTACCTGGTGCGGGTCGGGATACCTGTTGTACCATTTGACCAAAGGAGAGCCCAAAGCATTTTCATTTGCGTCTAAAAACACCTTTGCTTCTCCGCTAAATTCATCTCTTGCTGAAGAATAAGGAGTAAGGCTTTTTATATTTTCTCTTATTAATTTATTTAAATCGAACATCTGCATCTTGTTAGATTCTTGCCGCAACGGCGCTAAGACGATAAGCAACGCAAAAGTTTTCTTAGCGCAACTTTGAGCCTTTGCGTCTTTGTGGCTATTTTTATTCATCCAAAAGTCTCACTCTAACCGCGTTCACATGAGCTTCGAGACCTTCAGCTTCCGCCATTATTTTAACTGTTTTACTTATTTGCTTTAAACCTTCTTTTGAGAGTTTTTGAAAAGTAATTTTTTTAATAAAGCTATCTACACTAACGCCACTATAAGCCTTTGCATAACCATTTGTAGGTAAAGTGTGATTGGTACCGCTTGCGTAATCGCCTGCACTTTCCGGAGAATAATTTCCAAGAAAAACCGAACCTGCATTTACAATTTTTTCTGCAATATTTTCGTCATCATTACAACTTATAATTAAATGCTCAGGCGCATATTCATTTATCAGCTCAATACCTTCTTTCATATTTCTAATCAAAAAAATTTTGCTGTTTTTGATGGCGTTTTCTGCAATACCTTTTCTGGGTAAAGCAGAGAGTTGTTTTTCTATCTCTGCTTTTGTATCTGCTACCAAAGTTTCAGATGCAGTAACTAATATCGCCTGGCTGTCACTGCCATGTTCTGCCTGCGATAAAAGGTCTGCTGCTATAAAAGAAGCATTTGCGCTTTCATCTGCCAGCACAGCCACTTCACTTGGTCCTGCAGGCATATCAATAGCTACACCGTCTTTTTGCACCAGTTGCTTTGCAGAAGTTACGTATTGATTTCCCGGGCCGAATATTTTATATACTTTAGGAATGGTTGCAGTACCATAGGCCATGGCGCCGATTGCATGTGCTCCGCCTGCTTTAAAAATTTTAGTTACTCCTATCAACTTTGCAGCATATAAAATTGCCGGATGAAGTTTACCTTCCCTGCCAGGCGGAGAGCATACAATAATGTTTTTACAGCCGGCAATTTTAGCAGGAATGCCTAACATCAATAAAGTTGAAAATAAAGGAGCAGAACCACCGGGAATATATAAACCTACTTTTTCTATCGCCACTGATTTTCTCCAGCATGTAATGCCCGGCATAGTTTCTATAAGCTCTTCAGACTTTAGCTGAGCTATATGAAATTTCTCAATGTTAGATTTTGCCTGTTGAATAGCTTGCTTCAGTTCGTCATCAATCAAGGAAGCAGCTTCGTTTATTTCTTCAGAAGTAACTAAAAAGTTTTTGATCGTAACTTTATCAAACATTGAAGCAAACCTTTTTACAGCTTCATCGCCGCTTTGTTTTACTTCCTTTAAAATATTTGAGACGCTTGCTTCCAACGAGGAGTCGTTCAAAGAAGGTCTTACTAACAAAGCTTTCCACGCCTTTTTTTCAGGGTACTCATGCACTGCTAACATAATGAAAGATCCTTTATCATTTTAAAATTGGTAAAATCTTTCCCATTAAAAAGCTTCTTTTTTACCTGTGTCACACGAAATCCATAAGCTTCAAAAAATGGCTTTGCAGTAATGCTTGCTTCGGTTGTCAAAACGCGATAATTCCTTTCTTCAGCTATTTGCAATATTTCATCAATCAGATTTGCTGCAACTTTCTTGCGCTGAAAATCCTTATGAACATACATTGTATCAACATGCCCATCTTCCAACTCTGTAAAACCGACCATTACTTCATTTATAAAGGCCACTTTACATATATTTTTCTTCAACCGCTGTTGCCAAAATCTTTTATCGGTATGCAAAGGCGCCCAACTATTTAATTGTTCTTTTCGATAATCCCTTGCATTCACGGTATGCACAGTATCATAAAACAATTGCATCATTTCATTTAGCATACTTTCCTCATAATCCAGAATTTTCAAATCTTCCATTTATTTTTGTTTATTTCTTTCTTTTTGTTACCAGCTTTAGTTTTTTATAGCATCATCGTTGCGACGCTCCGTTCATCTGAAAATCATTATGGAACTTTTTCTATCTTTTGATTCTATTCCCGCAGATTTCGCTAATTAAACCCTGATTCATTTTTAAAACGACCTAAATAATCATTTATGTTTATCCAAAAAAATCCAAATCATCCCAAAAATCCCAGTTCCGACAATTTCCTCAAAATCCTTCCTTGTATTCTAAAAAATCGTGGTTCTGTTAAATAATCATTTTTTCAATCGGTACAACCAAAATTCCCTGTGCTCCCGCTTCTTTTAATTTCTCGATAATATCCCAAAAATCATTTTCATTTAAGACGCTGTGCACACTGCTCCATCCTGTTTCTGCCAAAGGCAATACTGACGGACTTTTCATGCCTGGCAAAAGTTTAATAATTTCTTCAAGTTTATTATCAGGTGCATTCAAAAGAACATATTTATTGTTCTTTGCTTTTTTTACTGCCTTAATTCTAAATAGTAACTTATCAAGCAGACGCTGCTTGTCTTCATTAAAATCTATGCTTTTAATCAGTACCGCCTGTGAGCTTAATATAGTTTCCACTTCCTTCAAACCGTTCATTAATAAGGTAGAACCAGAGCTGACCAAATCACATATAGCATGAGCCAAACCTATACCTGGAGCAATTTCGACACTTCCGCTTATTTCATGAATTTCTGCATCAACGCCTCTTTCTTCCATATATCTTTTTACGATTACAGGGTAAGTGGTTGCAATACGTTTCCCATGCAAATAACTCACATCATCATATTTTTCGTTACGGCTTACCGCTATGCTAAGCCTGCATTTGCCAAACCCAAGATGTTCTACAACTTCTACCTTTTTGTTTTTTTCATAAACCACATTCTCGCCTACAAATCCTATATCAGCGACCGCATCTTCTACATATTGAGGTATATCATCATCACGTAAAAAGTAAACTTCAAGAGGAAAGTTACTTGCTTCTGCCTTCAGCTTATTTACGCCATTCCCAATATCAATACCGCATTCTTTTAACAGCTTAATGCTGTCTTCATTTAACCTTCCTGACTTTTGAATAGCGACTCTTAAAACCACGATTTTTTGATTTTATAAAGGATTTTTTAGGAAATAAGAAAAGAGATTTATTTGAAGAATTTCCCCCCAATCCTTTACATCCTTCCAAATCCAGGTTCAGACAATAAAAAAGCCTACCATGCGGTAAGCCCTTAAATGTTTTATAGTGAATGCACAATACAACACGGCTTACCTTTACAGTAAGGAATGATGATGATTATTATGCATCTTGATTTTCATGCCGCAAAGATAACATCAGATTTTGTAGAAACAAAAAAAGATGAGAGAGATGGGAAGCTGCGAGCTGTTAGCTGCAAGCAACGAGTTAACTAACAGTCATGTTTCTATAACTCTGGCTCGAAGCTCGAGGCTCAAAGCTCACAGCTCCTTATCTTACCAGAAAAACAGCATTACAAAAAAGCAATTTACCACCTTCCCAGAACTCACGAAACAGAGGATTATCTGCAAGAAAAACAACAGAGCCGCTTCCTATGTTTGTAACACCAAATATTAACCCGTCTTTTAATTGACTTTTTACTTTGGTTCCTGCAAACCCGGTTACATAATTGCTTTTTTTAAGGATACCTACATTCCAACCCTCCTTTAAAAATTCATAAACATTTGAATCCTGCTTTAGAGTATAATAGGTATCAGGATATCCAAAAGCAAGAGGATGTGTGTTGTCTAAATGCACTTTATAAATAGCTCCGGGAATGGTTGAAGTCAACTCATCACGCTCATGGTTCTCATATTTTTTTACAGCAGAATAACTGCCTTTGACTTTATTTTTAACTGAATCTTCATCTTTGTCTTCTTTTAATTTTATTCCCCAGTCGCCTTCAGCTAGTTGATGCACTGCATTTTCCATTGCTATTAAGTTTCCGCCGTTGTTTACAAATTGTTTTAGTTTGTCAGAAATATTTTTATCAAAAAGATTCCTGTAATTGCCGTCGGGAATAATTAAAACATTGTAAGCTCTCAAATCAGTACGGCTGATATCTGTTGCATTAATTAAAGTTACAGGATAATTAAGTTGTTGTTCGAACAGGTGCCAAACCTCTCCTGCTCCTAAAGCAGATGCTTGTTCGCCTGTAAGCAAAGCGACTTTTGGTGGCAGAATTACTTTCACATCAGGGGAGCCGAAATCGGGGCCTTTATCCATAAAACCTGTAGAGACTGCTTCAATATTTACATCATTATTGGCAGCGAGATTATTCATCACAGACGAAAGATTAGTTGGGTTACCTTTCTCAAGTACGATTAATGTACCTCTGTCATATATGTTTTGATTATAGGTGAAAGGCTTCTCTGAATACCGGACTCTAATACCTTGTTTCAGCAACTGTCCTAAAAATTTTACACTGTTGACTGAATTATATTTTATCAAATATCCATAGGTTGAAGAAGGAATTGATTTAGTTCCGGCACTCGCATTATAAGGTTTTAACGGAAATTCATTTTTTACTGCATAAGCATCAACATTATAAGCATAAGGCAACGACCAGGCAGTAATATCGTAGGTAACAGAATCAACAAGATTGCTTTTAGGCTCTAACAATACTCTTGCTAATACCGACTTTGTCTGCAAACTGCTTATTGCAATGTTATATTTTTTTAATTGCCCTTTTTCATCTTTTCCTGTTGCATAATTTACTCCATTAAACGTGTTGTTCATAACTGTACCATATTCAACTCCATTTACTTGCAGAAGATGAGCAATACTGTTTATTTTAGCAGCATTATCAGAGGTAAGAATATATGTTTTATTTGCATTTCCTCTGCCCGCTCGGCTGTCATCAAAAAATTTTTTATACTCTGTAAGCAACCTTTTGGCATTTTGAGAAGCTGCTTCAATCGTAGATAAACCCGTAGTATAATGATGATTAACCCTGTCTACAAGAGTTAATGTATCACCTGAATTTGTCACTACAGCCAAACCTCCGCGTCCTCCGCCACCTTGCTCAAAGGTCATACCGATAGCCCCGTTGTACAAGGGATAGGTATCACCATAAGACGGATAAAACAAGTCAAACCTCTCTTTTGTAAAATACAACCAGCCGTTTTCATCAAAATATCTTGCATTATTTCGCCCAATAATATTTTGAAATTCTCTTTGCCAGGGTGTAATTACCTCATGATATGGCTCTGCTGCGGGAGCAAAGTAATATGGACTGTTATAAGACTGCTCATGAAAATCCACATGAACCTGCGGAAGCCATTGATTGTACTTAATAAGACGCTGCTGGGTTTCCAGTTGAGTTTGCCATGCCCAATCCCTGTTAAGGTCAAAATTATAATGGTTGGTTCTTCCTCCCGGCCACGGCTCCATGTGCTCTCTTGATTGAAGATCAGGATTTATATTTTTGCCGGCTACAGAATTAAACCAGTTTACGTATCTGTCTCTTCCATCAGGATTGATGCACGGGTCAATAATTACAACTGTATTCTTTAACCATTCTGTGCTTTTGTTATTGGATGGGTTTACCAGGGTATATAAGGTCAGCATGGCTGCCTCTGATGAAGAAGTTTCATTGCCATGTACATTATAACTTAGCCAGACAATTGCCGGTGCATTATCTAAGGAAGAAGCTGCACCTTTATCTTTAACTGAACCGGAAATGTGAAGATTATTCAAACGAATCGCCTCTAATCTCTGCAGGTTTTGGGCTGAAGCAATATAGGCAACAAGCAATTCTCTGCCTTCGTTGGTTTCACCATACTTTTCTACCTTAACCATCTCCGGCTTTGCTTGTGCAACAGCCTTCACATAATTGACGATTTTATAATGAGGTGTATAATGAGTCCCAATCTTATAACCAAGAAATTGTTCGGGAGATTGCAGCTGGGCAAATAAAGTGGAGGAAATAAACAGATTTAAAAAGAGAAAAAATAATTGCGGCTTCATCATTCTGATTTTAAGGCGGCAAATTAATTGATACAAATTTGATGGAACTAATTATTATGAAGAAAACGGAAGATTTTCTCTGAAATTTATCCAAGATAAAAAAACTAAAAGTAATTCTCACTAAAATTATAATGGACATTTTTTAATCTTCTTTGTAGCAGCATCTTTACTAAACATTAAGTCACGGCACTTCCTACATCGTTCTTTTTTTTGATAAATCCTGTTTAGCTATGAACACACTGTAAACAACTATTCTTACATCAATCACTTCATACACTACCAGGTAAGGAAAACGACTTATCCTTCCTTCACGAACGGATTTGTTTTAACAAGAATAAATATGAGAATTATGCAGAAAATTATTGCAGAAGATGTCTAATTCGTTCAAGAACTCTATTCCTAATCCTTCTCTTTGCGTCTCATACCAGTCATAGGCTTCTATAATCTATAGAGTAGCTAAAGGGCCTGACCTCTAACTTATATTGCATTCCTTTTTTCTTTGTTCATTGCCAAATCCTTAACTTCCTCCCAGGTGTAAGATTTGCCTTCTCCACGCAGATATTTTTCCCGCTCGGCCATTATTAATCTTCTTCTTTGTGCGTCGGCATTCATCTCGTCACTCGTACAGCTTTTTGTCTGATATTCTAAACTTCCATAAATGTTACCATTTCAAACAAAATTGCCTAAAAAGTGAATAACAGTTTGAAGTAGTGGATTTACCACTGTTCCATCTTCCAAAAAAAATTTGAAGTGGAACTTCAGTTAAGCCCTGTTTCATAAACAATGTATGCGTTTGACCAATTTGATTCTTACTAAAAATATTATTTACAAAATTTCTTCAATTAATATGTTATCACTTAAGCAACAGGTAAGTTGCTTCAAGTCTTACCAATCGCCTTTAATTACATTAATTCCTGAAAAAACATCTTTCTAACTTTTGAAAAAAATAAGACCTGTTACATTTTATACGAATTGCTTGTAATTCAAAAAAGTTAGCATTACATTAGAGAAAAATTTAAATGATGAAAATACTGATTTTACCTGTTGCTGTTTTAATGTTTTTAATGGTGAGTTGTAAGAATGATACCACTACGGCAAGAAAAGATGTCAAGCAGTATACCATTGAGCAACTGTATAATAATAACAGCGTTTACGGAAGTGCATTTAATTCAGATGAAACAAAGCTTTTGATTAACTCAAACAGCACCGGTATAGATAATGTTTATGAACTGAGTATTAACGATACATCTGTCAACCCGCTGACCAAATCAACTAAAGAATCATTTTACTCAATTGATTATTTACGGGGCACAAACAGGTACCTCTATAGTGCAGACTCAGGAGGTAACGAGAACAGTCACCTGTATTTACAAAAGTCCGCAGAAACTTCAGTCAAAGATATTACCCCATGGCCTGGAAGCCAAAATAACATGTATGGCTGGAGTGATGATAAAAAATCAATGTATGTAAGCAGCAATAAACGTAACTCTAAATTTTTTGATCTATGGAGATTAGATACTGCAAGTTGGACACCTGCTATGTTTTATCAGAATGATTCGGGTTATTCTCCCGGAGCCATCAGCAAAACTGAACGTTATATTACGCTTATCAAAAGTATAACCACTGATAAAAATGAGCTCTATCTGTACGATCGTAATGCAAAAACAATGAAACGTTTGAGCAATGATAATGAGGCTACCTGGTATCCTGCTGCATTTGAAAGGAATGACAGCATCTTATATTATATCACCAACGACGGAGGCGAATTTTCTTATCCCGTTAAATACAATATTAATAGTGGTAAGGCTGATAAAGTGTATCAAACCAATTGGGATGTAGTGGGTATGGACTTAAGTGAAAATGAAAAGTATCATACTATTTTTATTAATGAAGACGGTAAGAACAAAATACTGTTATTTGATCATGCCACTAATAAACAAGTTGATTTTCCTTCAATAAAAGATGGTGATGTTAAGGGAGTTACTATCTCTCCTTCTGAGAAAAATATCATGCTTACTGTAGGCAGCAGCCGCAGCCCTAATAATTTGTATGTTTATAATTTTGAAAAGAAAGAATTGAAACAACTCACCCAAACGCTTAATAAGGAAGTGAATCAAGATGATATGGTAAGCGCGGAAGTCGTTCGTTTTAAATCATTTGACGGAAAACAAATTCCTGCTATCTATTACAAGCCGCTTACAGTGTCAAAAGACAATAAAGTTCCGGGTTTGCTTTGGATTCATGGAGGGCCCGGTGGTCAATCGAGGATCGGCTTTTCAAACGATATACAATACCTGGTTAATCATGGTTATGCAGTGCTTGCGGTAAACAATCGCGGAAGCAGCGGATATGGTAAAACTTTTTATAAGCTTGATAATAAAGACCACAGCAACGGAGATTTAAATGATTGCATATGGGGAAAGAAATGGCTGCAACAGCAGGATTATATTGACACTTCAAAAATTGGTATTGAAGGTGGAAGCTATGGTGGTTGTATGGTATTGGGTGCATTGGCTTTCCATCCTGAGGAGTTTAAAGTTGGAGTTGACCTGTTTGGTGTGGCAAACTGGTTACGCACCCTTCGCAGTATTCCGCCATATTGGGAGTCTTTTTGTAAAGCATTGTATGATGAAATGGGCGATCCTAATACAGCCGATTCAATAATGCTCAAAAAAACTTCGCCATTATTTCATTATCAAATGATTAATAAGCCTTTAATTGTTTTTCAGGGATTGAATGATGTGAGGGTGTTACCAATAGAAAGTAAGGAAATAGCAGAAGGGGTAAAAAAGAATGGAGTACCAGTTGAATATATTACTTATCCTGATGAAGGTCACGGATTCGCTAAAAAAGAAAACCAGATTACTACATCAAAAAAGACATTGATTTTCCTGGATAAATATTTAAAGGGAAATGGTGGCACAAATGGCAAGAAGATGTGAAATTATAAAATAAGTATTATTAATAAAAAAGTGTTGAAAAATGTCTTTTTGCAGGAACTTTAAATGATATAATTTGCCTTCATGCTTAAGATTATTTTGCCTCTTTCGTTTATCGTTCTTTTTCCACTTGTCAATACTGCACAAAGCATTGTTGGAAAAGGCAAAGCTGTTGATCCTTATCATTATTCAATACAAAAAGACAAAACCTTTTCTAAAGGTGCTGTGGCCTCTGCCCACCCCATTGCAAGTAAAGTAGGTGCAGCAATTTTAAAACAAGGCGGCAATGCAATAGATGCCGCCATTGCAACCCAACTTGCACTTGCAGTAGTTTATCCGGGCGCAGGTAATATAGGTGGCGGAGGTTTTATGGTAGCAAGATTGAAAGACGGTAAAAAATTGACATTAGATTACCGTGAAAGCGCTCCTGCAAAAGCAAGCCGCGATATGTACCTTGATGAAAAAGGAAATGCACAAAGCAACTTATCTCAATACGGGCATTTGGCAAGCGGAGTTCCGGGAACTATAAGCGGATTGGTTGCAGGTATGAAATACGCAAAACTGCCTTTTAAAACATTAATACAACCTGCGATAGACCTTGCTGAAAAAGGTTTTACCCTGACAAAAGCTGAAGCTGTTAAATATAACAGTGAGCAGGATGATTTTAAAAAATACAATACAGTTTTACCTGTGTTTGTAAAAGAAGGCGGATGGAAAGCAGGTGATACTATAGTGCAAAAAGACCTCGCAAATACATTAAAAAGAATAAGAGACAAAGGAGCCGCAGGCTTTTATGAAGGAGAAATTGCGAAGCTGATAACCGAAGAAATGAGAAGAGGC
>JAABUR0100006497.1_pt1 | contig 14247 bp, 11 predicted proteins | sample 5560091 | NCBI WGS metagenome assembly JAABUR01 (sample SAMN10711879, study PRJNA513375) | rock metagenome | isolation source: Antarctica rocks | place: Antarctica: Victoria Land, University Valley sud
GCATCCTCGCAGTGGATGTCCAACCGAAGGGGTGAGACCGTGACCGATCCACCCTCCGCCGAGGTCCCCGCCGAGGTCCCTGCCGAGGTCCCTGCCGAGGTCCCTGCCGAGGTCCCCACCGAGGTTCCTACCGAGGTTCCCCCCGCGGAGGTCGCGCAGACCCCAGCTTCGGCGCCCGTGCCGGTGCGGCCCGCGGTCCCCTCCCCCGCGCTGTTCGCCCAGCTGCACCGGGGGCGGGACCTCTCGGCGTTCGGCCGGGTCGACGAGTCCGGGCTGGTCTTCGTCAGGACCGCGGACGGTGAGCGCGAGGTCGGGTCGTTCCCGGGCGCCAGCCCGGCAGCGGCGCTGGGCTACTTCGCCCGAAGGTACGACGAGCTGCTCGCTGCCGCGGACCTGCTGCACCAGCGCATCACCCAGACCGACATCTCGGTCAGGGACGCGCAGGAGAGCTACGCGAGGCTGGTGAAGCAGCTCGCCGAGGCCAACGTCGTCGGTGACCTTCCCGCGCTCGAGGCGCGGGCCGACCAGATCGGACAGGCCCTCGCCGCAAAGCGGGAGGCAGAGTCCGCGCAACGGGCGGCGGCCCGCGCGGAGGGCCGGTCGAGACGCGAGCAGATCGTCCTCGAGGCGGAACGCATCGCGGCCCAGCCGGAGCAGAAGATCCAGTGGAAGACCAGTGGCGCCCGGATGCACGAGCTGCTCGAGGAGTGGAAGGCCCAGCAGCGCTCGGGCCCGAGACTGGGCCGGGAGGGCGAGGCAGCTCTCTGGCAACGGCTCAGCGCCGCCCGCAACGGGTTCGACAAGGCTCGCCGGGCCCACTTCGCCCAGCTCGACGCCACCCAGTCGGAGGCGAAGGGCGCCAAGGAGCGGCTGGTCGAGCAGGCCGAGGAACTGTCCACGAGCACGGACTGGGCCGCCACTGCGGGTGCGTTCAAGCGGCTCATGGACCAGTGGCGTCAGGCCGGCCGCGCCAGCCGGGCCGACGACGACGCGCTGTGGCTGCGCTTCAAGGCGGCGCAGGACGCCTTCTTCCGGGCGAAGGACGAGGTGGTCGCCGCCGAGGAGGAGGGGTGGCAGGCGAACCTCAGGGTCAGGCGGGCCCTGCTCGCGGAGGCCGAGGCGCTGCTCCCGGTCACCGACATCGAGCGGGCCACCTCGGCGCTGCGAAGCGTCCAGGACAGATGGGAGAGGGCCGGGAAGGTCCCCCGTGCCGACGTGGAACGCACCGAGCAGGCCCTGCGGCGCGTCGAGCAGGCGGTCCGCGGCGCCGAGGAGAAGCGCTGGTCGTCGCGCAACCCCGAGGCCGCCGCGCGTGCCCGCAGCCTCGTCGACCAGCTCCAGTCGGCGGTCGCATCGCTGGAGGAGGAGCTGGCCGGCGCCGAGGCGTCCGGGGACACCCGCAGGGTCGAGGCGGCCAGGGCAGCACTCGAGGCACGCCGCCAGTGGCTCACCCAGGCCAGCGCCGGACTGCGTGAGTTCGGCGGCTGAGGCCCGGCGCTACTCCCGGCGCTAATCCCGGCGCTCGCCGGCGCCCTTGCCGCCGGTGATGCGGTAGACGTCGAAGACCCCGTCGATCCGGCGCACCGCCTTGATGACGTGGTCGAGGTGGGTGGGGTCACCCATCTCGAAGGTGAACCGGGAGAGCGCGACCCGGTCGCGGGAGGTCTGCACGGAGGCGGACAGGATGTTGACGTGCTGGTCCGACAGGACGCGGGTGACGTCGCTGAGCAACCGGTTGCGGTCCAGGGCCTCGACCTGCAGCTGCACGAGGAACACGCTGGCCGCCGACGGTGCCCACTCGACGTCGATGAGCCGGTCGGACTGCGCCAACAGCGACTCCGCGTTCGTGCAGTCGCTGCGGTGCACCGACACGCCGCTGCCGCGGGTCACGAAGCCGAGGATGGGGTCGCCGGGCACGGGGGTGCAGCACCGGGCCAGCTTCACCCACACGTCCGGGGTGCCGACGACGACGACCCCCGGGTCGCCTGTCCGTCGCCGGGTCCGGAGCTGGGTGGGCAACGTCGCCTCGGCGATGTCCTCGCTCGCGCCCTCCTCGCCCCCCAGCGACGCGACCAGCCGGCTCACCACGTGCTGGGCCGAGATGTGGCCCTCTCCGACAGCGGCGTACAGCCCGTCGATGTCGGTGTAGCGCAGCTCGCCCGCGAGGCCGGTGAGGGTCTCGGCCGACATCAGCCGCTGGATCGGCAGCCCCTGCTTGCGCATCGCCTTGGCGATGGCGTCCTTGCCCGTCTCGATGGCCTCCTCTCGGCGCTCCTTGGAGAACCACTGGCGGATCTTGTTCCTCGCCCGGGGGCTCTTGACGAAGGTGAGCCAGTCCCGCGACGGCCCGGCGCCGTCCGCCTTGGAGGTGAGGACCTCGACGACGTCCCCGTTCTCCAGGGTCGACTCCAGGGGCACCAGCCTGCCGTTGACCCGGCCGCCGATGCAGTGGTGCCCGACCTCCGTGTGCACGGCATACGCGAAGTCCACCGGTGTCGCACCCGCCGGCAGCGCGACCACCGAGCCCTTCGGCGTGAAGACGTAGACCTCGCGGGCGTTGATCTCGAAGCGGAGGGACTCGAGGAACTCCCCCGGGTCCTTGGTCTCGCGCTGCCAGTCCAGCAGCTGGCGCAGCCACGCCATGTCGTTGATCGGCCCGGTGGGACCATCCTTGGTCGGCGCCGGGTCGGTCCCGTTCGCCGTCGCGTCCTCCTTGTACTTCCAGTGGGCGGCGACGCCGTACTCCGCCCGGCGGTGCATGGTGTGGGTGCGGATCTGGATCTCGACCGCCTTGCCGTCGGGGCCGATGACCGTCGTGTGCAGGGACTGGTACATGTTGAACTTCGGCATCGCGATGTAGTCCTTGAACCGGCCCGGCACGGGGTTCCAGCGAGCGTGCAGGGCCCCGAGGGCGGCATAGCAGTCCCGGACGGTCTCGACGAGGACCCGCACGGCGATGAGGTCGTAGATCTCGTCGAAGTCGCGTCCCCGGACGATCATCTTCTGGTAGACGGAGTAGTAGTGCTTCGGTCGCCCGCTGACGGTCGCCTTGAGCTTGGCCCCGCGCAGGTCCTCGGCCACCTGGGCCCGCACCCGGGCGAGGTACTCCTCCCGCGCCGGCGCGCGCTCCGCGACGAGCCGCACGATCTCGTCGTAGACCTTCGGGTAGAGCGTCGCGAACGACAGGTCCTCGAGCTCCCACTTGATGGTGTTCATGCCGAGGCGGTGCGCGAGCGGGGCGTAGATCTCGAGCGTCTCGTGCGCCTTGCGCTGGGCGGTCTCCTCCGAGACGTAGCGCCAGGTCCGCGCGTTGTGCAGCCGGTCGGCGAGCTTGATGACGAGGACCCGGATGTCCCTGGCCATGGCGACGACCATCTTGCGGACCGTCTCGGCCTGGGCGGCCTCGCCGTAGGCGACCTTGTCCAGCTTGGTCACGCCGTCGACGAGGTTGGCGATCTCGTCACCGAAGTCGCGGCCCAGGTCCGGCAGCCGGTATGCCGTGTCCTCGACGGTGTCGTGCAGCAGCGCGGCGGCGAGGGTGTCGGGGGTCATGCCCAGCTCGGCGAGGATCGTCGTCACGGCCAGCGGGTGGGTGATGTAGGCATCCCCGCTCTTTCGCAGCTGTCCCTCGTGGGCCTTCTCGGCCACCAGGTAGGCCCGTTCGATGACGGAGAGGTCGGCCTTGGGGTGGGTGGCGCGGACGACCTGCAGGAGCGGCTCGAGCGCGGGGTGCCCTGCCGAGCGGGGGCCGCCGAACCGGGCGAGGCGGGCGCGCATGCGCGACGGAGTCGGGGGGCCCGACGTCTCGGCTCTCGCCTCCTCGCTCATGCACAGAGTCTAGCCATCGTGGCACCGGGCCCGGCCCGGTTCACCGGCCCCCCGAGAGTTGCGGCTCGGAACCGCGCAGGCGCGCCGCAGCCGTGTCTCGGTGCGGTGTCTCAGACGGTGACGACCGCGTGGACGGTGCGGTCGACGAGCTGGTCCCGACCGTTCAGGGCGGCCAGCTCGAGGACGACCTCGACCGCGACCACCCGGGCGCCGGCCCGCTCGACGAGGCGGCACGCCGCGGCTGCCGTCCCGCCGGTGGCCAGCACGTCGTCCATCACCAGCGCCCGCTGGCCGGGGGTGAAGGCGTCGGAATGGACCTCGAGGACCGCGGAGGCGTACTCCAGCGTGTACTCCTCGCGCAGCGCGAGGGCGGGCAGCTTGCCCGCCTTGCGGACGGGGACGAACCCGGTGCCGAGCTGGTACGCGACGGCCGCGCCGAAGATGAAGCCGCGCGCCTCGATGCCGACGACGACGTCCACGCCCCCGGCATACCGGTCGCACACGTCCCGCACGACGGCGCGGAGCGCGTCCCCGTCGGACAGCAGCGGTGTGAAGTCCTTGAACAGCACGCCCGGCTCGGGGAAGTCTGGGACGTCCCGGATCCTGGCGAGGACCAGCTCACGGATGTCCGGTGCCACTGGGGGCTTACCTCCTGGACCGGGGCGGACGTCGAGGCTGGTTGCGCGGCCCGGCCTGGGCCCACTTGTGAACCGGCCGGGGGGTGCCGTCCGCGGGGGTCCCCGCCCCTGGGGACCGGGCTCCCGGGGCGTCGGGGGCGGCGCCGGCGTCGGGGACCTCTGACCGGATGGACGCAGCGAGGTCGTCCTGCGGCGGCGAGGTCGGTCCCGTCGACGGGTCCGCTCCCGTGGACGGGCCCGCCGGGTCCCTGCCCGGACGCGAGCCGGCCTTCCCGGCGCCGACGAGGGCGGGTCGGCGGCCCTGGACGCGCTCGGTGTGCCGGGCCAGCTCCCGGACCGCCGGCTCGCGGCTGCGCAGGTCCACGAGCAGCGGCGTGGCGATGAAGATCGAAGAGTAGGCGCCGGCCGCGATGCCGACGAAGAGCGCCAGGCTGAGGTCGAGCAGCGTGCCGGGCCCCAGGCGGGTGAAGCCGACGACGAGGATGGCGGCGATGGGCAGCAGGGCGACGACGGTGGTGTTGACCGAGCGAACCAGCGTCTGGTTGACCGCGAGGTTGGCGGCCTGCACGTAGCTGGACCGGCGGCTGCTCATCGCCTCGGTGGTGTTCTCCCGCACCTTGTCGAAGACGACGACGGTGTCGTAGAGCGAGTAGCCGAGGATGGTGAGGAAGCCGATCATCGACGACGGGGTGATCTCGAACCCGAAGAGGGAATAGATCCCCACGGTGATGATGAGGTCGTGCACCAGCGCGACCAGCCCCGAGACCGCCATCGTCCAGGTCCGGAAGTAGATGGCCATGACCAGGGCGACGAGGACGAGGAAGACGATGAGGGCCTGGATCGCCTTGGTACTGACCGACTGGCCCCAGGACGGCCCGATCAGCGATGCGCTGACCGTGTTCGCCGGGACACCGTAGGCTTGGGCGAGGGCGGTCTTGGCAGCGTCGTTCCTCTCGTTCGCCGCCTCGCTCTGGACCCGCACCGTGTTCCCCCCGATGACCGTCGTGACGACGTTGCCCGGGACGCCGGCCTGCGCCAGGGCGCCTCGCGCCTTCTCCTCGTAGCCGACCGTGCTGCTCACCCCCGGGATCCGGAACTCAGAGCCGCCGCGGAACTCGATACCGAAGTTGAGGCCGCGGACGAAGATGCCGACGAGCGCGAGCGCGATGAGCACCCCCGAGACGGCATACCAGGTCCGCTGCCTGCCGATGAAGTCGATCGACCGCTTGCCGGTGTAGAGGTCGTTGCCGACCTGGGCGAAGTTGACCATCCTCACGCCTTCCCCTCGGTCCTGGCCGTGCCGGAGGTCGGACGGACCGCGCCCGCGACCCTGCTGCCGGCGGCCGGCCGGCCCGCGGCGCGGGCGTGGGCCGGGGGCGCCGGTGCCGTGGGACCGGTGAACTTCCCGCGCCCGACGTACCTGACCTTGGCACCGAGGCGCTCGGGGTCGAGGCCGCTGAGCCGGTGGCCGCCGCCGAAGAACCTCGTGCGCGCGAGCATGCTGACGACGGGGTGCGTGAAGAGGATGACGACGGCGAGGTCGATGAGCGTGGTCACGCCAAGGGTGAAGGCGAAGCCACGGACGTTGCTGGAGGCCAGCAGGTAGAGCACCCCGGCGGCGAGGAAGTTGACGGCGTCGGCGGCGAGGATGGTGCGCCGGGCGCGCAGCCAGCCGGCCTCAACCGCCGCCACCAGCGGGCGCCCCTCCCGGACCTCGTCGCGGATCCGTTCGAAGTACACGATGAACGAGTCCGCCGTGACCCCGATGGCGACGATCACCCCCGTGACGCCGGCCATCGTCAGCCGGAAGTTGTAGGACCAGCCGAGCAGGGTGAGCACCCCGTAGGTCAACAGCGCCGCGACGACGAGCGAGGCGACGGTGACGAATCCGAGAATCCGGTACTGCAGCAGCGAGTAGCCGACGACGAGCAGCAGCCCGATCAGGCCCGCGAGGAGCCCGAGCTTGAGCTGTTCCTTGCCGAGCGTCGGGCTGATGTCGTCCTGGGTCTGGAGCTTGAACGACAGCGGCAGCGCGCCGAACTTCAGCTGCTGGGCGAGGGCCCGTGCGGTGTCGATGGTGAAGGAGCCGGTGATGCTCGCCTGGCCGCTGGTGATCGCGGCCTGGGTGGTGGGCGCCGAGATGACCTGCTTGTCGAGGACGATGGCGAACTGGTTGCGCACGCCCTGGTTCTTGAGCTTGATGAGGCGGCTGGTCACGTCGGCGAACTTCTGCGCGCCGTCGCCGGTGAACTTCAGCACCACCTCGACGATGGTCGTCGGCTGGCCGTTCGGGCCGGGCTGGAAGCCTGAGGAGGCGTCCGCGATGTCGCTGCCGTCGACCTCGACGGGACCGAGGACGTACTTGACCTGCTTGTCCGTCGAGCAGGTGACGAGCGGCTTCGCCGGGTCGTCGACCACGTCGGTCACCGCTCCCGGTTTGGAGCAGTCGAGCGCCGTGAACTCCTGCTGCAGTGCCGGGGTGACCCAGGCCGGGTCGCTGGCGTCCGTGGGTGCCACCGTCGGCGTCGTCCCGGTGGCCGGCGCGTTCGTGCCGGTGGCCGCCGCCGCCGGGGCCGTTGTGGCGGGCGCCGGTGTGGCGGGCGCCGGTGTGGCGGGCGCCGTGGTGGCGGGCGCCGGTGTGGCGGGCGCCGTGGTGGCGGGCGCCGTGGTGGCGGGCGCAGTCGGGTCGTCCTGGGTGAGCGCAGGGAGCAGCGCCGCGTTGGCGGCGCTGTTGCTGGCCTGCGGGGTGTTCAAGCCGGTGCTCGGGGAGGTGCTCACGCTCGTGGTGCTCGGCTGGGCGCTCGGGGCCACGGTCGGGGGGGCGTTCGGGGTGAAGATCGGCGGCGGGGTCGTGGGCCCTGTCGGGGTTGGCGTGCCGGTCGGCGTGCCGGTCCTGGTGTCCGTGCCCGTCGGGGTGGGCTGGTTCTTCTGGGCAGCCTCCGGCGAGCCGTAGCCGGCTGCCAGCACAGCCCGGAACCGCAGCTGGGACGGCTTGCTGATCGCGTCCAGGGTGCGCTTGTCCGGCTGTCCCGGGATGGAGATGACGATGTTGCGCCCACCCTGGGTCGTCACCTCGGCTTCTGCCACGCCGTTGGAGTCGACCCGCTGCACGATGATGTCCCGGGCCTGGTCGAGCTGGCCCTGGCTCACCGGAGCGTTGGGGTCGGCGAGCACCGGTTCGAGGACCATCTGGGTGCCGCCCTCGAGGTCGAGCCCGAGCTTGGGGGTCAGCTGCGCGGTCCCCCACGTGTGCACGGCCCCGATGAGCCCGAACAGCCCGAAGGTGAGGACGAGCAGGGCCGCGAGGACGCGCAGCGGCCTGCGGTTCCGCGAGCGGATGGCCACGTCGCCCTTAGGCCGCGTCGGTCGGCGTGGTCGTACCAGCGGCGGGGCCGGTCGTCGCACCCCCGGTGGCGGGGCCGGTCGTCACACCCCCGGTGGCCGCTGAGTCGACCTTGGTCGCGACGGCTCGACGGTCGAACCGGACCGTGATGCCAGGGGCCACCTCGAGGGTCGCCACCGTGTCACTGAGCGCGGTCACCCGACCGAACAGACCAGAGGTGGTGCAGACCTCGTCACCGACGGTGATGCTGCTCTGGAGCACCTGGGCCTGGCGCTGACGCCGGCGCTGGGTCCAGAACATGAACCCGATGAGGGCGAGCGGCAGGGCGAGGAACAGCAGCGAGCCGGTCTCGTTTCCTTGTGGCATGGTCCAGTCCTTCTCGGTGTGGCGTAGGGGCACGGCTCCACGGAGAACGTCTCCGTCGCCCGGAGAGTGCCGACCACGGTCGGACGCGCCCGGGTGAGTCTAGGTGAGCACGGCTCCGCACACCAAAGAACGCCCGGCGCCACCACGCCCAGGAACGCCCGGCGCCACCACGCCCAGGAACGCCCGGCGTCACCACGCCCAGGAACGCCCGGCGTCACCCGCGGAACTGGCCCTCGCCGTCGTCGAGCGGTGGCAGGACCGGTTGGAGCGGCCCGGCCGGGAGCGGCGGGGTCATCCCGAGGTGCTCCCACGCCTGTCGCGTCGCCGCGCGGCCTCGGGGGGTCCGCTGGATCAGCCCCTCCCGGACCAGGAACGGCTCGGCGACGGTCTCGACGGTGTCGGACTCCTCCCCGACGGCCACCGCCAGGGTGCCCAGCCCGACCGGCCCCCCGCCGAAGCGCCGGCACAGCGCCTCCAGCACCGCCCGGTCCAGCCGGTCGAGACCACGCTCGTCCACGTCGAACAAGGCCAGCGCCACTCTGGCGGCGTCCAGGTCGACGACGCCGCGTCCGTGCACCTGCGCCCAGTCACGGACCCGGCGCAGCAACCGGTTCGCGATGCGTGGAGTGCCTCGCGAGCGGAGCGCGATCTCCTCGATCCCGGTCATCTCGGCCTCGACGCCCAGCAGCCGGGCCGAGCGCACGAGGATGGTGACGAGGTCCTCCGTGGCGTAGAAGTCCAGGTGGCCGGTGAAGCCGAACCGGTCACGCAGCGGCGCGGGGAGCAGCCCCGCGCGCGTCGTCGCCCCCACGACCGTGAACGGTGGCAGGTCGAGCGAGATGGCGGTGGCCCCCGGCCCCTTGCCGACCACCACGTCGACCCGGTAGTCCTCCATGGCGAGGTACAGCATCTCCTCCGCGGGCCGTGCCATCCGGTGGATCTCGTCGAGGAAGAGCACCTCGCCGTCGATCAGCGAGGACAGGATGGACGCGAGGTCGCCCGCGTGCTGGATCGCCGGGCCCGAGGTGACCCTGATGGGCTGCTCCAGCTCGGCGGCGATGATCATCGCCAGCGTTGTCTTGCCGAGGCCCGGCGGCCCGGAGAGCAGCACGTGGTCCGGCGGCGTCCCCCGGCGCCGGGCGGCCTCGAGCACGAGCGCCAGCTGGTCCCGGACGCGGGTCTGGCCGGGGAAGTCGACGAGCCGGCGGGGGCGCAGTGCGGCCTCGACCTGCTGTTCGCGCTCCTCGCCCCGGGGGTCGACCACCCGGGCTGTTGCCTCGAACGACCCGTCATCCCAACGGACCTGGTCCTGGGGCCCCTGTTCGACGCGCGGCTCGCCGTCCGGCGCGCTCGTCACCGGCCGAGCTCCTGCAGCGCGGCGCGCAGCAGCGCCGACACCGTGGCGCCCTCGGCGGCCCTCGGAGCGACCGCGTCCACCGCGTCATCGGCCTGTCTGACGCTCCAGCCGAGACCCATGAGGGCCTCTCGGACCTGGCCCTGCCACGGGGCCGCCGGCCGCTGGGCGCCGGGCGGTGAGCCGCTGCCGGTGACGCCGATGCGGTCGCGCAGCTCGAGGATGATCCGCTCGGCGCCCTTCCTGCCGATACCGGGGACCTTGACGAGCGCGGCGACGTCGGACCCGCCGACCGCGGCCCGGACCGTGTCGGGCGAGTGCACCGCGAGCATGGCCAGTGCGAGCCGGGGACCGACCCCGGAGACGGTCTGCACGGTCTCGAAGAGCTCCTTCTCGTCCTCGTCGAGGAAGCCGTAGAGGGTGAGCGACTCCTCGCGCACGACGAGCGTGGTGGCCAGCTGCGCACTCGTGCCGGTCGGCAGGGAGGCCGCGGTCGCGGGGGTGGTGTGGACGAGCATGCCGACTCCGCCGACCTCCACGACGACGCGGTCGAGGGCGGCGCGCAGGACGGTCCCCCGCAGTGACGCGATCACCGGACCGCGCCTGTTCGTGCCGAGCGGGTGGCCTGTTGCCGGGCGACAGCCTCGTCGAGTTGGCGCTGCGCGGTACCGCGCCAGAGGTGGCAGATCGCGAGGGCGAGGGCGTCCGCCGCGTCGGCGGGCCGCGGCGCCGTCGTCAGGCGCAGCAGCCGGGTGACCATCGCCGTCACCTGCGCCTTGTCCGCGCGCCCGCTGCCGGTCACGGCAGCCTTGACCTCGGTGGGGGTGTGCAGGTGCACCGGTATGCCGTGTGACGCTGCCGCGAGCATCGCGACCGCTGAGGCCTGGGCGGTGCCCATGACCGTGGCGACGTTGACGTCGGCGAAGAGGCGCTCGATGGCGACGGCGTCCGGGCGGTGCCGGCTCACCCAGTCCTCCAACTCCACCTGCAGGGCAAGCAGGCGCAGTGCCGTCGGCTGGCCTGCGGGTGTGCGGAAGACGCCGAACGCGACCATGGTCAGCGGCCGGCCGAGCTCACCCTCGACCACCCCGATCCCGCACCGGGTCAGACCGGGGTCGACGCCGAGGACTCGCACCACGGCATACCTCCCTGCTCGATGCCAACGCCAGAACCGAACACACGTTCGGACGTCACGGTACACAGGGACAGCCGGTCAGTGCCCGGGACGCGCCGTGCTGCTCAGTCCTCGTCGAGCTCGGCCAGCACGTCGTCGCCGATGTCGCCGTTGGCGTAGACGTTCTGGACGTCGTCGGAGTCCTCGAGGGCCTCGATGATCCGGATCATCTTGCGTGCCCCGTCGAGGTCCAGGGGGACCTCGACGCTGGGCAGGAACGAAGCCTCGGCCGAGTCGTAGTCGATCCCCGCCCGTTGCAGTGCGCTGCGCACGCCGACGAAGTCGCTTGCCTCCGAGACGATCTCGAACGAGTCGCCGAGGTCGTTGACCTCCTCGGCGCCGGCGTCGAGGACGGCGTCGAGGACATCGTCCTCGGTATGCCGACCCTTCGGCACCATGACGACGCCCTTGCGGTTGAACAGGTACGTCACCGACCCGGGATCGGCGAGGGAGCCGCCGTTGCGGGCCAGCGCCGTGCGGACCTCCGCCGCGGCCCGGTTGCGGTTGTCGGTGAGGCACTCGATGAGGACCGCCACGCCGTGCGGCGCGTAGCCCTCGTAGGTGATGGTCTGCCAGTCGGCGCCGCCGGCCTCAGCCCCCGAGCCGCGCTTCACGGCCCGGTCGATGTTCTCGTTCGGCACCGAGGACTTCTTGGCCTTCTGGACGGCGTCGAAGAGGGTCGGGTTGCCGGTCAGGTCGCCGCCGCCGGTGCGCGCCGCGACCTCGATGTTCTTGATGAGCTTGGCGAAGAGCTTCCCGCGCCTGGCGTCGACCACCGCCTTCTTGTGCTTGGTGGTCGCCCACTTCGAGTGGCCGCTCATGGACGATCCCTCACGATCTCGACGAACTGCGCGTGCACCCTCGTGTCGCCCGCCATCTCCGGGTGGAACGAGGTGGCGAGCAGGGGGCCCTGCCGAACGGCGACGATCCTACCCGCGGCCGGGCCGCCCTCCACGCGGGCGAGGACCTCCACGCCGGGCCCGACGTCCTCCACCCACGGCGCCCGGATGAAGACGGCGTGCATCCTCGACGGCATCCCGGCGTAGTCCAGGTCCTCCTCGAAGGAGTGGATCTGGCGCCCGAACGCGTTGCGCCGGACCGTGATGTCGAGCCCGCCGAGGGTCTGCTGGTCGGGGCGGGCGTCCGCGATCCGGTCCGCGAGCATGATCATCCCCGCGCAGGAGCCGTAGACCGGCATCCCCGCCCTGATCCGGGCGACGATCGGCCCGTGCAGGCCGAAGGACCGCACGAGCTTGTCCATCGTCGTCGACTCGCCGCCCGGCACGACCAGGGCACGGACGTCGTCGAGCTCGGCGGTCCGGCGGACCAGGGTGACCGCGGCGCCGAGGCCGGCGAGGATTGCCGCATGCTCGCGGACGTCCCCCTGCAGGGCGAGGACGCCGATGCGCAGATCTGTCACACGGGGAGGCTACGCGGTGACGCCCGGGTGGGGTGCGCCAGCCCACTGCCGACGACCCGTCCTCGGGGCTGGGTTGCGCCGGCCCGCTCCCGACGACCCGCCCTCGGGGTGGGCTACCGTCAGAGCCCATGGACCCGTCGTCGACCGCGTCGCTGACCGGGCGGTTGGCCGCGCGCGCCAGGGAGCTCGACGAGCGGCACGCGGCTGCCGACCGGAGCTCGGCATTCGTGCTGCCCGACGGAGTCGTCTACCTCGACGGGAACTCGCTCGGCGCCCTCCCGAAGGTCGTGCCCGACGTCGTTGCCGACGTCATGAGCCAGCAGTGGGGGCAACGGCTCGTCCGCTCGTGGAACGAGGCCGACTGGTGGGGCGCGCCCGAGCGTGTCGGGGACCGCATCGGCGCGCTGCTCGGTGCCGCCCCCGGGCAGGTCGTCGCGACGGACTCCACGTCCGTCAACCTCTTCAAGGTGTTCGGCGCCGCCTCGAAGATGCACCCGTGGCGTAGCCGGGTGCTCACCGACCCGGACTCGTTCCCCACCGACCTCTACGTCCTCGAGTCCGCGGCGCGCCTCAGCGGCCTGACCGTCGAGCTCGTCCACCCCGCGGACGCGCCCGCCCGCATCGCGCGCCTCGGCAAGAAGCTCGCCCTCGTCGCGTACTCCGACGTCGACTACCGCACCGGCGAGCGGTGGGACCTCCCGGAGATCACCCATGAGGCCCACCGGGTCGGGGCGTTCGCCTGCTGGGACCTGTGCCACTCCGCGGGAGTGGTCGACGTCGAGCTCGACCTGGGCGGCGCGGACTTCGCCGTCGGCTGTGGCTACAAGTACCTCAACGGCGGCCCGGGCGCGCCCGCGTTCATCTACGTGCGCACCGAGCACCAGGGGATCTTCGAGAACCCCGTCGCCGGCTGGCACGGCCACGCCAGGCCGTTCTCGATGTCGCGCCGGTACCACCCCGCGGCGGGGATCGGCCGCGCCCGCTCGGGAACGCCTCCCATGCTCAGCCTGCTGGCGCTGGAGGCCGCGCTGACGGCATACGACGGGTTGTCGATGCGCGCGGTCCGCGCCCGCTCGCTGTCGCTGACCGGGTTCTTCGTGCACTGCCTGCGCGAGCTGGGGGTCGGGCTCGTGGTCGCCACCCCGGTCGAGGACGAGCGGCGCGGCTCGCAGGTCTCGCTGCGGCACCCGGCCGGGTATGCCGTGGTCCAGGCACTGGCTGCCCGGGGGGTGGTCGGCGACTTCCGGGAGCCGGACATCATCCGGCTCGGCTTCGCCCCGCTCTACGTCTCGCACGCGGACGCGCTCGCCGCGGCCGAGCACCTGGGCGCGGTGCTGGCGTCGAACGAGTACGAGCGACCCGAGTTCGCCGGCCGGGCGGTGGTCACCTGAGGTGGACCGCGCCGTTGCCCTTCGGTGCGCTGTTGTCCCGGTCAGGGGCGCGACAGGTGCGCAGCCTGGACGTGGTGCCGGCCGCGAGCCGCCGAGCGGGCTACCAGCCGCGCTCGGCCAGCCGGTGTGGCTGCGGGATCTCGTCGACGTTGATGCCGACCATGGCCTCGCCGAGACCGCGCGAGACCTTGGCCACCATGTCCGGGTCGTCATGGAAGGTCGTCGCCTTGACGATCGCCTCGGCGCGCTGGGCCGGGTTGCCCGCCTTGAAGATGCCCGACCCGACGAAGACGCCTTCCGCGCCGAGCTGCATCATCATCGCGGCGTCGGCCGGTGTCGCGATGCCGCCTGCGGTGAACAGGACCACCGGGAGCTTGCCCGCCCGGGCGACCTCACGCACGAGGTCGTAGGGCGCCTGCAGCTCCTTCGCGGCGACGTAGAGCTCGTCCTCGGCGAGGCCGTGCAGCCGGCGCAGCTCGGCCCGGATGGCACGCATGTGCGTCGTCGCATTCGAGACGTCCCCGGTGCCCGCCTCGCCCTTGGAGCGGATCATCGCCGCGCCCTCGGTGATCCGGCGCAGCGCCTCCCCGAGGTTGGTGGCGCCGCAGACGAAGGGCACGTCGAAGGCCCACTTGTCGATGTGGTTGGCGTAGTCGGCGGGGGTCAGCACCTCGGACTCGTCAACGTAGTCGACCCCGAGGCTCTGGAGCACCTGGGCCTCCACGAAGTGCCA
>JAABUR0100006500.1_pt1 | contig 14238 bp, 23 predicted proteins | sample 5560091 | NCBI WGS metagenome assembly JAABUR01 (sample SAMN10711879, study PRJNA513375) | rock metagenome | isolation source: Antarctica rocks | place: Antarctica: Victoria Land, University Valley sud
GATATCCGAAGAAACCTACCCTCGGCGGCGCCTCAAAAGTCTCGGAGCATGGGCCCGCTATCCAAGTTCTGCCCGAGAGAATCTGAGTTCGGAGGGACAGTTCGCCATTAACAAGGGAGGGTGGTGGAACCAGCAGATGCTTGTCGATAGGAGTCTACGATCAATGGCAGCCCTGAGGGGGGGCAACAAGTCAGGTTTTTAGGTAATTCCGAAGGGGGGACACAGGTTGATTAAAGGGAAAGGGAAAGGGAAAGGGAAAGGGAAGAGAGAGACGTGATTGGGGATTACAGGGAGCAAGGAGATGAGATGTGACAAAGGTGGAGATGGAGGGATAAGGAGCGATTGGAAAGTTATCTGCTTTTTAAAGAAGCTAGAGAGAGAATGATGGATGAGCAGGAAGCCTAAAGAAGCCGATTGCTTCAGGCAACAAGGGTGCTTGTAGAATACCTCGATTCAACGGGTAGTGCAAGGGTAGCGGTAGAGTCCCTCCACTCGCTAGTTGGGCTTGGTTTGCGCTTCAGGATAGCCACCACCAGCCATCTCTTCCTCTCCGTGACATCCTCGCGCCCACGGTCCCGCTCTCGCGCCCACGCTCTTTCGTGGCCCTCGACGTCTCTCTCGTAGATCTTCGATATTTCCAGCCCCATATCTACAGCGGTGTCGAAGAAGGCGGCGACTTTTGCGCGGCCGGTGTGGAAGCCCGCGATCACCCAGACCTGGGCGTCCTCGTCGCGGGAGAGGAAGTGCAGCATCGATTCTACAAGGCTCTCGTGTTCTCCGACCATCCAGAGACAGTCGGCTGCCATGATTCGGGTAAAGTGCTGGGCGTGTGTCTGAGCGAGGCGGTCGGTCAGATCTCCCCATTTGTGGCCGCAGTGACTGACGGTTTCGGGGGATTCCGCGTCGACTTTGAGTGGATCCTTGGTCGCTTCCAGGACTGCTCCAAGCCGCAAGGTATGGTGTTGATTGATGTTCTTGTTACGAATATATTCCGGAACGTTCTTCTCGACGTTCACGTTGATATTGGCAATGACTTCTGGTGAGGGATAGTCTGATATTACCATTTCGTCGGCTCCGGCGAGGGCACTGACAATGCCGGCAAGGCCGCTACCTGGTTTGTAAACGTCACGTAAGCCCCGTTCTTTTATGCCCACTCTTGGCGGAGTTGAGACACACCAGCGCCGAGCTCCAACACCTTCTTCCCAGTGACATCCCAGGACCTCTTTTCTTCTGCATTTAGACCTGTGGCACAGCCACTAACGTATTCCGCCATCTGAACACTCGCATTCCATACGGAATGAGCGAATAATCGCCTCTCATCTTCGACGCTCGGATCTGTGAGTCTTAACTCCAAGTCACCGAAGCGTTTTGATTTGTAGATGACATAAGAGCCGGCATCACCGTGGTTGGTTTGCACATCGTTCGGGAATAGAGTGGTCAATGACGACGAGTATATGTCTTCGACTGCGAAACGGGGGTCTGGGGGGATTTTGGGTAGGCGGATGAGGGAGGTGAGCATTGTTGGTAATGTTTCGGAGTAAGTGATGATGCCCTACAGCTAGTGCAGGGTACTAAAGGTCCCCTAAGGCTCGGTATGGGAGGTCCCCCCGGATGGTGTCGTTCAACCCTAAAATCTACTTCGAACCCTCAAGAGTGAAGGTTCGTATGCCGGATTCTCGCTGCCTAGGGTAGTCATTGTGTGCGAGAAACTGCTCAACTACGACCAACAGACGGCACCAGAACTTTACAGATTATCAAGCTCTTAGCAATATGCGCTACTCCTTCAACTACAACCTTCGCTGTAGACACGGGCCGAGTAGAAATCTACAACTGCTCTGGTCAAATTTCTCTCCTAAAGCATGCCCGTTTCCTGCGGCGCGCGTTTAGGCAATGTATCGTGCTTGATCTGTATGAGTTCTTTGACTGGATGGATGAACAAAAATATTTACACCTTAAAAGAGACAGATTTTTAGATACCGATGCCAGTTCTTTCTACATTCATGGATTTTTAATTGGCCTAAATGGGGTTTCTTTGTAACAGCTACTACTCGACCTTGCAACGCCCATACCAAGATGCCAGAGGGAGCGTCGGATGACCATTCTAACTTGCATTCAGGACGCTGGCTCGGAGATCTTGCCGTCAAAGAGAAGTTGCATAAGTCTAGACTGATTAGAGGGTCGTCACCCGATGTAATACAGGTGCTGCTTCGTGGCAGACAGCGAATGAATGTTGACCAGAACCTAATAATATGGGGTTGTGACTGCAGATGACGATAAAGCTGTGACGAGGTATCGTGCCTTATTGACGCTGTCAATCAAATTCTGTCAAGGAGGAGAAGACTAAGCGCACGGATGCAACACATCCTTTGCTTCATGTTCACGATTGCAATATATGCCCCCACCAGACCGAGCACGCAACAGCAGATGTAGACATTTTGATGAGGAGTCCCTGCCAACACTCCCTTTGTATCATTCTCGGCCTTTCGAGGCCCAACCAAAGAACTGGGCGACAGTCGTTAAAGGAGTAAAGGCCGCAAACAAAGTTCAAAGGGTCCACAGACAAACATCGAAGCTCATGACCAAGGGCCATTCACCTGGAGGTCCCATAGCGATTCCGAAGAAAGTGCCGTACAGATCCAGGACACTTCACGTCCGCATGGCTGTTGTAGATCTGGCAAGTAAGTACGGTTTGGAGTTAAGCTTAAGTCTAGACCAGGATAACTTGTGTAGACAATGGTGAACGTGCACTTCAACATGGACCTCACACAGTAAAGAATTGATAGAGAGAGCATGAACCTTGCAGAGTTTCTGGTCATGACGACGAACAACCGGTATCGTGCTAGTCGTTAGCAATAGCACTTCGATTGTATCTTGTATTGCCGTTGTCGTTGAAACGGCTTCCTTTTCTGCCATGACTTCGGCCATGTTTACCAGGAACATGTCATAGTTACTTTTTGTGTTATAATCTTTAGTGTGTCTTCGAGTGAAGGAATGAGGGCGGTAGGTAGTAGTCACTTAAGTACTCTGGACAGAGAAGCCGTATGAGAGAAACTGCAATGTCCGTAATCGGTTTACTGGTAGCGTACTCCTTGTACAGTTAGGTGGCGCCTCTACTCGAGGATCTGTCTGAAGGGTTCAAAACCATAATATCGGTCAAAAGCAAAATTAGGTATAAAGAATAGTCAGGCGGTAATTCTGCATATCCAGGGGTCATCAATCATCACCAATCACCCGTCTGATCTACTTTGAATCAAAATTGAGCCAAGGATCGTTGTATAACTCCTTTGCGGTCGATCGCTCTTCTGGAAGCCATCGAAGCATCTTAGATGCAAACTCGATGAAAAGCCGCTTGTCCTCTCCTTGGAGGAATGGTGTGAGAATTGAGAAAGTAAACTCTGTGGAAGACGATGAGGTTTGGATATCTGAATTGCCCTGAAAAGACAGCTTAATATCAACAAAGGTGACAGGGGATTCATAAGCTTCGATGACGTTTATGCAGAGTGATGCGTAATGTAAAAACTAGATTAGTCTGCTTTGCCTGCTCGATCTAGCAGCTCTCGCGGAGGTGGGCCCCAGTAGGCCAATCATCTGAGACGAAGTGGGCTTCACGTGAGTACTCGTCGTTTTCGGGCCTGGCGTCCATCTAAAAGCGAGATATTCTCTAAGAGCTTTCACAGCTATGCAGTAAGGTAGATATTAGTAGCATTCCCAACCAGAGGAGGGTTTCAATGCGGAAGGATCTTACCACCATGCCAAGATTCCAGATATCAGCGCTGTAAGTCCAGCCAGCCTTTAGTAGAACCTCTGGTGCGCAAAATTGCTCGGGCTGGGATGTCACGACGATGAGGAGTGGAGACATTTGCCGAAGACTTGCAGCACCAAAGTCGCTTATCTTGAGAGATCGAGCACCCCCTTCCTCAAGCCATCAAAGTCGGCTCTCGTTTGATATATAGGATGTCCATCGACCTCTTTGTAAAGAGGTATACCATCTTTCTGTTGGCGAAAATAGTCTTCGATGACTGAGCTATCCTCAAAGCCCACCAGAAGATTGTCGGCTTTGAGGTCTGGTGTTTTGTAATTAGCAGTCCCCTTGCTGAAAGAAAACTGGTATGGACTTGCCGGTGTGTATGACATGACATTCGGAATGGAGAAAATCAAAACCTTTCAGGATTACCTTTAACAAGGCTTTGAGAATAAATAGTTGGCGACAAGCCCACGGTACCGAGATGCCCGACCTAGAAGCCAGAGCGGTTCCCTTTAACGGCTCAAAACCCCATACCAATGTGTTCTCCTAAAGGTCCTGGGACCGTGAATGAGTCCTTAATCAACCTGATATACTAACGACGACCTTCGTGAACGGATTGCATCCTAGAGATATGACGGGACATCTCGAGCTCATCTTAGGCTGCCTTCCGATTCACTTTCAAGGCAGTTCGTAATGTTTCAGCGCCACAATATCGGTTTTGATCGCCATGGCCAGCGAACTAAACACTGTTATTGGCAGTCACCTACAAAGAGTATTGCACAAAAACCGGTTAACATCCTTGGCCAGCCAGACCTGTTGAGTCAGTTCCCCAGCGAAAGCTTCGAAACGATTTGGGATTTTTTTGGGATTTCTCCCTAATCTGGGCTTGGATAGAACCGGCTTCGGGCCCAACATTTCGGACTTGCTTATCTTCCTCGAAAAGGTTGTTGGCCAGCGGCAAGTGGAATGCCGCTTCCACGATTGGCGCCAGTCGAGATGAAAGGCGAACCGATACAAGTGAAGAATTGTATCAAAAACGCTGCCACGTAAACTTCTCAGAGCCTTCAACCCTCATCATCTAAATCCCCCCCCCCCCCCCCCAAAAACCCCCATCTCACTACACAAGAACCCCAACCCCGCAACCAATCCCATCGATTCAACAGCAACCACAAACCTATAGATTCCAAGTTCCAACAGGCAACGCAACCAACTACCACGAAGACGGTTCGGAAACAAGGACCACGATATGAAATGCGTTCGATACTGACACGAACGGCACCACTCGTTCTTGTTGTAGATAGATGGGTCTGGCTATTGATTTGGTTGAGGTTCACTGTCTGACTGATTTTTCACCTTGCTTTCGATGATGGACCTATGTAGTACGTGAATGGTCAAGTATCTCGACGCCAGAGAGGCTAGGTATACTTTGTTACAAGCTTGTTATCTAGAAGTTTCCGGGATATTTTTTTCTTCTCGACTTGGAGATGTGGATATTTATCTCGATGTTGGGAGTCTGAGGCTGAAAGGTGCGAGGATGGAAAGAGGTGGGATTCTAGGGATCTAGATGGGTTTGAAAGAGAGGGAGGGCGATGATGAGATGGGTTTGTGGAGGGGGAACGCTGGCGGGATAAGAAGGATGGAGGAGGGGAGATGTTCTTTTTGCTCAATACATACAATACCGGTCCTTATCATCCCCAACCTCCCTATTCTATACGCCCATAAGATCCCTCGAGGAATCCCTTCTCCAAAGTTTGTGCAAGCTCGAAGTATCGATCCCTTGCTATGATTCCCAAGACATTGTAAACCTTCGCCACTGATGCTTTACTCGTACATACCGACTTTCACCCATCTCCTCTCTCCCTTGCCGCTTTTACTTTGAGCTTTTTCGTTAGATCATGAACCTTTACGCTCTTTCTCCTCTTCTTCAGTCGCGTCGGTCTTTGTTCTAGCGATTACTCATCGTACCTTGACACCAGCTTTCCAATCACTCATGTGTTCTCCAATGATTTTGGCCGCTTGCTCTGCACTGTGTTGACGGCCGATTGCTTCGACGAAGTCGCCTTCAGGATCTATTTCCAAGTACTCGTGTCAGGACTCCCTGTCCACCAAATGACCACCCTCTGACCCATTCATAGTAAAAACAAAACTCACCCATCAGATAGAAATAAATACTATGATCCACTAGATAATCCATCCCCGGCTTCACGCCTTCCGGTGTACTGAAATACACTCGATACGCCTTGCAAACCGCTTTGACCTGTTCCCAGGTTCCAGTCAAGCCCACCATACTCGGGTGGAACTCTGCAAGATAGCTTTTTAAGACGCTGGGGGTGTCGCGGGCGGGATCGCAAGTTATGAAGAGGGGGAGGAGTTCTTGCTTGGTTTCTTGGGATGTGAGATCGATCATGCGGGCCATCTTGTCGAGTTCTTCGGGGCAGATGTCCGGGCAATGCGTGAAGCCGAAGTAGACCTACCACCTATATTAGCACATACGTTATCACCATTGTGTCCACTGCCGGTCCCTCCGTCAACCCCTTCCAGTCCCTTCCAACTCAGTTCTTACCTCCCCCTAGCAAGCAGAACCGAATGCCCACATACCAGCGTAAACCGTCCTTTTATATCCTGATCTGTAAATATTCTCCCCTCGTGATCTTTCAATTCAAACTTCCCCCCCACCTTCGGCCTTCCAACGCCCTTCGACGCTTCCGCTACCCTCTTCCGCTCCATGCGCGCTTTTTCATACCGGAAGTAGAAGATCATGCCGGCGCCGGCGGTAAGGAAGATGACGGCGGCGCGGAGGGAAAAGGGCTGTTATAGGAGATGAGGGTTAGTGGATTCGTTCGGAGGAGGGGGGGAAAGCCGGGGGCAAGGGACGGGAAAGGGTGCGCGTACGCCGGTGGAGACGCGGGAGCGTTGTTCCTCGACGGTTTTGTAGAGTCGGGAGACGGTGTTGGTAAAAGCTCGCCGCGATGAGCAAGGGGACTGTCGGCTTAAGGAGGGTTTGGGCGCGCGAAGGCAGGTTTTCGAGGAGGGAGATGAAGCTTGGTGTAGGCAACGGGTTAGAGGGCGCAGATGCGGCGGTATAGGTCGGGAGGAGAACATCGTTAAAGGAATAAAGGTCCGGGGGCAGGTACCAGACATTGTTAAAGGTGAGGTTTTTGGAGATCTCGAACTCTGCATTTGTTAAACCGTCGTTAATCCTGCCGTGCCTGCCATACCAGGATTATCGGCGCTAAGCCTAATTAGTCACCCCACCAAAATACTTGTTTACTGCATTGTTTACTCGTACATTCACCTCAGCTTCCTACAACACCCCACCTACCCAGCTCACTCACCTCCTCCCTCTACCTACTCACCTACCTCCTTCCTCTACATACTCACCTACCTACTCACGTACTTACTCACCTAACCTACACAGCTCAACATGCGACCTAATGAGGAAGAAATTCCTTCCGTACCAGACACTGCATCGAAGGCTGTTCAAAAGCTTCAAAAGGCTAAAAACAAGCCGTCGATTCAAAAAAATACTAGATTCGATTCAACCTCCTTCTTCTACATATCGACCTATCCAGGTGGAGGATCGGCTTTCTCAGCCTAAATTTACCCCCAGGGCTTGTGACCCCATTGGATTTTTTCAGCCTGTTCATTACCTCATCCATGCTTGAACAAATTTCCGAGTCCACGACTACGAAGGCACAGAAGACAGAGAGAACAGCTAAACAACGGCTCTGGATCCCCACTTCGGATGCCGAAATTGGCGTCTTCGTGGGAATTTTACTATTCATGGGTTTGATTTCCATAAATCGCACGGAGAGCTATTGGGATACACACTCAGATATGCATGGAAATCCCGAAATACCTCAGACTATGGCTTTGACTCGATTTGATCAAATTAAACGATTTCTGAAGCTATCCGGTCCAAATACGGACCCTGAACCCAAAAGCCCTGGCTATGAAAAGCTCTGGACAGCGAAATTGGAACCGTTTTCGACCCTGTTTAGCAGGCCTGCAAGCAATATCTACATTCAGGTCGAAAGGTGTCAGTTGACGAGCAATTAATCCTTTTTAAGAGTCGATTCAAACATACCATGAACATACTCAGTAAGGAAGCCGATCGAGGGTTTAAAATCTACTGCCTATGCAGTGAGAATTATCTTGCAGGCCTGCTGAAACAGGGTCGAAAACGGTTCCAATCTCGCTGTTCAGAGCTTTTCATAGCCAGGGCTTTTGGATTCAGGGTCCGTATTTGGATCGAATAGCTTCAGAAATCGTTTGATTTGATCAAATCGAGTCAGAGTCATAGCCTGAGGTATTTCGAGATTTCCATGCATATCTGAGTGTGTATCCCAATAGCTCTCCGTGCGATTTATGGAAATCAAATTCATGAATAGTAAAATCCTCACGAAGACGTCAATTTCAACATCCGAAGTGAGAATTCAGAGTCGTTGTTTAGCTGTTCTCTCTGTCTTCTGTGCCTTTGTATTCGTGAACTCGAAAATTCGTTCAAGCATGAATGAGGTAATGAACAGGCTGAGGCTGGCAAGACTCTCACCTCCACGTGGTGCCGGCTGGGAACCTGATAACAATTGGTTATTCTTATCAGAGCTAAGAAGAGTCACGAACCCGATGATACGCAGCCAAAGACGCTTATTAACGATCTTTATCGAGCGATGTGCGACTGTTACAACGATCATCGAAGTCACCGAGCCATTTCAGGGACAAGATACTGCGTCCTCACCACACGACTTATATACCTCAGTGCCGAAGTTCTATCGATAGGGACTCTCAGCGATCTTCGACGATTAAGCTCTCGAGACTTATTCGACTGCGTTTCGTTCAAATCATTGTTCTGTTGAGAAAGAGGCTTTGCCAATAAACACACTATATGAGCTATAGAATGACCTTCGATAGAAGTTTGGCTCTTGAATTCAGCGCTCACTACGATGAAGGTATACAAGTTGATTGAAAAGTTGATATGCTCAGGAAGAGGGGGAATCAAGACTTAACGACGTGTCGTTTGAGTGTCAGAGACTGTGCAGAACTGGATGAAATTGTCAGTCTTCCTCATACGCCTCTATATCTAGAGACATCGATGCATTTCTACGGTTTAGAGTTTTCATCGAACCCGATGGTTTTTCGTTTCCGTGGGGCTATTCTACAAAGACCAGCTATTCTGAAGTACTGAAGGAGAAGGTACGAATAGGGGGAATCTCGTGTCTTGAGGATGGTACAGTTCGGTGGCGATTGTATAGTCTGTGAGTAACACTAACCAGGCCTACATACTTAGCAAGTGTCTATTGTAGTGTCAGCTTCGCGACGCCGCACTCGAGTCAATAAAAGAACTACCTTATCAATGAACAGGCTGAAAAAAATCCAACGGGGGTCACAAGCCCTGGGGGGGTTAGTTTAGGCTGAGAAAGCCGATCATTCTTCACCTGAATAGGTCGATGTGTAGAAGGAGGTTTCAATCGAATCTAGTATTTTTTTGGAATCGACGGCTTGTTTTTTAGCCTTTTGAAGCTTTTGAACAGCAGTGTCTGGGACGGAAGGTTAGGTGAGTAGGTAGGTGGGTAGGTAGGTGGGTGGGTAGGTGGGTGGGTAGAGGAAGGAGGTAGGTGAGTATGTAGGTGAGTAGGTAGGTAGGTGAGTATGTAGAGGAAGGAGGGTGAGTGAGCTGGGTCGGTAGGGGTGTTGTAGGAAGCTGAGGTGAAATGTAAACAATGCAGTAAACAGATATTTTGGGGGGGTAGATAGTTAGGCTTAGCGCCGTTAATCCTGGTATGGCAGGATTAACGACGGTTTAAGGGATACAGTACGCTATTTCATCAGCCTTACGGTAGAAGTCATTCCATTTCATGTATAAGCCTTGGCATTATCGATTGAAGGTTTGATTCGTCATTTCAAACATCGCTTTTCTAAATCAATAGATGTGAATGACAATTCATTGCTTGTTGCTACGTTCCAGTGACTAGGTATTGGTCGACGATGTTACCTCTAAATGCTCGTAGTCTTCGCCAACTCTGAGAAAAAGCCGAGCAAATACAAATTCTGCTAAGCATGATATATCCAACCGACTCGACGTATTACTTCCTTTGCTCCTATATAGACAAAAAATGCTTTTAGGAAACGCTGACGAACTGCCCGATTGCCGGCACCCCGTCGACGGTGACATATACAACATATGGCCCCGGCTGGGCCACGTTCCTGTTCGGCGGCATCGTCACCGTAATCTTCTGAGTCGTGCTTCCAGCGGCAAATCCGGTGTTATCGAGGAACACCATACGGTGGTTCATGTGCAGGCTGTGCGTCACGTAACCGCCGTGGTAAAGCGCGACCTTGCATCCTTTCGCACCAGCGGGTGCGGTGAACTTGATTTGGAAAGTAGCACCGTTGGCAGTGAGAGACCCAGAGCTGATTACCACGTTGGTGGGGCGCTTGTTTGCGTTGGCACCGGAGAGGTAGGGCGGGACGTAGTTCTCGACGCGGAATTCGGTCACGTAGTCTTCCGAAGGGACTTTGTTGGGTACGGGGGTGAGTATGGGCATTTGAACGGGGTTTGAGCCAGCGACCATGAGGGTACCGTCAAGGAGGAGTAAAGAGACGGAATGGTAGAGACGTGCGATGCCGGAGAAGGGGCCTGTGGTCCAGCGTTGGCCGTGGGGTTGCGCCGGGTCGTAGATGAGAACGGTCTCAGTCGCGGCAGAGGCGGTAGCGACACCGAAGCCTTGCGCTCCCTTATCACAGCCGTTGAGCCAAATGACGGTCCCGTCTGGAAGCAGAGTCCCTTCGACCATACCACGGCCTTCGGGCATGGAATCCATTTCCCAGGTTGGGTTGGCGTCATAGGGCTTCATACGGCCACAACTAGGGTCGGTAGGGGATGTAATGTCCTGGTAGGCACCGCCACCGCAGATGATGATGTCAGCGGCCCATTGGTTGGCGCTTGAAAGGGGAAGAAGAACGCTGCCACCCGTGTTGGGGTAAGTACGGAAGTCACCGGGGAGATCTGGCAACTTCTTGAGGGTGGCGTTGGTAGCAACATTGAAGATCTCTGCGGACTTGGATACGAAGATGAAAAGATTTCCATCGTTCAAAAGGTGGATGAAAGGATACATGTAGTATGGCTGGTTCTTGTAAAGAATATCAAGGGTGGTGCTACCCTTGCCGTTAGGAGTACCTTGAGCAGTCAACAATTCCCAAGTAGGGTTGTTGTTTGCAGGGACTGTAGGGTCCAATCCATTGAGACTTCCAGAGGCTACGAATAGGGTTCCATCTGGCATCGTCTGAACCGAGGCATACCAACGTGCAGTGGAGATTTGGTTGCTCGTGGATTCCTGCCATGCTTGTCCGTCATTGGCGTTGCTGCCGATAGGTCGGGATAGCGTACGGATTGACTTGAAACCGTCGCCTACGGTAGGGTCAATGAATGTAAGGGGAGCATTGCCGCCAATGGAGATGAAGCGTCCGTCAGGGAGGAAAGCACCACCGGAACAGAATGCATTGGTCTGGATCTGGGTCAGTCAAGAGAATAGTACACATGTATGGGGCGCGAACCTTGTATTGAAGCCCAACAACTGTGTTTGAGGCAGGGTCGTATTCTGCAGAGTAAGCATATTGGCCGTTGGGGAGCTTGATTTGGGTGTAGTTTTCGACTTTGTCGAGGAAGACAACTTTTCCGTTTGGCAAGAGACCTGCGTGCATAGCCGGAACACCGGCTTGACCGACAACCTTGATGGACCCTCCGTTGGGGTTTGCGGGAGCCGGGGCAGGGCCTGGGGCAGGGGTGGCAGGAGCGCCGGTGCATGGTCCGCTCTGGCATCCGTTGCCGCAGTGAGCAGTCGACCTACCACAGAAACCGTATGCTGAGCAACAAGATCCCTGAGGCCAATTGCCGCAGACAGTGTTGCCGTTGTTCGCACCGCAAGTTCCATCGGTTGTCGCTGGCCCAGTGGCCGGTGCGGTCGATGGCACGCCGAGAACTGGCTCTTGGGAGGTCGCAGCAGCAGAAGTCGCCCTGGTCTTGGAGCTGGCGGTCGTCGTGACCCCTCCGTTGCTGGTTACGCAGCCACTTTGGCAACCGTTTGTGCAGTGCGCAGCATCCTTCCCACAATACCCAGCTGAAGAACAGCATCCGCCAAAGGGTCCGTTGGGATCACATGTAGCACCTGCAAACGCGGATCCGCAACGAGCATCAGATCGAGGTACTTTTGGGTCTGTTACAGGTGCTGCGCCAGTGCAGCCAGACTGACAGCCTGTACCGCAGTGAGCGGGAGTGTTTCCACACCATCCGTAGGAAGAACAGCATGTGCCCTTGTAAACCGTGCTGTTGGGGTCGCAAAGTGTATTGCCGTGGTTTGGCCCACACGTACCATCTGTAGAATATGCCCGTTTGACGATTTCTTTGGGATGGTCACGCTTGAGAGATTGGGGGTAGTAGGGCTCCGACGACTTTTTACACCTATCAAATTTCCCGGTCAGTACAAAATCCGATAGTTCAATGTCTCGATTGTCTGAGAAGCCTTACTCGCCCTCCACGCAATGCATCCCCCTGAAACATCCCGTATAGTTTGGGCTCTCGGTATCGCATGAAAGATCAACGGGGGTGAATATGATATTGGAGTAAGCCTGGCCAAGGCAAAGGCCCAGAGGAAGAATAAATGAAGCTCTCATGATGTGTATGTCTATAGAGATGTTAGATGGAACGATGCAAGTGATGCAGAACCGAAAGAATGGTCCGAGTTGCAAGACGCTTTTAAGACAAAGAAATGATTACGGCGGTGCACTAGGTTACAGCCTTCGTACTTCATTCACACCCGTCGTTTGATGTCAACAAAGAGACCGGTGAAGGCAGATTCCCACGCATCCGGATGCGTTTGCTGCGCAGCGCATCCGGCCATTTCACTAACGAATAACGTTGATGTGACGGAATTTCCAAAAATGTACCATGCGCCTTACTTCAGAGATGTTTTAACAAGCCTTTTCACAGAACGTTGACACTTTGCCTTTCCCACAATCTCCAGGTATCAAAGAATTATTAAGTAGGGATATAATTAAAAGCTTTTTAAAGGATGATATATTTTGTTACTGCCGGAACGAGTGACGACAGAACGATATATGGTATGACAGGAAAGGGTTCAATGGAAGAAGGTGGTGGTGTGTCGAAGGACAACGACGGTAGTAGTGAGTGAAGGGTGAAAGAAAGGGCGGCAGTGGGTGTCGTAGTTGTACACAAGGAATGAGACGGATGCAACCCCCGCGGTAAGCCCCCCTGAACAGGCACATGTTCTTATTGCGGTACTACGGCGGTACTACTAGAGATGTACTACCTCCTAGTCGATGCTCCAATACGAGCACGGCCCTGAGGGTCACTCTGCGCGCAAACAGAAAGCAGCGCTTGAACCGATGTATCCCAATGAGTGGACGATGCACTTACAACGGGGCGGCATAGACCGTCCAATGAAGTTGGGTCAGGGGCCACTGTAGCGGCTCTACGACCAGGACTACTTGTAGGACTATGCCGGCTCTTGAGTCTTGTTGCCGGCATCCAATCACAGGACATACTGTGGTTTCGATGAATGATACAGTACTCTATTAGTAAGCCTTCGTTCCTGACGATCTTTTTCATTTTAGGGTCTAACGCCCGGCCGAAATGTGGGGTCCGAGGGGTCCCACAGTTTTTGCCCTCCTGCAATTTCCCCTGTTTTATTTTTGGGCGAAACCTGAGACCATCATTGGGAAGTGCTCGAGGCGCTCGCTCGCTCGCTCTCCACCGCAAAACGTCATTGATGATGAGGAACCGCGGATTTCTCCATCATCCGAAATCTTGAGAGAAGTTGAAGGCCAGGAGATTACATTGTCCCTTGGTGCCATCTTCTTCCATCATGTATTCTAATGTAACACGGTGGGGGTTAGAAGCGTGCCGTAACACTAAAACACTCACAAGTGAGGGAATTGGGCGCAGTACATACGGAATACGGAAGTACAAACCAAATTCCCGTCCCTTAGGGTAAGCTTGCGGAACATCGGAACTGGTCACGTGCTCGGCTTCTTGACCTCCATTTGCCATCCGTCTCATCCACTGTGGTACCAGTGGCTTCGTGAGATGAACAGGGTTTGGATTTGGTGTAGAGATCGAGTGCGACATATGCTGTAAAACCCATGTTCCCGTCGGCTATTATACTAAGTCTTATACTATATTCTACATGTCTATGCAATGCCATCCATCAAAGTCGCTATCCAAGTATTCATATAGTCGTGAAGCATACACCGCTCAAATGCTTGTAGTATTCTAAAATCGTAAGTCCGAGAAACATTTCACGTCTCTGCACCAGCCAGTCTTTGCAGACGATGAACGCCAAGATGCTCGTTCCCATCGCTGCCAGTGTAGACCCCAAAAGCGTATTGTGGACTGGAATGCTCCCCGAGCAGTCGTGTCACCAAATCGACCTTAGTCCGAGGCTCCCGGAATACATTATCCTTCAGCAGCGGACTTT
>JAABUR0100006506.1_pt1 | contig 14228 bp, 8 predicted proteins | sample 5560091 | NCBI WGS metagenome assembly JAABUR01 (sample SAMN10711879, study PRJNA513375) | rock metagenome | isolation source: Antarctica rocks | place: Antarctica: Victoria Land, University Valley sud
TGTTGCTTCAATGAGTATATCAAACTCATGATTTATCAAGCTTCATTGTATTCAATCAAGATTCTCAGTTCATCTTCATTCTTTGAAAGTCTCTTTGCAAACGACTGAGCATTTCTCTTTGATTGTTCATCGTCTATCATCTTCAGATCAACGATCAAAGTGAACGAGTTAATCAGAATGTCAAGCGATATCTTTGTTTCTTCTGTTCATACATGCAGAACGACTGATTCAAGTGATTACTCATGATCAAGTTTGTTGACAATAAAATCTTGTCTTTAATCATTTTCTTGATTCTCTTCTTCATAAACAAGAACTTTCACTCTCATATGAGCTTCAACTCTGACATCATCGAGTATGAAAGCACTCGCGAACGTCTGCAGATCACTTGAGTCGAAGATATATTTAATCACATAAATAAGACACTGATCTTTGCTTGCGAAGTTCTGATCAAAACACAAGAACAAATGATGAATCAAGCTAATCAACATAGAAAGAAGATCAATTACAAGTAGACTGACTGCGTTAAGTTGAGTGCTTGAGTTTGAGTTGAATACTCAACTCAAAAAGTGTTGAGTCAAATTGAATTTTTTTTGAAAAAGTGTTGAGTTGAATTGAGAAGTTGAATTTGAGCACTCGAGTCGAGTTGAGAAGCTTGACTCGACAACTCGACTCGAAATTCGACTCGACTCGACAAGATATTAGATAGATGTAAATAGCTTGGTTGAACAGTTTACATGATTTCTCTTCATGACTTTCTATCATGTTTTCTCGTCATGACTCTCTATCAAAGTCAAACGATCTTCATGTTTTCTCATTATGTTTCTCTTCATGTTTCTCGTTATGACTCTCTATCAAATGATCTTCATGTTTCTCTTTATGACTTTCTATCAAATGATCTTCATGTTTTTCTTCATGACTTTCTATCAAAAGATAATGCAAAAAGATAATGCAAAAGTCAAAAATCGGAAAATTTTCTATATTCAACTCTCTTGACATCAAGCTCAAGTTCTTAATGAGTTGAATTGAGTTGACTCAATTTTCAGTCGAATCGAGTCGCGTTAAGTTGAAAATATGCTCAATTCAACTTAAGTCGAGTTGAAAATGTGAGCAACTCAACTTTGAATCAAGTTGAAAATGTGAGCAACTCAACTTTGAATCAAGTTGAATTCAAAATGTCAACTCAAAACTCAACTCAACGATCAGTCTAATTACAAGATCAAATCAAAGATGTTTTTGAATGAATAAAACATTATTACAGCGAGATTCTTCAAAAAATTGAATGATAAGATGCTTGATTCTTTTCAGATCATCAATCTCATTGACTCATTCTATAAATTAAAACTATTCAAGACTATGCATATACATGATGTATTTCATTCAAAGCTTCTTCGTCTTGTTGTCAATAACTCTCTGTCTGATCAGAAGAATGAATTTTTGAAATCAATAGTGATAAACGATGAAGACGAATGAGAAATCAACAATATATTGAACTCTCAATGATATTGAAAATGACTTCAATATCAAGTCAAATGAAAGAACTACAACAATGATCTCAACTGATATAACGCTGATGATGACGAATTTATGAACGCTTAAGAAATGATGAACGACTTTCATATCAAATATTCAGAAAAAGCGCACTAAGAAATAACATTCATGCGAACATGAATAGTCAAGAAGAAGAAGTAATGTTATAATTCTAGTCTTCATTTATTCTTTCTAGTCTTCGTCTTGATTTCATTCTAATTGAGTCTAGTGAGCATTTAAGCTAAAGATGATGTCATTGAGACTCTGCATCATATGTGTAAGACGTCAATTCAATCGAGTCTAGCACAGAGCTGAGAAATACACATATAAGAATCAAGTTCTTTTCTGTAAATACTTTTATTTCTTAGCATTTATTTATTAGTTAAATGACACTCATATGACTCGCTTTATGCTGATCTCTAACATCTAACAGTAAATAAATGCTAATTAACTATTTTGCTATTAACGTGTAGATGATACGAAATAATCTACTTTTATTCAGAAAATTCGCAAGAAATTCTTTGAATTACTTTCATCAAAACTAGACTGATTGCAACGAGTTAAATCATCGAGATCAAGTCGAGTTCTTGACTCATCAAGACTCAATTCAAGTCAGAATTCTTGATTCAAGTATTTGAGTTGAGTCAAGATGTTTAACTCAAGTATTTAAGTTGAGTCAGAGAATTGAAATCAAGTATCGACTCAAAATTTTCAACTCGACTCGTTAAGACATGAAGATAGATAGATAGATATTCTATTATGACTTTCTATCAAATAGCCTTCATGTTTCTCTAACATAGCTTCTTTATCATAGCTTCTTTATCATAGCTTTTCTTTATGACTTCTCTTCATGACTTCTCTTCATGACTCTCTATCAAACAGTCTTCATAGTTTCTCGTCATGACTCTCTATCATAGCTTTCTATCATAGTCTTCTATCAAAGCTCTCTATCAAATGATCTTCATGTTTTTCTTCATGTTTCTCTTCATGTTCTTCTTTATGACTTTCTATCAAAAAGATAATGCAAAAAGGTAATGCAAAGGCGAAAAATCGGAAAAATTTCTATATTTAACTCTCTTGACGTCATATTCAATTGCTTGATGAGTTGAATCAAGTCAGCGAGTTTTGACTCAACTCAAGATCGATATTGAGTCAAGTCATGAGATTGATATCGAGTATTTGAGTCGAGTCACGACATTAATATTGAGTACTCAAGCGAGTCAGAAAGTAGGTATGAAAACTTGACTTAACGATCAGTTTAATCAAAACATACATTTAAATTTACTTAAATTTGTCAAATCAATCACACAATTAAATCTATTTATCTATCTTTATCTTTCTTACAATGACATGTGACTCTGAATTAGTTGAGTCACAAACAGCTCGTCTGCTTAAAAGCATTGCTAGTAAACAAGTTTCTCTTATTTCTTTCGATGCTTCAGCGAGATTTCAGAATGTCGCTATCTCATGAAACATCAACATAAGTCAACAACTTTGTCAATGAGTTATCAATCAATCAGATGAGATCATCAAGATGCTGATCGAGTTAAGAGATCAACGAGACATGACTTTGAAACTCAATGAGCAATGAATTGATCTACAAGTCAATCACATCAAGAGACTTGATGAACTAGAGATCAATTAAACGACAATAAACACTCAAGAAGAGACTATTGTTAAACTACAAAAGAAAGTATTGAGTCTAAAAAAGAAACAGCGTTCAGCTGATCAATCTTGATCTTGATAGTCTACTGAGTCTTGATCTACTATGAATCATTTATCTCAACAAGATATCGAGTTGCATGCTTCTATCGAGAATTATACTCGACGAGAGATGTCTACTAAGTTCATCTCATTCAAAAATGAACGTCATCGATTCTACAGATTTTCAAATTCATTTATATTCACTGATGAAGATGAATCAACTTAGAAAGACTGAAGAAACAAGATGAATGACAAGCTGATTGTCAATATCAATTAATTTGATGATGAGACTATCTGTATTGTTTACATGATGTCTAAATTAGAAGATGACGTTGCAAAGCACATTTTCGCTTGATGTTGTTTTGATTCTTCAAATTCATTCACTTTGATTTACAAGCTATTTAATCATTTAAAAGAAATATACAATGAACTGAATAAGAATCGAAAGTCTCAACGCGAATACAACGCTCTGAGACAAGCAGACAAGTCTTTTAATGTCTTTTACTTCAACTTTATGAAGTTATTCAACTATCTTAATTATGATGATTGCACTCTGATGAATGATCTTCAGAATAAAATCAACAATCATTTGTAGAATGCTTTATCAATCTGTTCAGAGAATTTTACTTCACTTCTTTGTTTCAAGAAATTTCTTCAAGATGTGAATAATAAATAGCGAGTCAACTATCAGCTACGAAGCGAACGTTGCACTGTCATCATCAAAGTCACTGTTGTATCTGACAAATGTGTTACTTCATTGTCAATGATGATTTCAATAATTAATTATGTTAAGTCAACTATCTTTTCTATCTCTGAGTCAGCAAGATCGTCTATCATCTGTTACATTTGTAAAACTTCGAATCACTTGTTCAAGAATTGCTCTCAGAACAAGATTAACATTTCAACTTCTTAAGCTTTCACTTTTCATCTGCATGAGATAATCATTCTCAAGAATAAAGAGAATAAGAAAATGTCTTCTTTCAAGAATAATGAGATCAAAAACTAGTGACTTTCATCAAAGACGTGATGAAAGATGTGTTAATTTCTTCAATGATGAGTATGTCAGATGATTCTTTTGCTTCTGAATCTTTAACTATTAAATGTGTACTTTCTAGCAATGAAATTAATTACTCATTGAAGTCATTGATTGACACTGAAGCTGCTGACTATTCATTCATTAATGAAGTAATCGCGCAAATTGTTTGTGATCAGTTGCAAATTGAGTCTCTGACTTTAATCAAAGCGAAGTCAATACGAGAATTCGATGATCATTATGCAAAAAAACTTATTATTTATGTCATTTATTTGAATCTGATGATTCAAGATCATACAGTAGACATTGCTTTTATATTAATCACTTGATTAGAACAACATCAAATGATTTTAGAAAAAACATGAATGAACAAAACAAATCTAGTCATAAATATGCAAATCAACTCTTTTCAATTTTCGAATTTCAATTCTCACTTAACTGTTCTTTTCTCAAGCAAGAGAACAACATTGAAACAGAAAAGCTTGACTTTTACTCATATATTAAAGAGATCTTTCACTTCTGTTACATCTCAATCTAGTCAGAAATTATTCTCTTTCAATCAGTTCAATGAGAAGTCAATTAAACAAATTGAACAGTTAAAATCGCGCGATGCGACTTTAACTAACGTCAAAATTTCTAAACTGACTTCAGATTCAATGAACATAGCAATAATAGAGACAGCAACATATAAAATGTTAGTCAAATGTTCAAACATTAAGATCTTTGCTGTTATCATCTTGAAAATAAATCGACTCATAATTATAGCTGAAAACAATTTCAAAAAAGTGAATCTGCATGAGCTTTTTCACGCTGAAGCTCTCAAGCAAGTCAAGATCAAGCTTCTCTCTGAATATTTATCTAGACATGTTTGATTGAGCTATGATCAATCAGCTATCATCTCATCATTTCTATAATCACAAAATTGAGTTGATTGATGAAGAAACACTCTCTTGAAGCAGACTATATCAGATGTTCAATCACAAGCTTCAGAAGATAAAGAAGTATCTGATTAATCATTTAAACAAAGAATTTATTTTCTTCAGCTTTGCATTATACATCTCACTCATCTTGTTCATCAAAAAGAAAGACGAAAGTCTGCGTTTCTGCGTTGATTATAAAAAGCTCAATGCTTTAATCAAACAAAATCATTATTCTTTGTCATTGATAAACGAGACTTTCACTCATATACAAGAAAGCAAGTATCTGACTCAATTGAACATCATTGTCACGTTTAATAAACTATGTATGCACTCAGATAACAAAGATTTGACTATCTTTATTATCTTCTTTGATTCATACAAATATCATGTAATGCTCTTTGAATTAACAAATGAATCAACGTTTTATCAACACTATATGAACGACGTGTTGTTTGAATATCTATATCAGTTTTGTCAGATTTATTTAGATAACATTATCATTTACAGCAAAATCTTGAAGAAATACAAATGACATGTATGATTAATCTTGAACAGACTACGAGAGATCAATCTACAGATAGACATAAACAAATGCGAGTTTCATGTGCAGAAAATCATCTTTCTAGAACTACTGATATTCATCAAGAAACTAAAAATAAATTCTTGAAAGATACAGATGATTGTCGAATGATTTACTTTCATCAATCTCACTCAGATACAGTTCTTCATTGATTTCTGCAACTTCTATCAACGCTTTATCAAGAACTTTTCGAAGATTATTCACTTTATAATTCAACTTATTCAAAAGAAAATCATATTTGAATGAAATGAGATCTGTCAAATGACATTCAATCATATGAAGAAACATATGATCAAGACTTTGATACTTCGTCACTTTGATTAAACTCATGAAACTATTCTTGAAATTAACTCATTCAACTACATCAATGATGAAGTTCTGTCTCAATATGATGATGAAGAAGTTCTACATTTAATTGCTTTCTATAGCAAGAACATGTTTTCTGCTGAATGCAACTACGAAATATATGATAAAGAACTATTGATCATCATTCAAGCATTTGAGCATTGATGATCTGAACTGAAGCTAATCAACATTTCTATCAAGATGTTCATTGATCATCAAGCACTCACATCATTGATGAAAGACAAAGAGCTTAGCAGATGATAAATGTGCTAAGTATAGAAACTCATCAACTTTAACTTCAAGATAATGTATTGATCTGATAAACAGAACATTGTTGAACTCAGAATGAAATCTTGTTTCATGATAGTCAGTTATGAGTTTTGTTCAATGAACTTCTACAAATGAATCTAATTCGTGAAGTACATGATCAGTCATCGATTGATCATTCTGAAATTCTTAGAACAGTGAAGATCATAAAGCGAAATTACTATTGATCTTCTATGTGAAAAACGATAGATCGATATATTCGAAACTGCTACGTATGTCAACGTTCAAAAACATCAAGAAATAAATCAAATAACTTAATTCAATCTCTATTTATATCTGAACAGCGATGACAGAACATAGTCATGAACTTCATTATCAATCTATCTGATTCATACAATTACAACGCTATTCTGACTGTCATCTGCAAATTGTCAAAGAAACAACATTATATTTCTTGCATCATTGATGATAAAAATATCACAGTCAAAAGAACAGCTGAGATGTTAATTCAGTGAGTATATCAAATTCATGATTTATCAAGCTTCATTGTATTTGATTGAGATTCTCAGTTCATCTTCATTCTTTGAAAGTTTCTTTGCAAACGACTGAGCATTTCTCTTTAATTGTTCATCGTTTATCATCTTCAGATCAACGATCAAAGCGAACGAGTCAATCAAAATATCAAGCGATATCTTCATTTCTTCTGTTCATACATGCAGAATGACTGATTCAAGTGACTATTCATGATTGAGTTTGTCAATAATAATGTTTTGTCTTCAGTCATCTTCTTGACTTTCTTCTTCATGAATAAGAACTTTCACTTTCGTATGAACTTCGATTCTGACATCATCGAGTATGAAAGCACTCGCGAACGTCTGCAGATTGCTTAAGTCGAAGATATATTCAATCACATGAATAAGACACTGATCTTCGCTCGCGAAGCTTTGATTAAAACACGAGAGCAAATGATGAATCAGACTAATAAACATAGAAAGAAGATCAATTATGAAATTGAATCAAAGATGTTTTTGAATGAATGAAACATCATTACAGCGAAATCTTTCAAAAAATTGAATGACAAGATGCTTGATTCATTTCAGATCATTGATTCTGTTGACTCATTTTATAAGTTGAAACTATCAGAAACTATGCATATACATGACGTATTTCATTCAGAGCTTCTTCATTCTGTCGTTGATGACTTTCTGTCTGATCAGAAGAATGAATTCTTGAAATTAATAGTGATAAACGATGAGAATAAATGAAAGATCAACGATATATTGAACTCTTAATGATATCAAAGATGACTTTAATATTGAATTAAATGAAAGAACTATGATAACGATCTCAACTGATACAACGCTGATGATAACGAATTTATGAACGCTTAAGAGATAGTTGATGACTTTTATATCAAATATTCAACAAAAGCTTACTAAGAAAATACATTCATGTGAACATGAATTGTTGAAGAAGAGAAATAATGTTATGATCTTGCTTTATTCTTGACTCTATTCTCAATCTATTCTTGACTTTATTCTTGATCTATTCTTAATTTATTCTTAACTTTATTCTTGATTTATTCTTGATTTATACTCAACTTTATTCTTGATCTCAATTATCTTTAATTGAATCTAGTGAGCATTCAAGCTAAAGTTGATATCATTGAGTCTCTGCATCATTTGTGTAAGATGTCAATTCTTTCGAGTTTAGTGCAAAGATTAGAAATACACATATAAGCTGCAAATTCTATTCTGTAGATACTTTTCTTTCTTAGCATTTATTTATTAGTTAAATGACATTTTTATGACTCGCTCTAGATTAATTTCTAACAAAAGAAGAGTCAGTCAGTTAAAGAGATTGAAAGAAGAAGTGAGAGAAAACAGTTCAGAGAGAATTGAGAAAAGCATTCAAAATTGCAAGAAAATCATCTTTTGAACTCAGTGTTAGCACATAAACATAAGCAGAAGAAAACATAAGACGAGTCGTGACTTAAAAGATTAGCATGAAGATGAACATGATAGATAAACTGTTTATGCTTTTCAATCTTAAGTATCAACGTTTTCTTTCAAAGATGAGCGCATTAATCACGACAGTAAATCATTTGTCTTGAGTCAATACGATGTTTCTTGTCTAATCAATATCATTTCAAGTATAAAGAAACAGCATAGCTTGTCAGAATTATGTCTAAATGATACAATCAATGAAAATCAGAGTTGATAGTGCTTAATCTTTAAAGATAGCTATAACTGAATATTAAGAATACAGAAGAAGATGAGTACAAGAGCTTCTATTTAAGTAATATTTAAAGACTGCATTAAGCTTGAAGAAGATGTGTTTATGACATGAGTAGAATGTGATGTAGAAAGAAAAATGATGTTGAACAAAGAGATGTTGAGAAAAGAAAATAGAAACTGAGTCAGATCTTGACTAGAGACACTGACTAGCTCTAATCAATACACAGAGTACTCACTAACGTTCACTGCGAATTGATTAAAGCTTCAGTCTTATTCAGTCTTAATACGCTTGTAACATTACTTTTCTCTTCGAAAATTCATGTTTGCATGAATGTAGCTCATTTGCTTGCTTTCTTATTGAGTTATTTCTATACTAGCGTGACTTTCTTGAGTATAGTGCATGAAATTCATTCAAAACTTTCTCAAAGTCATCGAATTTATCTTTATTGACATAGTATCATTCATCGTTTCTATCTAGATTTTTTCATTTAATCTTGTACTGTATTTGATCTTGATAGCATCTGAAGTTCAGAATGTCATCTATCTTTCAATGTTCATCATCATTATCATTAATAATAATGAGTCTGAGAGATTTTGCATGCTGTTCTGATAGAAAATCTTCTGAATATGATTGCAGTAGCTTCAAGCTGAACATCATCGACGTTTTGACAAATTCAGCTAAAATTGACTACAAGCTCATCAAGCTAGCATCAGTCAAAAACATATGTTTAGTTGAGCTTCTAGCTTGCAAGCTTCAACAGCACACTCATCAACAACTAATAGCTAGCGATCAGCGCTTATAGCTTTTGATGATGATCATTTGCTTGTTCTGCTTAAATGAGACAATGTGTAATGCATGTCATCTAGTTAATCTTTTCATTCAAGCTTTGTTATTGTCAGTATGTAAAACTTGTATTATGTGCACGCTTCTTGACAATTTCTTATCACGTCACAATTTCATGCTGAGTAAATTGAGATATTTTTTCTAGATTTATCTCGTTGTCAAATTGAAACATCACGTCATGCATTGCTCAAAAGTTTTAGTTTTTTGAAGAGACAGATTTGTGTACTCAATAGTATTTTGTACAGTTCTTCATTCTTGCAAGCATGTTGTATAAGTTACTTGCAACTAATAGAATTAAAAGCGTTCAAGCAACTCATAATTATATATGTTATTCATATACAGAATCTTTTATACTATCACTCAAGTTCTATATAATCGCTCTTGCTTTCTCGTTGAACTTCAACATTGACGTTCAATTTCTTCTCTACTCTCTTCAGAAAAATCTGATACTCGTTTTCATACATCAGTACACATTCACTTTCATTTGCTCTTTGATAATACAGAGTCTTAGTGTCTATCTTCAGCTGCTTGCGAAAGTTGTTGAATGATCAAGCGTAGCTTATCTTTCGATTATCTTTCATCTTTGATGTTCATAGTCAATATGTATCTCTAACTTTATTGAGCGAAATCTGATCAGATTTGACTTCAGTTGTGTCTTTGAATTCATCTGACATCTATCTTGCATTAGTTATCGCTCATTTCTATAGCTGAAAAATGAATGCTCACATTTAAATCATTCTTCTGATCTTGATTCTGTTCATCATTCAAAATTTCTTGAAGTGTTGCATGTTCATTGCTATTTATCGATTCTGATTGATTTAGAGTATTCTTTGTCTTTTCTGCTGCGATTTCTGTGTTGTTTGACTTTTCAAGCTGCGATGATTGATTTCTTATGAAACTAGAAATTTCATTCATAGAATACATCAACGAGTATCTTGAATCAGTGAGAGAAGAGAAACGTTCTCTGATGTCTTTTCAAGAGACGAAAATAGTCAGTAGATCATTTATCTGATTGCAATTGAGATTATACATTGCAAAGATGCTGTTGAATACGTTGTTTTCATGATATTCAACATGACTTACGACGCGTTCATGCAGCATGCTTAATATCAAATTTCTTCAAGTCTTGATTTGCTTTCGTCAGCTTTTGATCATTCGCTCATGTGTTACTGTTACATGTTATTCAATCATTGTTTAATCGTTTCAAAGATAAAGCACAAGAGAACATTAACAGTTGAAATGTTATACTTTCTACTTCAGTTTCTTCTTATTTCTTGATCTTCTTCTAATCACTTGTTTATTCGCTGATGACATGTTGAATCGCGATTGCTATGAGTATCATGATTTCATCTTTCAGCTCAGAAAACATGATTCTCGTGTTTGATAGTTGATCAAGACTACGAGTCTCTTGATTGAAAAATGAGACAGCAATGATCTTCATGATCATCGAGACGAGAAAACGACATTCTTCAGACTAAATACATGTCAGTCAATGTATTACATCTGTAAAGATGTTTATCTTTTTTATATCAGAGCTGATAAAGTTATCATTAACTAACAACTTAATGACATAGTTTGATGTATTGAGTTTCTCGTAAAAGACATAATGATTTCTCACTACATCTCAAATCTGAAACATTATTTATGCTCAACATTGTTCAATGAAATCATATAACTGTGTCTGTCAATTTATTGATGATATGAAAAGATTTGAATTGCATATTATCTTTTGAGCTTCGTCTTTTGTTGATCTTTCAGCGACAAAGTAGTTCTTCTGTTGTCTGTGTTTTAATTGATGTGTGCAATCTCTGTTTCAAAGATTGTGTATGAGATTGCTCAAGAGAACTCATTGCGTCTCTGATCATGACGTTATGCTCTTCTCTACTTCACACGTCATAATTGTTGTCAGTAGAATGAGTTCTACGAATCTAAGCACATCGACATGAGCTGCAGTAAAGACTGTTTTCAATCATCATTTAGATTCTGCTTAAACAATTTTCGTAAAGTTGTTATCTAAATCATCAATCTGTGCTGCATTGTATCGTGAACTCAATGCAAGAGAGCTTGACGAAAATTCTGTTGATTTATGAAACTTTGTGATTCACTCATTGAGCTGAGAAGAAGACGAGATTGATAACGACGAGTGAGAATGTTGTTTACGCTGATGTGTCTTTTTCTTTGACAAGAAGTTCTTGAAAAATCGAATGACGTTAGTGAACTATGTTGAGATCATATTAGCTGAGAACATACATAACAATATTGACATTGATTTTGTCTTTTCATGTAGTCGTTCTACAGATCATTGTTTTTGAGATGATAAATCATCATTTGAGCTGTTCAATGTAACGAGAAACTCACGTTCTTATCTTTTGAATCTGAATTCAGATTCTTTTGATGATATGTCAAAATTGTCACTTGCTTTCTTAACTCTTCTTTTGACATCTTGTTGATAAATGAACTAAACATGATTATTGAGTCAGTTAACTGCGTGTCAACAAATCATAATACATGCTACGCATCTGACTATCAATTGCAGTGTTCAAGTTCTTCTTGTTCTTATTACTTATCATGACAGTTTACTTAGAAGATGACGCGAAATAATGATTAATACATGATGAGCTGATGAATGCAATCGAGTTCTGAGATAAAAGAGAAAGAGAGTTAAGAAGAAAAAGACACAACACATAAACGAAAAGAAGACAGTTTCTTGAAGATATGCAATTTCTAAAAGCGTGTAACTTTATTGTTGTTAATACTACTCTGTTCAATTATTGACTGAGAATGAATAAATTAACATCTTAATGCTCATCTACTCTGTCAGATTCATGTTCTATCTTTGTTGCATTGAGATTGCAATAATGTTTTCAAGACTTACTCAAAAGTATAGATAGATTTGAAAATTTGCGATAATTTATCATTGCACATGCAAACTGAGAATACGAACTGCGAATCTTATTGTCGAAGAACTCTGAGCTCAAGCTGATTATCAAAGATAAATTTAAAGAGAAATTCGATAAATTATTATTACACATGATGAGAAGTGAGAATGTGAACTGCGAATTTTTATTGCTGAAGAACTTTGATTATCAGAGGTAAATTTCAAGAGATTTACAATAATTTATCTTTGCATGTGCAAACTGAATATGTGAATTGCACATTTTATTGCTGAAGAACTCTGATTACTTAAGATAAATTTCGAGAAATTTACGATAATTTGTCTTCACATGTGCGAATTAAGAATGCAGACTGTGCATTTTATTGCTGTCAGAGACTAGGTTTGAAGAACTATCAATATAATGTATGATAACTATGATAGAGTCAGATCTAGATACAAGTAGTGTACAGAACGAAAGACAAGAAGAAAAGAAAGCAAGATGAGTTCAAAGCGACTATATTACATGGGAAATTAGATCTGCTAGCGCAGTCGCGAAAGAAGCATGTAGTCACATGACTTTCATGCGACTCGATCGAGCTTTCAGCCTAGCATCATGACAGTAGCTTTCTTCTTAAAGGCTGAGCTTCTGCGAAGCGACTGGTCGATCGAAGAACGAGGCGAGATAACGATAACGAGAATGTCAAAGAACAAAAGAAAACTGAAGCAGTTTACTGTCATGCTGAACGATCGAGAACTAGGTACTGAAAACGAGAAACGAGAACGAGGCTAGATAACTAAGACGGGACGAGATCTAGACAAGAACTAGAGATCGTTGCACTGACAACGAGAAATCGTGCAAGATTGAACATGAGATTCAACGACGGCAGAGTTGACGACATGAAACTTCTCTAGAGCGATTTGACAGTTGTCAACGAGGTTGAAAGGTTTTCAGATAGGGAAATAACCTTCTCAATCGATATAGTACTTGAGTAGCGAAGAACTATAACGTCGATCGAGCTTAGAGTTCAGAATACGATTGACATACCAAGCTCGTTCGTCATTTTCAGCGACAACGAGCTCGCGAGGTTCTTGACGCTGGCCGAGCAGAGAGTCGATAGTCACATGACTCAGAAGAGTGACATGAAAGACAGAATGAATCTTCATGAATTCAGAAAGTTCGAGCTCGACAATCAGAGAATTCTTTTCAAATACACGTTTAACTCGAAAAGAATCAACATGATGATCATCTAGCTTGATCGTAGAACGAGCGATGTTAAGATTCTTGACATTTAATCAGACTTCATCGTTGACAAAGTATCGAGGGCAAGAGCGGCGAGAACGATTGACATTGACTTCATAAATGACTTGAGCGATTAACATTTCATCGCGAAGATGCTCGATGAGTTCTTTCATTTTCTTAGTGAAGTTCTCGACATCAATGAGCTTAGCTCGAGACTGAACGAAGATGTCAGAAGACAGAGATTTCGAAGGTTCGAATTCTAGACGAGAGTTTTGATCTGAATTAGTCAGAAAGAGCGAGGCTAGAATGATTGTCGAGAAAGCGTTATTAGCAGAAAATTCAGCATTCGAAATTCATTTAGCTCAGTCATTCTGCATGTAGTTAACGAACGCACGAAGATAGTGTTTCATAATGACGTTAGAGCGTTTCGTTTGATCATTCGTCTGAAGATGATATGCAGTGAATAACTTAGCATCAATCTTAAGCATCTGACATAAGTGATTTCAGACATCGAAGATGAACTGAATGTCTCGATCTGACAGAAAGAACTCGAGTAATTCGTGATGTTTTCAAACATGAGCGTAGTATGCGTTTGTGACTTCTTTCACTTTCATGATCACAGTGAGAACTAGATGTCTCATCTTGATAAGATGATC
>JAABUR0100006508.1_pt1 | contig 14221 bp, 12 predicted proteins | sample 5560091 | NCBI WGS metagenome assembly JAABUR01 (sample SAMN10711879, study PRJNA513375) | rock metagenome | isolation source: Antarctica rocks | place: Antarctica: Victoria Land, University Valley sud
GCCACGCCTGGGTGGAGTTCTGGGCCGGGGACTGGGTTGCGGCCGACCCGACGAGCCTCGACGCGGTCGGTGAACGCCACATCGTGGTGGCGCGTGGCCGCGATTACGCCGATGTCCGACCATTGTCCGGCGTGTATCACGGGCCGCCAGCGGAGTCCTTGGGCGTCGTGGTCGAGCTCACTCGTCTGCGTTGACGTGTCGCGACTGCCGAATCAGAGCTCAGTCCAGAGCTCCCCGGAACCTTTCGCCGCCCGGGCGGACCGGGCGGACCGGGCGGACCGGGGCGATGCCGAGGGACTTTGCCGCGCCGGGACCAGAGCAGTGTGCCGGTGGCGATGGCCGCGGTGCCGGTCCCGAGCGCCACGAGCGGCAGCATCGAGTCGCCGGCGCTGGAGGCGGTGGCGCTGACCGGGGCAGGAGGCAGGGCCAGCCGCGGTGTCGATCCGGACGGGCTGGCGGGATCCGACGGGTCGGCTGAGCCGGGCGAGACCAGAGTCCCGACCGCAGCCGTGTCGGTGGGCAGGGCGAAGCCCCAGTCCAGCAGCCGGGCCGCCTGTTGCCAGGTCGGGATGGGCACCTGCTCGGCCAGCATCAGGCTGACCACGAGTCGGCGCCCGTCCCGGTCGGCAGCGGCGACATAGGTGTACCTGGCAGCGTCGGTGAAACCGGTCTTGCCGGCGATCGCGCCGGGATAGTTGGCCAGCAGCTGGTTCTGGTTCTGGATCTCGAAGCCGGGATCCATACCGGGGACTCCCGGGATCTGCGCCCGGACGGTGGCCATGATCGCCAACAGCGTGGGATCGGCAGCCGCCGCGGTCATCATCAGCGCGAGGTCGTACGGCGAGGACCGTTGACCCGCGACGTCCAGACCACTCGGGCCGCCCGGCGAGGTGTCAAAGGCCCGTAAGCGGTCGGCGGTCGCGTACATGGACTTCAGGGTGGGCTCCAGGCCACCGGCCGTACGAGCAAGGGCGTTGGCCGCGTCGTTGCCCGACTGCAGCATCAGCGCGAGCCACAGTGTTGCTACGTCGTACCGGCCGCCGTCGATCAGGCCTACCCGGCTGCCCTCGATCAGCTCGTCCTCCACGGTCGCGGTCACGACCTCGGCCGGGTCCAGCACCGGGTGCAGCGACAACAGGGTGAGCAACTTCAGCGTGCTGGCCGGGTAGTAGCGCCCATGGGCGTCGTTGGCAGCGAGCACCTCTCCGGAGGTTGCGTCGGCGACGACCCAACCGTGAGCGGTGATGTCGGCGGGCAGCGGCGGAGCGCCATCGGGTACGACGAGTCCGCGCGCGGCCAGGCCCGGTCCGCCGACCGTCTCACCATCGGGCGCGCTGCCCAGCGGAGGCCCGCTCGGGTCGGGGATGGTCGGACTGGCTCCGGCGGGGTTGGCCGTCGGACGGGCGGAATCGGCGCGAGCAGTTCCCGGCGATCCAAGGAAGGCGACCGATGCCAGGCATACCGCCAGGGTCGCGACACTGCGTCGCACGGCCGCGAGGTTACCGCCGTACCAGTACGGGCCGATGGACGAGGACCCGCGTGTCAGATCGCAGGGCGTCGGCTGAACAACGAATGTGTCTCGGTCGGCAAAGAGGTGCCCGCCGTTCATGGAGGGCGACTACGGTGGCCGGACTGCCTGCCCCGAAACCTCGGTACGGGTACTTACGAGAGGAGAAGGCGTTGCGCGTACAGCGACGTATGACTGCCTTGGCGGTGTCCCTGACAGCCGCCCTGGTGCTTGCCGGATGCGGCGGCGATTCCGGCGACAGCGGCGGCGGGGACAGCGGCGGCGGTGGTGGTGGGGATAGCGGCGGCGATCCCGGTAGCGACATCAACGTCGGCGTCGCCTATGACGTCACCGGCCGCGGCGATCAGTCGTTCAATGACTCGGCAGCGGTTGGGCTGGACCGGGCCGTCGACGAGTTCGGGCTCAGCCTCGACGAGGCCGAAGCCAGCACCAGCGACGATGAGGCGGCACGCGAGGAGCGCCTGCGGCTGTTCGCCGAGAACGGCAACAACCCGGTCATCGCGGTCGGCTTCGTCTACGCCGCCTCGCTCGCGATCGTGGCCGAGGAGTTCCCGGACACTCAGTTCGCGATCATTGACTCAGCCGATCCGGTCGCCGACAACGTCACCAATCTGCTCTTCGCCGAGGAGCAGGGTTCGTTCCTGGTCGGCGTGATCGCAGCATTGAAGTCAACGACGAAGAACGTCGGTTTCGTCGGCGGCGTCCAGGTGCCGCTGATCGAGAAGTTCGAGGCCGGTTTCGCTGCCGGTGTCGCGGCGGTCGACCCGGCGATCACGGTGCAGACCCAGTACCTGACCCAGCCGCCGGACTTCAGCGGATTCAATGACCCACCCAAGGGCAAGACAGCGGCCGAGGGCCTGTACCAGAACGGTGCCGATGTCATCTTCGCCGCCGCTGGCGGCTCCGGTGGCGGCGTGTTCGAGGCAGCGCAGGCGGCGGGGACCCTGGCTATCGGGGTGGACTCCGACCAGGCAACCCAGGAAGCCTACGCGGCGGTGGCCGATGTCATCATCAGCTCCATGTTGAAGAATATTGATGTCGCGGTCTTTGACTTCCTGACTGCGTTCATCGACGGCAACGTCGAGTCCGGCGAGCAAGTCTTCGACCTGAGTAACGACGGGGTGGGTTACTCCACCACCGGCGGCGCGATTGACGATATCGCCGCTCAGGTCGATGAGTTCAAGCAGCAGATCATCGACGGAGACATCGAGGTCCCGACCACCCCGTGACCCTGCGGGTGCCATAACGGGGCAAGGGCCCAGGAGTCGCGATGCGACTCCTGGGCCCTTGCTCGTTGCCTTTGGTTGCGGTTCGGTGTGTTCCTGAGCGCTGCGCGTGCATCAGTGCCTGTCATGATCAGCGACCGATGACCAGCGACCTATGACCTGAGGAGCGTGCCTGATCAGCACCGACGTCAGTCAGGCCCCATCCGCGACGATCGCCGTACGGGTCACCGGTATCACCAAGCGCTTTCCCGGAGTGGTCGCCAACAGCGACGTCAACATCACCGTGACCTGTGGCGGAGTGCACGCGATCGTCGGGGAGAACGGGGCCGGCAAGTCCACCCTCATGAAGATCCTTTACGGCGTACAGCGTCCGGATGAGGGCACGATCGAGATCGAGGGCAAGCCGGCCGTCCTGAGCTCCCCGAGCGACGCGATCGATCGCGGCGTCGGGATGGTCTTCCAACACTTCATGCTGGCTGACAATCTGAGCGTCCTCGAGAACGTCGTCCTGGGTGCGGAGAAGCTGCACGGGATCGGCGATGCGGCGCGGACCCGAATCCACGAGATCTCGCAGTCCTACGGCCTGGACCTGGAACCCGATGTGTTGGTCGAAGATCTCGGCGTTGGCGATCGACAGCGGGTCGAAATCGCGAAGGTCCTCTATCGCGGGGCGCGCATCCTCATCCTCGACGAGCCGACTGCGGTCCTGGTCCCGCAGGAGGTCGACGAGCTCTTCGACAACCTGCGCGAGCTCAAGAGCGAGGGACTCACGGTCATCTTCATCTCGCACAAGCTCGACGAGGTCCTCTCGGTCGCCGACGAGATCACCGTGATCCGCCGGGGCAGCACTGTTGCCACCGTCGACCCGAAGCAGACCTCGGCGCGCGAGCTGGCCGAACTCATGGTCGGAAGCGAACTGCCGACCCCCGAGACCCGCGATTCGACGGTCACCGACCAGGTCTGCCTGAGCGTGACGGACCTGAACCTGGCCGGCTCCGGTGAACGGCGACTGCTCACCGATATCAGCTTCGACATCCACCGCGGCGAGGTCCTGGGCATCGCCGGGGTGGAGGGCAACGGGCAGGCCGATCTGGTCGAGACCATCATGGGCATCCGGACTGCTTCGAGCGGTCGGGTCACCCTGGGCGAGACCGACGTGACCAAGTGGTCCACCGCCCGCCGCCGTGAGGCCGGGATCGGTTACATTCCCGAGGACCGGCAGCGGCACGGGCTGTTGCTGGAGGCACCGCTGTGGGAGAACCGGATCCTCGGCCACGACACCGGGCCGCCGAACATGAAGGGGCCCTGGGTCGATCGGCAGGGCGCTCGCAAGGACACCACCCGAATCGTCGAGGAGTACGACGTCCGTACCCCCGGAATCGACGTTCTGGCCTCGGCGTTGTCCGGGGGCAATCAGCAAAAGCTGATCGTCGGCCGCGAGATGAGCGGAAAGCCGATCCTGTTGATCGCCTCGCATCCCACCCGCGGGGTGGATGTCGGCGCGCAGGCGGCGATCTGGGACCACATCCGCAACGCCCGGCGAATGGGATTGGCCACCCTGCTGATCAGCGCTGACCTGGACGAATTGATCGGCCTCTCGGATCGGTTGATGGTGATTCTGCGTGGCCGGCTGATCGGTGAGTTCGATCCCTCCGAGGTGACGCCGCAGCAACTCGGCTCCGCGATGACCGGAGCGGGGCCTTCCTCGCCGACACCGTCGGACGACAAACAGTCGACCGGGACGGAGGGTGGTCGGTGAACGGGCGCATTCGTGCGGCGATGATCAGCCTCGCTGCGCCAATCCTTGCGATCACGTTCTCGATCGTCGTCACCAGCCTGATCCTGGTGGCGACCGGCGACCCGTTCGGGCTGACCTGGCAGACGGTGCTCGAGGTCGGTCTGCGGCCCCGCAGCATCGCCCAGATCCTCAACCTGGGGACCATCTACTACCTGTCGGCGCTGGCGGTGGCCATCGGCTTCCGAATGAACCTGTTCAACATCGGCGTCGACGGGCAGTACCGGGTGGCGGCCTTCGCCGCCGCAATGGTCGCCGGCAATCTCAGCCTGCCCTTCCCCCTGTCCATCCTGTTGGCCGTCATCGTGGCCGGGATCACCGGCGGCCTGTGGGCGGGTATCGCCGGTTACCTCAAGGTCAAGCGGGGCGTCAACGAAGTCATCTCCACGATCATGCTGAACGCGATAGCCACCGGCCTGGTCGCGTTCTTGCTGCGCCAGTTCGGCGAGGCACGGGGCAACGACATCACGACGCCGGTCATCGCCGAAAGCTCACGCGCGCCCGGAATCGATCTGATCCCCGGGTCCACCGAACCGGTGAACAGCCTCATCGTCCTAGCGGTCCTGGCCGGCATCGCGTACTGGGTTGTGCTCAACCGCACCCGGTTCGGCTTCCGGTTGCGGGCGACGGGACGTTCCCAGGGTGCGGCCGTGGCCAGCGGCATCGACGTCAAGCGGATGGTCATCATCTCGATGCTGCTCTCCGGCGGGATGGCCGGCCTGGTCGGACTGCCCTTGGTTTTCGGTGACGCGTACTCCTACGGCCTGACCTTTCCGGGCGGTCTCGGGTTCACCGGGATTGCGGTGGCGCTGCTGGGGCGCAATCATCCGATCGGGGTTGCGTTCGGGGCGCTGTTGTTCGCCTACCTCGAGGTGGCCGCCAACCCATTGCAGATCATCGCCGATGTGTCACCGGAGATCATCACAATCATGCGGGGGGTCATCGTCCTGGCGGTGGTGATCTCCTATGAATTGGTCCGCCGCTACCGGGTCCGCGACGAGCAGCAACGGGTGTCCAAAGCCTTGGCTGCCGGTCAGGCAATCGCCGCCTCCAGTAATAGCGGCGGGGACTCTCCCCGCGAGCCGGAAAGGACGTCGGCATGAGCACGCCGGGTTTGCAGGTGGGCGTCGAGAGCACACCGGCTCCAACCAAGCGTCGTCGCCGCGTCCTGCCGAGGATCTTGCTAGCCGTCGGGGGACTGCTGTTCCTGCTCTCGCTCGTGCGGGTCATCACCGGGGCCAACGACATCGACTCGGCCGGCACCCTGAGCGCCACGATCGGCCTGGCCGTTCCCATCGCGATGGCGGGACTGGGCGGGCTGTGGGCCGAGCGGGCCGGGGTCGTCAACATCGGCCTCGAAGGCATGCTGATCCTCGGGACGTTCGGCGCCGGCTGGGCCGGCTACCAGTGGGGAGCCTGGGCCGGGGTGATCACCGGCGTCCTGCTCGGCGCCGTGGGCGGGCTCATCCACGCCATTGCCACCGTGACCTTCGGCGTCGACCACATCGTCTCCGGGGTGGCCATCAACATCCTCGGCTTGGGGGCCACCCAGTACCTCGCTGCAGTCGCCTTCGAGGGCGTACCCGGCGGTGGATCGACGCAGTCGCCGTCCGTACCCGACCTGCCGGCCGTGACCGTGCCCGGAGTGGCTGACGGGCTGGGCACGATCGCCGACAAGCAGTGGTTCTTCGTCAGCGACATCGCGGCGTTCCTGCGGGCGCTGACCAACAACGTCTCGGTACTCACGATCATTGCCGTGCTGCTGATCGTCGGCACCTATCTCATCTTGTGGCGCACCGCCTTTGGGCTGCGACTGCGGTCCTGCGGGGAGAACCCGGCGGCTGCCGAGACGCTCGGGGTCAACGTCTACAAGTACAAGTACATCGCGGTGCTGGTGTCCGGCGGCATGGCCGGGCTCGGCGGTGCCTTCCTGGCGATCGTGGCCTCGAGTTCCTACCGGGACGGCCAGACCGGTGGGCGCGGCTTCATCGGCCTGGCCGCCATGATCTTCGGCAACTGGCGACCGGGGGGCCTGGCGGCCGGCGCGGGCCTGTTCGGCTACACCGACGCGCTTCGCCTGCGCAGCGGCGGTACGTCGGTGCACGCCCTGCTGCTCGTGCTGGTGTTTCTCATGGTGGTCATCGCTGCCTGGCAGATCTATCGCAACCAGCCGGTCATCCGGCCGATCATCACCGGGGGCTTCGCGGCGCTGATCCTGATCTGGTTCCTGCTCACCGATGTCGTGCCCGCAGACTTCACCGGCATGACGCCGTACGTCGCGACGCTGCTCGTTCTGGCCCTTGCCTCGCAACGACTACGAATGCCCGCCGCCGACGGGCTGGTCTACCGACGAGGCGAGGCCGGGTGAGGCGACAGGGAGTGAGGATCGCAGCGAGCTCTGCGTGCGAGGACCGGAGCGACCGCGGACGCGAGCATGGGCGCTGCGAGCCAGGACCGGAGCGACCGCGGACGCGGGCATGGGCGCTGCGAGCCAGGACCGGAGCGACTGCGGAGCCGAACGGTGAGCACTAACGTCGCCGTGCCTGAGATCGATTGGGAAGCATTGACCGCTGCTGCGGTGCAGGCGATGGGTCATGCGTACGCGCCGTACTCCAACTTTCCGGTCGGTGCCGCCGCACTGGTCGACGACGGGCGGATCGTGTCGGGCTGCAACGTGGAGAATGCGTCGTACGGCCTGGGTCTGTGCGCGGAATGCGGCCTGGTGAGCGCTCTGCACGCCAGTGGCGGCGGCCGGTTGGTCGGGTTGGCCTGTGTCGGCGGCGACGGGCAGCCGCTGATGCCATGCGGCCGATGCCGTCAGCTGCTGTGGGAGCAGGGCGGTGCCGAGTTGCTGGTGCAGACCGGGCGGGGGATCGTGCCGATGACCGAGATACTGCCCGACGCGTTCGGCCCCGACGACCTGCTCGCCGCCGCCGCACGCAACGACCCCCCTTCCTGACGGTTATGCGCATAACCGTCGAATTGCCGGCCGGAATCCGACGGTTATGCGCATAACCGTGGAGAAATGGGTCGGCTGATGGACGCGATTGACGTCATCCGGGCCAAGCGGGACGGTCAGACTCTGACTGACGAGCAGGTGGACTGGGTCATCGACGCCTATACCCATGGTGCGGTGGGGGACGAGCAGATGGCTGCGCTGCTGATGGCCATCGTGTTCCGCGGAATGGCAACCTCCGAGCTGGCCCGGTGGACCGCGGCGATGATCGATTCCGGCGAGCGGATGCAGCTGGGCGATCTCGGCCGGCCGACGGCGGACAAGCACTCGACCGGCGGAGTGGGAGACAAGATCACCCTGCCGCTGGCCCCGCTCGTGGCCGCGTGCGGCGTCGCCGTACCGCAGCTGTCCGGCCGGGGCCTCGGGCACACCGGGGGCACTCTGGACAAGCTCGAGTCGATTCCTGGCTGGCGTGCCGACGTGGGCCGCGACGACTATCTGGCGCAGCTGCGCAGCGTCGGCGCCGTGGTCTGCGCGGCGGGGGACACCCTGGCTCCGGCCGACAAGAAGCTGTACGCGCTGCGCGACGTCACCGGGACCGTCGAGTCGATCCCGCTGATCGCCAGCTCGATCATGAGCAAGAAGATCGCCGAAGGCGCCGGGGCCCTGGTGCTGGACGTCAAGGTCGGGTCCGGGGCTTTCATGAAGACCGTCGCGGACGCCACCGAGCTGGCCCGGACGATGGTGGGCATCGGCACCGAGTCCGGGGTACACACCGTCGCTCTGGTCACCGCCATGGACCGGCCGCTGGGTCGCTCGGCCGGAAACGCCGTAGAGGTAGTGGAGGCGGTCGAGGTGCTCGCCGGCGGTGGTCCGGCCGACGTCGTCGAACTGACCGTACGACTGGCGCAGGAAATGCTGGCCGGGGCCGGCCTCGACGACGTGGATCCAGCAGCGGTACTGGCCGGCGGCAAGGCGATGGACACCTGGAACGCGATGATCAGCGCGCAGGGCGGTGATCCGGACGCAACCCTGCCGGTGGCCCGAGAGCACCACGTCGTACCGGCGCCGGCAACGGGCCGCTTGACCCGGCTCGACGCGTACGGAGTCGGCGTCGCGGCCTGGCGGCTGGGCGCCGGCCGGGCGCGCAAGCAGGATCGGGTCTCGGCCACGGCGGGGGTCACCTGGCTCGCCGGCGTCGGGGATCACGTCAGCGAAGGTCAGCCGCTGCTGGAGTTGCACACCGACGACGCCGAGCGAATTCCGAGGGCGCTCGAGGCGCTCGAGGGCGCCATCGGGGTCGACAGCGACGACGAGCTGCTGCCCCTCATCGTGGACCGCATCGCCTGACTGTCCCGGACCCGTCCTGGTGTCGTAGGTATGCAGACGACCCACGCGGCGAGTCCCCTGCGGGCCTGCGACATCACGTCGGGCGCTTCCTGATGTCGTAGGTATGCAGACGACCCACGCGGCGAGTCCCCTGCGGGCCTGCGACATCACGTCCGGACTTGTCCCGATCACGACTGGGCGTCCACCGAAGGACGTACCCACAAGCAGCCACCCGGACGTAGATGCCACCAGCTCGGTACGGGAGGCTGACTGCATGACAACGGATTCCGCGGGCGTCATCCATCAACTGACGCCGGCTGCCTCACCTCGGGGCGACATCGCGATCAGCGTTCGTGGCCTGCGCAAGAGCTACCGCGACCACGAGGCCGTTGCCGGAGTCGATCTTGACATCGCCCGCGGTGAGATCTTCGCCCTGCTCGGCCCGAACGGTGCCGGCAAGACCACGACGGTCGAGATCCTGGAGGGCTACCGCCGCCGCGATGCCGGAGAGGTCAGGGTCCTCGGCGTCGACCCGGCGAAGGCCGATGCGCGGTGGAAGTCCCAGATCGGCATCGTCCTGCAGAACAAGGGCGGCGACAGCGAACTGACCGTCGCCGAGACCGTCCGCGTGCAGGCCTCCTATTTCGCTGACCCGCGACCCGTCGAGGAGGTGGTCGGCCTGGTCGGTCTGACCGAGAAGCTCACAGCGCGGGCCCGCTCGTTGTCAGGCGGTCAGCAGCGCCGCTTGGACGTGGCGCTGGGCATCGTCGGCCGGCCGCGGCTGCTCTTCCTGGACGAGCCCACCACCGGCTTCGATCCCGAAGCGCGGCGCCAGTTCTGGGAGCTGATCCGGCAACTCCGCGAGCTTGGTACGACGATGCTGCTGACCACCCACTACCTCGACGAGGCAGAGGCACTGGCTGACCGAGTCGGTGTGATCGCCGAGGGCCGGATCCTCGAGATCTCGGTGCCGGCCGAACTCGGGAACCGGCATCTCGCCCCGGCTCGCGTGCGGTGGCTCGAGGACGGGCAGCGCCGCGAGGAGGTCAGTGCAACGCCGACCGCCGTCGTTCTGGCATTGGGTCAGCGACTCGGCGGGGAGATCCCAGAACTGTCCGTGCAACGACCCAGCCTCGAGGACATCTACCTGCAGATGATCGGAGAATCAGCGTGAGCGCCATGACACCCGCGCCGTCGACCAGCGCCGGGCCCGACGAGTCGCCGACCCTTCCCCCGGTTGCTCAGGTGTACGCCGCGCGCTCCCGCGTCGAGATCCTCGAGTTCTTCCGGCAGAAGGAAGCGCTCGTCTTCACGCTGATCTTCCCGTCCATGCTGTTGCTCATCTTCGGTGCGGTCCTGAACTACGACATCGCGCCAGGCCTGACCTTCGTCCAGTATTTCCTGGCCGGGATGGTGGCCTCCGGCGTGCTCGCCTCAGGTTTCCAGAACCTTGCGATCACCATCTCCATCGAACGCAGTGAGGGACGTCTCAAGCGCATGTCCGGTACGCCGATGCCCAAGTCCGCGTACTTCGTCGGCAAGGTCGCTCAGGTTCTGGTGGTCGGTGTCGCCACGATTGCGCTGCTCCTCTTGGTCGGGGTGATCGTGTACGGCGTCGACCTGCCCTCCACTACCGACCGGTGGCTGACTTTCAGCTGGGTCATGCTGCTGGGGTTGGCGTCCTGCTCGTTGCTGGGCATCGCCTTCTCGAGTGCGATCAAGAACGGCAAGTCCGCACCGGCGATCGTCACGCCGATTGCTCTTGTGCTGCAGTTCATGTCGGGGGTCTTCTTCGTCTTCACCGACCTTCCCAGCTGGATGCAGAGCATCGCGGCGATCTTCCCGCTCAAGTGGCTGACCCAAGGGATGCGGGCGGCTTTCCTGCCCGACTCCTTCGCCGCGCAGGAGGCGGCCGGATCCTTCGAACTGGGCAGGGTCGCCCTGGTGCTCGCTGCCTGGACCATAGCCGGGCTGGTGCTGTGTGTTCTGAGCTTCCGCTGGCGTGACCGCGCGGACGGCTGACCCGAAGTGAGTACGGTCCCGCAGGGTTTGGCCGGCCGACACTTCTGGGAACGCACGGTGCTCGGCTGGCACCTGGTCTTCTCGGCGATGATCGTCGTGGTCGCTGTCTCGGCCGTGACCGATGCGAGGATGACCGCAGGTCGACAGTGGTTGCTGCTGGGCCTGACGTTGACGTGGGTCCTCTGGTACGCAGCAATCGGCGCGCCCAATCTGATGGAGCGCGGATCTGCTTGGCGGGCACGTTCGTACGTGATCGGCGCGATCTGTCTTGCGCTCGGAGTGGCGTGGCTCGCACCCGAGATCAGCTGGACCTCGTTCATCCTGATCCCACAGATCTTCGCCACCCTCAGCCGGATCTCCGAGGCCATCATTGCCGTGGCGATCCTCTTGATCGGGTACGGCGCAGTCCTGATCAGCCAGGGAGAGGTGGCTGGTCCACAGCGCTGGGCCCTGGTATTCGGCCTGCTCACCTCGTTCGTGTTCGCGGTGACCATCGGGATCTGGATCAGCGGCATCGTCGTACAGAGCAGGCAGCGTGCTGGGCTGATCGAGGATCTCGAGAGCGCGCGCGCCGAACTTGCCGCGCTCAGCCACGACAACGGAGTCGCGGCCGAGCGCGAGCGGCTGTCCCGGGAGATCCATGACACCCTCGCGCAGGGGTTCACCAGCATCGTGATGCTGCTGGAGGCAGCGGAGGCAATCATGGATCGCGACCCGAACAAGGCCCGAGAACACCTGGGACATGCTCGCACCGCGGCCCGCGAGAACCTTGCCGAGTCCAGATCCCTGATCGCGGCACTGTCCCCGCCGACTCTCCGCGAAGAGGGCCTTGTCGGGGCTCTGGCTCGCCTGACCGAGCTTCTGGATGCCGAAATGACTGGTGTGGCAGCGTGTTTGACGGTCGAAGGTAGGGAACGTCCACTGAGCCCAGCAACAGAGGTCGTGCTGTTGCGGGCCGCGCAGGAGGCCTTGACCAACGTTCGCAAGCACTCCGCGGCCGGTGCGGTTGCGGTGACCCTGGACTTCGGCGCGCAGGGCACCACGCTGACCGTCTGTGATGACGGATTGGGCTTCGAGGCGGACGAGGCAGGGGGCGGTTTCGGACTGCACGGGATGCGCAGCCGGGTCGCAGACATCGACGGTTCGCTGTCGGTCAGCAGCGTGCCGGGCGCCGGGACCACCGTACGGGTGTCGGTTCCATGAGCTCTGTGGCCGGCGAAGCAGGGCAGCCCGCACGGGTACGGGTGGTCCTCGTGGACGACCACCCGGTCGTACGGGCCGGGATCCTCGGCATGCTCGCGGCCGAGTCCGACATCGAGGTCGTGGGGGAGGCCGGCACCGGGCGCGAGGCGCTGCAGGTGGTCGCCGCCGCCGGACCTGACGTGGTCCTGATGGACCTTCGGATGCCCGACTTGGACGGCGTCGAGGCGACCCGAGCGCTGCGCGCCACGGAGCACCCACCTAGGGTCGTGATCTTGACCACCTACGACACCGACGCTGACATCCTTCGCGCCGTCGAGGCCGGAGCCACCGGCTACCTGCTCAAGGACGCACCGCGACAGGAGCTGGCCGAGGCGGTCCGCGCTGCTGCCCGAGGCGAAACAGTGCTCTCCCCGCCGGTGGCGGCGAAACTGGTCTCCCGGATGCGCGGGGCCGACGCACCGGCGCTCACCTCGCGGGAGATCGACGTCCTTGATCTGGTGGCTCGCGGTCTGACCAACGGGCAGATCGGCCGTGCCCTGCTGATCGCCGAAGCCACCGTGAAGACCCATCTGCTCCGCGCATTCGCGAAACTCGGCGTGGACGACCGGACGGCGGCGGTCACCACGGCGATCTCGATGGGAATCATCGCCGCACCGCGGGTCTGAAGTCGGCAGCTCACGAACTGGTCAGGAACGCCCGTACGGCCGCGTTGAACTGCTGCGGAGCCTCCGCGTTGATGCCGTGCCCGGCCTCCGGGAGCACGACCAGACGCGATCCGCAGATCTGACGGTGCAGGTCTTCCGCGACGTTGCGCGGTGATCGCTCATCCCGCTCCCCGTACAGCAGCAACGTCGGGACGGTGATCTGTGGCAGGACGTCGCGCAGATCTGCGTCGAAGAACGCCTCCGTCACGGGCCGGAAACCGTCGGGACGCAGGTCGCGAAGGATTTCCATCGCCTCCTCGAGAACGCCCGGAGGCACGTCGTCGCGGTACACGGTCGCCAGGAAGTCCGGTCCCCATTCGTCCACCGGCCGGTTGAGGATGGCGGTGACCCACTCCATTCGGCGGAGGACTTCGCTCGGTGGTAGCGAGCCCGCCCAGCCCGCATACGCCCCGGCGAGGATCAGGCTCCGAGGGATCTGTGGATGAAGACGGTAGAACACCAAGGCGTACATCGAGCCGAATGACAGGCCGCCCACATGCGGATGGTCCACCCCGAGGGCGGCCAGAAAACCAGCCAAGGAGTTTGCGTAGTCCGGCAGAGCGAACCCCTCCGGCGGATCGGCCGAACCACCACAGCCCGGGCAGTCCACTGCGATGACGTCGAAGTCGTCGGAGAGGCCATCCAGCTGGTGCCGCCATTCCCGGCTGTCGCTGAAGCCGCGATGGAGCAAGAGCAGCGGGTCACCACGGCCTTGACGTCGATAGCCAATCCGCAGGCCATCGACATCCACGCTGTCTGGCACGGCCTGCATCGGCAGATCATGCGACGTGCATCATTGCGCTGACAAGTGCTGCAATCGGGCTCACGGACGGCTGTCGGTGGTGACTGTGCCCTGGGCGATAGCGTGAGTGGCATGGCGCACACACTCGACGAGGAGTCGATCCGGCGGGCTCCCAAGGTGTTGCTTCATGATCATCTGGACGGCGGGGTGCGCCCGCAGACGGTGGCCGAACTCGCCGCCGAGGTGAAGTACGCCGATCTCCCGGCCATGGACCCCGCAGAGCTGGCGAGCTGGTTTCGTACTGCCGCGGATTCCGGCTCGCTGGAGCGATACCTGGAGACCTTCGTGCACACGGTCGGGGTCATGCAAACCGCCCCGGCGCTGTCCCGGGTCGCGGCGGAGTGCGCGATGGATCTTGCCCGCGACGGGGTGGTCTACGCAGAGGTCCGCTTCGCCCCGGAATTGCACGTGGACCAGGGACTCGAGCTCACCGAGGTCGTCGATGCGGTCCTTGCCGGTTTCGCGGACGGGGCTGCCCAGGCCGCCGGGGGCGGTTCCGCGGGACCGCCGATCCGGATCGGGGTGCTGCTGACTGCCATGCGGCACGCGGCCCGGTCTCGGGAGATCGCCGAGTTGGCCATTGCCTACCGCGACCAGGGTGTCGTCGGGTTCGACATCGCCGGTGCCGAGGCTGGCTTTCCACCGACCCGTCACCT
>JAABUR0100006511.1_pt1 | contig 14214 bp, 17 predicted proteins | sample 5560091 | NCBI WGS metagenome assembly JAABUR01 (sample SAMN10711879, study PRJNA513375) | rock metagenome | isolation source: Antarctica rocks | place: Antarctica: Victoria Land, University Valley sud
TGCCGGAAACTCCGGCGCCCGCACGCGGGCTGATCGCTGAAGAGTCACGTGGATACCCAACCACCGGGGACGGAACGCGATTCCGTACCTGGAAGTGAGCGTGGAACGGCTCCGGGCAGCCGAAAGGCCGCCCTCGTGAGGAGGACGGCCCTTGGTGTGCAGCACAGTCGCGCGCCGCAGAGTTGCTCAGCGGTTGTAGTTCTGATGCGCTGCCATCGCGAGCAACTCGGTCCGCATGCTCGGCGTGGCGGTGAGGACCGCACGCTCGTACTGGCGGTACGCCCGACGAGCGCGGATCTTCTGCTTCAGGTTCGTCATGATGTTGCCCTTCGTGATGAGTGACGCCGTTGTCGCTTGCACCGGGCAAGTCCATCGAACACGTTCTGTTCGATCAACTGCTGCTTCTTGTCCCGATTTATCAGCTAGCTTAGGTGTCTTGCCTTACGAAACCACATTAGTAGCTTCGTTATGCCTAACGTTACGAGACGTCAGCCTTATTCCAGGCGATCGAGTGCCGAGACGAGTGGGCAAGCTCGGACTGCACGCTGCAGCGGGCTACGGTTCTCCAGCCGGGTGACCAACCGCGTTGGCCGAGGGGCGCGATTCGGCGAGAATGCGTTCATGGGCGAGCTGATCGTGGTGACCGGTCCCCCTGGAGCCGGGAAGTCGTCGGTGTCATCGCAGCTCGCCGACATGGTGGAACCGAGCGCGGTCGTTGCCGGTGATGAGTTCTTCGGATTCTTGAAACGTGGCTACATCCCACCCTGGCTGCCAGAATCTGATCAGCAGAACACTGTCGTCATCGAGGCAGCGGCCGCAGCCGCCGGCTGGCTCAGTCGGCATTGCTGGGTTGTCTACGACGGCGTGGTGGGACCGTGGTTCTTGCCGACCTTCGCTCGACGAACGGGACTGAAACAGATCCACTACGTGACGTTGTTGCCTCCGCTCGAGACTTGTCTCGAGCGGGTCCGCACCCGCACCGATCATGGTTTCACCGACCTCGCGGCGGCCCGCCACATGTACCTGCAGTTCGCCGACGCGGAGATCGACGGTCGTCACGTGCTGACCGATCCGGACGACGACGTCTCCGCGCTTGCCGCGCGTATCTACGGTGACATCACCGCCGGCTCCTTTGGGTACCCCACCGGTTGAGTCGGACGGCGGGACGAGCACGGCGACGCTGACGGTCACAAATCCACGAACGTCAGAGGCAGCCCGGCGGCGCCGCCCTGGTGTTCGGCGATGGTGTCCCCGGTGAGCAGCACTCCGGCCTCCGGGAGGTGCAGGGCGATGCTGCCCGGGGTGTGGCCCGGCACCGAGAGCACGACAGCCCCGCTGCCCAGTTGCAGGACGTCCTGATCCGTGACCTCCTGATCGACGGGACAGGCCGGCGCCGGGCGCAGGTCCGCGGCGACAACGGCGTGCAACTGCTGCTCCGCGGGCGTGAACGCGGGCGGTGGACCGTCCTCGCCTCGCACGAACGGTGCGTCGGCGGCTCCCGCGATGACCGGGACGCCCGCCCACTCCGCCAGGTCGACAGCCGAGCCTGCGTGGTCGTCGTGGAAGTGAGTGAGAACGATGCGCCGTAGCTCCTCGCGCGGCAGCCCGAGGTTTGCCAGCGCGGCTCTGATCGCGGGTCCGCTGCCCGGCGCCCCGGTGTCGACGAGCGTTGTGCCGCCCTTGACGTGCCACACGTAGGCGTTGCTGATGCCCAGCGGGAGCAGGTGTAGGCCGGGGATCACGTCGATGATGTCCACGTCCAGACGCTAGAACCTCCGGGCGCCGTTTCCTCGCAATTCGCTCAGCGGTGATCAGCCGCGTTGGGTTGTAAGGTCGGCGCCATCCCGAACAGCTTGGTCTCGGCGCTCGCGGCCTGCCGTCCGGACAGGCCGGCGGCATCGGCGCACCCCACCCTAAGTGGTCTCCCCCGGAAGTTCGTGGGGGTCAGCGGGTGGGGTCGGACAGGTAGAGGGTGCAGGCGCAGTCCAGGGCCTGTTCGGGGGTGCCGGTGAACCTGCCGGTGGGCAGGATCTGATCTTCGTATTTGCCGCTGCTGTACAGGTAGAGCCCGAAGCCCCACTGCCCTCCCTCCCAGGTGGAGCCTTCGACGGCCAGAGCGGCCGCCGTCGATCCCTCCTCCCGCAACTTCTTCAGCGGCACGTAGTCCGGGTCGTTGTAGAAGTCGCTGATCGCCTGCCGGCTCGGGTACCGAGCAACGACGAGCCGGTCCGGTCGCCGACTCCCTTCGATCACGTCATAGTCACCGCCGTGCTTGCGGACGAGATCCAGCACGTCGTGCTCATACTGCTCAAGCTTCTGCGCATCCTGCACCGTCAGGTCGATCACGAAGTACGCCGCCATCTGTTCATCCTTGTCTTTTCCACCCAAGCAACAACGGGACAGGTCGTTTCAGTGGTACCAACTCAATGTGCCGGGGAACTGAGGATTGCCGGTGATCGCGCTCCACCCCCTGGATGGTCTTCTGGTGGGGAACTGCCAATTCGTCACCCGGCCGAGTCACCTGGTGGTGGAGCCGCGGGAGCGGACACCGTCGGGCTGGCCCGCGACGGTGGGGGAGCGGCTGCTCTGGAGGTAGGAGCTCGTCAGGAGACGGGGTAGGGCTGCGGAGTCGTCCGCCCGCCAGGCGACTCTGATCTCATACGAGGGCGCTTTCTCGACAACTGGCACAATCCGGATCCCGGGTAGGCGCAGGGCGGCCAGGTGAGAGTGCATCAGCATTGCCGCGTACCCCGCGGTGACGAACGGCGCGATCTGCTCGTACCCCAGCAGTCGGTGGTGCCGCCACACGGGGGCTACGCCGTGTTCGGCGAAGTACCCGACGGTCCTGTCATGCACGACCGGTGCCAGCGCCCGCTCGGTGATGAAGACCGGCCGGCTCTGGAAGGCGGCGAGCGGTACCGCGTCGCCGGCCGCCAGCGGGTCCTGCTCGGAGACTGCCACGTACCCGTCGTGGTAGCGGCCGATGACCGCGCTGTGCAGGCGGGCGTGCTCGACCGGTCCGCGGACGACGGCTGCGACCGCGTCGCCGGACAGCAGGGCGGCCAGGCCGTCCGCGCTCCAGGTGGACGTGCCGACCGTCTCCAGGCCGGGAAGGGCGGCCACGAGCTCGGCGATGAGCCCCGCTCCGATGTCGCCGAGGTTGGGCGCCAAGGCGATGGGGGCGTGACCGGTGGCTCCGCGGGCCAGTGACCTGGCCAGGTCGGTGACCGACGCCAGGCTCTGCAGGGCGTTGCGGGCCGGGGCGAGCAGCTGGCGGCCTGCGGGGGTGAGCGCGACGGTCCGGCTGGTGCGCTCGAACAGCCGCACCCCGAACTCGCCCTCCAGGTCTTGGATGCGCTGGGTGACCGTGGCGGGCACGATGTGCAGTCTCGTTGCCGCCCGCGCGAAGTGCAGCTCCTCCGCCACGGTCACGAAGAAAATGAGGTCTCGGGCGTCTGCCATGCTGCTGCCCCTCCGCTGCTCAAGGGCCGTCCAAGAAACGCCCGGATTGTTCGGCTGCTCTGAACGTCCGGTCACCGGTTGGTGGTTGATGCATCCGGGCGGGCCGTGTTGGAGTAACCGTGGTCGATGACCGCAGCAAGCGTCAAGCCGCAGCCGAGGAGGACCATGCGCAGGAGCGCGCCCGTCGAGGGGTTCAGCCTCGCCTACGACCACCGCCCAGGACAGGGCCGGTCGGTGGTGCTGCTCCACGGGTGGCCGGGGGACCGGAGCGACTGGCGCCGGGTCTGGCCGCTGCTGCCGGACGACGTCGAGATCGTCGCGCCGGACCTGCGCGGGTTCGGGCAGTCCGACAAGCACGCCCTGGAGCCTGAGGGTCACTACGACGCGGCGGCCCAAGCGCGAAGCGTCGCCGGCCTGATCGAGGAGCTCGGAAACGGCCCCGTGGTCGTGGGGGCATACGACATCGGCAGCCGGACCGCACAGACCCTCGCTGCCGCACGACCCGACCTGGTCGCCGGCCTGGTCCTGTCCCCGCCGCTGCCGGGCGCCGGTGAACGGATCCTCGAACCCGACGTCGCCAGCGAGCTCTGGTACTACGGCTTCCACCGTTCCGGCCTTGCCGAACGCCTGCTCGACGGCGACCGGGAACGCGTGCGCGACTACCTGCGCGACCGGTGGGAGCACTGGTCGGGACCGGCCTTCCAGCTCTCCGACGCCGACCTCGAGCACCTCGTCGACAGCTACGGGCAGCCCGGCGGGTTCGCCGCCTCCATCGCCTGGTACCGCGCCGGAGGCGGCCTCATCGCCAACTCCCTCACCGAGCACACACCGTCACCGGGCGAGCGGCTGACCCTGCCGGTGCGCGTGCTCTGGCAGGAGTTCGACCCGACCTTCCCGCGGCGCTTCGCCGACCGGCTCGACCTGTTCTTCTGCGACGTCACCGTCACCCGCGCGGACGGTATCGGTCACTTCACCCCGCTGGAGGCCCCCGACGCCTTCGCCGCCCTGCTCACCGACCTGCTCGCCGAGTGAGCGGCCAGCCGTCCGCCGCACGTACCGGCACCCTGTTCGGCGCGCTGCTCGCGCCGTCCTTCATCGCGCTGGGCGCACCCACCGTCGCCCTGCCGAGCCTGGCCGACGGCCTGCACGTCCCGTTCGGCCAGACCTCGTGGGTGCTCACGTCCTGGGCGCTCATGTCAGCAGTCGCGATGCCGCTGTTCGGTGCGCTGTCCGGCAGGGTCGGGCTGCGGATGGGCGTCGTCGGCGGCGTCGTGCTGATCGCCGTCGGGTCCCTCATCGCCGCCGTGTCGCCCGACCTTGTGCTGATGATCGTGGGCCGTGCGATCGGCGGTGCCGGCGCGGGCGCAACCGTCGTCACGGCCTACGCGATCATCAGCGCGCGGCTCGAGGGGGAGGACCGTTCCCGGGCGCTCGGCGTCGTCGCCGCAGTCGGGGCCGCCGCGTCCGGCAGCGGGGCGCTGCTCGGCGGACTCCTGACGTCCGGACCGGGATGGCGCCTCGTGATCGCTGCGCCCGCGGTCGCCGTCGTCGCGCTCGTCCCCGCCGCGCGGCTCGCTCCTTCGCAGCGAGACCCGGGCAGGCGGGTCGACCTGGTCGGCGCCGCCCTGCTGACCGTCGTCGGAGCGGCGGTCATCGTCCTGCTGCAGGCTGCCGCCACCAGCCTGCCTGCCGGCGTGACCGCCGGAGTCGGCGTGCTGGGAGTAGCCGCCGCGATCCTGCTCCGCGGCCACGTCCGACGCCGACCCGAGGGTTTCCTCCCCCAGCGGGTTCTCGTCGCACCCGGGTTCCTGACGACCGGGCTGGTAGGCCTGACCGTCTTCGCCGCCTACTACGCGACCCTGTTCGCCGTGCCTGCCCTGCTGCGGGCCGATACCGGTTGGGGCGCCGTCGCCGTCGGGGCGGCCCTGCTGCCCGCAGCCTTGTTCTCGGTGGTGGGGGGGCGCCTCGCGCCTCGCCTGGCGCGCCGGACCTCGGTCGCGTCCCTCGCCGTGATGATCGCCGTAGGCGCCGCAGCAGGCCTCCTCATCGCCGCCTGCCTGCCCGGGGCGGCCCTCCGGGTGCTGGGGCTCGGGCTGACCGCAGGTGCCTTCGCTGCCGGGCAGGCGGTGCTCATCGGCGCAGTACCTGACCTGGTCGAGCGCCGCGACGCCGACGTTGCTCAGGGGCTGTTCGACTTCATCGCCTACGGAGGAAGCTCGATTGGCCCCGCCGTCGTCGGCGGCCTGTCCACCAGCCTGGACCTGGCACAGGCGCTGACGGTGGCGGCCGCCGTACCCGTCGTCGGAGTCCTAGCCGGGGTAGCTCTCAAGCGCCGACGCGTCCCGGCCCGCAGTCCTCGGCTGACCCCTCCACCGGCAACGCCGACCGGAACGGACTGCTCGAACCCACGGATGAGGTGCAACCTGTGACACCAGACGACAGCACCAGTGTCCTGCAGGTGCTCCGGGACCAGCCTGTGGAACACACGCGCACCGTCACCGAAGGCCTGCCCGCGGCCGCCGCATCAGGGGCAGGGTCTGCTCGTTGTCGAGCGGTTCGGGCTGAGGTCGGGACACGCTGTCCTGCGCCATGGTCGCGGACCGGCTCAGGCGCGCTGTCGCCGCTGACCCGCAGCAGCGTGTTGCCGCAAGGAAAGGTAAGAACGTCCTGACCGTTACGCGCTTCTCGCGTCGAAGAATCAACCGGAGTACCAGATTATGATGGCTTCTCGCACCTTCAGCTCGCCTCGTCAGACGACGCACTACATGGAGTGCGGACCGGTCGACGGACCGCTGATGGTCTTCCTTCACGGCTGGCCGAGCATCGGTCTGATGTGGCGCGCCCAGATGGACGCGTTTGCCGCCGACGGCTGGCACTGCCTGGCTCCTGATCTGCGGGGCTACGGCGGTTCTTCCGCCCCTGCAGCGAACGACGCCTACACCACCAGGGAAGTCGTCACGGACATGGTGGAGCTCCATGACCACCTTGGCGGCGAGCCTGCGATCTGGGTTGGTCACGACTGGGGCAGTGTTGTGGCCGGCGCGTTGAGCGCACATGAGCCCCAGCGCAGCCGTGGCGTCGTGCTGACCTCGCTGGCGTACTTCCCGGACGCGAACGCGCTGCCCACGCTGGTCCCGCTGGTCGACCGGACGATTCACCCGGCTGACCAGTATCCGGATGGCCAATGGGACTATTACCGCTACTACACGACGCACTTCGAGGCGGCGGTTGCCGACCTCGATGCAGACACGGCGGCAACGCTGGCGTCGATATTCCGATCAGGCAGCCCCGCCGCCGTCGGCAAGGTCTCGCCGAACGCGGCGGTCACGCGAAACAACGGGCGCTTCGGCGCCGCACACCGCGCCCCGCCGACTCGACCGGACCCGGCTCTCTGGCCGCCGGCGGACTTCGACGTGCTGGTGCAGACGTTCAAGGCTCATGGCTTCCGACCCGCCTGCGCGTGGTACCTCAACGACGACGCCAACATCGCCTACGCGCGCGAAGCGCCCGATGGGGGCCGCCTGTCGCAGCCGGTGCTGTTCGTCAACGGCGACTGGGACCAGATCTGCAGTATTACCGGAAATCGCCAAGGCGATCCGATGCGCGCCGCCTGCGCAGACCTTACTGGGACGAGTATGCCTGCCGGGCACTGGTTGCCGCTGGAACGCAAGGCAGAACACGTCCAGACTGTCCGCACCTGGCTTCAGAGCAAAGACCTCTGATGTCCCTCCGGTACCTCGGCCAGGCCCATGGTGATTCAAGGACGACTGTAGCGACCGCCGACGACACAGCTCGCTCGGCTACCAGGCCCCAGTGATCGACGTTGCGGCCTGCACCCAGCGACCAAAGACTTGCACTTGTGCGCTGGAAGTCGTCGGGGTTCGGCCGCAGCGGCACCCTTGCCCGAGGATGGGAAGCAAGTCATGTGCAGCGACGAGCAGCCCGACGCTGCGGCGCTCTCAGGAGCCGCCCGCCGGGCGGTCATCCGCCAGGGACTGTCGGTGGCACTGTCGACCGGCCTCTACGGCGCGAGCTTCGGCGCGCTGAGCGTCAACAACGGCTTCAGCGTGCCGCAGACCTGCGCACTCTCGCTCCTGCTGTTCAGCGGCGGTTCGCAGTTCGCGCTGATCGGCATCCTGGGCGGAGGGGGAAGCGCGGGATCGGCCATCGCTGCTTCGTCGCTGCTCGGCCTGCGCAACGCCCTGTACGGCCTGCAACTCGGGTCGACGCTGACGCCCGCCGGCTGGCGCAGGTTCGCCGTCGCCCAGCTGACGATCGACGAGTCCACAGCGGTAGCGGTGTCGCAGGCCACGACGGCGCTGCGCAGGCTCGGGTTCTGGGTGACAGGGCTCGGCGTGTACACCGTCTGGAACGGCGCGACGCTGGCCGGTGCGCTAGCCGGCGGCGCGCTCGGCGACCCGAAGCGGTTCGGGCTCGACGCTGCCGCGTCCGCTTCCTTCATGGCACTGCTGTGGCCCAGGTTGCACGCCCGCGAATCGGTGGCGATCGCCATCGTCGCCGCGATGATCACAACCGTCCTGGTCCCGGCGATCCCACAGGGGCTGCCCGTGCTCGCGGCGGCGTCTGTGGGCGCGCTCGTCGCGTGGTTCTGGCCGCAGCGCTGCCGTGCTGGGGACCCGGGGGCGACCGGAGCCTCCGGATGACCTTGTGGATCCCCGTGCTAACGGCAGGAGTGGTCGCCTACGCGTTCAAGCTCGCCGGGTACACCGTGCCCCCGGCGTGGCTCCAACACCCGCGCGTCACACGCGTCACCGGCATGCTCCCGGCCGCGCTATTGGCCTCGCTCGTCCTGCTGCAGACCTTCTCGACCGGGACGCACGTCGTCCTGGACGCACGAGCCGCCGGGTTGTTCATCGCGGTTGCCGCCCTCCTCCTTCGCGCCCCGTTCATCGTCGTCGTCGCGCTCGCCGCGGCCACCGCGGCCGTTGCCCGCCTTCTGGGCTGGCCGTGAACGTCTGGCCGTGATCTTGAGCCGGTGCGCTGTCACGAGGATGTGGAGATTGTCTTGGCATCGCCGCACGGCCGCTGCCCTGACATTGCTGCCTATCCCCTGCGGAGCCGGTCCGGCCGACCAGAGCGTGAGCTGCGGCGCGGCATCTCGGCTGCGAACCGCCGCAGCAACAACGACCTGTGGATGCACCTGTTCGAGGACATCCCTCGGCAACGACAGAGGAGAACAACATGTCGGATGGCAGGACGGCGACGACGGGATCGCTGGAGTTCGACGTGGTGATCGTCGGCGCGGGCAGCGCGGGATGCGTCCTGGCTGCACGCCTGAGCGAGGACCCGAGCCGGCGAGTGGCCCTGCTGGAGGTCGGCGGTACCGACCTGGGTGAGGACATCATGACCCCGGGACGGGCGTCACTGCTGCCCTTCAGCGACCACGCCTGGCCAGCTCCGACCGTGCCGCAGGCAGCCGCGGGCGGTCGGGTCGTGCCGCTGGTCACCGGGCGGCGCCTCGGCGGTGGAAGCAGCATCAACGCGATGGGGTGGTTCCGAGGTCATCCGCACGACTACGACGGCTGGGCTGCAGGTGGCGCGCCCTGTCCACCTTCTACCACCCGGTGGGAACGGCCCGCATGGGCGTGGGCGCCGACACGGTGGTGGATCCGCGGGCGAGCCGGCGGACGGTGAGGTCGATCGCTCGGGTGGAGAGTCGCTGGCCTTTGAGCGAGAGCAGCAGGGCGGGGCTGGCGCTACCGGGCAGGCTGGTGCGCTGGCCAAGCCAGGCGTCGAGGGCTTCGCGCGCGTCGGTGTTGAGCGGGACCTGCCGGTAGCGGTCGCCCTTGCCGCGGCGCACGGTGACCAGGCCCTTGCGAGCGCTGACCGCGACGTCGTCGAGGTTCAGTGCGGCGAGTTCCCCGATCCGCAGGCCGGTGAACAGCAGCAGCGTGACGACTGCCCGGTCTCGTGCGCCACCGGTGGCTCCTGTCTGCGCGGCGCGTTCGGCGGCTCGCAGGAGCCGGCGGGTCTGCTCGACGCTGAGGGCGCGGGGGGCGGCTTGGGGAGGTCGTCGCGGCGGACCCGGGCCGGGCCGAGCCCGATCCAGCGGTAGAAGGAGTCCAGGGCGGCGAGGGTGCGGTTGACCGAGGCGGGCTTGGCCTTGCGGCCCTGGATGAGGTGGGTGCGGTAGTCCCGGACGGTTCTCGTCCACACCCCGGTCCACGCGTCCTGGCTCAACCAGGTAGAAGTCTTCTTCTCCATCATCCAGCGCAAAGTCGTTTCACCGAACGACTTCACCGACCTCGAGCAGATCCGAGAACGCCTCGCCGCGTTCGAGCAGCGCTACAACACGACCCCCACCGCGTTCGACTGGAAGTTCACCGCCGACGACCTCGATAACCTCCTGGCCCGACTTGACCAGCACCAAGCCGATGCGACTTCGGCCGCCGCGGCCTGACCCCCACGAACTTCCGGGGGAGACCACTAAGCTGGACCCATGTCGATTCACGAGGTAGCTATCGCTCCACTGAGCGGCGATTCAGACGCCACCGTCGCCCCGCGTCCCAACAGGGCGACGCTGGTCGTGAACGTGGCGTCCAAGTGCGGGCTCACCCCGCAGTACGAGGGCCTGGAGCGACTGCAGGAGCGATTCGGCAGCCGGGGCTTCACCGTGCTCGGAGTTCCCTGCAACCAGTTCGCCGGCCAGGAGCCAGGCACGGATGCCGAGATCGCCGAGTTCTGCTCGACCACGTACGGGGTCAGCTTCCCACTCACACAGAAGGTGGACGTCAACGGCCCCCAGCGGCACCCCCTCTACGCCGAGTTGGTCGACGTGCCGGACGTCGAGGGCTACACCGGCGACATCCGCTGGAACTTCGAGAAGTTCCTGATCGCGCCGTCGGGCGAGGTGGTGGCCCGCTTCGATCCACGCACCGAGCCCGAGGACGAGCGCGTGGTCAGCGCGATCGAATCGAACCCCCGGCTGATCTTCCCGACCCTCAAGGCTCAGCAGAATCGGCCAGCAGCGCAGGGGCCGTCGAACCGCAGTAGCGGTCCGACGGCCCCTGATCGCGCAGCTCGTTGCTAGAGCAGGGCAAGCCCCGGGTCCCGCAGCACGGCCGCGACGTCCGCGAGGAACTCCGAGCCCTGCTGGCCGTCCACCGAGCGGTGGTCGAAGGACACCGCCAGCTGGGTGATCCAACGCGGTTCGATCCGCTCGTCGTCCCCGGTACCGACAACCCAGGGCTGCCGGCGGATCGCTCCGAAGGCCAGGATCGCGGCCTCTCCGGGGTTGAGGATGGGCGTACCGGTGTCGATACCGAACACGCCGACGTTGGTGATCGTGAAGGTTCCGCCACTCATGTCCGCGGGCGCGGTCTTGCCCGAACGCGCCGTCTCGGTGAGGTCGGTGAGCGCACCGGCCAGCTCCAGCAGCGACAGCGCGTCCGAGTTCTTGATGTTCGGGACGATCAGGCCCCGTTCGGTGGCCGCCGCGATGCCGAGGTTGACGTGATGCTTGATCACGATCTCGCCGGCCGCCTCGTCCCAGGTGGAGTTGATGATCGGCGTCCGCTCGGCCGCCCACAACACCGCCCGCGCCACGAACAGCAGCGGTGACACCTTGACGCCCTTGAACTCGGCACGGGCCGCGATGCGCTTGCGCAGCTCCATCATCTCGGACACGTCGACGGTGATGAACTCGGTGACGTGCGGGGCGGTGAAGGCCGAGGCCACCATCGCCGCGGCGGTGTGCTTGCGCACCCCCTTGATGGGGATGCGCGTCTCCGCCCCCCGCGCGGGCACCGCCGTCGCTGCCGGTGGCGTCGAGAGCGCCTGCTGCACGTCCTCCCGCGAGATGGTGCCGTTCGGTCCGGTGGCGATCACCGTGCTGAGATCGACGCCCAGGCTCTTCGCCAGCTTGCGAACCGGCGGCTTCGCCAGCACCGTCCGGTCCGGGTTGACGACCGCGACGGCCGCGGTGGTGCCCGGGGTGACGTCGAACGCCGGATTGGCGCTCGGCGCCGGCAATGCGGCGGACGGCTGTGACCGCTTGCGGCGCCGCGCCCGCTCGCCGGAGACGCCGTACCCGACCAGCACCGCCTGCCGCTCGACGGCCGGCGCGGACGGGCCGCTGTTGTCCGTGCCGTCGGGGGACACGCCGCCATCGGCCGGCGGGGTCGGAATCATGTCCTCCGCGCCGCCGCCGACCAGGGGCTGCGTCGGGCCGCTGCCGTTCACCGGCTGGGCCGCGTCCGACGGCAGCTCGCCCGCGCCCACCCGGATGGTGATGATCGGCTGCCCGACGTCGACGGTGGTGCCCTCGGCGAAGTGCAGCTCGTGCACGACGCCGGCGAAGGGCGACGGCAGCTCGACGGCGGCCTTGGCGGTCTCGACCTCGACAAGCACCTGGTTCACCACGACGGGGTCGCCGACCTTGACGTCCCAGCGCAGGATGTCGGCCTCGGTCAATCCCTCGCCGACATCGGGGAGTTTGAATTGCTTCAGTTCAGCCACGGGTAGATGTCTCCTGGATTCCGGCGCTCAGTACACGAAGGTGCGGTCGACCGCGTCGAGGATGCGGTCGACGTCTGGCAACCACTCCTCTTCGATCCGACTCGCCGGGTACGGAGTGTCGAAGCCACCGACCCGCAGGATCGGCGCCTCCAGGGAGTAGAAAGCCCGCTCCTGAACGCGCGCGGCGACCTCGGCGCCCATGCCCAGATTGACCGAGGCCTCGTGCACGATCACCAGCCGGCCGGTCTTGCGGACCGACTCCACGACGGTGTCGATGTCGATCGGTGAGAGCGAACGCAGATCCACCACCTCCAGCTCGCGGCCGTCCTCGGCGGCGGCCTTCGCGGCGTCCAGCGCCGTCGCCACCATCGGTCCGTACGCGACCAAAGTGGCGTCCTTGCCCGGACGGACGACGTGCGCCTTGTGCAGGAGGGCCGGCGTTCCGGCGGTGTCCACCTCGCCCTTGGCCCAGTAGCGGCGCTTCGGTTCGAAGAACACCACCGGGTCGTCGCTCTGGATGGACTGGCGCAGCATCCAGTACGCGTCCGAGGGATTGGAGCAGGTGACGACCTTCAGGCCGGCGGTGTGGGCGAAGTAGGCCTCGGGTGACTCGGAGTGGTGCTCCACTGCGCCGATGCCGCCGCCGTACGGGATCCGGATGGTGATCGGCATCTTCACCATGCCCAGCGAGCGGTTGTGGAACTTCGCCAGCTGGCTGACGATCTGGTCGAACGCCGGGTAGACGAAGCCGTCGAACTGGATCTCGCAGACCGGGCGATAGCCACGGATGGCCAGGCCGACCGCGGACCCGATGATGCCCGACTCACCGAGCGGTGCGTCGATCACGCGATCCTCGCCGAAGTCCTTCTGCAGGCCATCGGTGATCCGGAAGACGCCGCCGAGCTTGCCGACGTCCAGGCCCATCACGAGAACCTTGGGGTCGTGCTCCAGCCGGTCACGCAGCGCCGTATTCAGTGCGTTCGCCATGCTCAAAGTGGTCATCGGCCGGATCCTTCGAAGGAGTTCAGGTAGTCGGCGTAGTCGGCACGTTGCTCGGCAAGCTCGTCGGTCTGCTCGGCGTACACGTGGTCGAAGGGGGACAGCGGGCTCGGATCCGGCAGCGTCCGGCAGGCCTCACGGATGCGTTCGGCCAGCGCCTCGGACTCCGCCTCGAGCTCGTCGAAGAAGTCCTGACCGACGGCCGCCTCACGGACGAGGTAGGCGCGAACCCGCTCCAGTGGATCCCGCAGCCGCCAGGTCTCGAGCTCGTCGGTGAGCCGGTAGCGGGTCGGGTCATCCGACGTGGTGTGCGCACCCATCCGGTAGGTGTAGGCCTCGATGAGCGTCGGCCCCTGTCCGGAGCGGGCGTCGTCCAGGGCCCTCCTGCTCACGGCAAGGCAGGCCAGGACGTCATTGCCGTCGATGCGGACGCCGGGGAAGCCGAATCCTGAGGCCCGCTGGTACAGCGGCACCCGGCTCTGGCGCTCCACCGCCTCAGAGATCGCCCACTGGTTGTTCTGGCAGTAGAAGACAACGGGCAGATTTGCCGCGGCCGCCCAGATGAACGCCTCGTTGACGTCACCCTGGCTGGACGCGCCGTCGCCGAAGAAGGCCAGGACCGCGGTGTCGCGGTCGGCCTCGCCGGTGCCGACGGCCCCGTCGCGGGTGACGCCCATCGCGTAGCCGACCGCGTGCAGCGTCTGCGCGCCGAGCACGATCGTGTACAGGTTGAAGTTGTTGTCGTTGGGATTCCAGCCGCCGAGGCTGACACCGCGGAACATGCCCAGCAAGGTCAGCGGGTCGACATCACGGCACCAGGCCACACCGTGCTCGCGGTAGGTGGGAAACGCCATGTCCTGGGTGCGCATCGCGCGACCCGGGCCGACCTGGGCGGCTTCCTGGCCGAGGCAGGACGCCCACAGACCGAGTTCGCCCTGACGCTGCAGCGCGGTCGCCTCGCCGTCGAACCGGCGCACCAGCACCAGGTCCCGGTACAGCGACTTGATCTCGTCGTCGGTGATCGTCAACGGATAGTCCGGGTGCTCGACCCGGATGCCCTCGGGAGTCAGCAGCTGGATCAGGTCCGGCTCCGGAGGGACTTCATGGTGCAGCGACATCTACGCTCCTCGCGTTCTGAGCACCGCCACGGGATCGCCGCTGGGTGCTGCTTTGCTCTGCCAAGGCAATGTGCGGCGACCGGCGACTCAGGGGTGTCGAGCACCCGAAGCCATTGCTTGCCCACATAGTCGCACGAAGCCGGGCCTGCTGTGGCGC
>JAABUR0100006517.1_pt1 | contig 14208 bp, 15 predicted proteins | sample 5560091 | NCBI WGS metagenome assembly JAABUR01 (sample SAMN10711879, study PRJNA513375) | rock metagenome | isolation source: Antarctica rocks | place: Antarctica: Victoria Land, University Valley sud
TCTCCGTCACCGAGCAGCCAGCGATCACCCCAGTCCTGCAGCGCGATCAGCACCGGCAGCAGCCCGAGGCCGCGTGGCGTCAGTCGGTAGGAGTGCCGGGTCGGCCGGTGCTGGTACGGCGACCGCGTGACGAGGTCATGCTCGATCAGTCCGCCGAGCCGCTGGGTCAGCACCTTGCGTGAGATCGACAGCGACGCGGCCAGCGAGTCGAACCTGTCGATCCCTCTGGCGAGGTCTCGCACGATGAGCAGGTCCCACCCGTCACTGAGCACGCCGACCGAGACGGCGATCGCGCAGTCCGGCTCGGGGGAGTAGCTGGTTGCCCGCATCGGTCCTCTCCTTGCATCGGCACAAAGCCTTGCTCGGGACATGTTCCAACTACTAAGTTCCTCTTAGAAACTTACTATACTCCAATCCGCGAGAGTGGGACCAACCATGCTGCAGGTGTGGCGCAGCGCCACCGACGTGCCTGGCTGGCTGAAGGTTCTCCTGGTCGGACAGATGGTCAGCTCTGCGGGTTCTCTGGCGTGGATCTATCTCACGCTGTACCTGGTCGACAGCCGAGGCATGTCGCCGGCCCAGGCGGGTTTGGTCGCAGCGGCGTTCGGCGCCGGCACCCTGGGAGGGAACCTCGTCGGAGGGTGGCTCGGCGACCGGTTCGGGCTGGCGCTGGCGGCCGTCCTGACGAAATCCGCCGCGGCGGTGGCGATCGCGCTGATGCCGTTCGCTGCCACGTCCTGGCTGGCGGTGGTGGCGCTGCTGGCTGGGGCGATCGGCGGTGCGAGCCGCCCGATCACCAGCGCACTTGTCGCGCTGAGCCTGCCCAAGGAGAAGCGCCGTGAGGGCATCGCGCTGTCGCGGTCGGCCAGTAACGCCGGCTTCACGATCGGGCCGCCGTTGGGCGGTCTGTTGGCGGCGTACAACTTCGACCTCGTCTTCGTGCTCGACGGCGGCACCAGCCTGCTGATGGCAGCGCTGATCTGGTGGAAGGTGCCGCGCACCGGCCACCTCGTCCGCGGCCTCGGCGTTCGGGTCACCGGGGTACGGCGAGCGCTTGGGCAGCAGCCGTCGATCCTGGTGCTGCTGATGGCCGTCGTCGTGGTCGACACGGCGTACCGGCAGATCTTCACGTCCCTGCCGTTGCTGCTCAGCGACACCGGCGCACCGGCCGTCGCTTACGGCACGCTCATCGCGATCAGCTCGGTGATCATCGTGCTGCTGGAGACGCCGCTCGCAGTGTGGCTCGGCCAACACTCGGCGCTGTCAGTCGTCGCCATTGGCTTCGCGCTCGTCGGAGCCGGATTGGCGGCGATCGGACTGTGGCCTGCCCTTGGCGGCGCCGTGATCGCAATGGTTGTCATCACGGCGGGTGAGATGCTCTACAAGCCGACCGCTACGGCGCATGTCGCCGACGCAGCTCCCGACGGGATGACGGGGCGGTTCTCCAGCCTGTACGCCGCAGCCTCGATCAGCGGGACCATGTTGGCGCCTGCGTTGGGTGGTCCGGCGTACGAGCATGCGCCGCGGTTGATCTGGCCGGTCGCTGCCTTGGCCGCTCTCGCCGCGGCTGCCTGGGTCTGGTCCGCTCGAGCCGGCGTCGCGACGGACGGGTCGGCACCCAGCGGTAGCGGCAACCCGTTAGCCTTGGCAGATGGCTCTGACTCTGTTGGCCGCGGCTGAGAAAGCCCCACGGGTGCTCCCGGCCGACCCGCTCGTCTTTGGTGCGCTGGCGTTCGGTCTGCTGCTGATGTTGATGCTCGCGCTGCTCATGTTCGGCAAGGGGCGGCCGCACAGCTGATGGCAGAACCCGCGCACCGGATCGGCGTGATGGGCGGCACGTTCGACCCGATTCACCACGGCCACCTGGTGGCTGCCTCTGAAGTGCAGGCCTGGTACGACCTCGACGAGGTGATCTTCGTCCCGACCGGCCAACCCTGGCAGAAGGCCGACCGGGAGGTCGCACCGGCCGAGGACCGTTACCTGATGACGGTGATTGCGACCGCCTCGAACCCCCGGTTCTCGGTGTCGAGGGTGGACGTCGACCGCGCCAAGCCGACGTACACGATCGACACGTTGCGCGATCTGCACGCTCAACGGCCAGGCGCGGAGTTCTTCTTCATCACCGGTGCGGACGCGCTCGCCCGGATCCTCACCTGGCGGGACGCGGGGCAGGTGTTCGAGCTCGCTCACTTCGTGGGCTGCACCCGACCGGGGACGACCATCGACTCGGCGACGCTTGCCGGGCTGCCACCCGACCGGGTGACGATCATCGAAGTGCCTGCCCTGGCGATCTCGTCGTCGGACTGCCGCGAGCGCGCATCCGCCGGTGAGCCGGTCTGGTATCTCGTGCCTGACGGTGTCGTCCAGTACATTGCCAAGCGGAGGCTCTACGCCCTCCAGAAAGAAGTCGAACCTACGTGACAGCAACTGATCGGGCCGTCGAGCTCGTCACCACCGCAGCCCTTGCGGCCTCAGACAAGCTCGCCGACGACATCATCGCGTTCGACGTGTCCGACCAGCTGGTGATCACCGACGCCTTCGTGCTGTGCTCGGCGCCCAACGACCGCCAGGTGCGGTCCATCGTCGACGCGATCGAGGAGAAGCTCCGCGACATCGGCGCCAAGCCCGTACGTCGAGAAGGTGAGCGCTCCGGCAGGTGGGTGCTGCTCGACTACGGCGAGATCGTCGTTCATATCCAGCATGCCGAGGAGCGGGTCTACTACTCGCTCGAACGGATCTGGCGAGACTGCCCCACGATCGAGCTGCCTGAGACAGTGAGCAGCGGTCGGGGATCCGGCCTAGGCGCCCAGTTGGGCGACGCCGCTGACTCGATCGGGTGATCCCGCGCGAGCTGACGCCTGCCACTGACCGGCCGCGCCGGCTGGTGCTGTGGCGGCACGGCCGCACGGAGTGGAACCAGGCCGGCATCGCCCAAGGACACGCCAACGTTCCGCTCGACGAGGTGGGTGTCGCTCAGGCCCAGCGGGCGGCGCCGTTCCTCGCGTCGTACGACCCGGCGTTCATCTGGTCCAGCGATCTGACCCGAGCCCGCCAGACTGCCGAGCATCTCGCGGTCCTGACCGGTCGAGAGGTGGTGCTCGACTCGCGGCTGCGGGAGTTCGACGTCGGCGCTCGGCAGGGCATGACGTTCGAGCAGTTCCGGGAGGCGTTTCCGGAACTGTTCCTCGACGCGCGGTCCGGCGGTCGAGCCGCCGCTGGTCGAGCCAGTCGAGACCAAGGCTCGGCCATCGTGCCCGGCAACGACCCGGTGGCCGTGCGTCGGGTGCCCGGCGCGGAGGACGCGTCTGAGGTGCGGGAGCGGATGGTCTCGGTTCTGACTGCGGCTGCCGAGTCACTCGACGAGGGACAGACCGGCGTACTGGTCGGGCATGGTGCCTCGATGCGCACCGGGTTGTTGGGCTTCTTCGGCGTTCCGCACGAGCTGCGCGAGATGATCGCAGGCATGGCGAACTGCGCATGGACGGTGCTCGAACGGCATCATCACCGAGGGTGGCAGATCATCGACTACAACGCCCAGACCCTCCCGGAGCCGCTTGAGCTTGCCGACGACCTCGCGAGCCCCTAGCCGCAACGGACGGTCGAGCCTGCCGCTGGTCGAGCTTGTCGAGACCAGCGCCCGGCCGCGATTTCGCCGTCTCCACGCCGGTTGGCTAAACTTCGGAGGCCCACTCCGGTCTAGGCCGTCGAGGGCGTCCGCATTCGCGGGGCTGTGGCGCAGCTGGTAGCGCACCTCCATGGCATGGAGGGGGTCAGGGGTTCGAGTCCCCTCAGCTCCACCTAGTCTGACCTGCACTTTTACAGTCTAGGTCAGATGCTGACATGATCGAGTGAACGTGTCTCCAACACACTTCCAACACACGGTGATATGAGTTTCATCGTGTTTTGACCTTTTGTCTGACAGAAACACAGCGAAACCAGGGACACATCCCTAGCGCCGGGTGCTCAAGATCAGGGGGTCTCTTGTGTGCAACGTGTGTCCACGCAGGCGTATCGTCGGGCCGTGGCGCCGCCGGATGCGATCACCTACGCCGAGGCGACCGCTCTCTCGGCGCGCCTCTAGCTCTCAACCAGAGGACAGCCATGGCGATCCCGGCGATGACCACGAGCGCGGATCCGGCGAAGAACAGTGATATGCCGAGCATCATCAGCTGAGCCTGCAACGTCACAGCAGTTCGGGTTTTATGAGGTACCGCTGACCTGCAACTATGGCACTCGCCCTCGTAGCTGTGCTCGATCTCCTCTGCCGACATGGCGGCCCCCGCGAAGCGGGCCGCGAGGAAGTAACCGACCAGGGCCATGGCAGCGCCAACCAGCGCGACGATGCCGCTCCTGGTCATCCCGCTGCCGATACGCCGGCTGCTCGGAGTCGTCGCGGCCGCGCTCCTGTCGGGCGCCATGCAAGGCACTTTATCAGCGCTGGGCCGCTTCCGCTCTGTGGGGTAGCCGACGATGCACTTGCGGCGAGTCGCCGGCATTATCCTCGCGGTTGTGGCCAGTTTATTTTAGAGGCCCAAAGCCGCCCGTACCTAGGCAGCGGCAGCGTCCAACAATTGAGCCATACGCTCACGTCTCGCAGCCAACTCGTCTAGAAACTCGTTTGATTTGCGCCAACCAACTTTTAATGGTTTACTTGTTAGCCACTTCATTAGGAGGGAAATATGGCAAGACGTGTAATCATAGCCTGTGATATTTGTGAGGCTGAACCTGCTACATCACAGCAGTTTGGGCTTGACGAGTCCAAGTACGAAGTAGATGTGTGCCTAGAGCATGGTTCGGCCCTACAGGAGGCTCTACAGCCCTACATCGACAAGGGGAGTGAGGTTGTACCTGACCCTGTACCTGGCATCAGAACGCAACGTAGAGGCTCCCGTAGCACAACCAAGGCTGACCCTGACCAGACCAAGGCTGTTCGTGAGTGGGCACAATCACACAACATTCAATACAAGGGCAAGAGTCTTGGCAACCGTGGCAGGATTCCAGCAGAAATTATCGACCAATACAACTCTAGCCACTAGACAGACGACAGCCCCCTAGCAAGGGGCTTCATCATGTTTGACTTGCCATGTACGTTGCCTAGAGCCTCAGCCACCGCTCTCCGATGCTTCTATATCGGGCCTGTGCGCCAATCTGAGGGCATAGAAATATTCGGCCGGGTAGTTGGGTGGCCTCATTTAGCAGGGTGGAAGTCACATACAATAAGAATCAGGCACCTGGTTCTCCGGTCGAAACACTATTTCTATCCCGCTCTCGTCCTCGTAGAGCGCCTTATCGTCTTGAACCTTTGCCATGGTGCCTCTGCCGACGAAGGAGGCAGGAGCGTCCAACTCATCGAATGGCACCTGCTCTTCCGGCACAGCCCAGGTACGCCCATCAAACTTCGTTGGATTCACGCCACAGTGGTAGAGGGTTACGACGTGAGAGTTCGGCTGCAGCCACTCGGTTAGGGGAGGCATTTCACTCTGGACGACCATCACCAGCCCCATGTCATCCTTACGAGCCTGACACTCAAGCGCTTCCCGGGCGTCCTTGGGAAGCCGAGGCCAGCCACTGCTCTCGACATTAAAAGCGCTGGCCCTAACCAAGAAAGGCTGCCCCTCTTGCGCGACAGTGTGACCGAGTGGGTCTTTGACCTCGACTAGGCCATCAGCACCGATGGGGGCGGTGAAGTCGGCGGGCCAAAGTATGTCAATTCTTCCCACCTCGTTCCTGAGGTAAAGACATCTGTCCTCAGTGACGCGTAGTACACCGCCGTACCGCTGCCAGCCCACCTCGTCTCCTGGTTTCCAGGAACCCGTGGAAATCTCCACGCCCGCCCCATCAGCACTCTCGCGCGCACTCTGTCTGCTAGCACAGCCCGCAACGGCCACTAGACCCACAGCCATGCACAGTGCAACTCTCGAACGGCCCATCAGTTACCTCCGTGCCAGGATGCTACAGACGGTCGAGCACGCAGGAACCGTTTCGTATCTCGACCAAGCCACGGTATCGCTGACCATCCAGCACGACCTCAAGCGTCATCCACCCGTTACAGATTCTCCCCCGTGTTGAGACCGCCCAGCAGACCCGAACCGGCTGCTTCCACCGCCCGTTAACGATTTGATACAAGAGGCGAAATAATGCCGCTATTGACTTGCATTAGAAGATGGTTTATGGTATGATTGTATCAATGGCGGAAAGGCATCTATTTCATTGCAAAAATGGGCTCTATTCCTTAAAGATGCCTTTCCGTTCGTTAAAAAGGATAGTATTCCAAATGTAAAAGTTTGGGATAGTGGGCGAGTTAACGTGAAATATGCTCCTGGGATACCAAAGAACCTGGGACGACACCCCCAATTATGATCTTAATTGGCTATTCCTTTACTACTACACCTATGCATAAAAGGAGATACAAGCATGAATGAACCACAAACGATTAGAGCAAAGTACAAAGGATATTGCTTCAAGTGTCATCATACGATATGGCTAAATGAGTTGGTTCATCTAACAGGGAAGGTTAGGCATATTGACTGTAAGGTAGCACTAAAAGATAAAACTCCTAGACAACTTGATAGTAGATACCTAGGAATATACGGTAAAACAAGTCCAAAGAAGTTGAAGAAGTTGATAAAGATACTCAATGCTCCTAGTACATAGAGAATTACTAAAGAGAAGTTGCTACCCGGCGAGGCCGGGTCAAGCAGAACATTAAGAAAAGCCACCTACCGCCCATCGGCCGGTAGGCGATCTTCCCTCCGGTCAGATACAACAACCTAAGAACAAGAGCCAATAAGAAAAGCAGTGATGGACTTGAGGACTTCTTACCTTAAACTAGAGATATTCAAGCAGCCGCATGGCTGCCCGCCGGAGGCTGGTAGATAAAGAAATATCTAGAACGTTCGAATAAGATACAGGCATACTCTTATTCGATATTAAGACAAATAAGGTCTTGAGAACGTGCATTGGCGAAAGTAAGTGTCTGTCTTAATCTATGTAGGCATCCCTATTTGATAACAATACCGTAACAATATCGTTCTATTTAGAAATTCTCATTGGAACTTCTAGCGCGAGCCAGCGAGCGCCACGGCAGAATCCTGCCGTGTGTCTGACGCCTTGAGAATACTTCTCACGGTCGCGGGGTACCAAGACACCCCACCTTGGGCTGTAGGAGTCCCGTCAGCGTTGAGAGCACGTGAAATGCCTGAGTAGGACATGCCTGCTGCTCTGTCGTCTACGATGCGCTGCCGCACATCCTCTGGAAGCATTCTAGGACGCCCTAGGATCGCTCCTGCGGCCTTCTTAGCCTGTAGGGCTGCGGAGGTACGCTGACCAATTAAACGGCGCTCATACTCTGAAAACGCTGACATGACCTGAGCCATGAGCCTGCCAGAAGGGGTGCCGGTATCAAGAGCCAGATCGAGCACAACGAGACTCCAACCTTGACGCTCAGAAAGAGCCAGAAGTTGACAGAAGTCCAGAACACTCCGACTTAACCTGTCTAGTTTGCTCACACAGAGAGTTGAGGCTTGACCACTGGCAAGCATATCTAGTGCTTGAGAGATTGCTGGTCGTACCAGAGTCTTGGCGCTGAACCCCTCGTCACTCAACATCAGTAGGTCTGTCCAGCCTCTACGTGCTGCCTCAGTCTCTATGGCTGCCTGCTGGGCTGCAAGCCCTAGCCCCGAGTTGGCCTGTTCCTCTGTCGAAACCCTGACGTAAGAAATTACTTTCTGTGATCGCTGTCTCATGACCCAACGTTATAGCAAATCAGGGAAAGGTATCAAGCCCGTTGGAGAAATATTTCTGACAGGTCATGGGCGCACTACTGAGCCGGAGAAAACAAGAAATAAGTCAGTATCGAACGTGCTTAAAAAATTACATCATTGGCTGCGCGCCCGGTCGCTGCGCGCACCGCGCGGGAAGTCTATTCGTTGAACAATGCTTCGGTCAACATCTAACGCGACTAGCGCGTCAACATTGTCAACCGGCTCGCGCGTTAGAACAAAGAAGCGGAATGCGGATTGAGATGAATCCTCGGGGAGTGCTTCGGTTTCTACTTCTGAGTCGCCGTCGGCGCTTTCTGCCAATACTGACGCGACTCTCGTCGACGTCATGCCATATAGAAAGTAGTCACCTCGACCAGGCTTTAGGCCACCACCAAAACCTACCTCGGTGGTCTCGGGAATATCAAATCCACACACGTCACCAAGGGGGGCCCCGTCAACGGTCATTTCGAGGCAGTGCTCTCCAGCACTTTGGCGGTAACTAAGTTGCCAACTGGCCCCTGACTGAGCCTTTCCGCGTTTGACAACCATAAGCAGTTCCTCATCATGTTGCGAAAGCACCTCTCTGAGGCTCTCCGAAGCCACCGCCTTCGGTCAGGACGACGTGGGCGTGGTGCAGGAGCCTGTCGACGGTGGCGGCATAGTCGTCTTGCCCTCTCTGAAAAATCTCAGCCATCCTTCGGCACCTACCTTAGCACCCTCTGGCGACAAAGTAATTAGTGTCAGGGTGGCATCATCGAGCAGCAAGACGTTTTGATGGCTCATCTTTTACAAGGTGACCCGATCATACCAAGAAGTAATTAAACGTCGCCCTACGGGGCGTACGTGCCTTCCTACGATGGTTCTAGCCGTCTATCACAGTCATTGCGTCCGTAGAATGTTGGCATCCAAGGTCTGTAGAATCGCAGCATTATCCGTTTCGTACAAGTGACCGTACCTGTCAACGGTAAATGTTGAAGATGAGTGTCCAGCCCAATTTTTAATGCGCACCAGGTCTAGCCCGGCTCTGATCCACATGCTAATTGCCGTATGACGTAAATCATGCACACGAACTCCTGATAAACTCGCCTTTGCTAGTGCTGGCTTGTAGTACCGTTGTGACCATGCACGAGAACGTAAAATCCCACCCTGCGCACCTTCAAAGACATATACCCGGCCAGGAAATTCTGCCATGTGTCTTTTTAGTTCGCCCATAACGGAAGTTGGCAAGGGAATTGTGCGTCGCCCCGCCTTGCTCTTTGGGGGAGTGAGTTCTATTTGTCCGTGAACTTCCGTCGCAGTAGCAATTACTGTAGCGAAGCCCTTCTTAAAGTCTACTTGTGCAGGTTTAAGAGCGGCAGCCTCGCCAATTCTCAGCCCCCCATATGCCAGAAGTAGGATTAGTGCTCTGTAACGAGGTTCGATAGCGTCTGCGAGTGCCCTAATGTCGGTATGGTCAAGGAAGTTCATTTCTACTCGTTCGACCTTTGGTAGCGTGATCCCCTCACATGGGGAGTCCCTGAGCATCTTTGCTGTAACCGCAGCACTCATGGCTTGCGCGAAGTCTTTATAGGCAGCCTTCACAGTAGCAGGAGCCAAGCCACTTCCCGCCAGTTTGTTTACCCATGCTTGGACTTGAGGTTGTCTGATGCTGTCTAGACGCTTTGCTCCCCATTGCGGCAGGGTGTGAGTTCGTGCCGCACTAGCCGAGTTAGCAAGGGTTGAGGGTCTAAGGTTGACCCTGCCTGCCGTCCAAACTGTCCACCAATCGCCAAACGTGGTACGACCGTGTGCGGGGTCTACTGCTCTGCCTGCTGCCGCGTCGCTCTCGACCTGCCCCTTATGGGCCAGCGCATCCTTGTGGGCTTTGAACGTCCGCTGACGAGAGCCTCCGTCCACTCGCCACCGCACTACGTAGCCACTCGGTCGCCGCTCTAGGCTCGCCATCCTGCCTGCCCTCCTGGAACGCAACACAGTATCAGTCGTCAATATTGCTTGGTGATGTGCACAACCTACACGCGGTGCAACACGTTTGCAACACACGACACGGCATCAAAGGCGAGTGCCATAGTTGCAGGTCAGCGGTACCTCATGTGGTAAAACCCCAGGTCAGATAGGTGATAATCAGGTATTTGAGATTCAAACTACCTGCTCAGGCAAGGGTGCGGCGCTCACGGGCTTTATGGCATGGAGGGGGTCAGGGGTTCGAGTCCCCTCGGCTCCACTTTAAAGATGCCGGTCATAGGCTGTTGGCTCCTCTTGGGCGAGGTGCTTCGAGCGATCTGAGGCAAGAAACCTCTTGACCTCATCAGGAAAGTGGTGGGTGTCCGCGAACTTGCTACTGCTGACGAATTTCGGTGAAAACACCGGCGGGGTGCTGCAGAGTCTTGGACTACTCGGCGCGGATCAGTTCGGCGCACAGCCGGGGTGCGGCCGCGACGACGGTGAGTCCCGCGACGACGACCGAGCCGAGCAGCGTCGCCATCACCAGGGTGATGATGCCGGTCCACGGCGTGCTCACCCCCGCGTCGGCCAGTGACAGGAAGGCCTCCCCGGCGAAGGAGCCGAGGCCAGCGGCGAGCGGTACGCCCACGAGCAACGGCAGCAGCGCTTCGATCCACTGCGCGGCGACGATGGTGCGCCGCGGAGTGCCGAAAACCTGCAGCCTTGCCGATTCCGCGCGTCGTGACAGCGCTCGGTCGACTCCGCCGAGCACGAACGAGAGCAGGCCCACGGCGATGACCAAGCCGGCCAGCAGCCACAGCCCCCGGCGCATCGTGTCGATGTAAGTCAGGGCGCTCGCGTCCCAGGACGGATCGACCGACGCTCTTGGGGCCACCTCCCGCAGGCGGTCCTGCACCTGCGCGGCAGCGTCGACCCCACCGTGCGCAGAGATCGACCACTCCACCGGGCCGGAGCCGAGCAGCCGAGCAACCCCCGGCGAGGACGTGGGCAGGAAGACGTCGGCGTAGACGAGGTCCTGCGACGAATAGGTGTACGCGACTGACGTACGCGGGGTGGGTACGGCGATGGTGCCGCGTTGCCCGTTGACATGCCAGTCAAGGGTGGTGGGGACGGGACCACGCCCGAGGGCGTGGCGGGCGAAGTCACCGATCCAGGCCTGCGTGTCGTCGCGACAGCCGCTGACCCCCGCCATGGCTTCGACGAGCTCGGCGCAGGTCCCCACGAAGGCGTTCAGGCACGTGCCGTTCGCCCCGCGGCAGGACGTGGATACGCCGTCCTGCGCCGCCACGCGGTCCACGAGTGGGTCGGCGCGCAGCGCGGCCTCGACCTGGGCAGCCGTCGCGCCGGGGGAGTACACCTCGAGCGGCTGCGGTCCCCCGTCGACCGCCGAGCGCGCCGTGGCGTATCCGCCGTCTGCCTCCTCGAACGACACCAGCACCATGCGGGCACCGGTCACGACGAACAGCGCCGCCAGGAGGCCCGCCACGACTCGCTGCACGCCAGCCGGCTGCACCTGCATGCGTCGCCCGGCGACCCGCACGGCCGGGGATCCGGGGATCCTCACCAGTACCGCAGCGACCAGGCGGACCACCACCGGCAACAGCACGAGCATTCCCAGCCCGGTGAGACCAGCTCCCACGAACAAGGTGTAGACCTTTGCATCAGTCACCGCAGCGTCGCCACGGACGGATACGCGCGCGGCGATCAGGAATGCCACGCCCGCGACGACGGGCGCAACCCGCCACCAGGGCACGCGCCGCACTTCGGCGGCCCGCACCGATGCGAGTGTCTGACCGGCCCGACCGCGGGTCGGGGCCTGCGCGACGGCGACGCTCACCAGCAGCACCACTAGCGGCACGCCCACGTTCTCGATCGCACCTGTCGACCCGGTGTCAATCACCACACCGTCGAGCCGGACGGACGGCAGCAGCGACCGGGTGGCCACAAAGGCAAGCACGCCGACCAGCGCACCGGCAAGCGTGGCCACCCCCACCTCGACCGCAGCCACCAACCGGGTGGAACCTGGCGGAAGGCCGATCAGCCGCAGGCTGGCCAGGCGGCGGTCGCGCACCGAGGCTGACAACCGCGCGGCCGTCGCCACCAGTACGACGACGGGCACACCGACCGCGAGCAGCACACCGCCGGTGAGCACGCCCAGCTCCTGGTCGCCGTACTCCCGTCCGAGTGTGGCCAGCACCGCGTCGACCACGGACAGCGTCACCAGCAGAGCCCAGCTGCCAGCGCTTGCGGCCCCTGCGACGCTGAGCGATCGGATCCATTCTCGAGCTCCGCCTCCCCCCGCGAGACGGAGACCGAGTCGCACCAGCGCCGTCACGAGTGTCCCGGAGCTTGGAACGTTTCGGTGCTGCCGTCGTGCATGGTGACCAAGCGGTCGGCGTGCGCGGCCACCCGGTGGTCGTGGGTGACGATCAAGACGGTGGTGCCCATGTCGCGGGCCAGCCGAACCAGCGCGTCAAGCACCTGCTGACCGCTGACGGTGTCCAGCGAGCCGGTGGGCTCGTCGGCGAACAATACTCGCGGCCTGGTGACGAGACCGCGGGCCACCGCGGCTCGTTGCGCCTGGCCGCCGGAGACCGCACCGGCCCGCCGGTCGGCCACATCGGCGACATCGAGCTCCTCCAGCAGCTGGTCGGCGCGCCGGTAAGCCTCACGGGACCGGGTGCCGGTGAGCTGCAGCGGCAAAGCTACGTTCTCCCGCAGAGTCAGCTCCGGCACCAGGTCACCGAACTGGAAGACGAAGCCAAGGTGCTCGAGCCGGAACCGGCTGCGCTGGCGCTCAGACATGGCGTCCAGCCGGTTCCCCGCCACCTCGACCGTTCCGGTGTCGGGCACCAGGATGCCCGCGAGGCAGTGCAGCAACGTCGACTTGCCCGACCCCGACGGCCCCATCAGCGCGGTGACCTCACCGGCGGCGAGGCCGATCGACGCCCCGGCGAGCGCACGGCTTTGACCGAAGGACAAGTGCAGATCCTCCGCCTGCAGCAGGGTCCCGCCGCCGCGCGGCTCGATGGGTCGCACCGTCGTGGTCGTGGTCATCGCTGTGCCTCCAGGTCGGTTGCGAGCCGGGACAGCTGCTGTCCGGCCTCCTCGAGCCACCGCAGGTCGGCATCGAGGTGGTTAAGTTCGTACGTGATCGTCAACAGCTCCGCTGGATTGGCCGTACGCCGGGCGGCCGTGAGGTCACGCATCCGGACGAGGTGCACGGCACGTTGCGCGTCCAGTACGTCCGCCGCCGGTCGGCCCGACAGCAGCGCCAAGACCGTCTTGGCGAAGAGCACGCTGCCGACGAAGGCGGTCGGCTCCTCAGGTTCACTTATCCACTGCTCCACCGCGGTGACCCCTTGGGGCGTGATGGCGTACGTCGTACGCTGCGGGCCGGCACCAGGCTGGGTACCGGTTACCACAGCCAGCCCATCCCGCTCGAACCGAGCGAGCGACGCGTACACCTGACCAAACGGCAGCGGCTTGAGTCGGGCGAAGTGTAGGTCGTAGCGGTGCTTGAGCGTGTAGCCGTGAGCCGGCTCGGTCTCAAGCAATCCCAACAGCGTGCGTGCCACAGTCATGTGAGGCAACTATACACGGAATGCATACACATAGCGACTAGTCGGGCCCAATGAGCTCACCCAGCCCGCGCACCGGACGCGTTCACTGACACTAGCTGCTATGTCGGTGAGGGTCCCGCTCGACTCGAGCAAGAAGCTGCCGCTAAGGGTGTCATTTGAGCGGCGGTAGCGAAGCACGGTCGAGGAGGCGAGACCCCGCGCGTATCGCGCGGACTATATGGGGGCATGGATACAGCGGGGCGCTTGCTCGAGACGACTGACGTCAGCGTCCAGCAGGCGGACACCGGGACCGGCTCACGACCAAGCCCACGCACCCACAGGGCCTGCTATTTGCGGCGCCAGGTGAGGACAATGCCGGCACGCGTTTCGGCTGAGCGCTGCAGCTGCTGGCCGAGGAGCACGCCGTAGGTGAAACCGTTCGCGGCGGGGCTTTTCTCTGTACCAGCCAGGCGGCGCAATATTGCCGCGCTCACGACGCTGTCTTGGTGCTCCCCCAGCAGCGTCTGCAACTGCTTGGTCTCGCCGATGGCCGCGGTGGCCTGCTCTCCGACAACGGGCTCGGCCAGCTCGTTCGCGTAGCGGTAGCGCTTGGCTGCCTTTCGCGCGCTATGGAACAACTCATCATCGGTCTCGTGCTCCGCCGCCCGACGGAGCCGTTTGCGCAGTTGCTTCTCCGCCCCGGCGACGATGCTGGCAACCCGCTGGGGCTTCTTGTCGCCCGCGTCGGTGCATGGCGGATCGGTACGCCACATTTCCAACAGTGAAAGCAGGTTGCGATAGCGTCTCCCGTCCATCGCCGAGCGCAGCCTTCGCCAGGCATCGGCGCGCTCAGCGGCGAGCGTGGCGTCCAGGTCGGCGGCCACCGGGCCGAACACGTACTCATCGGGAAGAGCCGCCAC